>Ga0307380_10010721_pt1 | contig 11518 bp, 11 predicted proteins | sample UN3MG_FD_202239 | JGI IMG/M metagenome (GOLD analysis project Ga0307380, IMG submission 202239) | Soil microbial communities from Risofladan, Vaasa, Finland - UN-3 | ecosystem: Environmental > Terrestrial > Soil > Coastal area > Acid sulfate soil | place: Finland: Risofladan, Vaasa | collected... | reverse complement strand
GCTTCGTATGACTCCTCGCGCAGAGATGTGCCAAAGCCCTGGATGTCTGGACCCCAAGATGGCGCGCCTGCCAATGCATCCCTTCTACCTGAAAGGGCTGAACGGAAGCGTGCACTATATCTATGTGCAAGACCAACGCCAGCACCAGCGCCTACGACACCAAGAATAGCAGTCGTTTGAACATCAGGCATCTGCTCACGTAGCGATGTGAGCCCAGTCATATCACTGATGCTTGCACGCATCAACATGGTACGTTCCCAAGCATTGAAGAATGGGTCAGTGAGTGTGCCACCAAGCGAATTGTTTATCTTGCTGAATGCCCACATGCCAGCAAGGGTAACAGCACCTGCTCTAGTAGCGCCACGTGCCATTTGACCAACGGTACGTGCACCCTGCATCTGTAGTCCGAAGACTGCAGCCTGACCTCTGATGGCATTGTAGCCACTGATAGTCATGTCGCGTGCTACGCCAGTAGCCGCACGACCCCATGCACCGAGGCCACGAGCACGCATGTTGCCTGCTCTACCGCCAAACCCAGGAACCCAGACCTGCGTGTCTGCCATCTCTGGCATATGCTGCAGGTCCTTGAATGGGTTGGAATCCCATTGTGGAATAGCAGCCCAGCGATTGACAGCTGAGGTAATCTTTTCTGGGAATAGCGCGTTTAGTCCGCGCAGCATGCGCCGACCTAGCCCTAGCTCACCAGTAGGGATGGCATCCTGTAGGATACCAGAGGCGCGCTTGGCTTGCTGGACTGGACTTAGATTACGAGCCTGGATGCTCTCGCTTCCCATAGCACCGAATGCGTTGCCCAGCCGACTCGTTGAGTCGAACATCCTGACATCGAACTCACCAAGGTCATCCATGTCAATCCGCATGAACGGACTATTGGATTTAATCTTGCTATGCTCTAGGACGGTGCGCCCTCTAGACTTCATCCTATTGATAGCGTCTAGGAACTCACCCTCAGGTATACTCATAGAACCTGAGTATGTACGTCCAATATCAGTAAGTAGCGTATCGCCCGCAAGCTTCTCTAGGCCTATGCTATACTTGTCAGGAGTAAGGAATGAAGACCATGCGCTGCTGACACCAGCTAGTCGCCCTACTCTGAATGGTGTGATGTCTTCTAGGAAGCTTGCCCAGTGAACCATCCCTGGTGCTAGGTCTGACTTTACGAGTCCTGGAAGGTTATAGAAGGCGTATGCGCCGCCGGCGATAGTCGAGCCCTTGACAAGCATACCTACTGCGGTACGTTCATCAGTTGCGATTCCCTCCCATGGAGAGCTCCATGGAACATCGATTACCTTGCTGCCTTGCTGCCCAGGGATATAGTTATCAGCTACGTTGGAGTCGATTGTGCGCTGCTGTCTTCCAAGGGCATTGTATAGGACATAGGCAGCAGCACCTGCGGCGGCGAACTTACCATACCTTCCCATACCTGTCCATGCATTCTTTGCACGAGTAGCTTTGTTAGCAAGGTCAAGCTTGAGCTCTCCGCCCATACCTGAGATGTCTCTATCCCAGATGCGACGGAAGTAATCACCATACGGAGTAGAGATCTTCTCTGCGGCACCAGCTGGAACATACGGATAGTCGCTAGGAGACTGAGCCTCAATAGCTCCCCAGATTCCACGAGAGCGTCGAAGAATTTCCTTAGACACTCCGCTTCTAGATACCATGGAGCGCCACTGCTGGCCGCGCATCCCAACACCAGTGAACTCCTGTCCAAGGATGCCAGCACGTGCGAATGCGAGTGAGCTTAGAACCTCTTCCTGTGCTATACCAACAAAGGCTCCGCCAAACTTACCAGGACGACGCTCAAGGACTTCTAGAGCCTTGTTGATGCGTCGGAACTTACGAGAGAGCTCATACTCTGACGCTACATCACGTACGGCATCATGAGCGCTCCAAGCATCAAACGAAGTAGCACCAGGCATCTTCCAAGACTTGAGGCCTTTGTCGATGGCGCCGTATTCATTGAAGATACTCTCTAGCTTTTCAGCCTTCCAGCCAGACCTACCACGAAGTAAGTTAGGTAGTCCCTCTTTGCGACGAGCTACGTAGTCATGGATAGGAATAGATGTGCCAGCTTCCTCGCCCATCTTGGCGCCGAACATACGACCATATCGGAGGTTGCTCTTTGCCCAGCCATCATCTTTCAGACCACGCCATGCTAGGAGGTCGAAGTAGTTCTCCTCCATAGACTCGACACGTAGTCGACCTTTGCCAGTTGCTGAGATGAGAGCAAATGGGTCGAGCCCTGCTCGTTGCATCTCCTCAGCATGCTGAGCCATAAAGGACTGTGTTGCCCAGACATCAAACCAGACGTTCCAACCACGGACAGTAGATGTGCCAGAGGCAGTGTGCTGTAGAAGCTTTCTCGAGAAGTCCTTTAGCATCTTGGGCATGGTGCTAGCCGTGCCCTCAAACCCTGCCTTGATAGAACGCTCTCCGATGCCTTGGATGCGAGAGAAGTCAGACATGACCACTCGCTTGGACATCAGGGTGCTCTGAACAGAGTCCTCCCACATTGTGTAGCCGGCGCCATGCTGCCATGTGGGCGCACCGCCACGTCCCTTGCTAGCAGTAACAAACTGCGCAAGGCCTATGTCTTGGAAGAACTTGTATTCTGGAAGCGCTTTGAATAGATTGAGCTTGCCGGCTATCGTAGTTTCTTTGTCGAGCTTGGATACAATCTGGTTCCAATGGTTTGGGCCCAAACTGGTAACTTCCTTACCTAGTCCTGTAGTCTCGACATCAAGCCAAAAGATCTTGCCGCGGGCAGTAGATCTACCCACGTTCCAGAATCTTTGTTGCTTTTTACTACTGCCTGCCATCTCGAGTCTCTACTTTACTCTGCTTGCCCTTTCGTTTTGAGATTGGTACCTTCATGATCTTACCTGTCTTAGGATCGGGCATCTCCATGTATTGAGTTTTATCCTCAGTCTCTGGATTAGGGATACTGATATCAGCTCCAAGCGCCACCTCTGCCATTGCGAGATAGTTCATGAACTCATCAATAGTGAGCTCATCCACTTCACCAGGTTTGAGATGGAAGGCGGTGCAGATGTATGCCACGCCTGTATGGTAATAGTCTTGCTGAACACGCCCGCGGGCTGCGTCGATCTGCTTCTGAACCAGATCTCTAGTAGGAACGAATCCTGTCTCGGCAAGGATCGCCTCACCAACGCATTCGATTACACCAGCTGGTAGGTCATCGTACTCGTCTGCTATTGGACACTCGAACTCAGTAAAGCAAAGACCCGCTACAGCATCATAGAGATGCCAGATAGCGGGTCCGTCTTCAATATCGAGTGCGCTCGTTAGCCTACGATACTCGCCCCATGTAAGTGGCCGCCAATGAACAGCGGTACCGTCTGGCAGGCTAGTCGTATATTGCTTGAGCATACCATTAGAGTTCCCTTACCACCGTAAACAGTGCTTCCTGAGATACGAAGTTAGAGGCATCCATGATGATCTGATAGAGGGCATCAATTGTACCTGCGAACCCGTCGTCGAACTGTGCGGCATCCATGGCCGGCCATAGCACACATGTTGCTACGATCCGCTCACGTAGGAAGGTATCTTGATCTTCACTACCAGAGGCCTTTGCAGTCTTGAGTAGCGCCTTATATTCGTTGCGCTTGATGGGACGGACGAAGTATACTTCTTCGTCGCTCATGGGAAGTAGGCGCACGCGCCGATAGCGCTGTTTCCATACTTCTACTTTCTCTGCATCTGGAGCGCTACCACCAAAGCTATCTTTCAGAAACTCGTACATCTTTGCACGTGCTTCCTCTTCAGTCTGCTCAGCCTGCTCCGTGGCTTCTTGAATTTCGTCTGACATGTCGGTCTCCTATTTATGGACTTGACCGATGAAGCTATACCGCTCCTTTAGCGGCTGATCATCGGCGGATACAATCATTTCATTGCTTACTAGGAAGCAGTTGATAAGCTGCTTATCAGTTACTTCCTTTGTTAACTCTGGGTTACCAAAGATTCCCTGAATGTTGAAGGGAATTATATCATAGATAATACTCTTAGATTTACCAGCCATTGACTGGTTGGGTCCAAGTGCTCGTTGGATATCAAGATCGCGGATTACCCGATCCGCTTCGTTTACGTTTAGCTTTGTTAATGCATTGAGAGCATCTGCGGCTACGCTCTGACGCTCATCAAAATCTTCGCTTTTTCTGCCAGCTTGAACCCAAGGGTTTAGCTTAGCTATAACTTCATTTGTAGGAGTGGCCTCTCCGGTGAGAATGTACTGGCTTTCATTGAACTCACCTGGCTCTCTGATACGCTCCGAATTCATCTTGTGCATGACGTAGTACAGATAGCCCTCATCAATGAAGTTGATTTCGAACGACCCTTGTACCAGAACCTTGCCTCGAGCAACAGCATCAAACGTACTTGACGCATAGCCAAAGATTGGAATGATGTTCTGTGTCGCCTGGAAACTAATACCAAAACACTCAGCTATCCATGCCTCACCAATCCAGATAGATGCCTGGACACCAGTAAAGTATTGTAGCTGGTAACGATCTTGTGTTTGATAGGCCATTACTTAAATGGATTCCTTGCCTTCTTTAGATATTCGAATTCAAAACCTAGCGTAGCGCCACGTACTGTTGCCAGTAGGCTGCTTAGCTTGGCGCGTGAGCCAGAGAGGTCAGTGAAGCCGGAGCCATCAAATGCAGGGCTCAACGGAATCAATGGGCTAATGTCTGTAGCCATATAACTTACTGTATTTTCACTGTAGTAGTCTTGTACTGAATAGACAACACCATTGGTTACAATCTCTACTCCGAATACATGACGAATTGCAATATTGCCCATCTCGTGTGCAAACATCAGCATGATGTCAAAGGGGCGCATCTGGTCGGGTAGGACAGGGCCAGTGTCGCCGGCATTAATATCGCGATACGAAGGCGTGAGAATATCCCAGAAGGCATCTCTATTAAATTCTGTAAGAATGAATGTTCCCGCTACAGTACGGGAACCGCGTGCAAGCCCTACGGCATTTACATGTCCTAGAGCTCGCACTTGGCTTTTTGCTCGGTAAGTGGAAATTGTGATCGACTGCAAGTTGACAAGAGGGAGGGTATCATGAGCAATCCCGCGTGCTGCGGGTTCGCCCTTTGCGCCAACATGTAAAGCCTCTTCAAAATCAGAGTCCATCAACGCTTTGTTGATTTGCTCCTGACGTTGATTGCTGTTTACTATTTCCGCATACTCGTTAAGTCTGCGTTCGTATTCAGCTCGTGCTAATTGATCACCTTGAGGGAGGATAAAGGCCTTGATATCAGTGCCGGTGAAAGCGCTGTATTCTGTGTATTGCTCTTTGGCAAGACGAGCTCTGGCATTGTCATTGCCATCGGCCCAGTACTGATCTGAAAATGAATCTTGTGCCATGGAAGAGCACCTATATCAAGGGGAGGAGAGAGAAGTTGAGCGGCGGCCCCGGGCAGGGCCGCCTCTCGAGTTAGTCCTTAGGAGACTGGACCGACAGTCCCGTCTTCACGACGGAACGGATTTGTTACTGATGTCCACGGTAGGATCGTGCGACATACAAAGGTCGACTGCGATTCGATGACTGTGTCATCAATGCTGACGCCCATACCATCATTGAGAATTTCAACGCCGATAAGCCGCATCTGTGCAGACGCGCCATACTCGTTGTTTGCCGCCAGAACGATATCGAACGGCGGAATCTGATCCGAGTACCACGGAAGCGCTGCTTCCTGATCGCCCCAGACAGAGTCGAGTGGGGATTCCTGGGACTCGATTGTCGAGCCAGGCCGTACGTTTGACATGTCACTGGACGATAGAATCGATTCCAGATTTCCAGTCGATGCTGCTACATAGGCAGGCCGCAGGTCGTCGATGTCTGCTAGGAAGAAGACACCAGCCTTACGGAAGTTCTCTAGAAGCGCATGACGATCGAAGTTGATCCAAACAAAGGAGCCAGCGATCCCGCGCTTGTTGCGCGAGTAGCTCCGCGGATCTGGACTACCCATCGTATAGATAGGAGCCTTTTCTCGAGTCACGGCGTAAGAGATAGCCTGTAGCTCACCGAAAGGAATATTGCCAAAGACGGCTTTGATGTCGGCGCCCGCCATCGAGTTATACGACTGCGTGCTTTCCGTTACAATCTGATTGTTAGCCATTTCTTTTTTCCTTATTCCGAGCTATGAATGGGAAGCAGGCCCTCTACCTGCTTCCCGGTTAAAAGGTTACTCTACGCCGAGTTGTACAGTTGCGAATACCTGGCGTAGCTCATTCGGTACGACTAGTAGCATTTTGACATGCGCCTGACCAAGAACGTCCTGGAGCAGGTTAGTCGTTACGGTGAACTCGAACCGCTTCAGATAACCACGCTTGGTTAGCTTCTGCAGCTCTTCCTCGATCTCACCCTTGAAAGCAGCCTTGGTGATAGCGTTGGACGCCTTACCAATATACTTCAAGGCAACGCGGCGAACCACGTTCTCTGTAAGACCTACCAGGCGAACCGTAGTTAGCCGGCGATAATCCGATGCTTCGCGTGCGAAGGTCGGAGCGTCAATTACATACGCGCCTGTTGAGCGCTGTTGGAACATGACAACGTGTGCTGCGACGAGATCATCCCAACGAGACTTACCACCACGATACGGAATCCGAAGACCCGGTGCTAGCTCATTCGTTGGAGCGTTCTTCTCATCTAGTCTGCCGATCAGTCCAGCGTAGTATGCCGCAGCAGTATTGCTGTAGCCTACGACAGAGCCGACACTATTAAGATGAAGTGGCCATTCACCAACGACATTCAGATAAGCACCGATATCAATCGGGTAATCGTTTGCGTCAGTTAGAGAAGCCTCATCTAGGAACTCGCTACTTGTAGCGAAGAATCCAGCCTCACGACCAGTTGCGTTGTCATGACATAGCGGATTCAGCTTAGCGGCAGTTACACCACCAATTTGCTGATGACCAAGTATACCATAGCCATTGGCAGTGATAGCACCACCCTGACCGATAGTAGGCTTTGCGCCAATCCACTCATGGACATCAGAAAGTCCGTAGGATGTAGGCGGTTCGACACCAATCACGCCGAAGCATGTGGTCTCGTTCTTGGTCTGCTGATAGCAGAAGTTAGCTAGCTGATGAGCAAAGCTTACCTCGTGATAGCCAGCAGTGATGCGAGCCGCAGCGGATGCGAAGTTACCTTGAGTAGCTTCTGATAGAACGATGTCGCTACTCCACGCGTACGAGTACTTGCCAGTAGATGTGCCAGTTGCAGGAGCTGTCTCTCTGAACCAAGCCAATGTACCAGATCCCCAGATTTGTGGGTTGTTACGACTAAGGTCGGCGTCTACACCAGAAGTGTGGAACGCTACATTAGGCGTATCTAAAGCTGCACCAAGAGGAACTACGATGTCAATCTCTTCTGATTCCAGAAGACGATAGGCAGTCTGAAGTGCCTCAAAACGCTGTTGAACGTTACCAGAAGCTGTGATCTCACCACCAGCAATTGCAGCGGTCCAGGTGTTGTTGTCCTCTGCGCCGGCAGATGTGAGACTTACAGACGATGCATAAGACCCAGTCGCATAGTCACCAAAGTTACAACCCGATAGCTGCGAGAAGCTGCCACGGATTTCAACTTCGCCGAGGTCGACTGTGTTGTTTGGGTTGTTGCTGTACACAAGCGTGCCCAGCTCATTGTAGATCCATAGATAGCCACTAGTGTTATTATAGCTGGCCTTCCATGTGGTACTAACGTCGATCTTACGATCTCCAACAAGCACCTTCATAACACCGGAACTAGTTGTTGCTGTACCCATCTGTAGTACACCAGCTTCGGTACCAATACGATAGAGCCAAATGTTGGCAGCCTCGCCGTAGGCCTTCTTGCATTCAACAAGACCCTGGAACAGCTCGGAACTCTGACCAAACACCTGACGTGCGGCGCCAATATCACGCGCATCAAACATCACGTCGCCTGGACCCTGCTCTGCTACACCTAGCAGCAACACCCGCGGATTCGCATCCGTAGTGTTGATTTTGAGTCCGCCGTCGCGACGCGAGATTTGCGTCTTAGGCAGGTTTGGAAAATTAGGCATAATATTTATCCTCGTTTACTACGTAGTTTCGACTACTGGCTAGCCATCGTTCCCTTTATAGGGTAGATCCTCGCCGCGATCAATGCTATGTTCCTTAAGACCGGTCTTTTCATTAATCACTGTAGTCTTGAGTTTCGATCCACTATCATGTCGGACCGTGATCGTTCCAAGCTTCTTGTCAGTTTCCTTGTAGATCAGTTCTGTTGTTACCTCATAGCGGAGTGTACGTACTGACCATTCAGTTGCGCTTGTTACCTCTATTCGGTCCTCTATTCGTTCTTCAAACCACACACGATTGATTCCCTTGGACGTGAAGTACCAGTCGTATGCTTCCATATAGCCTTCAAACTGCAGGGCAATTTCATTGGCTTTCTTACTGTGAGTGCTCCAGATTTCAAACTCAACCATGTTCTCTCGTTTTTGTCCAAGCAATGTAACAACCTGTGAGCTGTCATCTGGATCAATAAATTCTTCTCGGATCTGGGGAGCTCGTGCGCGCCGCTCACCATCTGACGTACTGTTAAATCTCTTCCTGCTGATTACCTTGAAGAGGATAACATTCGACTGCTTCTCTGGCGACTCTACGAACTCCTTTGGTCTCATGTATTTTACAGGTACCCAGTTTGCTCGGGGTACCGCATAGCGATTCTGGAAATCTTCCCATCCTTCAGCAACGAGATCCAGAAATCCGTTAATGTCCTTTGCATAGTCGCCTGACTTACTATGCTCTCGAGATATTCCAGGTCCTGCCTCTCGAATCTTGAGGCCTTTCTCGGTATCGATGTCTATCCTAATACCCATTAGGCTTCCTCACGTTCGCATAGGCAGATATAATAAGCCAGGCGCGCCCTGTCATACCGCTTATCTTCCACAGCAGTGATTTTCCATTTTTCAATTCTCTCAATGGGATAGTATAAAGATCCGGCGTCATTTAACCGCACCCTGAAGATTTTATCGCCTGCCTTGGGGGCAGCCGAAACCTTCATATAGACCAATGCTTTACCTTCATCCATGTAGCCCGGAGACTCCAGAACGCTCTGCTGCCGGATACCGGTAATGCCGCGGCCAAATGTCTGGGTGAAATAGGCTCTGTGGTAGGTCTCTGTCCAGGTGTAACTCTCGCCTTTGCAATATTTACAGTCGGAACTCGAGCCTTGAACCCGGTCATAGCACACGCAGAACGAGGAAGACAGGGTCCTGAGTACCAGGATCTGCCCAGCACCATCGAAGCCGGCGTAGCCATCGATAATTCTGTCGAACTCAGTTTTGAGGTCAGCAGGATTATCAACGTCTGCCTGTGTCCAGAACTTGTCAGCCATTAGCTTGCCTCGAGATCAGGAAGCGAAGGAGCTGTGATCTTCGCTGTATCATCAGCCGCGTGACCACTTGGATGTGCACTAAGCTCCCAATTTTTAGTCTCTACCGTATATTTTACGATGAGTCCAATGCCTTCATATGTCATTAGTCCTAAATAGATGGCCTGGTGGAGCACCCCGCCATCTGTGCTTGCATGTGTGCGCTGAAATAGGATTACCCGCTTAGCTTTTGGCACATGGTGTGGCTGTCCATCAATCCACAAGCTATTCGAGGGCATATGTAGAGTGATGCTCGAGCCAGGGATACTGATTTCGAATTCATCCGTCTTGAACTTATGTCCATGACGAATATCCATCTTATCAAGCTCTGGCAAGAGCTTGAATGGAACCATTGCGCTATTCAGCACTTTGAGCCCACTCTCTCTATTGAAGTATTTAATTTCCCACCATGGTGCCATGGCGGACCCTCCTTAGACTTCGTCGTATACGACCGTGAATGAAGTGTAGCCTCCGTAACTAGCAGTGGCGCCACTCGCCATTGTCTTGAGCTGTAGAGCAGCATAGTCGGTAAATCCTACCGTACCAGCCACTAGAGCAGGGGTTGTAATGTCCTGACCTAATGCAGACGAACTGGGAACTGGATCCCATGTGCCAGATTTTGAAACAACCGTAGGGGCAGCGTATGACCCTGCGATAACTCCTGAACAAATAATGTAAGCGCCAGTACCATAGCCCGAGACGTTCAGGGTAGACGCGTAGAACTTTACAGCATCGATGGAACTAAAGGATCCGGTAAACCGAATCTTCGCATATACGTCCATGCTGAAAGAGCCCGCGGTAATCTCTTCACCAGCGACTGCAGGACCAGGTGTGTCTAAAGACTTGAAGTCCCAGTTGTTTACGCCATCCGTCTGGCTCTGTGGAGTGTCTGATCCTGGTGCAGCGCCGTTGGTTTGATACCACTGTAGTGTAGCAGCCATTTTTACCTCTTAGAATCCACCCCGGCCACTATATCTTCGTGGTCGAGTTTTTGATCCGTTGGAAATCGTGCTCTTCTCTCGCCTATTCATGCTTGATCCGCCCACTATCCAACCACGTCCAATTCCGCCTGGTTCACTCGTGTTGGTACCAGACTTGACACCCGATTGCGGGCTTAGGTTCTGGAAGTCAGCGGCTCCACCACTATAGAGTGCGTCGAGCCAATACTGGCATTGAGAAGCCATCTCACTTGCGAAGCTTCTTGCCTGTGAAATTAAGTTAGCCTGTCCGCTGAGGTCAATAGTGAAATCAGCAAGAGTACGCCGGCCGGCACTTAGGCCACGGTTGGCCAATGCGGAGCGCATGATGTCTCTACATGCCCTGCATTTCGCAAGCTCCATGCGAGCACGTTGGAAGAACATCCAGCTTTGGTTAGTTGTACTTTGGTCTGCAAACTTGACATTTGGATCAAACAATAGAACGTCATTGATCCATGTAGATGCAGAATAGATCATCTGCCAAACTGCTACCTCAGGTAGCGACTCGGCGAGCTCGCCACACGACAAGAATACATAGTCAACCGTAGTATACATGGGACTTGCTGTCGTGAAGAATACAATAGTAGAGTTCTGAGTGAGCTCATCACCATCAGCGGCCTTTACTGTAAACTCCGGCGACGCCGTCATATTCAGCTTTACCTGAATTCTTTGATTGATTGCTATGGCCATCTTTACCTCGTAGTATACGGTTCGTAGTAAGGTTGAACCTTACGGCTTCTTATTGTCGATCTTGGCTTCTAGTTTTGCCATTTTGCGTAGTTCTTTAGATGTAGTGAGTAGGCCCACCACTTTCTCAACCGAGCGGCCTCCGGTGTAGCCACCGAGTCCGACCTGAATCAACACCCACATTTCTGGGGGTAGAACCATAGCAGTGAGAATTGGTGCAGATGCGGGGAACGCAACTGCGATCATCGGGAATAGAACATAGTGACAGATGATGATGGCGACGAATGACAGCATCGTAATCGGCCGCCATTTGGCAGCGACACCGCCAGCCTGTGCTTCTGCAACAATCACAGTCTGCTGTGCTTGCACCATCGAGGTGATGACGCCGGCGCGCAAACTC
>Ga0307380_10010717_pt1 | contig 11519 bp, 8 predicted proteins | sample UN3MG_FD_202239 | JGI IMG/M metagenome (GOLD analysis project Ga0307380, IMG submission 202239) | Soil microbial communities from Risofladan, Vaasa, Finland - UN-3 | ecosystem: Environmental > Terrestrial > Soil > Coastal area > Acid sulfate soil | place: Finland: Risofladan, Vaasa | collected... | reverse complement strand
CGACGGACACAACCAGTTGCCCAAGCTGATCGTCGGTGTAAAGTTCATCGACGGGATCGAAGCCGTCAGGCAACAACCGCAAGCCGCCGCCTGACCCATACCGTCACCAAGATTCAGCTATAGCTCTCACGTCGGAGCGAACACGCTCAACAGATTGTCGCCGCCTCACGCGCCTGATCCCATCATGTGCCGATCGCAGCATCGAGCACGAAAAGACGCATGGCCCCTCAGGGCACTGTTCTGACAGGCGGAAAGGTTTGAGTTTCGAGCTTGACGGCCACCGCCGGATTAAAGAAGCCTCAGCCACAAGCGGTCATTGAGCACCTACGGCTATTACTGCTCAGCAGGCTACACAGATTGTTCGGTATTGACGCCGCCGCATGCTTAGTGGTCGAAGGTCATCATGTAGAGTAGTTTGTCCACATCGATCCCGTCGTTCGCCAACGGCAGGCAGATTACTGAATAGCGGGTGTAGTGCTCTTGATCCCAGGGGATCGGCAGGTCGGTCATGAAATAGGGCTTGGCGTTGCCGACTGCCCAGCGCGCGCGGGCCTCAAGCGCTTTCGTATTTGGAAGTTCATCGGTGTATCTGCCAGTCGCGTCAAATTCGAGTGCTGCGACGATGCCGGTGCCGACTATCCGGACGCGAAAGCGTTCCTCCTCGACATCGAAGATGGTGATCCAGGGTAGGAACTCTGGCGGCAGTTCGGTCGGATCGAAATCACCACGCCCTGGAAGCCGGCCGCCTTGGCATTTCGAGAGCCAAATCTCGTGGAAGCGGTTCAGCTTTGGATCGGGCAATTCACCGTTCGTGAAATCGATGCGGAAGTCCGCACCGCCTAGAGCATCGAGCGTTGATCTACCGGTCGAGGACGCAGTATCTGGCTTGGACACTCCAGGAGCCAGTTTCAAGAATTTCCTAGCTCGCGACATGTTCGACCATCGCTTCCGGTGGCAGACCAGGATTCGTCGCATATGGAGGCCCGGCCGCGGGATAACATCCCAGCAATTTCGCGATCGCCGGCAGTGCGTCCTCGGCGCGGAGGTTGAGCACCAGATCGCCCGGCAACATCGGCACCGCCGCTTCGCCCAGATTGAGGAATATGACCTTGGCACTTTGGGAGCGGGCGCGCCCAAGCAGCGCTGCGGCGGAGGAAATCGCCATCTGCGAGCCGATCACCAGAACGACGCCGCACGACATCGCCGCTGCCTCGGCGCTCTCCCAGGCCCGCGCCGGCACGTTCTCCCCCATCGCGATCACGGCCGGCTTCAACAGGCCGCCGCAGGCCTGGCAGGCAAGATCGAACTTGCCCCATAGCCCGGCCGGGGGCCAGTCGCTCGTCTCGCCGCAGCCAAGGCAACGGACCCGGTCGATGCGGCCATGCAGCTCGATGACGTTGTCCGCCCCGGCCGCCTGATGCAGCCGGTCGACGTTCTGGGTCACCGTCGACCCCAACCAGCCCTTGCGCTCCATCGCCGCGAGCGCGTTGTGACCGATATTGGGCGCGGCAGCCGCCGCGACGTCGCGGAAATGACCGCAAGCATCCCAGTAGAGCTGGCGACAGTGTTGCGATTCCAGGAACCGCTCATAGGCGTAAGTGCTGATCGGGATATTTGGATCGAGCCACGCGCCCGAGGCGTAGTCGGGAATACCCGAGGCAGTGCTGATCCCCGCACCGGTGAGCACCATTGCTGGCCGACCGATCGATCTGGCGCGACGTATCTCCTCCACGGCTGCCCACACATGCGGGTCAAGCACCGTCGGCCCCGCGGCCAGGCGCACCGCTCCCAGCGTGATCCAGGTCGCGAAAATAAATGGAACAAGCAGCGGCGGCACCGCTGCGGCAAGCGGGCTTGCCATCCAGCCGGCCCAGATTGCCGCTGCCAAAGCCGCGGCGGCGATTCCGCAGAAGGCGCCAATGCGCGAGCCGGCAAGGAACACCGCGTAAATGCCGAAGGCCGCCGGTGCGACTGCGAAGGCCCACAAACCGATTGGGCCGAGCCAGCCGTCATTGAGCATGTAACCCGACGCGAGCGCGGCAGCGGTAGTCAATGCGCCGGACAAGGCTGCGGCCTGCCAGGACTTAATGGCGGCGGCGCTTGCGAAAAGCAGGACCGGAATTGCGATGGTGATGGCATCGGCCGGCAGCTTTCCCGCCTCGGCCCAAAAGGGCTGGCCGAAGGCGCCGTGCAGTCCGGTCAGGAGCGACAGCGCCGCGACCGCCGGAAAAGACAGCCCCGGCAGTCCCAGTGGCTGCAGCAAACGGCGCGCGCCTGCCTCGATGGCGATACAGACAATAACCGCGATGAGCACCGTCAAAGGCCGTAGCGCTTCGGAGGCAACGAAGGCAAAGGAGGCACCGACGATCGCGAGGTTGGCACCGGCGAGCCCATAACTCGTCTCGACCCGGTTCCAGGTCTTGAGAACGCTTGAGGCGAGCGCGCCGAGCAGCGCTCCGGCCAACGCGCCCACCGCGGCCCAGGGCTCGATACTGAGAAAGCCCGCCAGCACAAGCAGGCCCGAAACCGGCCGATCAGAAAAAACGATCTGACCGAGCCCGTTCAGGGTCGACTTGGCTTGGTGATCAAAGGCTCCAGCCATCGGGGCGTAATCGTTTGGGCATCTGATCGAGCATGAAGATCTCTTTCGCCGTCTCGCGGCGGCGGATGACCTCGGGGCCGTCGGGGCCAAGCAGCACCGTCGCCGGTCGCGGCTGGATGAACTGCATCGACTGGGTCTGGCAATAGGCGCCGACATTCGAGATGACGATCGGATCGCCGATCTTGAGCGGCGGCATGATCACATTCTCGCGCAGCACATCGATCTGCATGCAAAGCGGCCCATAGATGCTGACGGGCCCGGCATCACCGGCGGCGTCGCTGCTGACATTGGTGGGCTTGACGCCGTGGTCGTACCAGTAGGCGGTGGGCACGAGGTTGACGCCGCCATCGACCACCACGGCGCGGCCCTTGTCGGGGATGTCCTTGGTGCCAACCACGCTGCAAACAAGCTGGCAGGCGGCATCAACGAGGGCCCGACCGGGCTCGAGCACCAGCGTCGGTTGTCCGCCGAAGAGCTCCTTGGCCTTGCTGAGCGGGCCCAAAATGGCTTCGGCAAAGGGATAGAGCGTGTCCTGGCGCCGGTCGCCGCCCTCGGGCAGGTCGTACATCGGCTTCAGCTTGTTGGCCGACGGATAACCGCCGCCCATGTCGATCTTGGTCGGCTCAAGGCCCAGATCGCGGGCGCGTTTGGCCATCCGGATCAGCACCTCTACGCCTTTTGCGTAGATATCGTAGACGAGCTGGAAGGTGCCGCAGTGGTTGTGCAGCAGCTCGAATGTGAGGTTCGGATGCGCGGCGATGCGCTCCATCGCCTGCTGCGCATCGCCATTCTCGTCATTGAAGCCAAACTTCGTCCACGGCGCTGGGCCGTAGCGGAAATTGACGCGAATGCCGACCCGGTTCTTGCCGCCAAGCTCGGATGCGACCGCCTCGACCGCCGCAAGCTCGTCGAAATTGTCGATATTGACCAGCGCGCCTTGGCCGAGCGCGGCATGAAGCTCCTCGCGGGTCTTGTAGGGACCGTTGAAGATGATCTCTTGCGGCGGCACCGACATCGAGCGGGCAAGTTCGTACTCCATACCGGAGACGACCTCGGCCCAGGCGCCTTCCTCATGCAGCACGGCACAGACGGCCGGCAGGTAGTTGGTCTTGTAGGAATAGGCGATGCGGGTGTCGATGCCGGGCTCGGTGAAGGTGTCGCGGAAGTTCCGGTAGAGCCCACGCAGCGCGTTCTCGGAGATCACGAAGAGCGGCGAGCCGAATTCCTTTAGTAGCGCGGCGGCATCGTAGATGTCGTCGAACTCGCCGACCGATCCGACATCGGCGGTCAGATGCTTGCTCACCGCCGTGAAGGTCAGCGGGGTGAGCCGCGGCGGCTCATACGGTCTACGCTTGGGGGGCTGGCGCCCGGAGGCGGAGGCATCAGGCATGTTTGAGTGCCCCTTTCGTGGCAATCGCCGCAAAGGCGCTGTTGGTGATCGGCGCATCCTCGCAGCTGCGCATGAAGACGAGGTCCTCGCCGACCGGCTTGACCTCAACCGGCAGGCCGCAGGCGGCGCGGACGGCGGCGAAGGGATGGTTGAGCCCCAGATGCGCGGAGAAGGCGATCCAGGCCGTGAAGCGGGGATTGATTTCGATGAGGTAGAAGCGCTCGGTCAGCTCGTCGCGGATGAACTCGCCCTCCACCGGACCCACCCAGTTGAGCGCCCGCAGGAAATCGGCAAAGCCCACCTCCAGCGCCGGCTGGGCGACGCTGATGGCGCTCCAGGTGCTGCCGCGGTCGCAGATCCGCAGCTTCTTGATGCTGAGCATCGTCAGCGCCTCGCTTGACCGGTCGCATACCGCTGCGACCGCGAAACGCTCGCCGCCGACGAAACGTTGCACCAGCGCCTCGGCGTAACCTTTCTCGCGGAGGCGAGACCAGGCGGCGCGGGTTTCCGCCGCGAAATTGGCTGGAAAGGCGTGAGAGATCGTGCCCTTCAGAACCACCGGATAGCCCAGCTTGTCGGCTGCCTGCATGGCGTCCTTCTCCGAGCGGGCCATGATCGTATCCGGGATCACGAAGCCCTCCGGGGCGCGCACCGGCGGGTCGGTGAAGAGCTGGTCCTTGCCGCGCCGGGCGAAGGCCTCGGCACTCGGCAACAGCGTGGCGATGCCGAGCTTGTCGAGCCGGTCGGCGATCTCGATGAAGCGCGGGATCTCGCCATCGAGGCTCGGCACCGCAACATCGAAGGGATGCTCGCTGTGGATCGCGGCAAGGCGATCATAGAGCGCGTCCGGATCGTCGGAGACCGGCAGGCGGAAAGTGGCGTCGAAAAGCTCGGGCCGGTAGAGACCGGAATCGTATGTGCCATAGCCAAGGCCGTAGAGCCGGCCCATGCCCGGCGCCATGCGCAGCGCGCGCGCCACGCCGAGTCCGGCATTGACCACATCGAGCGTGCTGACCCCGCTGACGGCGACGCGCAATCCGTCGGGATCGGCGCGGCGGTTGGCGCGGGGCGCCGGCGCCTGGCCGGATACGCTGCCGAAGCGCGCCAATCGGTCGAGCTGCGCCAACGGGATGGCGGTTTCCGCCACGTCGCGGACGAAGGACGTGCCGGGCCGGGCCGGGGCGTGCGACCGGATGGCAGAGTTGGAACGCTGGCCGACGATTTCCTCCAGAAGCACCGCCGGCAAATTGCAGTCGGCCCAGTGCGACAACAGGATCCAGGAGGGAAAGCGGCAGTTTACTTCGATCAGATAGGGCGATTTGGCGCCCTTCGGCAGGACGAACTCAAGCTCCAGCGGACCGCGCCAGTCGAGCATTTCCAGAATTGATTTGGCGTGACGTTCGATCGCAGGATCGTCGATCACGGTGCACATGACGCCCTTGCCCTTTTCATTCACCCCGACCTTTTTGATCGAGACCATGGCGCTGACCGATTGATTGTCGCCGATGACCGCGGCGACGTTGTATTCCTCGCCCTCGATCGCTTCCTGCAGCAGCACACCGCCGCCCCAGGTCCGATTGAGCTCACGGGCGGCGGCCATGGCCTGGGCCAAATTGCCGGCCCGCTTGGCGCCGGCGACCGTTCCCTTCACGAACATCGGATAGCCGAACTGGTCGGCATGCAGCGGCAGGTCGGCCTGATCGAGCACGTGGATCGTCCGCGGCGCGGGGATCGCATGGTCGTGGCAGAATTTCGCCAAGCGCAATTTGCTGGTGGCGTAGATCGCTTCCGGGCTCGGCAGCAACGTCCGCAACCCCACCGTGGCGAGACGGTCGGCGATGCGCGCGATGACCGGGATTTCCAGATCCAAGGTCGGAATGAGGGCGTCGAAACCGAAGCGACTGGTAAGCGCGACCAAACGTTCCAGCAATACCGCCTCGCCGTCAGCCAATTCCGGCAAGGTATGCAATTCGTCTGCTACGCCGCCCATCCAGGCGCCGGTCATGAAGGGATCATAGCCGAGCGCGTGGATCTCGATCGGACCGAGCCAACCCTCGCGCAACGCGCGCGCAACGGGTCCGCCCGGGTGGGGAACGTCCAGCCCATCAAATCCGCTAACGGCAATGCGGAGCGTTTTAGTTTTCATCGATCAGCCCCATCGCACTGAGGCGCCCAATGAAATCGAGCACGTCGCTTTTGGCTGCATCGGGCGCCACTTCGAACTCGGCCTCGATCTGCGTCACCAGCTCGTCGACCGTCGCGCCCGATCGCAATGCGAACAGGAGACGCCAGGCGGCATCGTTGCACGCGCACAAGGTGGCGGTGTGGGTGTCGACCAACACGTAATCCTCGGTTTCGCCGTCGCCTTCCAGGGCGACCCGGCTGTTCAATGCATAGCTTCGTTCGCTCATCGGTCCGCTCCCAATCCTTTCAATCCCTGCCAGGCATCGGGATAGCCCGGCGAAATCTGCAATGCCGCCCGGAACTGCGCGCGTGCGCCCTTACGGTCGCCCAGCTTGTGCAGGCTGTAGGCAAGCCCGGTCAGCGCATCGATCCAGGCGGGATAGGCCTTGAGGACCTTGCGAAATTCGCCGGCGGCGGCTTTGTAGCGTTTGGTACGGAAATAGGCCCAAGCGAGCGTCGAGCGGGCGTTGTAGGCGATCGGCCAGGATCGCCCGGTGCCGGGGATTGATACCACTTCATTGATCGGCCCAAGCACCGCCGGCTCCGCCGGCAGCACGGCAGTCAAATCGCGGATCGAGGCGCCGTATCGCTTGAGGCGGAAGAGCGCGAAAGCGCGCCCCCGCAGCCCACTGGCATCGCCGGCCCTGGCGCGAACCGCGGTATCGAAACGGCGGAACGCGGCTTTGTTATCGCGGGCGAAGAAAAGCGACCAGGCGAGTTGAAGGTTAAGCTCGTCCAGCATTTGCGCCGGCAACTTCAGCTTGTCGAAGACGCCGTTGACCCCGAGCGGCGCCCGATCGATCGCGCGCTTCGCCAGCAGCGCCGCGCGCCTGTGCTCACCAAACCCGGCATAGCTGCGCGCAAGCTGGAAGAGCACCCCCGGGGCGCCTTCGTAAACCTGCGAGCCCAGCTCGAGTACCTCGCGCGCAAGCCGGAATTCTCCGGCGTCGTTCAGCCGGTCGGCGGGAATGGAATAGCTTGTAACGACCTGCTTGGGTTCCAGCCGGTAGGAGGCGCGGAGCTGGGTCACCGCCTCCCCGTAGCGCTTTTCTTCGAGCGCGATGTAGCCGAGGCCTTTTCGCGAGAGATGCGCCTCGGCGTGCTGGCGGAGGATAGTCTCGAAGGCAACTTTTGCGCGGCCGTGCCGGCCCTGGAAAAGATCGAGCCAGGCGAGCGCTTCATCGACGCGCCAGCGTTCGGCCGCGGGCGCCGCTGCCCGGGCACGGGAAAACTGCGACTGTGCGACGGCGTATCGCTTGGCCGCGGCGTGATCCCAGCCGAGCAGGTAGGCGGTACGGTAGCCTGCATCGGAGGCGACGAGCCCCTTGCGCGCGAGCTCGAAGTTGCTGTCGACAGCGACGGCGGCGGCGAAGGCCACCTTGGACTCGTCGGCACGGCCCAGCGCCAGCAGCGACCAGCCGCGCCCGGTCTGGATCGCCGGGTTGGCACCCGCCAGGCGCATGTGTCGGCTGAACGCCGCCAATGCTTCGGCATAGGCGCCGCGCTTGTAAAGCGCCCAGGCCTTGGCGACTGGCGCATGCATCGCGCTGCGCGCGCGGTAGAGCCCGAGCTTGGCCCACGGATAGGGCCGGCGCATCTGCGTTGCGATCAGGAAGCTCGCCTCTGCCTGGCGCGGCCGGCCGGCGCGCAGCTCGGCCCAGCCGCGACCGTTGTAATAGTCCGGGACATCGGGATAACTGCTGATCAACCCTCCGTAGACTTTGGCGGCGGCCTTGTGATCGCTGAGACGTTCCAAAGCGGCATTCAGCAGCAGGAAGAGATCGCGGTTGAAGCGAACCAGCCGCAGCCCATTCAGTGCATGGCGCACAGCTCCGGCGTGGTCGCCTTGAAGCAGCGCGACGCGTCCCAATCCGTCATACAGCCGGAAATAGCGTGGTTGCTGCTTGAGCCCGGTCTCAAGATTTCGGCGCGCGGACGCGAAATCGCCGCGCACCATCGCGACCCAGGCGGTCCCAAGCGCGCCGTCATGTTGGATACGGCTCACCGCCCGCTGCGCGGACTCCGCGGCGAACTGGCGCTTGGCTTCATCCAGCTTGCGCTCGGTGAACGCGATCCAGCCAAGACCATCGGCGACGATATAGCGCTGGTCGCCCACCGCATAAGGTTGCGCGGCGAGGAAATGACGGCGGGCTTTGGCCAGGCGCCCAAGCTTGAAGAGGCTCCAGCCAAGGCCGATCTGGGCATCCGACGAACGCGGCGCCAACTCCACGAAACGGGCAAATGCGCTCTGCGCTTTGCCGTAACGACCAAGCTGATACTCGCTCCAGCCCAGTATGCTGAGCGCTGCCAGGTTCGAGCGATCGCCGCGCAGAACCACATTTGCGGCCGCCCGGGCTCGGTGGTATCGGCGCGCCCGATAGTGCTCGACCGCTTTAGAACTCCGTTTTTTGAAAATTGCCGCCTGCGCGACCTGGACCGGACCGCGCGGTTGCCGAGCGTTGTTTGCTCGTGCGTCCGCCGGCGCGGCAGCCGCGACGCCCAGCCAAAAAGCGAGCAGCGCGACGACGAGTGATGCCGCGGCAAAACCGCTGATAGCCGCAGAACGGCGAAGCTTTGGCAACATGATCATTGAGCGCGACCCGTCCACTCGTCGGCCAGGATCGACAATATGATCCGGTCGACCCAACGCCCTTCGCGCCAGGCATCGGCGCGCAGACGGCCCTCCTCAACGAACCCCAGGCGATCGTGAATGATCGCCGAACCCTTGTTCGGCGCCAGATAGTCGGAGTTGACTTTGCGGAGCCCCAGAGCCCCGAATGCGTGATCGAGGACCTTGCGCGTCACCGCGGCGCCCAGGCCCCGTCCCCACAGGGTTTTGTCACCGATAACGATGGAAAAACGGCCGATCCCGCGCAGCGTATCGGGCTCGTAGAGGCTGGTCACGCCGGCGAAGCGGCCCCCGCATTCGATTGCCCACAGACACCAGGCGTCGTGCAGCAGGATCTGCTCGATCTGCGCCGCGGACAAGGGTCGCTGGGCCATATCGTCGAGCCAGCGACTGACCTCCCGGTCCCCCAGGAATATCGTGTATGGCACGACGTCCTCGCCGCGCGCGGCGCGCATGATGAATTTGGGCGCAGGCAATGTCTATCAGACCCCTGATGACCCGCGAACACAGCGGGCGGCTAGTCATGGTGTTGGGGAAATGTAGGCGATCTTTCTTGATGTATGCTTAAAGGAAACTTGAAAAACTTTTTATGTTCAATAGGTTGATGTTAGTTTGGATTTTCTACCCGTTTGACAATATGGGAAACCGCCTTCGTTCACTCAGACCTGGAAAATGATGGTCGTGCGGCGCATCGAGCCGCTAGGCGGATTGTCGCCCTGCGCTTGTGGCGCCGCCACCTCCGCGAACCCGCGAAGGCGGCAGGGTGACGGTAACCGTGGTGCCGGAGCCAAGCGAACTCTCGATCGAAACCGCGCCGCTATGCAGCTCGATCAATGACTTGACCAACGGCAAGCCGAGCCCAGTTCCTTCATAGCCCCGCGCCAAGCGGTTGTCGATCTGGCGGAACGGCGTCATCGCGACCGGGATATCTTCGGGACGCATGCCGATGCCTGTGTCGGAGACGGTAAGGACAAAGCGGCCGGCCTCGTCGATTGATGCGTCGACCGCAACGCGCCCGCCTTTCAGCGTGAACTTCACCGCGTTGGTTAGCAGATTAATCAGAATCTGTTTGAACTTGCGCGGATCGGCTTCAATCGCCGGCAGATTGTCAGGCAGGTCGAGATCGAGCGTGATTTCGCCGTCATTAGCCCGGTCGCGCACAAGATCGAGGCAACTCTTGATCGCAGCGGCGGGATAAAAGGCCTCTTCGTTCATCTCGACATTTCCGGACTCGATCCGCGAGATGTCGAGGATGTCATTGATGACCTGCGACAGGTGGTCGCCGCTGCGGTTGATATCGACGGCATAGGCCGCATAACGCTCGTCGAGATCCCCGAATGCGCGATTGATCATCAAATCGGAGAAGCCGATCACGGCATTGAGCGGCGTGCGCAGCTCGTGGCTCATATTGGCGAGGAATTCCGATTTAGCGCGGTTGGCGGCCTCAGCTTCTTCCTTGGCTTGCAAGAACTCCCGGGTGCGAACACGGACCTGCCGCTCAAGGATTTCATTCTGCTGCTCGGTGGCGCGCCGTGCCTCCCGGTTCGTGCGCATATAGCCCCCGACAGCCCGCGATAGATCGCCGATCTCATCGCCGCGGCCAAGCAGGTCCGGCGTCAAATTTTCATCCTTGTGAGACGATACGACATGACGGTGGAGCCGCAGCAGGGGGCCTAACAGCTGTTGCCCCACCATCAGCATGGTGATCAGCCCGGTCACCAATACGGTGAGACCGGTCGCCAGGGCCTGCCAGCCAATGTAGGCCCGCAGGTCCCTGGCGACATGGCTCGTGTCCATACGGACCACGACATAGTAGGGCGCCACGGCGGTGCCGCGCCGGAAGGTAATCTCCATGCGCGTCGCGTTTCGTCGAATGAGCCGGGCCGCATCATCGCCGGGTCTGGCACCGTGGCCAGCTTGCGCGGCAATCGACGGCCGCGTGACCGGCTTCTCACCAACGCTATGGACCATATTGCCGCCGCGGTGGAAAATCGCGATCCCTTTGATCTTGGTGGCCCCCAGGACCTGCTCGCCGAGCGCGCCAAACTCGTGGGGTGAGGTATCCGGCTGAGCGAGGCGCGTCAGCGTTTCGATCAGCGCGCGTGCCTCCCCTACGAGCACGGACACCTGACGTGCCTCGCGGTCCCGATAGCTCGGCACCGCGAAGATCGCCTGGGCCACAAGAATGCCCAGGAAAAGAGCGGCGGCGACCTTCCAAACAATGCGGCTGCGTCGCAGCTTTTTGAGGGTCTGGAGATCCAAAGGGCTGTCTCATACCGGCAATGCCGATCGGCGCGCTGACGGACGTCCTCACACTTCGGCGCGATTGCAATAACATGGTAAATTTTTAGAAAGCCCTAATTCGCCAGTCTCAAGCGGCGGATGGTTCAAATTGTTCTTTGATCTCGGCCTCCGCGACGATACGGCCGCTCTATATGGCAACTAGGCCTATCGGGTACCGAGCGTCGCGCGTCAAACCCAGGTTGGCCCCCCGGAGATGTGCGTACGAAAGGTATATTCTTGGGGGTGGCCGCAGGCGTCTACGAATGCTGCCGGACAATGTCGGCTTTGGGTCCAGGCTGTTCTCTAATACCAAGTCCCGCTGAATGAGACTCACGTGGGGGATTCCCGGATTGGGTTTTTTCTGATTCAACATGGCAAACGGATGGAGGTTTGCCATGGGTTCTCCGGTTCCACTTCGAGATGATTTCGAC
>Ga0307380_10010716_pt1 | contig 11521 bp, 5 predicted proteins | sample UN3MG_FD_202239 | JGI IMG/M metagenome (GOLD analysis project Ga0307380, IMG submission 202239) | Soil microbial communities from Risofladan, Vaasa, Finland - UN-3 | ecosystem: Environmental > Terrestrial > Soil > Coastal area > Acid sulfate soil | place: Finland: Risofladan, Vaasa | collected... | reverse complement strand
GGCATAGACAATGCAGAAGATTTTTATGAAATGCAAACTGCCGCAAAAATGCAAGGTCAAAATCCTGCATTTTCAAATGTGCCATCCCCATCAAGCCAACGCCCATTTAGAGGCGATAGCGCTCAACCACTTGTACCACTAAATACTGGAACACAAAGATTAAACGAAGATGTACGCACTGGGGCAACCATGGGAACAGAAGCCATGTATGCCAATGATGCTACATCCACAGGAGAAGATGCTGACCGCATGCGTGCAGCGCTTCCATATCTATCAATAATGGCAGAACTACCACAGACTTCCAATGCTTTCCGAAACTATGTTAGGTATTTAAAAAGCGTACTATGAGTTTTAGTTTTAGCAATTTATTAGGTGATGCAGCAAAAAAACTGCAAGGTAATGGATTTGCCAACGAAATTGGCTTACCAACTTTATTGTTTGACCTTGCCACTGTTTCGTCTAATGACAAGAACTGGGTGTCAGATGCCTTTAATATTGCTGGCGATACTTTTCGTTCAACAGTTCTAGGTTTATCTTATCCAATTCGCAAACCAGTAGGGTTTGCTTTTAATAAAGTTTTAATGCCAACAGCAATGCTTTCTTACGAAACTGGTGGTAGATACCTTCGTGAGCCATTATCTGCAGCAGTAACAACTCTTGCTACTGGCGATGCAAAAAAGTCTTGGGAAAATCGCCAAGAAATTTCTCCAGGTCAAGCAATCTCATATTTAACAGCAAAGTTAACTCCAGGTACGGAATCTTTCCGTGGCGATTTTGATATTTTTAATGCAAAAGACCGTGAGATATTCCAGACTGATTGGGCAGCACGCACACTCAGTGGTTCTATTGACACATTTTTTACCACGGTAACAGACCCACTTGGCAAGTTTGCTAAAGGCGTTGGTCTTGCTCGTAAGGCATTAGTTACTCGCCCTATGGGAGCGCGTGATGCAAACGCTGCAACCCTTGCAAAAGATTTTTTTATACCTCGCACTCTCCGCAATGTGCAAATTATGTCACCAGCAGCACTAGCCCGAACAATAAATGAAGGGCGCGAAGAAGGCGGAGAGATTTACAACACGCTTTCATGGATGGCTAAAAGCGACCAAACTGTAATTCGCCAACATCCACTGGTTGAAGCATCTAACGATGCAGATACTTTATCTTACTTGCTAGGTCAAGCAGATACCGTAGATGATGTAGCAGATGTACTTACAGCCACAGCGCTGGGAGATACAGAGGCTATGGCTCGCCTTGTTGCAAAGCGCAAAGAATTAGCATTTGTTTTTGATAAAACAAAAGATGTATCTAAAGTTGACATGATGATTCTTGACGGAGTTCCTACCAATGGAATCGTAGATGATATTAATGTCCTTGATGCAGCCAGTGATTATGTTGCAAACCTTGACAACAATTCATATTTCCAAGCGTTAAATAAATTACATGAGAACGGCAATGCTTTAACTAAGCGTACATTTGGTAAGCCAGCCTTTGAAAAGATGGCTATTAATCGCGCTGAGCGCCGTGCTGCTAAAGTCAAAGGCGTTGATTTAAACGAGCCAAGTAAGTTTCCAACCGTTGGATATTTCCAGCCAACTAAGTATCATCCTCTTGTAGCAGTAGTAAATTTTGGTATGAAGAAAGTTGGCGATTCTTTCCAAGAAACTCCATCAGGTTATATTAATCTTAACGACTCTGATTCATATAATGAATTAACAGCATTTGGAACCTTATTGCGCCGTATTGTTGGAGATGAAGCAAATCCTGTAATTGAACGCCATCTTAATGATTACATACAATCTGGTGGAGTTCCAGAACTTCGCGCTCGCGTTGTTGAATCATTTGAAGATTTATCTATTTCTTTAATTAACAGCAAACTTGGAATCAGCGATGAGGCTGGTCAAGTTATCTGGAGTCAATATAAGGCTCGCCGCGAAACTGCGCGACAGATGATTAAGGACCGTAAGTTCTTAATGACTGGCGATGATGTAATCCTTAAGATTCCATACCTAGAGCGCCAAGGTGCTAACGCACTACCTATGGTAGACCTCGCCAACTATTCTCGTGTTATTGAAAAGAATAAAGGCGTTCTTAATACCTTAAACCGCGCATCTGAAATTACTGACCCAGATTCTTGGCGATACACAACTGGCGTTCTTAATGACCTTTGGAAAGCCTCTGTCCTTCTTCGTCTTGGTTACACTGTCCGTAACTCAACTGAGGCAAGTTTATCTATTCTTGCTAAGGGCTATGGACTTATGGCACTTGGCGATATTAACCAAGCAGGATTTAAAGGTTGGTACACAAATCGTGTTCGGGATATTGAACGCTTAACAGACCGCAGACTTGTATCACAAGGATTGCGTGAGGATTCTGTAGCGTTGCGTAGCGAGTTTGCAGATAAACAATCTTTGCTTATTGCATCGGAGCGAGCACTTCAAGATTTTGATGTATTCCTAGAATCTATTGAGCGTTTATATCGCATGGGTAGACTTACTGATGACCAGTACAAAGAAGCCATTGATGTATTCCAATATGCAACTGGCGAATACCTGTATCATGGTTCACCAGCGCCAATTAGCGCTTTAGATAATACACGCCCTATGGCGATGAACTTTACCGAAGATATGGCAGAACGCTATGCAACCTCGGATATGCCAATCATTAGCGCATCTGAAATTTACAAGCGTAAAACAGGCAGAGCATACCCAATGCCAAAAAATTTACGCACCCGTGAAGGCGAACCTATTACCCCAAGGCGTAAACCGTCTTTGGCTATGCAAACAGTTGCTGCAGATATGCGTGATGGTTTTATCAATAGCGTTAACAATGGTAACGAAATACAAGTTCTTAATCCTTCAACTGGGCGCTGGACATCTATTGACCCGAATACAGTTTCACAAGAATTATTAACCACTGGACAGTTCCGTATCCGCAAACCTGGCAGAGAAGGCGTAACCATTGGTCAAAAGGTATACGGCAAAACTGTAGATTTGCGCTCAATGCAGCAATACTCAGGACAAGCCAGAACTCGTCAAGTTCTTGACTTGGCTGATTATCCAGAACTTCAAACAATTCTTGGTATTTCTAAAGGTACAATTCGCAATCGTGATGCTTGGCAAGGAAAAGAACTAGCACTACTTAACTGGATGCGTGCTAATGGCATAGGTAAACTTGTATTGCCTGATGTAAAAAGCCGTGGTGGTTCTACAGTACTTGTTGACCCTGACCTAGTTGATGGATTCGGCAACAGACCAACTGTAGCCTTGGCTGAACAGCGTTTAAACGCAGCAAAAAATTCACAACAACTGCTTTCGGATGAAGGCAGAATCTTGCAGATTATTGAGCGTACTGTTCAAAATGAAGGCGGAACATTTAAGTTCTCTGATATGGTTACTGGCGATGTACCTACGCAAGGTGTCGCTGTTGCTATCCGTGGGGCAACGCACGCGTTCCCACTGGAACAAGCCCGAACTAACCCAGAGGCTTGGGTCGCTTCTGTTGCAGACCACATTGAGGCTAATTTTGATAAGTTTGGCAGCGCAGACCATTTTGGTACTTGGATTGACGATATTGATGGTATTCCTCATATTAAGTCAGACCCTGTAAATGTAGTTGCAAATCGTGCAGAAGCAATTAGGCTAGGAACAACACGCAATCAGCAAGGAGTATTTGACCTTGGTGAATTTGAATATATCGGAACGAAAGGCACAGGAGATGTTGGAGCAAGCGAAAGGTTTGCACTGGGTAAAGGCACCAAAGCCGTTAGACCAGATGAACCCACAAGAGCGCCGAGCGTTCGCAGAATTGCTGGCTCGGAGAATTTTGGAAAGCGAGTTAATGAAATCTCAGAATCCTTCGCCAGTGGAAGATACCCAACCGAAGGCATAGTTTCACTTGTCCGTGAAATAGCAGATGGACAAGCAGCAACTCGTAGAGATTTACAAGCAATTCTAAATCGTTTAAACGCACGAGTCGTAGAAGAAGAACGCCTTGCAGCACCAAAGGTTATTCAAGGAACTGGTCGTAGAACAGAAAAACTCTACGATGGTTCAACCGTTGAATTTGATGATGCTTTCCGTGGTGAGCCTGGACAGATTCTATTAGATAGAACTGACAATACAGAGACTTATCGCAGATTCGTAGACCATCCAGCACGGCTGTTTGCAGCAGAACACAGCAACTATGTAGAAGATGTTTTATCTCCAAACATGCCTGATTATTACTCAGGATTTGCAAATCAGTTAAACACTTTCTTTCGTAGTTCAGATGGGCGTATTGACCCATTAATTGAGCAAATGCTCAATGGCGTACGACCAGAAGAAATTGTGGCTTGGCTGCGTGCTTCAGAAAATGCTGCCTATGCTCGTAAGTTTAATATTGATGTGCCAGGAAATAAAGTGGCATCAGAGCGCTTAAATGTATCTATTGATGCAGAGGACTTTGTTGGCGATTTATACAGCGCCTACAATCGTTATCTGCCAGATAGCCAGACCCAAGAAGCCTTCCGTAATGGTGAAATTACTGAGTCTTGGCTACGGAATCATTTTGCTGATAACACAGAAATGCCAGATATTATTGGTCGCATAGTTCCAACTAGCCCACAGGCTCGTAACTGGCAAGAAGGATTGGCTAAGGTTGTTGATAGAGCGTTTTACTTCTTAGGCTCATTACCTGAAACTACCTTTTCCCGTCATCCATTGGCTCGCCAAGTTTATCGTTCAGAGATGAAACAACGCCTTGATGTTGCCCTAGCAACTAAGCGTATGAACCTTGGCGATGATATTCAGTTAACAACCGATGATATTAATAAGGTTCGCCGTGAGGCTATTGAGTCAACTCGTAAAGAAGTAAATAAGACTCTATTCACGATTATCCGTAAGTCTTATGCTGGCGAAAAAATGCGCCTTATCATGCCGTTCTTTAACGCATGGGAAAACACTATTCGCCGTTGGGCTGGTCTTGTAACAGAGAATCCTGCAGTTATCGCTCGTGCTGGACAAATCGTGTCTGCACTGCGTAATCAGCCAAATGTGGTTGATAGAGACGGTAACCCAACTACTGAGTTTTCTTACGAAAACAAAATAGTACTGCCTATGCCTTCAAGTTTTATTAAAGGCGTAGAGAAGATTCCTGGATATGGTAAAGGCATGGCAGAAGCCCTGCGCTCATCAGGCACACAAGTTTCTATTCCAATACGAAGCCTTGACATCATTATGCAAGGTGAAATATTGGCAGGTTTTGGTCCTCTTGTAACAATTCCAGTTAATGAGATTGTTAAACTAAAGCCTGACTTAGAGGACCTTTTAACAAAAAGCATGATTCCAATATTGCCTTTTGGTCCACAAGAAGGAAGTATTCGCAATCTATTTCCACCAGCACTGCAAAAACTTACATCATTGGCTGGTCAAGATGAAGCATGGAGCCGTACATTTAATACGGTTTATCGTTACGAATTAATCCGTTTTAACTTGGGTGACCGCGATACTATGCCTGAATTAAGCGAAGTAAAGAATCTAGCAGATAGTTTATACAGGGTTAAGATTCTTTCTAACCTAGTTATGCCATTTGCTGCACAGTATGATTCACCATTAAGTTTTTATACAAAACAATTCCGTAGAATACAGCAAGTCTATGGCGCAGATGCAGAAACTTTATTCTTACAAATGTACCCAGAAATGGGTCCAGCCCTTGTATCTAGTTCCTACAACCCTACTGGAGCACAGGCTTCGCAGGCTGCTTTCCAGAACATTAAAAAATACAAAGGCTTAATTAGTAAAATTGGTCAAACATCACCTGAGATGATTGGCTTCCTAGTCAATGACCCAGATGGTAAATATGACTTCTCTGAGGCTGTATATGCTTGGCAATATAGAAACACTCCAGTTCCTGGCTCCATTGAGGAATATCGTAGTCGTAGAAACCCTGCAGAACTTAAGAAAGATGCCAATATAAAGGTTGGCTGGATTGAGTTCCGTAAAAAGATGACAGGTTTAGATTACCAACTTGATGCTCAAGGTTATGAGTCTTATCAAGAATCTGGTGCTGAGGAATTACTTGCCCTTAAGCAAATGATGATTGCAGACCTAACCCGCCGTAATCAAGACTGGGCTGCTGATTATTACAATGTAGATAGAGGTAAGTGGATTTACCGTATGCAGTCTATTAAGACAATGCTTACTGACCCACAATGGATGCAAGAAAATGGTCGCAGACAAGTAACTAGGGATTTGGCTGTTTACCTAAACGCTCGCACCCAAATTGCTCGTGAGTTATCAAACCGCAGGGCATACGGTGGAGCATCTACTCTTACCGCAAAAGACAATGCTGATTTAGATGCCTACTGGAATAACACAGTAGCGCAACTTAAGAAATCACCAGAGTTTAATGACTTCTATAATCGCTTTTTACAAAATGACCCTGTGACACTTGGATAAGGACTATGGCAACTAGAGCAGAAATAGCAATGAGTATTCGGGAAAACTATCCCGACATCCCAGATGATAGTCTTAATAAGGCAGTAACTTATTTCCAGAATAATGCTGATGCGTTTAAACAATTCAAGAAATCTGGTGCTTTACCTGCTGGCGCAATGACAAGACTTGGGGGTGGAGTGGTATCTCCTGCCAAAGTTGGAGCCAAAGCAGGGGCTAGTGCCGTAACAGGTTTAATTAAAACATTAAAACCTAAAAGCAAAAAAGGCGCATTAAAAGGCTTAGCCGCTTTAGGAGCAGGCGGCCTTGCAATTAACATGTTTGATGGTGGAGAAGATATACCAGCAACCACCGAAAGCCAAGCAAATGCAAATATGATGAACGCTTTGGCTATTGCTTCTGCTAGTGGTGTTGATATTAATGCTCTTGCAGGAACAGCAATGGGGCAACAAATCCTTGGAACAAATCCTCAATTTGATATAAGTTCTTTTACTAACAGCGCAAACATCACGCCTTCAACTGGCGGTGTTTATGTTCCAGGCGGCGTGACTGTTTCAAGCAGACCACCTGATTTTGCTGGTGGGCAACCTGTTGAAACTAGGTCTGAAACAATATCTCTTGGCCAATGGAAGAATCAATTTCCTATATCTGACCCAAAGGCTTTGGCTGATTGGAAGGCTAAATTAGTTGCAGCAGGCGTTGTTAGCGCATCTGCTGGGCTTCAAGAACTTAAAAGCCAATGGGAAGCATGGGGCGAATACTCACAAGAGTCTATGCGCCAAGGACAGAAACTAAGTCCATATCAATTACTAGATATTCAACGCGGTCTATGGGGTGGTGGTGGAGGAGATACGGGTCCTTCTTACAGCACTCAACTTATCAAGAAGGCTAACTCCAGAGATTTGCTCAAACAATACCTAGAAGCAGGTTCTGGTCGTGTTATTGATGATGCTGAAGCCGATGAGTTTGCAGAGTTAATCCGCAAAAAACAACTTGCTAAGCCTACAAAAACTGAAGTTAAAAAAGTCGGTGGCAAGAAAGTAGCAGTAACTACACCTGGATTTGGTGAGGCTGAGGCTGCTGATATTGCTGAGAAGCGTGCTATGCAAGACCCATTGTATGCAGAATTTCAAACAGCAAATGTATTTGGAAGTGCTCTTGAAAAAGCGTTAGGAGTTAGACCCTGATGGCAAAACCAAATATGGTAATTGATGGCGGAGGCGACCCATTTGCTGAAGCAACCACATCACCATCCATGACTACATGGATTGTTAACTTACTTAAAAATGTTCCAGAACTTAAGGCTATCTACGATACAGTACGCGACCCAGTAACTGGAAAATATCTATACAATGCTGCTGCTATTGTAGATTTGATTACCAGTAGCAGTTGGTATTTAGAAAATGGTCCTACTGTTGCAGGCAACATAGCGGCTCGCTATAAGTTTGGTGAGAAGTATTATCAACAAAAGATAAACGAATTTAAAATATCAATCTCTGGTCTTGCTACAGCCATTGGTCTTGATATGACTGACCCAGATACTGCTGACTATCTTAGCAGTCTGGCAGAAACAGCCTATCTTAATAATTGGGATAATGACTACATTGAAAATACCATTATCAGCAATAAAGATATTTTTGGAAAAATCCAAGGCGGAGCCTATGCCACCGCAGTACAGGACCTAGCCTCTTATTCAAACCTTATGGGATTTCCAATGAGCGAGCAGAGTCGTGCTGATTATCAACGCCGTTTAATCGGTTCTACAACCAAAGAAGGCTTGCGTGTACGCGCTACGCCAGATGATATTAAGCGTGATATTAACGCTAAGGCTGCACAGTTATATCCATTCCTTACCGATGACTTTACTGCAGGTCGCACCCTTTGGGATGTAACTTCTGTTCAGCGCAAGAAGTGGGCAGACCTACTAGAGGTAGATGAAGATACTCTTGATTGGAACGACCCACTATGGAAGGATGGAAAAATCTTTAGCATGGTAGATGAAAAAACTGGCAAGATGGTTATGCGCCCATCATGGGATGCTGAGAAGTTAATTAAGCAAGATGAACGCTGGCAGTATACTGAAAATGCTACACGCCTTTATGAAGGATACGGAATTGGTATGCTCAATAAATTTGGATATGCGGCGATATAATGGTGGATGAACGCAATAGACTACGCAGGCTTCGTCAACTAGAAGCAGAAGCACAGGCAACCGCTCAACAAAAAGCAACAGAAGATGCTTACTATACCCGCGACCCAAAGACTGGTTTAAGCCCTGCACAAATAGAGGCTAGTCAAGGCGTTCAGGCTGCAGCAAAGGCTGCAACCGAGGCAGGAATACCTGCAGTAGTTTTAAAGACTCAAGGTGAAGCAGATAGTGTTTCTACACCACCATCAACAGCCCCTGAAGGAACCGAGTGGAAATGGGTAGGTAGCAGAAACACGGATTCTGTTGCTGCTGGTTCTTGGGTGTTGCAAAAAACTGGCACTAAAACTACTACAACCAGTAACACTAATATTACCACCAGTAACGCTGTTGTTAATTCTACGCCAGTTATTACTCAATCAGATATAGATGCTGCTGTAGCCAAGGCTGTAGCAGGAGCAACTGCTGCAAACAATGCCATGATTACACAAATGAAAGCCGAAGCAGAAGCAGCCAAATTTGCTACAAAACAAAAGGCTTCAGATAAACTTACTGCTTTGTTTTCAGCCTATGGACTTGAATCTCTTGCTCCTTTTATTAACACTCGTATCATGGCTGATGTTTCAGAAGAAATGCTACTTCTTGAACTATATGACCGCCCTGAGTATCAACAGCGTTTTCCAGGCATGAAAGCGTTGCGTGCTAAAGGTAAAGCAATTACTGAAAAAGAATATTCTGCTGACGAAAAAGCAATGATGCAAACTGCTCGTTTCTTTGATTTACCTAAAGGTTTTTATGATGGACCTGAAGATTTTGGTGCTTTAATTGGTAATCTTGTTTCTCCTAAAGAATATCAAGACCGTTTGCAAATAGGACAGGACTTATCTCGTACCTTAAACCCATCAGTCAAGGAACAATTAATTGATTTCTATGGCGTAGGTGAAGGTGATTTAACAGCCTTTGTTCTTGATACAGATAAAGCGCTTCCATTAATACAGAAGCAGGCTAAGGCTGCACAGTTTGTAGGCATTGGTCGTGCTGCAGGATTTGAACTTCGTGGCATCACCTCTGGTCAAGCAGAGAATATTGCAGGCACAGAATCCTATGCCAAACTTTCTGAGCGAGAACTTGCACAGGCTCTTGGTCAAGCAGGACAACTGCGTAGAACACAGAAGCGTTTATCAGGTATTGAAGGACAAGATTACAGCGAACAAGAAGCACTCTCTGCAGTCATAGAGGGTAGCCCACAGGCGCTACTTGCCTCACAACAAAGAGCAGCCAGAGAAGGCGCTCGCTTTAGTGCAAGAGGCGGAGTCACTGGTTCATCACTTCGCTCAACCGCTTCACCAATATAACAGAATCCCCACCCTGACCAACCAGCCCAGGGGGGCGTATAAGTCTGGTAGCAATAGCCAATTTGGTTTCCCCCAAACCTCATTGTGGATTGCGAATACAACTAAGAAAAGGGAGATAGGTAGATGGCTACCAATTACTACGATGACGAAGAAGATGACGACACTACTACAGATGTTGTTGGTCAACTCCGCAAAGTAAACCGTGCGCTGGAAAAGCGTGCGAAAGAACTAGAACAGGAGTTGTCAGGTCTAAAAACTCAGACCCGTCAGCGTACTGTCAAGGATGTACTACAGGCTAAGGGATTAAACCCAAAGATTGCCGCGTTCATACCACCAGATATTGATTCCTCTGAGGAAGAAATTATTAAGTGGGTTAATGAATACGGTGATGTATTTGGAGTCCAAACTTCATCTGAAGAAAAGTCTGAAGAAAAAAGTCCAGAGGTCGAGGCTCAAGCAAGAATCAACAATCTAGTTTCTACTGGCTCTGCGCCAGATGTTGACGAAGATGCGTTTGCAAAGATTGCAGGAGCAAAGACTCGTGAGGACTTAGATGCACTCCTTGGTTTGAATTAAATAACTTACATCAACCAATCACCAGGAGGTGAACCCACATGGCATTTACAGACACATCGGCAATTAGTGGTCTAGTTCAGACCGCTTATGACCGTTATGTTGAATTTGCCCTCCGCTCTCAGCCGATGATTCGTGCTGTTGCGGATAAGAAGCCTGTACAACAGGCTATGCCAGGCTCATCCGTTGTATTCTCACTTTACAACGATTTGTCGGCTGCTACTTCAACGCTCACAGAAACAACTGACCCAACAGCAGTTGCACTAAGCAATGTTGATACCGTATCTGTAACTCTTGCAGAGTACGGCAACGCTGCCCTTGTAACACGCAAACTACAGTTGTTCTCACTATCTGATGTTGACCCTGCTGTTGCAGACATCATCGCTTACAACTTGGCTGACTCTCTTGATATTGTGGCACAGGATGTCCTTCGTCAAGGCACCAATGTTATCTACGGCGGAACCCGCACATCCACTGCTACAGTCACAGCATCAGACACTATTGATTCTGCTGACCTTCGCAAGGTTGTTGCAAAACTCCGCTCCAACAAGGCTGTTCCTCGTGCAGGAAGCCTATATTGGACAGGTATTCACCCAGAGGTATCACACGACCTCCGTGCCGAAACTGGCTCGGTAGGCTGGCGCGATACTCACGCATACACTGATGCATCACTTGGCAACCTGTTCGCAGGTACAATCGGAACATACGAAGGCGCTTTCTTTGTAGAAAACCCACGCATGTTCTCTGCTAAGTCAGGCGCAGACCAGACCGCACTAGCAACTGCTTCTGCAGTTAGCGGTGTTTCTGGTGAATTCACCATTGTTGCAGCAAATGCTGCTTTCGGTGGTAAGGCTGAGGTCGGAGATAAAATCTCTGGCACTGGCGTTGGTGCTTCTGCAAAGATTACAGCAATCTCTGTAGGTACAACAAACACTACATTCACAGTAGATGTTGCTAACTCTGGAACTGTTGGAACTAATACTCTAACAGTAACTCCTGTAACTCGTGTATTC
>Ga0307380_10010714_pt1 | contig 11522 bp, 7 predicted proteins | sample UN3MG_FD_202239 | JGI IMG/M metagenome (GOLD analysis project Ga0307380, IMG submission 202239) | Soil microbial communities from Risofladan, Vaasa, Finland - UN-3 | ecosystem: Environmental > Terrestrial > Soil > Coastal area > Acid sulfate soil | place: Finland: Risofladan, Vaasa | collected... | reverse complement strand
TGCTGGGCAGCTCGCTCGGCTTGGGCTCGCCGCTGGTGATCCGCCGGGCGGCCTTCATCTTCGCCCGAAAATACTCCGATTCGTCCCGGGCGTACATCAGCCGGGCCGCCTCCCAGGCGATCCGGCGACGCAATTTGTCGCTAGGCATCTCTTCGTGCGCCGAAACCAGGCCCGTCAATGCGGCGCGGGGCTATATGGATAAGCACTACAATTATACAACAAGTTCATGCTCTGCCAACGCTTGCCTCGGTCAGTCGGATGGAACCAGCTTGACGACGAACGCGTCGGTCTTGCCTTTCAACTCGCGCTGGAAGACACCCGGCGTGGTGGGAAAGTTCGGCGATGCGGTCACTCCGCTCAGCAGGATGGACCCGTCCGCGTCGAGCCGCGGCCGATGCTCGGCTCCTCCGCTGCCAAAGCCGACTGCCGGGAAAGCAGCAGCGAGGAGAAAACGGCCGCGAAAAAGATGGTCGTCCGAAGTGCTGTCATGTGTCGCATGATTGTACCTCCGCTGATTCGGGTCAATGAGTATCGGAACGTCCGCAAGCAAGAACAAACGGTGGGCAAGCCCACCCGCTAAACGATGCTTTCACAACACCGTCGGGGGAACTTTCGGCAGCGAAATGCGTCCAAAGACAACACATCGGGCCGTTGTATTTTGGACCGTTATATCCCCGCGGGCATCACGCCCGGGAAACCAAACGTCGGCTCGGCTCGTACTGTACGCGTCGGACAATCCCGTGCCGGTCCGCCGGTTTCACGCTTGAACTCCAATATACCGCAGGGCTCCGCGAAGAAAAGCTTGACAACGCCCTCGGGCGTTCGTGATAATCCATCTTGCGGTAGTTTCTCTCTACGCTCCCCCCAAAGGGGCAGAATCCCGGTCTTGGAGGTTATCCCCATGAAAGTGCAGGAACAGAACGCGCTGCGATTGGCGCTGGCGTGCGTCGCGTTGATCGTCGTCTCGGCAGGTTGCGGGACGGCCCTGTCCGACGAAGAAGCTGCCGCCCAGCCAAAAGCGCAAGTTCAGGTCGAGGTCGTCACCGACATCGCGGCGGCGCTCTCGGCGATCGGCACGCGCCAGCCAGGAGCGCAAGTTCAGGTCGAAGCCGTCACAGAGCCGGAATCGAAGGTCGTCGTCGTGATCGGGAAGGTTGCCCAGCCGGCCGGTGAAGAGACCGAAAGCCCGGTCGCGGAGGAGAAAGCCCCCGCCGCCGAAGACGAACCCCAGGCCCCCGACGCCGAGGCCCAAATGAGGGCCTTCATGGAAGAGTACGAGGCCCGGGAGCGGAAGATGATGGAAGAACTCCGGGCGGACCCCGCCTGGAAACCGTCGCACAAGCAGACCGCGGTCATCCAGGTGGACGACCAAACGGACTCGGAAAGCGTGGAGAGCTTCTGCCTGAACATCGACGGGACCCTGCTGGCCTGCTGCAAGGAAATCCGCGTGTTCACCGTCGACGGGCAACTGCTGAAGAAGTGGGAGATCGACGCCACGCCGCAAGCGATCTGCGTACGCCCGGACGGGACGATCTTCGTGGGGGCCCAGGGCCGTTTGATCAAGCTCGACCAGAACGGCAAAGTGCTGGCCTCGCTCGACTGGCCGGCCGGCACGCCAGAAAATGCCGACGAAGACGTGGCGGATTTCGAGGTCTACGAGGAAGCGGTCGTCGTCGAGCGGCAAACGATCGCCTCCGTGCTGGTTCAAGCCCTGGCGGGGGCCCAGAAAACCGAGAAGAAGCAAGAACTGACCGACGAGCAGAAGGCCGCCCGACAAAAGGCCCTCGAAGAAGCCGCCAAGGCTCGGGCCGAGGCACGGGCCGCCGCCATGCGCAACCGGGCCAAAACCATCACCGGCATCGCCGTGACCGACCAGGACCTGTTCGTCGCCTGTTCGATGCAGACGAGCTACGGGTACGCCGTCTGGCGGATGGACCACGATTTGAAGAACCCCAAGCGGATCGTCAAGGGGCTGCCCGGCTGCTGCGGCCAGATGGATATCAGCGCCCGAGACGGCGAACTGTGGATACCGGTCAACGGGCGGCACCGCGTCGAGCGATACGACCGCGACGGCGAGAAGCTGGCCGAGTTCGGCAAGTACGATCGCAAGGCGTCCGACGGGTTCGGCGGTTGCTGCGAGCCGAAGAACCTCTGCTTCGACGCCGCCGGGAACCTCTACGCCGCGGAATCCGGCCCGCCGAATACGGTGAAGAAGTTCACGCCCGAGGGCGAGTTCCAGGGCGTGGCCGTGCTGGAGAAGTTCGAGGGCGGCTGCGTGCGGGTGACCGTCGAGACCACGCCCGACGGCAGCAACATCTTCGTGCTCGACACGGCGGCCAATGCCATTCGCCGGTTCACCGACGAGCGCAGCGCCCCGACCCACGAGCAAGTCGCCACGCTGAGCGTCACTCCCGAAGGCGACACGGTGCGGATCAATACGTTCTGCCTGGCCCCCGACGGCAACCTGTTGACCGCCTGCGGGGCCGACGCGTCGTCCGAGGTCCGCGTGCTCGACCCGGAAGGGAAGCTGGTGGCCACCTGGAAGCCGGAAGTCACGCCCGAGGGGATCAACGTCGCCCCGGACGGCCGAGTGATCGTGGGCGGTCAGGGTCGGCTGGCGTGGCTCGACAAGGACGGCAAGGTGGTCAAGTCGGCCGACGCGCCGCAGGTTGCCGACCTGCCGGCCCTTCCGGAAGAGGAAGAGCCGGTCGAGGAAGAGACCGAGGAGGAAAAGGCCGCCAAAGAGGCCAAGGTGAAAGAGTTGCAGGAGCAGATGAAGCCGCTGATGGCCGCCCTGCAGGAGGCGGCCCGGGCACGCATCGAGGCCCGCGGCGACGAGGAAGCCGAGGCGGCCGCCGCCAAGAAGTACGAAGAGGCCGTGCAGCAGTACATCGCGCTGAGCCAGCAGCTTCGCGAGTTGTCGCTCACGCCGCAAATCCTCGCCGCGCAGAAGCGGTCCGCGGCCATGCGGGCACGGCAGATCCGCAGCATCGCCGCCACCGATCAGGACGTCTTCGTCTGCTGCCCGGCCACGCAGGGCTACGGGTTCGACGTCTGGCGCTGCGACCATGATTTCGCCAACGCCAAGAAGATCGTCACCGGCCTGCGGGGGTGCTGCGGCAACATGGACATCCAGGCGCACGACGGCGAGTTGTACGTGGCCGAGAACGCCCGCGGCCGCGTGGCCCGATTCGACCGCGAGGGGAACCTGATCGCGTCCTTCGGCAAGATGGACCGCCAGGCGGTCGACGGCTTCGGGAGCTGCTGCAACCCGATGTGCGTGCGGGTGGGTGCGGACGGGGTGGTCTATGCGTCGGAATCGAACGTCGGGCGGATCACGCGCTTCAGCCGCGACGGCGAGTTCCTCGGCGTGGTCGGGACCGTGACGATCGTGCCCGGCTGCAAACACGTCCCCATAGGCATCGCCGCCGACGGCAGCCGCGTGTACATGCTCGACATCACCCGTTCGCACGTGATCGTGATGGCCCCGATCAAAGACGCCGTGGCCGCAGCGGCTGAGTAAGGACGCCGCCGGCAGTTCCAACAACGAATGAACGACACGGAAACGCCCCCGGACTGCGGTCCGGGGGGACGCGGAGTGAGAACGCCCCCGGACTGCGATCCGGGGGGAACGCGGAGTGAGAACGCCCCCGGACCGCGATCCGGGGGGAACCCCGCCGAACGCAGTCGGCGGGCGTTTTCCGGACCCATGAAATCGACTTTCGGCGGGAGAGACGCACGGAGACTCACACCATGATTCGTTTTCCATTGCGGAAATCCCCGTTCCGCTTTCCGGCGAGCGGTCGTCTTTGCGCCACCGCGACGCTTGTCCTGACCTGTATTCTTCTGTCGCTGGCGATCGTCCGTCCGTCGCCGTGTCGGGCCCAAACGGCCGACGCGGATCGGCCGCTGCGGATCGTGGTGATGGACCCGCTGGCCGCTCCTTTAGCGTGCGACTGCGTGAAAGGGTTTGCCCAACGGGACTATGAGAAGCTGGCGGCCTTCCTCCAACAGCGATTGGGCCGGAAGGTCGAGGTCGAATTCACCGAAGACCTCGCCCGGGCGATCCGTTTCGGCTCCGCGGTGCCGGTCGACCTGGTGATCGGGAAGTATTCGCTGGTGAAATCGGATGCCGCCGAGTGCAAGCTGGCCGTGCGGCCGCTGGCCATGCTGACGGGCAAGGACGGGACGACGACGTTGACCGGACTGTTCGTGGTTCCCGCCCTGGACCCGGCTCAGAGCCCGGCCGATCTGAAAGGCTATCGCGTCTTGTTCGGCCCGGCCGAGGAGGATGAGAAGCACGCCGCCGCGTTGGCCGCGTTGAAGGCGTCGGGCGTGCCGGTGCCGCAAGAGCCGGAAACGGCCGCCAATTGCAGCGAGGCGGCCTTCGCCATGCTGGAGAACCAGGACCCGCGGCCGACGGCCGCCGTCATCTCCAGTTACGCCAAGGCGTTGATGGAGGGTTGCGGCAAGATCGAGAAGGGCGCCCTGCGGATCATCGGCCGCACCGAGCCCGTTCCGTTCGTCGCCGTCTTCGCCGCTCAATGGGTCGGCCCGGAAGCGGAAAAGCAGATCCTCGACGCCCTGCTGGCAGTCCGCGGCAACGCGGGCCTGCTTGTGGCCCTGGAATCGAAAGACGGGTTCGTGCCCTTCGACGCCAAGCCGGCCGACGCTCCGGCCGCGTCCGACGCCTCGGCCGCATCCGACGCCTCGGCCGCGGAGTGGCCCGGTTGGCGCGGTGCCAACCGCGACGCCGTCGTCCCCTGGCTGCCCGAAAAGCTGCCCGTGGTGCCGAACATCCTCTGGAAGGTGCCGATGACCGGGGCCGGCCTCTCGGGCGTCGTCGCCGCCGGCGGGCGCGTGATCGTCGCCGACCGCGACGTGTTCGACCAGCAAGACATTTTCCGTTGCCTCGACGCCCGGACCGGGGAGCAGCTTTGGATGCTGCAATACCTGGCCCCCGGCAAGCTGGACTACGGCAACTCGCCCCGGGCGACTCCGCTGATCCACGAGGAGAAGGTCTACCTGCTCGGGGCGTTCGGCGATCTTCACTGCGTCAACCTGGCCGACGGGGAGACCGTCTGGAAGAGGAATATCATCGAAGATTTCGGCGCCGGGCTGGTCACCTGGGGCATGTGTTCGTCGCCGCTGGTGGCCGACGGCAAGTTGATCGTCAATCCGGGCGCGCCCAACGCGTCCCTGGCGGCGCTCGACCCGGCGACCGGCAGGGTCCTCTGGCAGAACATGGGCCTGCCCGCCGCGTATTCGTCGTTCATCGTCGCCCGGCTGGGCGGCGTGCGGCAGATCGTCGGCTACGACGCGATCTCGCTGGGCGGCTGGGACATCGCCACCGGACGACGGCTCTGGACGCTGCTGCCGCCGGAAGAAGGCGACTTCAACGTCCCCACGCCGATCGCCGTCGACGGCAAGCTCCTGGTCACCACCGAGAACAACGGCACGCGGCTGTACGAGTTCGACGAAAAGGGGAAGATCGTGCCGAAGCCCGCGGCCGTGCAGCTCGACCTGGCCCCCGATTCGAGCACGCCGGTGGTGATCGGCGGGAAGGTCTTCGGTTGCAGCACGGGGCTGTATTGTCTCGATCTGGAGGCCGGGCTGAAACCGCTGTGGACGTCCGACGACGAGGCCTTCGACGACTACGTGTCGATCATCGCCGCCGGGCAGCGCATGTTGATCACCACCGCCCGGGGCGAGCTGCTGCTGGTCGGCACCGGCGGCGAGCGATACGAGCCCATCTCCCGCACGCTGCTCTTCCCGCCCGACAGCGAAGTCCTCTCGCACCCCGCGCTGGTCGGCGACCGGCTCTACGTCCGCGACGGCATGACGCTTTGCTGCGTGGCGTTGGAGGCGGATTGAGGGCTCGCGGCGGTTGCTCCACTCTGAATTCCGAAACGGCCGATTCATTTCTTGACAGCGTTGGTGTAAACTCTGGGGTGGCAGGGAAGTACGGGTTCCTCTTCTCTGTTCACGACGCGCGGAGAGTTGGAATCAGAGAAGAGGAACCCGTACTGCTGCGTGCCGTCGACTTCAACGGGCAGGAAATGGAACCACGAAAACCCCTGAAGAACCCAGAGAAGGTCGACGCGCCATGCCGGCTTGCGAAAAACACTCCCGACGGCGCTTCCTCGGAAATCTCGCCGCCGCCACGGCCGGCGTGTCGTTGCCGTACTTCGTTCCTGAAGCCGTTCTGGCCGCGCCGGGCAAACCGGGAGCCAACGAGCGGGTGATCGTCGGGGTGATCGGCACCGGCATCCGCGGGAAGTATCTCGTCTCGAACATGCCGGACGAGGCCCGCGTCGCCGCGCTGTGCGACTGCTACCTGCCACGCGTGGCCGAGGCGCTGGAAGCCAAAGGACCATTCGCCGCTCTGCTGGAACCTTTCCGCCAGCGGGACGCCGGTCGCTGTGAAGCCTATCAGGACTACCGGCGGATGCTCGACCGGGCGAAGCTCGACGCCGTGGTGATCGCCACGCCCGACCACCACCACGTCCTGGCGGCGATGCTGGCCTGCCAGGCGGGCTTGGACGTCTACGTCGAGAAGTGCCTCACGTTGACCATCGCCGAGGGCCGGGCCTTGGTTGAAGCGGTCCGGCGCCACGGCCGCGTCTGCCAGGTCGGCTCGCAACAGCGAAGCATGGAGATGAACCGGTTCGCCTGCAGGTTCGTCCGCGAAGGCGGGATCGGCAAGGTGACCCTCGTCGAGCTGCAAAACTACGCCGGTCCGATGCGCTACGCCGGACTGCCCGAGGAACCGGTGCCCGACGGTCTCGGCTGGGACCTTTTCTGCGGGCCGACGCCCCTGCGTCCGCACAGCCGAAAGCTCTGGGTCAAGGACGAATTCAAGATCGACGGCGTGTTGTGGCGCGGTTGGGACCTGTGGCGAAGCTACTCCGGCCACTTCATGACCAACTGGGGCGCCCACGGCGTGGACCAGGTCCAGTCGGCCTTGGGCAGGGACGAGAGCGGCCCGGTCGAGATCCGGCCGCTGGTCGAGGGCCACACGGGCGAGATGCGATTCTGCCCCGTGGCGGCGCGATACGCCAACGGGATCGAGATGCGTCTCCACCTGGAAACGGGGACCGGCGGCGGAGCGATCTTCCACGGCGAGCGGGGCAGGATGATCATCGGCCGCAACAACTTCCGCACCGAGCCGCGGGACCTGGTCCAGGATCCGCCCGACCCGGTGGTGGCCGAAGTCTGGAACGGCACGGGCATCGTCGCCAAACCGCATCTGGCGAATTGGCTCGACTGCATCAAGACCCGCCGCACCCCCAACGCACCGGTCGAAACGGGCCACCGCGCGGCCACGATCTGCCACCTGGCCAACATCGCGCGGGAACTGCGCCGCGAACTCCGCTGGGACCCGCTGCAGGAGGCTTTCGTCGCCGACGAACAGGCCGACGCCCTGCGGGATCGCCCACGGCGGAAAGGGTACGAGTTGCCGTAGCCGTCTCGCTCCGCGAGACGAGGCTGCATCTCGCCGCAGCGAGATGGCTACTATTCAGCGGTTGCCGCTCGTGGTAGGATACGGCGTCATCGAGACCCCGTTCTCTCTGGAGGCCCCCGACATGAAGCGAGTATTGATCGCCCCGCACCGCTACGTGCAAGGGCGAGGCGTGCTAAAGGAACTCGGCACGTACGTGGCCGCGTTGGGCAAGAAACCGCTGGTCTTGTGGGATTCGTGCGTCAAGGGTATCGTCGGAGAGACGGTGCTGGCGAGTCTGGCCGATGCCGGACTCGAGGTCGTTGACGTGGAATTCCAGGGCGAGTCGAGCCACGAAGAGGTCGATCGGGTGGTGCGGATTGTGCAAAGCGAGGGGGCGGACGTGTCGATCGGCGTCGGCGGCGGCAAAACGCTCGATACGGCCAAGGCCACCGCGGCGGCCGCCGGGCTGAAAATGGTCACCGTGCCCACCATCGCCTCGACCGATACCCCGACCAGTTCCGCCACCGTCTGGTACGACGCCGAGGGGAACTGCACCGGCTTCGAGTGCTGGGCCCATAATCCGCACCTCGTGCTGGTCGACAGCCAGGTGATCGCCAACGGTCCGGTCCGCGCGTTCGTCTCCGGCATGGGCGACGGACTGTCCACCTGGGTCGAGGCCGAGGCGGCCTACAAGACCCGGGCGACCAACCTCGGCGGCGGACAGTCGACCATGGCCGCCCTGACCCTGGCCCAACTCTGCTTCGAGACCCTGCTGGAACACGGCCTGGACGCCAAGCGGGCGGTCGAGCTGAACGTGGTCACCCCGGCGGTCGAAAAGGTCGTCGAGGCCAACGTGCTGCTCTCCGGTCTGGGCTTCGAGAGCGGCGGGCTGGCCACCGCGCACATGATCGCCAACATCCTCTCGTCCTATCCCGAGTGCAAGGGCCTGATGCACGGCGAGAAGGTCGCCTTCGGCGTGATCAGCCAGCTCTGCCTCGACGACGAGGTGGATATGGACGAGGTCTACGGCATCGTCGATTTCGAGATCGCCGTGGGCCTGCCGGTCACCTTCGCCGAGTTGGGCTTCGAGAGCGTCGATCGCGAGAAGCTCCAGACGATCGGCGACATCTGCGCCGGCGAGGGCTCGCTCTGCGCGAATCACCCGTTCGAGGTCACCTCGGAGAGCATCATCGACGCCATGATCGCCGCCGACGCCCTGGGCCGGGCACGCAAGGAGCTGCGCGGCGGGTAGGATCGTAAAGTCCACAACATCTCCCACTCACACAAGGAGACTTTTCCATGTTCCGTATCCTCAAGACAACGCGTCTGCTGGCCGCGCTGTGCGTGGTGGCCGTTTTGGCCGGGTGTCCCAAGACGGAGCAGACCCCGACCCCGACCGAAAAGACACCAGTGAAGTCGCCTGCAAAGACGCCCGAGTTGACGCCCGAGTTGACGCCTGAGTTGACGCCTGAGTTGACGCCTGAGTTGACGCCTGAGTTGACGCCTGAGTTGACGCCTGAGTTGACGCCTGAGTTGACGCCTGAGAAAACACCTGAAAAGACGCCCGAGACGACGCCCGAGAAGACGCCGGACGAGGCCGATCCGTCGAAGCCGCTGAAGCAGGCCGAGTTGCTGCTGGAACTCCCTGACGAGTACAGCACGCCCGACGGCATGTGCCTGTTGCCCAACGGCGACGTGATCCTGGCGGTGCCGAACGTCAACTCGTGGCTGGCCGACGTGGCCGAAGACCCCCAGAACGCCGTGCAGGACCCGCCGCCGGCGCTGCTGAAGATCACCAAGGACAACCAGCTCGAGAAGTACTACGACCCGCCCCGCCACCCGGAGACCGGCACGGCGTTCCCGTTCGGGATGTGCATCGATCCGGGGGGCAAGAACCTCTACATCACCGACCTGCAGTGGTTCTCCAACACGGCCGACCCGGGCAACAAGTCCCGCGTGCTGCGGATTCCGCTGGACGAGAACTACGATCCGGCCGGCGATCCGGTCGTGGTCATCGAGGGCATTGTGGTGGCCAACGCCGTGATCATCCGCGACGGCTACCTCTACGTGAGCGACACGACCATGGTGCCCAAGCAGGACCCGGCCGACAAGACCGAGCCGCAGATCAGCGGCATCTTTCGGGTGAAGCTGGAGGAAGAGGGCACGAAGCTGACGCTGCCGTCGATAGAGGACCCGCACCTGGTCGCCTGGATCAAGACGTTCAACCCGGATTGTACGTTCGGAGCCGACGGCCTGACGTTCGACGCCGAGGGGAACCTCTACTGCGGCAACTTCGCCGACGGCACGATCCACAAGATCGCCGTCGCCGACCTGGGAGCCGGCAAAGAGGCCCCGATCTGGACCAAGGCCGATCACATGAAATGCTGCGACGGGATCTTCTACGACGCCCGGACGGAGAAGATCTACGTGGCCGACTCGATCGCCAACGCCGTGCAGATCGTCGATCCCAAGGACGGCTCGGTGCAGACGCTGGCCGTCGACGAGGAGAACGACGGCACCGGCGGCAAGCTCGACCAGCCCTGCGAAGTGCTGGTGCGCGGCAACGAAGTGATCGTCTCCAACATGGACTTCCCCCTCCCCGGCGGCGTGAACCAGACCTGGGACAAGCCCTACACGATCTCGGTGATCAAGTTGGACTGAGTCCGCTTGTAGTGACCCGACTGATCGGGTCTCTCATCCGGCATCATCAGGCTCGCGCGCGCCTCCGGCGCCGAACGCCGACCAGCAGGGCGACCGCTCCCGCGCCCAGCAGGGCCAGCGTGGAAGGTTCGGGAACGCAAACCGTGTCGATGACGATCTCCGAGATGTTGGTGCTCTCGACCAGGTCGAAGATGATCTGCTCGCGATCCGGATTGGGCTGGATGGAAATCAGGCCGTTGTACGTGTACCAGGTGCCGTTCGGCCATTGGATCTGCGGATAGGGCGAAGGCAACGACGTGCCCGGCGGATTCGTCATCGGCGGGGAACCGGTCGGCGTCGGCGACTTGTCCGAGGTGATCTGCCAGAAGATCAGCTTCTGGGCGAGCGGGTCCTCGTTGTTGAAGATATCGATGACCAACTGCCCTCCACCCGGGCCGATATGCACGGTGTCGATCGGTTCGCCGTGCGGTCCCGGGATGGGTTCGATGTTGATCGGGGCGAGGAAGCTGATGGTGGCGTCGCCGTACGGGTTCTCCATGATCGTGGGCAGGCGCGGCAGGTCCGGCTCGATCGGCCCCGTCTGGATGAGCTGCGGGATCTCCCAGGTCTGGCTGGTCTGATTCGGCAAGGTGGCATCCCAAGGCGGGTCGAAGATGTCTTCGCCCAGCGCCGGCACGACGCACGCCACGACGCACAACAATACGGTACTCGACAGGAATCTCATCGTTTGGTCCTCCGCTTTTCCTGGGTTCTGGGACGTGATCACGGTTTGTCTGAAAGCAGTAAGGAATTCGAACTGTCAGCGGCGAGTGGAAAATGGGGACTGGCTCCGAGCCGCGAATGATGTGAAAGTCGCGGAAAAGCGCTGCCGGCTCGGTGCCCGTCCCCTTTTTTCCACGGGGTCCGGGCAGTCACCGGGGAGATGTCCAGGGGCGACCGCCACGGATGAAGCAATCGACAACTGCGCCCGGAGAGACTCCCCAGCCACGGGGTTTTTGGTGGCGGGCGCGAACGCTGCCTCAAGATACTGGTGCCAAGAACAGTAAACTCGCCAACGAAGCCGATTCTAGCGGAATCCGTAGAATCGGTCAAAGGATATGTGGCCTTTCATGGATAAAATCTATGGAATATATGTCTGAATATAATTCCAGATATAATTCCAGCACCTTCCCGGTGCCGAACCGGCACGGCTGGCGATGCCGTGTATAATTGTCTTGGACAATGGGCCGAGGAATTGCGGGGCGCGCCATGCTGCCGTCGAGCGACAGTCTCGTTGTGGGTTTGACCGGAGCGACGGGCTTTATCGGCAGCCGGTTGCTGCCGAGGCTTCAGGCTCGCGGCGTGAGGGTGCGTTGCATCAGTCGCCGCACGGAACCGTCGCGCCGCCGTGTGGCCGGCTGCTCGAGGGAAACTGTCT
>Ga0307380_10010713_pt1 | contig 11522 bp, 13 predicted proteins | sample UN3MG_FD_202239 | JGI IMG/M metagenome (GOLD analysis project Ga0307380, IMG submission 202239) | Soil microbial communities from Risofladan, Vaasa, Finland - UN-3 | ecosystem: Environmental > Terrestrial > Soil > Coastal area > Acid sulfate soil | place: Finland: Risofladan, Vaasa | collected... | reverse complement strand
GTTTTACGCATGGCAAGAGATAAGGATGCTAACATCATCTTTGTAGAATGTGTATTAAAAGAAAAGTTGCTAAAAGAGCGCCTGTCGAATCGAAAGACTGAATTTCAGATTTCCGATGCACGTCTACACCATTTTGAATACTTCAAAAAGAATTTTAAGCCGTTTAATAAAGTAGGTGATGCAATGCATATTTGTGTTAACACTGAAAAGACATTGGAAAAGAGCATGCAGCAGATTCTTGGCAAGGATTATATTGTCGCTTTAGGGTCATAGCCTTACAAATTATGGCCGGAAAGGAGAATAAAATGTTTAAAAAAATATTGGCGGCAACAGACTTGCTAACAGTTTGTGATGCGCCGGTTTTAACTGCTGCACAAATTGCTAAACAAAACAGTGCAAAATTACACATTCTTCATGTGCTGGAATCCGCTTCTGCTGAAGATCGTCATCTTATTAAGAATTTTATAACAGGAAAAAATATTGTTACTAGTGCAGATTACGAGAGAACCGTTAAGGAAGAAATAGATAAAATCTATATCGATGTTTTGAAACCTTCTGTTAATTATGAAATCAGAGTAACTCCCGGTTTTCCCTGGGAGGAAATCTTGAGATGGGCAAGGGAGGCAGGTACGGATCTGATTATTCTGGGTCCCCATTCTACAAGGGCTGAAGAAAAAGGTGTGGTTAGAGTAGTCGGAAAGATTGGCAGCACTGTAGAAGGTGTTATCATGCATGAAAATTGTCCGGTAATAATTGTTAATCCGTCAATCCAAAAAAAAAGGTTGAAGTTTAAAAGGATTCTGGTGAGTATCGACTTCTCAAGATCCTGTGAATGTGCATTATATTTTGCAGTAAAATTAGCTCAGAAATACGGCTCAAAACTTTTCCCATTTCACATGATACCCGTCCCTCCGGTTCCCAAATACTCCAGGGCTGATTATGAGGCAGATACTGATGCGGCGAAGAAAAGGCTCAAAGAATTTTGCCATGAGTTCCTAAGAGAAACTGACCATGAGTATATTGTTTGGGGAGGTGCTCTGCCCCATCTGGAAATAGTAAAATGCGCCGAAAAAAAAGATGCGGACCTGATTGCAATGGGTTCTCATACAAAAGAAAAGGCCGGAAAATGGTATGCCGGGAGTGTGGTGGAACGCGTTAGCTTCCGATCAAAATGTGCAGTCGTAGTAGTTACCGATCCTGAAGTTTTATTAACATGGGAAGACAGTTTAACAAAAAAAATACAGGCAAAAAAGGATTCGGATAGGTCAATCCGTGTTTTTACCAAGAAATGATGTATAATCTCTATAATTCATGAATTTTGAAGCATATGATATGAAGGCTGAATTAGGTTTTAAGAAAAAAATCAATGATTGATTAACAAAAGACATCTCTCTTTCTATTTCGTAATTTCTTAATAACCACCCTATAATTTTCTATCCCCAGCAGCTATTGTCCCTATGTATATTCTTTATTGATCCTTCAAATTCGCAATATTTCTAAAAGAAATATCGTAATTTTTCTAAATATAGCCGCAAAAGATAAACTATAAACTCATCTTAAAAACTTATCTATTTGAAATAACGTCACTTATTAGTATTGCCTCCTTGTGGCATGTTTTATGCTAAAGATATGCTACAGAATAGAAAATAACAACGGGAGGTCAGTTAAAATGAATATAACAGTTGCCAGCGGCAAAGGCGGAACAGGTAAAACAACGTTTGCAGTCAACTTAGCCTATGCTTTGGCTGATCGAGGAAAAACGGTCCGGCTCATGGATTGCGATGTCGAGGAACCAAACGCGCATCTGTTTGTTCAGCCGCGGTTCACCCAAGAAGAGTCCGTGAAGGTTCCAAAGCCCGAGTGGGATGAGACGCTGTGCACTGCCTGCGGTGAGTGCGCTGAGGCGTGTAGATATAACGCCATCGCAATTATAAAAGATAAGGTGTTGATTTTTAATGAACTCTGTCACTCCTGTGGGGTTTGCTCCTACGTTTGTCCAGAAAAGGCGCTGATTGAAAAGCCCGTCGAAATCGGTCGCGTTGAGACAGCACATGGAAAGCAGCCATTTTTCTTTGCCCATGGGACGCTAAATATCGCGGAAGCGATGGCACCCGCCGTTATACGAATGGTAAAGAAGCATATTGCTCCGGATGCCATCAATATCCTTGACGCTTCACCAGGCACTTCGTGTCCGGTGGTAGAAACCGTTGCGAATTCACATGTGGCCGTTCTGGTGACGGAACCGACCCCTTTTGGATTGAACGATCTAAAGCTGGCGGTGGGACTGACGTTGAAGGAGAAGGTACCGACAGGTATTGTAATCAACCAATCTGACGGCACAGATGCATTGATCGTAGAGTATGCTGAACACGTGGGCGTTCCAGTTATCGGCCGAATACCCTTTAAGCGTGAATACGCCGAATCCTATTCCAGTGGACAGATTCTCGTGAACCGATTTCCTGAGTTAAGGAAGAATCTTCTTGAAATTTTCGAGGACATTGAAAGTTTGGCCGGAACAGTGCCTCCGCCACCGCCCAAAGAGGAAGCATTCGATTTAAAGGCGGGAGAGGCGTTTCCTCCTCCTTCCGGTGGTCCTTCGGATTATAAAGAAATCTCTATTATCAGCGGCAAGGGCGGTTCCGGTAAAACCACGGTGGTCGCTTCACTAGCCATGCTCGCCAAAAACAAGGTGCTGGCCGATAATGACGTGGACGCTGCCGATCTTCATCTCCTGCTGACGCCAAACGTTGAAGAAGTCCATGATTTTGTCGGCGGAGAAAAAGCAATGATTGAGGCATCGAAATGTACCGGCTGCGGTGATTGTGCTGATGCCTGTCACTTTAATGCAATTCGTTTAGACGGGCCGCTGAACGACCAGGAAACGGAAACCTATCGAATTGATCTGCTGGCCTGCGAAGGATGCGGGCTGTGTCAATACGTCTGCGCCTTCGACGCGGTCACCTTCAGACCGAGTGTGACAGGCCAGTGGTATGTATCAGACACTGCTTGTGGACCAATGGCGCATGCACGGTTGGGCATCGCTGAAGAGAACTCCGGGCGGCTCGTGACCCAGGTGCGGAACGTCGCTGTCAAGCTCTTAAATAAATATAAGATGGATTATATACTCGGTGACGGCCCTCCCGGGACCGGTTGTCCGGTAATCGCTTCCGTGAGCGGAGCGGACCGGGTGCTGCTTGTTGCCGAGCCGACGATTTCGGGCGTTCACGATATGAAGCGTGCCCTCCAGCTCACCGCCCATTTTGGTATTCCCGCGCTGGTTGTCATCAACAAGGCTGACCTTAATGCCGAGCAAGCCAGGCAAATAGAGATCATTGCATCGGATAGGGGAGTCCCTGTCATTGCCAAGATACCGTTTGATCAGAATGTGACTAAAGCACTCATGGCAGGGAAAACCGTGATTGAGTATGGTAAAGGACCGGCCTTTGAGGTCATGCAACATATCTGGAATCTCTTAGAAAAAGAATTATATAACAAAGGAGGCATATTATGAAAATCGGAGTTACATCCACAGGCCCCACACTCGATGATATGGTGGCGGCTCGTTTTGGACGGTGTCCTTATTTTTTGATTATTGATCCGGATACCATGGAATTTGAAGCGCTTCCAAATCCGAATATTTCACTAGGCGGCGGCGCGGGCATTCAGTCGGCCCAGCTTATGGCTGACAGAGATGTGGCCGCTGTACTAACCGGGAATTGTGGTCCGAACGCTATCAAGACTTTCGGTGCGGCAGGGATTAAGGTGATAAGTGGGGTCAGCGGTCCGGTGCGACAGGCAGTTCAACAATATATTTCCGGTAGTCCGGTACAGACATCCGCCCCGAACGTAGATAATTCATCCGGTATGGGAATAGGTCGCGGGATGGGTGGTGGACGCGGAATAGGCGGCGGCGGACGCGGAATGGGCGGTGGCGGACGCGGAATGGGGGGTGGCGGACGCGGAATGGGGGGTGGAAGACGCAGGTGAAGCAGATTAACTGCCGTTTAATCGGGTTCTCCTGGTCACCAGGATCTACTTCTTTATCCAAATAGGAAGATTTCGATACGTTGAAGGAGTGTGCAGATAATCCATGCAAACAGATTCGAGCGTTGATTGTGAAATTAAAAATTTGGAAAACCAATAAGCAGGGAAGGTCAAAACAATTTAAATATCAATTCCTGGAAAGGGTTGGAGGTAATGTCTAATGGCAAAACGAAACCAAAGTGGCGATGTGGAAGGCCGAAAAGTGCAGAGGGAGTTGCAAGACAGAGAAATCAAAGAAAAATTGCACCACATCAAGAACAAGATCCTGGTTATGAGTGGTAAAGGGGGTGTGGGAAAAAGCAGTGTGGCAGCTTATCTATCCGTGGCCCTGGCTAAAAGAGGCTACCGGGTCGGCCTCATGGATGTGGACCTCCATGGACCCAGCATACCCCGAATGTTAGGACTTAAGGGCAGCCTTGAGCTTGGCAAACAGGGAGAAAAACCTCAGCCGGTTGGATATATGCCGAACATGAAAGTGATATCAATTGAAATTCTCATAGGAGAAAACAAAGATGCGGCGACCATCTGGAGGGGACCGTTAAAAATAGGTGTCATCAGACAATTTATATCCGATCTGGAATGGGGGAATCTCGACTATATGATTATCGATTCACCTCCTGGGACGGGAGATGAGCCTTTGACCGTAGCCCAAACTATTCCGGATGCCAAGGCGCTGATTGTGACGACACCTCAAGAAATTTCATTGGCGGATGTCAGAAAATCCATTAATTTTTGCCGTAAAGTCAATATGGAGATTTTGGGTTTGGTGGAGAATATGAGCGGTCTTGTGTGTCCTTACTGCGGGAAAATGATTGATCTCTTTAAGACGCAAGGCGGCATATTCACCGCAAAAAAAGAAAATTTGAGACTTTTGGCAAGCCTGCCGTTTGAGCCAGAAGTGGTGAAGGAAGGGGATGTGGGAGATATGAGCCTTCTTGATAACGATGAGCTCTTGATCACCCAGGAATTCAACAAAATGGTGGATGAGATTGTGGAAATACATGAGGCGGATCGAGACCTTGCAACTAAAACAAAAGAGAAAAAGCTGCCGGCTGGGGCAAAAGACCCGGAAAATGGTAAAATTGTCGTGATTCCGGTTTCTGGGGGTAAGCTTTCATCGCATTTTGGGCACGGTGAGGAATTCATTTTTATTGAAATAGAAAACGGAAAGGTCAGAAGCCGTGAAATGCGCATCCCTCCACCCCATGAACCCGGCGTAATCCCTCGGTGGCTCCACGAGAAGGGGGCTGATGTGATTATAGCGGGAGGGATCGGAGAGTGTGCTCAGCAACTTCTCAGTGAAAACGGGATCGAGGTTATCATTGGTGCCTCTGTTGAATCTCCCGAGGCTTTGATACATCAGTACCTCACAAACACCTTGATAACTACTGAAAACGTTTGTGATCATTAGTAAAGCCTGAAGCTGGGCCCTCAATGGTTATTTTAAGAGTTAGATATGATAATCAGTGTGGTAATTGAACCAAGCCTTAATGTGAATGCCTTTATCCATAGCATCAACAAAAAGCTGGATAAACAAATGAAGACTTGGGTTAGGTTAAAGGCCACGGGCAAGTGGAAGATATACGATTGTCTCAATTGGATTAGAAGGATCTATATTCAGGTATACGCTTTATTGATAATTAATAAGAGGAGGATAGAAAATGGCAAATATAGGGATCATACGATGTGAAAAAAATGAAGATCGATGTCCGTTAACAAATTGCCTAAAAAGTTTGAGGGATACGCAAGAAGCCTTTATAAACTACGATAGTGGTGAACTCATCGGGGTTTTTACGTGCAAATGCCCCGGGGATAATGTGATAAATCTTGGAAAAATATTGAAAAACAAGGGTGCCGAGGCTATTCATTTTTGTACCTGCACATTTGCTAAGAAGAAAGAAGGTAAATGGACTATGGGAAGCGGATTTTGCGATCACATAGATAATATTTTAAAAGACCTATCAAATGAACTAAGGATTCCTTGTATTAAAGGAACGGCTCATTTACCTAATGGATATATACCGGAGCAGTTTAAATAAAGGACAAATTTACCATGGGTGATAATCTTGATAATTTTGTCCAGCAGCTCCAGGACCAAATTTTTGAAGAGACAAAAAAAGATTTTGGAGAAAAGGTTTACAAGCGTTGGCGCGAACCACTTTACATGGGAGTGATAGACGAACCCGACGGACATGCGAAAGTAAAAGGAAAATGTGGCGACAGCATTGAGATTTTTCTTAAATTTGAAAATAATCGGATAACGCAAGCTTCATTTCTAACGGATGGATGTGGGCCAAGCGTAGTGTGCGGGTCTTATGCTGCTGAGATGGCCATCGGGAAAGATCCCGATGAACTTGTAGAAATAACCGGAAAGATCATTTTGGAAAAATTGGGAGGACTTCCGGAAGAAAATGAACATTGCGCCTTTCTTGCCGCCGAATCACTTCAACAGGCGCTAAATGATTATATGATTAATCAAGCCAGTTAAAAAGGCGAGTCGTTTTTTGGGCATTTAATAAATAGCTTTTTAAGTGTTGCGGGAGCAGTTTCAAATTTAAAAACAAAAGTTGGGTAAATGAAGATGGAAAAAAGTGAATTTGATTTCTGGCAGGACCATTCCCCACATTATCTTGACATGGCTTTTCGTAGAGATAGACGAAAAACCTTGAAAAACCCAGACGGACATGGAAAAAGAACCGGAAGTTGTGGGGATACCGCAGAAATATTTTTAATCGTCCGTAGCGGTCGAATCCGATCGGTTTTTTTTGATATGGATGGTTGTATGAACCTTAATGCTTGCTGCAACACGGTCGCACATCTTGCAGAAGGAAAGACCATTGAAGAAGCATGGAAAATTACGCCTGATGATATAGTGAATTATCTGGAAACACTTCCTCCGGAGAATACTCACTGTGCCGAATTAACGGCAGGCGCATTTTATCTGGCTCTGACCAATTATTATGAACTCAAAAAAACTCCTTGGAAAAGATTGTATAGGGGGAATTAGATCGGATATTTTATCAGAATGAGAATAACTACAATATACGATAACCTGTACCGGTGTCAGAAGTTTCTACCAGATTGGGGGTTTTCATGGGTCACAGGCCGAGTCATTGAAATTTGATATTTATTCATTAGGATATTAAAGAGGGAGATTTAAATATGGCCATTACCATGGAGCCTATCGGCGTTGTCCATACGGACGCAGATAAAGTTCCCCGTCATTGGACGGTATCTGATGAAAAGGGAGCTCTGGTCATTGATGAACAATATCAGAAAGGGCTTAAAGATATCCAAGCCGGTCAACAGATCGTGGTTATTTTTCATTTCCATAAAAGTCCGATCTTTACTTCCGATTTTCTTGTTCAAAAGCCTTCACACCGTAATGAAAAAATGGGGGTTTTCAGCATCTGTTCCCCCAACAGACCCAATCCTGTGGGGATGTCAGTTTTGGATGTCCTTCAAGTGGAGGATAACATCATTTATATACAGGGGCTTGATATGATAGACGGAACCCCGATTCTGGATTTAAAGCCTTTTGTGAAAGATAAATACAATTGTCCCAGCTACAAGGAAAATCAGTAATCAAACGCATAACATTCTGGTTTTATAATAATTTAAGTCATATCGTCGGCGGTGTTCTTTTCATTCTGGGACTTTGACAAATTTTGAAATGCAACACGGCTGAAACTTGTCTGAAAAAATGTTACGCATCAGAACCATAAGGCGAACTTACTATAATCTGTTCTCTCATCTGTATGATGTGTTTGTAAACCTTCATGCGCGTCGAGATGCCGGAGATACGCGGAACTTTTTGGTAGAGATGGCCCGCCTGGAACAAAATCCCAATTCCGTTATTCTCGATATCTGTTGTGGAACAGGAGCCGTAATTACAGCTTTTGCCACACAATATACCGAGAGCTTTACCGTTGGCTATGATTTTTCCCGGGGGATGTTGCTCAAAGTCCGAGAAAAACCCGGTGCCCGGAAGATCATCTTGATAGAGGGAGACGCGGCCACCCTTCCGTTTGTTGATGAGAGTTTTGATGTGATCACCTGTTCCCATGCGCTGTATGAGTTGAAAGCGCCGGCTCGACAGGCCGCCTTGAAGGAGATGAATCGCGTCATCCGCCCCAGCGGTGTGATATTGATAATGGAGCATGAGGCGCCCCGTCATCCCCTCGTGAAGATCCTCTTCAATCTCAGGATGTTGACAATGGGATCTGCTGATGCCGGAGAATTTGTCAAAGGAGGGCTGGAACCTTTTCAACGGATCTTTTCCGACGTTTCGCTGTTCCATTCACCAAGCGGGAAGAGCAAACTCATTGTTTGCCGGCGATAGTTTCAGGAGCCGAAAGGAATTTGTTCTCAGAATGGACGGAAATATCAATATAAGCGAAGGTTTTACTTAATACTTTCTTTGCGAGGGTATTGATCCATTGGGGAATGATATGATTTTCATTTTCTATTCTTAACCAATTGAAAGTAGCTGTGTTGAAAAAAGCATACATAGAAGCGACTTCAGAAAAACCTCACCGTCATTTTATTGAAGCGGATGGAGCCAAACAGGTCCTGCTGGTGGCCCTGTACGCGTTTGTTCTCAATATCGGTTTATCAGTCTTAAAGGTGATCATTGCATTTTTCTCCGGCAGCCTCGCTGTCGCTGCCAGCGCTGTTGACTCTACCATAGACTCGGTTGCTTCTTTAGCGGTTCTATGCGGTTTAAAACTGTCTACCCGCAAAACCAGGACTTTTCCCTATGGATTGTATAAAATAGAAAACCTGATTTCCGTAATCGTCTCTTTATTTATTTTTATGGCCGGGTACGAAATATTTCGCAGAGCTTTAACGCCAGTCGCCAAACCGACTCATATTACACCTTGGATTATCGGATGGTTATTGGTAGGTGTTTTATTTACGCTTCTATTCGGACAATATGCCATTACGGTGGGCAAACGAATGAGATCGCCGGCTTTGATTGCCGAGGGCCGGCATCGACAGGCGGATGTATTTTCATCATTCATCGTACTGCTGGCGGTTATTCTTGATTATTTTGATGTAAAAATCGATTTTTGGGGCCTCACCATAGATCAGATTGCTGCAGGCCTGGTGGTTCTTTTCATTGGTTATGCCGGTTGGGAGCTTTTATCCGACGGAATGAGGGTATTGCTCGATGCCTCTCTTGCACCTGAGATACTGGGTAAAGTACAAAAAATAATTGAATCCGAGCCCATGGTAACCGAGATCCTCTGGTTAACCGGTCGAAATGCAGGCCGTTTTTGTTTTCTGGAGGCAGATGTCCGGTTAAGAACATTAGAGTTGAAAAAAGCGGAAAAAATCAGTCTGAAAATTGAACAAGAGATTCGTCAACAGGTGCCCTTAATTGAACGTGTGTTGATCCACTATCAACCTTATGCACGTACCTATCTGAATATTGCCGTACCTCTGGCCGATACTACAGGGAAAGTGAGCACTCATTTTGGAGATGCGCCCTATTTTGCCTTTATCGTTTTTAGGTTGGCCGATAAATCGATAGTGCGCCAGGAAATAATGGCCAATCCACATACCGAAATTCCCAAGGCCAAAGGCATTCGTGTGGCCGAGTGGATGGTAGAACAGAAAGTTGATATCGTTGTCGCCAAAGAGAACTTACATAACAAAAAGGGGCCTTCATATGTTTTTGCTGATGCGGGGGTTGAGTGTAAAGTTGCTGATGGTGATGATTTGAGCATTATCATTGATGGTTTTCGTAGTGAAGGTCAACGTTGAAACTTTATGGCATTTCTCCCTTTTCTCGACAAAGATCGACTTTCCTGCAGTTGAAAAAATATTAAAGTTTATATTGATGGTTCTTCTCCAATTTAGTTGGAGAAGAGGGTCCAAGGATTCCAAGGATCAAGGATTTGATGAATCAAGGTAGCAAGGGTTTGTTTTCTAAAGACCTTATCAGTGCCTTTAACATTCTTTCTATTTCTGCGATGTCTTTTTTTAGTGGTCCCAACCCACTTTTTTCAATTAAATCTAAATCCCCTGCTAATAATATCTGTGTTTCCAATTCGCAAACAGAACCATAAGATATGTAAAGCATCCGAACGTAATCCAAGGTTGTCTTTCTTCCATATCCTTCTGTTTACCCTGTTAAATAAAATCTCATTTCATGAAATCAGATTTTAATGCGAAGCATTATTTAACAGGGCAGGTATTAGAAGGAATAGACACAACAGATCTTCTCATCTGTGAAGTTAGACCGTATATTTCTTCCTTTGGGAATTTTGCTGTATTGTATATATCTCTAAACAGAGTTTGTATGACTTTTGCCAGACTTTCAACTCTTCGTAATTCTTTAGCATTTTCACTTGAATCCTTGAATCCTCGAACCCTCTGAGAATACACCTGCTCAATTGGAGATGACACACTTATTTAACCCCAAATTAACTACAACTAATTGGGAGATGTTCCATATTGATGAAACTGATAAAATAGCTCAAAACAATAAAGCACGGCAACACAACTCCTGAATATCAACCATCACACCCACCGTTATCGCAGGAAAAAGATATTAAAAAAAGCATTTCCAAATAACAAACACCCATAGGGTTAAGTAATAATCGTTCCTGCTTTTTTCCTTTGGCTGGATAATTCCTTTCTCGAATATTTATAGCTTTCTAATTTCGAAATTTTTCTAAAAGAGATTTCGAAATTTTTCTAAATATAGCTGCTAAAGAGAAACCATAAGCCTACCTTATAAGGTCTAACTTATTGAAATGCCGTTTCTTATTGTCATTACCTCCTTTTGGCATGTTTTATGCTAAGGTTAGGTTGCAGAATAGAAAACAGCGCAGCTGTTTAATCTCTTTCATACATAGGGGTTAAAAATGGATATTTTTAGAAAACTAAAAGAGATGTCAATATTACTGATAGACGATGATGAGTGGATCAGAGATTCACTGAGTATATTTTTTGAAAATGAGGGATGCCACTTAACTGCCCTTGAGACCGCAGAAGAAGGTATGAAAGAGCTCAAGACAAAAACTTTTGACATTATCGTTACCGATTACAGATTGCCGGGGATGGATGGCTTAGAGTTTTTGAAGAAAATTAAGAGATTCCACCCGAACGTCATGAAGGTGCTCATCACCGCCTACCGAAGTAATGACGTGGTTTCCGAGGCGAAGAGGATCGGAGTCCAGGATTTCATTGAGAAACCCTTCACAATCAAGACGATTGAAGATTCTCTGTTTCGGTTGATCCAGGGAGATAAAAAAGAAATTCAGAAAAGATTATAATTTTTTCAAAGGTGCGGTTATTTCAAAAAATAAGATGTTTGGTAAAATACGCCTCTGAGTTCTGTAGGCTGTTTAACCGAAGCATAATGAACGAATAGGTAGATTGGTGGAATTCGAGGGTGAAAAACGTCATGAAAACATGGGATATTTTCTTGATAATTTCTTTAGGGCTTACGGCAATATGGTGCATTT
>Ga0307380_10010712_pt1 | contig 11522 bp, 5 predicted proteins | sample UN3MG_FD_202239 | JGI IMG/M metagenome (GOLD analysis project Ga0307380, IMG submission 202239) | Soil microbial communities from Risofladan, Vaasa, Finland - UN-3 | ecosystem: Environmental > Terrestrial > Soil > Coastal area > Acid sulfate soil | place: Finland: Risofladan, Vaasa | collected... | reverse complement strand
GCGGGCCGGTTCGGCCGGGGTGTCTCTGGCGGAGATCGCGGCCGGGTTTGAGGAGCCGCCCGCCCCCCGGGGCCTGCCGCTTGCCTCGTGGATCAAGATCGCCGCCATCGCCGGGCTGTTCGTCCTGGTGAATTTCTGGCAGTTCCAGATTCTCATTCCCCAGTGGCGACATGACGCTGACTGGTCCCACGGCTTCATGATCCCCCTGTTCAGCCTGTACCTTCTGTACTCCCGACGGCGCGAGCTGCTCTCGGCGCCGCGCCGCGCGTGCCTGCCCGGGCTGGCGATCATGCTCCTGGGGCTGCTCTGCGCCGCCCTCGGCGTTACTCCGGTCCACAACCACTTCTTCTCGCATGTGGCCATGGTGCTGACGCTGTTCGGGCTGGTGCTGTACCTGGCCGGGCCGGCCGTCATGAAAGTCGCCTGGCTGCCGGTTGTCTACCTGGTGCTGGCGATGCCGATTCCAGGCACTCTGTATGGGCGGATCGCGCTTCCTCTTCAGATGCTGGCGGCGAAGGCGTCGGGGGCGATGCTGCATCTGTTCGGCGTGAAGATTCAGGTGACCAGCCTGAGGATGGACATCGTCAGCATGAGCGGGGTGGCGTATCCGCCCCTGACTGTTGCCGAGGCGTGCAGTGGCGTGCGCTCGATGATGGCGTTTGTCGCCCTCAGCGTCGCGTGGGCCTACATCACCGACAGGCCCGCCTGGCAGCGGCTCGTGCTGATACTTGCGGGCATACCGGTCATGGTGGCCTGCAACATCCTGAGGGTTGCCCTGACCTGCACCATGTACGTCTTCGATCAGCCCGAGTTCGGACAGGACCTGATGCACGAATTCATGGGGATGGTCCTTCTGATCCCGGCCGCCGGGCTGCTGTACCTCTTGAGCAAGCTCATGCAGAGCCTGTACGTCGAGGAGGATGAGGACCAGCCCCCCGCGGACCAACCCGTGCAGGAAGGGGCCAAGGCATGACGCATACGGGCGCCCGCAATCCCGCATCGACAGGGCGTTTACTGCTGGCCCGCGTGCTGGGCGACCGGCACTTTCTCATCGCAGCCGGCATCCTGCTGCTGGCGGCTGTCGGGTGGGGCGCCGCCGTCAGGTTGCTCGGCATCGCCACGCGGAAGGAGCCCGTTCCCTGGCCGGAAGGCGCGGTCGTGGACGAGGACCACCGGCTCCGGTCGCTGCCGGTGCGCCTCGGCCCGTTCGAGAGGGCCAAGGACGGCGAGCTGACCCAGGACAACAAGACCGACGGCAAGCCGGACGGGGAGATCGTCTTCAGCCAGACCGAGCTGGACGCCCTTGGCGTGGGGACCGATTTCGACCGAACCCGCTATAAGCAGCGTCGTAGCAACTGGTATGTCTCGCGGGTCTACGTGGACAGGCGCCCCGGCGCCGTTCCCCGGTACTGGCGCCTGGACGTGACCTACTACACGGGAGGACTGGATTTGGTGCCGCATGTGCCCGATATCTGCCTATGGGCGGGCGGCATGAGCGTTCTTGGGTCGGACGGCGTGACTTTCGAGATCCCCGGCTGCAGCGGGGACTGGGACCGGCCCGTGCGCTTGCACAGGACGCGGTATGAGGACAAGACAGGTCGGATGTTCGTGGAGTACTACGGCTTCAGCCTCAATGGCGTGCCGCAGGACACACGGGAGAAGGTTCGAGGCAAGCTGCTCAACCCCTTCATGCGATACAGTTACTTCGCCAAGATCCAGTTCTCCCCTCGAATGAGCGTGGTGAGTCTGGCCGAGACGGACCGCAAGGCCGAGGAGTTTCTCAGGCATGTGCTTCCGGAGATACTGAAGGTGCTGCCGTCGGCCCGCCAGGTCGAGACACTGGAAAACACAAGGCAGTGACATCGGGCGAGATGCCCGGAGCTTCACGAGGCGCTAAGTGGCCAGAAAGAAGAAGATCAACAAGCGGGCGGTCGCGATATTGATCGTGGTGGGGGTTATCGTGCTGATCGCCGTCGCTGCGTATTTCGTGGATGAGTGGCTGCCCAAGAATCCCTTGAAGTACGCCCAGGACGGCAACAAGGCATTTGAGGCCGGCGACTACCAGAAGGCCGAGAGGCTCTACAAGGAAGCCTTTGAGGCCAGCCATTCCAAGAACGCCTTCTATCTGTACAGGCTTGCTCAGGCTAACTGGGAGATGGTCAAGCTCCAGCAGGGCATGGTCGCAACCGAACGTCGAGAGCGGTTTCATCGGGCCGTCCAGTTGCTGCGCAGGTCGGTGAGGATGAAGCCCGACTTCGCCGAGGCGCAGCAGCTTCTCTGCGACATCTATTGGCAGAGCCCCGGTGGCTTGAAGGAGTTCATCGCAGAGGCCGACAAGATGCTCCAGATCGATCCCAACCGCGACGTGATCTACGTCCAACGGGCGATGGCCAAGGCCGAGGAGATGGCCATTCAGAAGACCCGGGACCCTGAACTCATTCAGTCGGTCCTGGCTGACTTCAATAAGGCCTTGGAGCTCAAGCCGGACGACATCGCCCATTACATGCGGCTGGTGTTGTTCCTGCGGCGGATGGAGATGGACGATGAGGCCGAGAAGGCCTTCGAGAAGGCCGTCTCGCTGAACCCCGACAGCGCCGAGCTCCGAGCCAACTACGCGATGTATCTGCGAGAAGTGGGGCGGACCGACGAGGCCCTCGCCCAGATTGACGAGGCCGTTCGTCGCGACCCGAACAGCACGGTCGGATTCAAGGCCCGCGCCGAGCACTACCGGTATACAGGCGACCTTGACCAGGCGATGAAGGCCCTGGAAGATGCACTGAAGGTGGATGACAGCGACTTCCTCGTTTACCGCGAGAAGGCCGGCATCCTCCTTCGGCAGAACAAGAACGACCAGGCCGCCGATGCCATCCGCAAGGGAATCCAGACCCTCGCCGCGCACCTGAAGCAGCAGACCTCCCCCGTAGGGATGCGCCGTCTCGAGACGGCCACCTGGCAGCTTCACTACTCGCTGGCCGGCATCCTGCTGGAACGGCTGGACCGCAACATCGAGGGCGACAAGCGCGAAGAGCTTCTACAGGAGGTTCGCTCGAGCCTCGGACAGTTGACCAAGTACATCCCGGAGCGGCCCGAGCGGGCCAAGATCGCGGGCCTGCTGGCCTACTCGCAGGGCAAGCTGCAGGAATCGGCCGTCCTCCTGGAGAAGGCGCTGGTCTCCGGGGCCGCCGCGTTCGACATGCCCGCCGCCGGCAGGCTGGTGTCGGCGTACCTGAGGCTGGGACAGATCGATCGCGCCCAAGAGATCCTCGAGAGAATGAGCCGCTTCTCCGGGGAGGCCGGCCGGGCGAAGCTGACGCTGACCCAGGCTGAGTTGAAGATGCGGGCTCGAGACTACCGCGGGGCGCAAGAGAAGATCGCCCAAGTGCTGGCCGCCGACTCCAACATGCCGGAGGCCAGGAACATCAAGTCCATCCTGGACGTGCTGGTTGGCGACAGAGACAGGCTGCTGCCTGCGACGAAGGTCTCGGGCCCCTATCTGGCCCTGCTCTTGGAGCACGCCGGTCAATTGATCTCCGACCGCGATATCAGAGGCCTGCTTCTTCTGGAGGACCTGCACACCAAGGCGCCAGCCAACAAGACGGTGATCGCCCGCCTGCTGGACATCTACGTGCGGGGCGACAAGCTCGACAAGGCTGAGGCCATTGCCAAGGAAGCCGAGAAAGACAACCTGGAGCTGGCCGCCTGGGTCCGCCAGGAGATCGCGGTCCGCGCGGAAAAGGACCCGCAGAAGCGATTTGAGCTGCAGAAGGCCAGGATCGAGGAGCAAATCCAGGACCCTCTTGGCAGAGCGCTGAGTATGTCGGCGTTGTGCCAGTCGATGAACCGCCAGGAAGATGCCTCCCGCTACCTCCAGCAGGCGGCCGCCATCGACGCGAATCACCCCGCCGTGGTGCAGTTGATCTTCATCACGCATCTGCGGGAGAAGAACTGGGAGTCGGCCGAGGAGTGGGCCGCGAGGGCCGCCCGGCTCAACCTCGACGGCGTTGACGGGAAGATGTTCGCCACGCGACTGGCCATCGCCAGGAACGATCTCGACAAGGCCATCGAACTGCTTGAGGAACTCGCGGGCATAAATCCCAGGGCCAAGCAGGTCAAGGTCATGCTGGCCGACTGCTATCGCCTGAAGAAGCAGTACGACCGGGCCCAGGCGCTCTACGAGGAGGTCATCCGGGTTGACTCCTCGTACGCGCACGCCGCAATCGGGATGGCCATGCTGACCGGCGCCCTGAACAAGGCCGACGAGCATCGGATCTGGGTTGAGCGCGCCAACCAGCTTCCGGCCGGCAGGCGAAACGAGTACATCCAGAAGGAACATCTGAGCATCATGGAGGCCAGGGCCAGGCCCGAGGAGCTGCCCAAGCTCATCGAGGAGCGGTCCAAGCGCCTGCTCAGGGACCCCGACGACCTTCGGAACGCCTACGCGCTGGCCGTCCTCATGGAGAAGGCTGGCCGGCTGCCCCAGGCTGAGCAGTTGCTCCGCCACGTCTATGACAAGAGCGCCAGCAAGCTCAACGGCGCCCGGCCTCTGGCGGCGTTCTATGGCCGGCATGACCGCCAGGGCGACCTGGTCAACTTCCTCAGCGAAGTGGATGGGGTTGAGCCGGACAAGGTTGGCCTGCAGATTCTGGTGGGGGATTCCCTGGGGTACTACGATGCCGCCAGCGCCGAGCGCGCGTACCGAAAGGGGATCGAGGTCAACCCCCAGGACCGTCGCGGACATCTGGCGATGGCGCGGTTCCTGGACGCCCACGGCAGGTGGAAAGATGCGATCCAGGCCTACCTCGCGTACCAGAAGCTCGCACCCGACAGCAGGCTGGTGCCCCTGCTGGTGATTCGCTGCCGGCTGAACGACGGGCAGCTTGAGCAGGCCAAGGAGGCCTTGAGGACCGTACTGGCGGAAGATCCCACTGACCCCGAAGCGCTGACCCTCAGGGGCGGGCTGGCCGTCAGACTCCGCGAGCACGACGAGGCCCTGAAGTGCTACAACCTGGCGCTGCAGTCCAATCCCGACTCCTTGGCAGCCCGCCTGGGCAGGGCGCACCTGTTCCTGATTACCGGCGAACCCCAGAAGGCCCGTGAGGACCTCCAGGCGGTCCGGCAGATCTCCGAGCAGCCGCAAGTCAATATGGAGTACGCCAACGTGTGCCGGTCATTGGGCGACACGACGGCCGCCGAGATGGCCTACCTGGATATCCTCTCGCGGCAGAGGGGCTACAGCCCAGCCCTGCGCGAACTGGCCAACCTCTATCTTGAGCTGAGGAACTGGCCCTCGCTGGAACAGCGACTGGCCGAGGCGAGGAAGCTGTTCCCGAAGGACTCGTCCTTCCTGTTGATCAAGCACCGCATGTGGAAGGCCCGCAAGGACGACAACAAAGCCATCGCGGCGCTCGAGGAGGCCGTCCAGATCGATCCCGATTCGCCAGTGGTGGTCGCCACGTACCTGGAGGCCCTGGTGGACGCCGGGCGCTACGACCAGGCCGTCTTGCAGTGCGATCAGTATGCCGACAAGCCGCAGCACAAGTTCATCGCCCGCGTGCGGAAGGCCAGCGCGCTGGCGAGCTTGAAAAGGCTGCCCGAGGCGGAGAAGGAATTCATCTCACTGCTGACCGAAGGCCTGCCCGTATCGAGGATGACGGTCGTTGCAAAGGAGATATCCAAATCGTTCGGTCCGAAGGAGGCGTGCGCCAGGGCGCAGGCCTGGGCCCGCGACCACCGGCTTACCGAGACCCAGGCCGAGTTGGCCATGGGTCTGCTGTATTCCGAGGCCGGGGACTATGCCGCCGGCATCGAGGCCATCGAGAAAGTGCGGGCCAAAGCCAAGCCGGAAGATCGCTTTACTCTCGGCGTGGTCGTGGCGATGATGTACTATGGCAAGAAGGACTTCGCCCGGGCTGAGCAGATGTACCTGGAGCAGCTCAAGGTACACCCGACGAACCTGCAGGTGTTGAACAACCTGGCGTACCTGTACGCCAACGACCTCGACAACGCCGCCAAGGCCCTGCCCTATGCCAAGAGGGCGCTGGAGTTGACGCCGGGCAACTCGAACGTCGTGGACACGTACGGCTGGGCGCTGACTCGATCGGGTCGGTACCCCAAGGGCATCGAGGTCCTCGAGCGGGCCGTCGCGATGACGGGGTCCAAGCCGGTGTTTCATTACCACCTGGCCTACGCATACGAGAAGAGCGGCCGGCGGGCTGACGCGGAGAAGCAGTGCGAACGAGGCCTCAAGCTGGCCGAACAGTCCGGGGACGATTCCGCCCGTAAGCTGCTTCGGGAAAGCTTGAATCGCATCCGACAGATGCCTTGAGCGGAGTGATCGCTATGAGCATGATTCCAACGAGGGAGCAGGTTCCGCAGATCTCGCGGGTTTCCAGCGCCATCGGGCCCCCACGTGCGGCTGCCCCGTCCGGCGCTGGTGGGATGACGGCGCAGGACGTCGTGCGGATCATCCGAAAGAGGAAGTGGCTTATCGTCCTGTCCGTGCTGATCTGCCTGGCCGTGGCGGCCACCGTTACGCAGTTGTGGCTGATGTACTCCCCGCTGTACACCGCCAGGGCGTACCTGGGCGTCAACCCGCCGGGCGAGACCGACTTGCGCCCCGGCGTCCTGACCGGTGAGATCATGGACCGCCACAAGATGAGCGTCGCCAGAATGGCGCAGACAGAGCCGGTCTTCCAGAAGACCATCGAGAAGAGCGAGGTCAAGACAACCTCCTGGTGGAGGGAGAACCTCGCCGATCCCATACCCAGTCTCGTCAAGGCCACCAGCGTTACGCCCATCCGCGAGACCAACTTCATCGAGCTGTCGATGACCGGGCCGAACAAGAAGGAACTCGCGGAGATCGTCAACGCCTGGGCGTACGCCGTCGTCGAAGACAGAACGGGCATTGCCAACACGGACCGCCGCGCCACCATCAAGCGCCTCGAGACGCAGCAGGAGCGCCTCGGCACGGAAATGGACCGCTTCGACCGCGATCTCAAGATGCTCGAGTCCTCGGACGAGCGGGTCATCCAGCACAAGATATCCCTGCTGACCAATGAACTTCAGACCCTCACGGGCCAGTTGACCAATCTGCGGCTGTTCCACGACAGCGAGACGCGCAACCGGAAGAACTTCGAGGACCAGGAGAAGGCGGGGCTCCTGGACACGTTGCCGGAGATCATAGACATCTTCGAGCGGGACCCCTTGCTGAGGCAGCAGCACGCTGAGATCGCCGGCCTCAGCACGGCCCTCGACTCGTTCAGGCAGAAGGTCGGCGAGAGGCACAAGGGCTACAAGGATCTCATCCAACGCATCGAGAGCGTCAAGCAGCGCATCACCGAGCGGGAGCAGAGCCTTCGAGTGTCGCAGATCAGTCTGCTTAAGGACAGCTACGAAAGAAGGATTCAGATGCTCGCGGCCCAGATCCAGGCCCTCGCGGACAACGCCGGCAAGATAGAGTCCCAGGTAACGGCCCTTCAGGGCAACCTGCGGAACGTGATCGAGTGGCAGGCCGAGAAGGCCCGGCGGCAGGCCAGAATCGAGCTCCTGGAGCGCCCCCTGATGGAGCTGCGCCTCTCCACCCGCGGCGCCCAGCCGGTGTACGTCCGACAGCCAGCCACCGAGCCCAAGAGGCCATCCATGCCACGCTGGGGACTGATGATCCCCCTGGGAGCACTGCTCGGCCTGGCCATCGGGTTCGGCCTGACCTTCGTACTGGAGCTGATCGACACCTCGATAAAGAGCCCCTCCGACATCTCGCGCAGGGTGGACCTGCCACTGCTCGGAATGGTGCCACACACCGCCGACCTGGACGAGGACATCGAGGACCTGCGACTGGCCTTCATGACCAACCCCAACTCCGTGGTGGGTGAGGCCTTCCGGCAGATTCGCACCTGCCTGCAGTTCTCCGCGCCGGCGTCCCAGTTGCGCAGCATCCTGATCACCAGCGCGCTGCCCGGCGACGGGCGCGGCACCGTCACGACGAACCTCGCCGCCGCCACCGCACACAGCGGCAATAGGGTCCTGGTCGTGGACGCGAATTTCCGCCAGCCAATGTCCAGGAAGATCTTCCCCCAGTGCCCCGAGGGCGGGCTCAGCAACGCACTGGTCGGCCAGGCGCACTGGAAGGACATGGTCCGAGAGGTGCACCCCAATCTGTTCGTGCTCGGGTCCGGGCCGCTGCCGCCCAACCCCGCCGAGCTGCTCGGCTCCGACGCCATGCGAAGCGTCCTGGCGGAGATGGTTGATGAATACGACCAGGTCTTCTTCGATGGCGCGCCCTGTCTCCTCGTGACCGACGCCGCCGTCCTCAGCACGCTGGTGGACGGCGTCGTGCTCGTCGTGCGGGCCGCCACCAACACCCACGGAGTGGTCCAGCGGGCGCGAGACGTGCTCGGCCGCGTCGGCGCGCGCATCCTCGGCGTCGTGCTGAACGGCATCCGCACCACCGCCGGCGGATACCTGCGAAAGAACTACCGAACCTTCTACGAGTACCACTCGCAGGAAGCGCCCGTGACCCACGCATAGGCCGCAGGCCCCCGCGCCGGCTCTGGGCGGCCCGAACGCCAACCGCGCGCATCGCCGCCTGTGCGCCGCGACCTTCCGCGAGGCCGGCCCGTCCTCGGCTGAGCACGTCGATCCGCGCGCCCGGCCGCGTGATCGTAACCCCCGTTTTGCCGCAGCTAACCGCACTTTAGACGGCCCTAAGCATGCTTTTGCGCGCGTTAATCGCCCTTCTTCCGCACACCTGTTTCGGACCCCCTGCGCCATGTAACCATTTGCCACCACTTGCCTTGGATTGACTCAGTCCCCTCCGGGAATTGGCTTCGTTTCGCATATTTTCATTGTGCCGCAGCGGCGCAGAGACCGCAGAGGATGCAAGTGTTGAAAGCCCGGTGGTCCGTGGGCGGTACCCCTTCCGCAGTTGGCGCCCCCTCCCGCGCCTCGCACTGGTCCCTGGTCCCAAGCCCCTGATCCCTGATGCTGGAATTGGGTTCGTTTTCCTGGGCAATATTCCCCACCCCGGCCCCCGGGCCGCCCGTAATAGCCTGTGACCTCAGGGCTTACCCAGTGCACCCGCGCCGGCCGGATTGGCTTCGTTTCGCATTTTTCCATTGGGCCGCAGTCCCAACGGGATGCCTTCGCCAAGCCGCAGCTTGCCCTGCGGAGCCTTGGCAAAGCAGGGAGGACGCAGAGAATGCAAGTGTGGTAACCGCACTGGTCCCTGGGCCGTACCCGTTCTCCTATTGGCGCCCCCTTCCGCGCTTCGCGCCCCGTGCTTCGCACTGGTCCCGAGTCCCCAGTCCCTGGCACGGGCGGGTGGCCCGTAGCCCGTCCTGCCCTCAGTAGCCGCTGCGTCGCCATAGCTATGCAGCCTCGACAACTCGGGCGAAGGAGGGAGCCGGTGGCCCGCAGTCTGTCGGGCGGTCCCCCGTCTTTGACAACGCCTTGGCGTTGAGCGGGTAGCGCTTCCGCATTGCGCGCTGCGCTGCGGGATCTGAAATCCGCCCTTCGACTGTGCTCAGGGCAAGCAATCATCAATCCGCAATCCGCAATGGAGTGCCCCACGCCTCATCCCCTGATTCCCCGATTGGCCTGCCGGGCCGTCAACCACCCGGGCCGCCGCCCAGCCTGAGCCTACCCAATATTAACGTCCCTGCCATTTGCTTGTCAAATAAATTCTGAAAAATATTTCCGGCACATAACTATCGCCGGCTGGATGCTGACCGGCCCCCACGCCCGCCGGCGCGCCCATCTCCCGCGCGGGTGCCACGTCGCGGCGGGACGTGCGGCCGCAGGACGTCTCACGTCGTCAGAAGTGGCCCTCTCTCCGCATCGATCCGGAGCGGCTCCGACACCCCACCGAGAATATGGGTAACGTCCCTATTTACCCCTATTTACCCTATTTACCCTGACTAAGTCCCTTAGTCGACGCCGCCTCCTCTGCCGCCTTCATCGCCGCAAGGCCCTCTTTGTACGCCGTCCAGGCGGGCTTGGGCTTCCCGTCTAAGTCGACCAGTCCCCAGCGCGTTTCCATCGGACAGTCTGCTCGGCCGCACTGCCAGCAATTCTGTTGGTCCTCCCAACGGTAGAAAAACACCCCAAGAAGGGACCGGCGATGCTTCAGGAAGACGTCGAAACACTCGCGAACAAACGCCGCCTGACCCTCGGGAGTGTGCCCCGGCCCCCAGGTGCTTGGCCACTTGCGCACCTGGCAGGGCGTACGGTCCGCGGGCAACTCTCCCGGAGCCAACTGTGCCCCTTCCGAGGAGAAGCCCCACTCATTGACCAGTATCGGCACGCCCGTCAACTCGCGCAACTCCGCCAATCGCCGGTCCCAGCTTTCCGGACCCCCGTCGATCCACGTCCCGTAGTAGCCATCCACACCGCAATAGTCGAGCAGCGCTCCGCGGCCTCCGTAGAACCAGCCGTAGAAATAGTCAGAGTGCGGCCCACATCCGGCCGGATTGTGCCCGACCACGGACGACGCATCCGTTCGCTTCAACCCGCGGGCGCCATGGGCGATGAACTCGCACGCCTGCCGCGCCGTCAACGGCCCGGCGAACAGCTCGATGTCCAATTCGTTGGCGATCTGCCACGTGGAGATCAGCCCCTTCAGGTCCTGGGCCAGCCAGGCGCAGATCTCCTCATAGCTGCGGTTGTAGGCCTCGCTCCCGGGCGCTCCGCACCACTCGGGCAAGCAGCGCTTGACCCGCAGCCGCAGAACGCCCTGCTCATCCGGCTCATATGACCCGCCGAAAGGCCTCGGCGTGACGCCCATAACCTTCAGTCCCTGGCCGATCCAAGATTGAACCAGGGCCCTGTTCCGCAGGTACTCGTCGGTGAGCCGCCCTCCGACGCGGTCAGCAAAGGGCATGGCCAGATCTTGCCGCACCCAGTCGATACCCGTCTTGCGGATCAGCCCCACGTCCGCCGACTCATTCGCGCAGGCGCCAAATAGCAACTTTGCCATACTCATTCTCTCGTGTTGCTTCCGAATAGCCCGTCGGTCTTACTCTACAAGGACTTACGTCTTTGGCCGGCCATTCACTTGCCGCTCAGGTCGAAGCAAACCACATCGCCGGCGGTGTTGCGGCAATAGACGCAGCCATTCGCCAATGACGGCGCTGTCCAGCATCGGCCGGTGAGCACCGGTGCTCGGCCGATCTCCTTGTAACCATCGGGAGAAGCTTCGGCGACGATCAAGTGGCCAGTGACCGATTGAATAATGAGCCTATTCCCAGCCGCGATCAGCGATCCGCAAACCTTGGGGTTCTTCCATTTGATGTCGCCGGTATCAAAATCGAGGCAAACCATCCCCTTCCGGCTGACATAGCCGCTGCAACAGTAAAGGACGCCGTCAATAAAGACCGGGCTTGCGATTTGACTCAATAGATTCGTATTGCGGTACACTGCCGTGGCGTTGCCGTCAGCAATCTTGAGCAGGAAGCAACCCTCTCCCGATCCGGGACCTCCTACACCGGATGTGATGAAGATCTTGTCTCCGTTGACCACGGGATCGG
>Ga0307380_10010711_pt1 | contig 11523 bp, 10 predicted proteins | sample UN3MG_FD_202239 | JGI IMG/M metagenome (GOLD analysis project Ga0307380, IMG submission 202239) | Soil microbial communities from Risofladan, Vaasa, Finland - UN-3 | ecosystem: Environmental > Terrestrial > Soil > Coastal area > Acid sulfate soil | place: Finland: Risofladan, Vaasa | collected... | reverse complement strand
GTCCACTTGCCGCCTGTCTGCGTCCCGGTCGCGCTCGGCGTCTGGTCATCGCTCCCGGCGGGCATCGCAACCCGGCAGGCCAGTGCCGGCAGCCGAATCAGGCAGCGCGAATGGGTGCGAAGTGGCACGCTTCTTGCTCCCACGAGGGATTGCCGCGTGCTACAGTGTGGAGGTGCGCCAACGTGCTGCGTTGGGTTACGAATCGGGTTGTGGGCGCGCTGCTTCTGGCGCTGTTCATCGTCATTGTCGGAGGTTGCGGGTCGAGCGGTCAGGTTCCGCTCGCGCGCACCGATACCCCCACGGCGACCGTCTCGGGTATCGTCCTCGACCGCACCACCGGCCTGGCGGCCACTGATGCGATTGTCCGCATCGGCTCCATCATCGTGCGCGTTGACGACGCGGGCGAGTTTATCGCGGTCGTTCCCCCGGGGGCCTTGGAGCGCTCAGTCGGCGCCGACGGCTACCAGACCTTCTCCGACACGGTGACCGTCGTCCAGGGGGACAATGACCTCGGCGCGGTGTACCTGGTGGAGCTGCCGCCCCCACCACCGGCATTCTAGCGAAGCCGGCGCATCCTGGGCCACGAACGGCTCCCCGACCGCCGCCACCACCAGCTCGTCTCCCCGCGCGCAGTTCGCGCTCCACCATCAGCGACATGGCTGGAGGGGACAGTTCCTTTCCGCCCCGGGCGTGGGCGCTGCCCTGGGCGACGGGGAACTATCCCCTCGCGCGCGGCGCCGCGTCTGGTCAAGCGGGGAGGGATTTGATAGAATCCCCGGTGAGGCGTCGCCCCATGCCGACCTGCGACTCCACCCAGACCGCGGAAACCAGCGCGACCTACCTGTCGGCCGCCGACCGGCGCCTGCTCGATCGCGCCGCCGGCGACCTTCAGGTGGCAGCAGACCTTGCCCACGCGGACCTGCTGATCTTGTGCCCCACTGAGCGCCCGGGGCGCGTGGTCGTGGCGGCGCACGGGCAGCCCTCGACCGCCCACTCCCTCTATCCGCGCAACCGCCGGGGGGACGTCATCGCCGCCGAACGGGGGTCGCCTGTATGGCGCAGTCTCCACCGCGGCCGCCCGTCGCGCGAGCTCGACGGTCTGCTAATCGCCGGCGTCCCGGTCGAGGAGCGAGTGACGCCGATGCGCAATCGCGCCGGCAAGATCGTCGCCGTGCTCGATATGCACCGCAGCGCCTACTACCGCCGTCCGGCGCGGCGCCCCAACGACGCGCTACGCGAGGCCGCCGCGGTGCTGGCGACCATGATCTTTGCCGACGCGATTGATGCCGCCAGCATGGAGAAGCTCATTCACGCCGGCGACGGAATCGTCGTCTATGACGCCGCGGGCAGCATCATCTACGCCGACGCGCGGGCGCGCGCCATTTACCGGAAGCTCGGCCTGCCGCGGGTGGCGGGGCTGCGCCTGGACGAACGCGAGCTGGCGGGGGCGGTGGTGCTCAAGACCCATCGCTTTCGCATCCACAGCGAGCACGAGATCCAGATCCGCGACGCGGTCATCATCAAGCGGGTGATACCCTTGAGCCACCACGGGCGCGCGGGCGGGCAGTTGGCGGTCGTGTGCGATGTCACCGACCTGCGGCGGCGCGAGCGCCAGCGCCTGGTCAAGGCGGCGGTGGTGCAGGAGATCCATCACCGGGTCAAGAACAACTTGCAGACCATCGCCAGCCTGCTGCGGCTGCAACTGCGCCGCGCCGCGAGCGAGGTCACCCGCCGCGCGCTGCGCGAGAGCGTCAGCCGCATCCTGAGTATCGCCACCGTCCACGATTTCCTCAGCCGCGAAGGCACCGAGGCGGTGGACCTCAAGGAGCTGGGGGCGAGCCTCCTGCAGGCGGCGCGTGAGGGCCGCCATGCCGCGGAGGTGCGGGTTGACGTCAGCGGGCCGCACGTGTCCATCCGCGCCGACCGCGCCACTCCCCTGGCACTGGCGCTCAACGAGCTTGCATTGAATGCCGTGGAGCATGCCTTTCGCGGTCGGGACCGGGGACACGTGAGCCTGGCGCTGCGAAGGGAGGGGGAGGTGTTGGTGCTGGAGCTGCGCGACGACGGCGTGGGTCTGCCGGCGCTTTTCTCGCTCGATGCGAGCCCCAACCTGGGGCTGCAGATCGTGCACATGCTGGTGACGCAGGACCTCAAAGGGCGTTTCGAGATGGGCAGCGACAACGGCACGTGGGCCCGTATGACCGTCCCCTGGACGCAGGTGGAGGAGAGGAATGAACAGGCTGCGAGCGCTGATCGCCGATGACGAGTCGGTCATCCGCATGGACTTGCGGGAGATGCTGATCGCGGCCGGCCACGAGGTAGTGGCGGAGGCCTCCAGCGGCGAGGAGGCCGTGACCCAGGCGCGGGCGCAGCGGCCTGACATCGCCATTGTGGACATCAAGATGCCGGACTCGCCCGCCGGTCGGGAGGCGGGCATGGATGGGATTGAGGCCGCGGGGGTGATCATCGCGGAGCAGATTTGCCCGGTGGTGTTGCTCACCGCCTACGGGCAGGCCGAGCTGGTCGCGCGCGCGCGCGAGGCCGGCGTCTTCGGGTATGTCACCAAGCCGTTCGAGGAGCGCGACCTCCTGCCCGCGCTGGAGATCGCGCGCAGCCGCTACGAAGAGCTGGCGGTGCTGCGGCGCCAGGTCGGCGATCTCCAGGAGACCCTGGAGACGCGCAAGCTCGTCGAGCGCGCCAAGGGCATCCTGATGGACGCGCACGGGCTGTCGGAGAAGGATGCATTTCGCCGCCTCCAGCAGGAGAGCATGAACCGCCGCAAGTCGATGCGCGAGATCGCGGAAGCTATCATCCTCGCCGCGGATGTGGCGGAGGGGACGAAGTAGGGCACCCGGCGCGCGTTCCGGAAGACGGTGACGCAGCCGTCTTGGCTGCGAGGTATCGGGGCGACCTGCAGGGGCGCAGAGAGCCTGCGAGGGAGGTCGGGTCCATGGGACGTGAAGCGGCCAAGCTGGACTGGCGCTGCTGGTTCGAACGCTGGCAGAGAATGCAGGACTGTTATGTCCCGCAGCGTCGTCGTCGTTTCGACCTCATCTTCCAGTTTCCACAGCTTGGCCCCGAGGACGAGGTGCATATCCTCGACCTTGGCTGCGGGCCCGGGTCGCTGGCCTTCCACGCCTTTCGGCATCACCCAAACGCTCGCGTGGTGGCGGTAGATCTCGACCCGGTGTTGCTCGAAATCGGGCAGCACGTGGCGGAGCAGACGGAGGTGCAAGTCCAGTTTCTGAACAGGGACGTGCGGCAAACTGACTGGTGGCGATCATGCGAAGGCCGCTTCGAGCTGGTGGTTTCGGCGACCACGCTCCATTGGCTCGGCCGACACAGCCTCGCCGAATTGTACCAATGCGTTTTCCGAGCACTGAAGCCGGGTGGCTGGTTCATGAACTCCGACCACATTGCCAGCGATGCCCCCGGCCTCCAGGAACGCTACCGCCAGATGCTCTCCACCGCGCGAGAGGCCGCGTTCTCCGCCGCATCCGCGGACGACTGGGATGGGTTCTGGAATGAGCTGGCGCGCGACTTGGGTGATTCTGAGATGCTGGCAGTGAGAAAGGCGACCGAATACTGGGAAGGCAGCGAAGACGGTCAGCCTCGTCAATTCCATGTTTCTGCATTGCGTCAGTGCGGATTCGAACCGGTTGATGTCATCTGGCAGGAGATGGGAGAGGCGATTGTCGGCGCGAGGAGGCCGGCCTAGCCAGAGGGCAGAGGCAACCAAGGGTACTCGCAGCTGTCCGGCGCTGGCCGGCGCGCGGCCGGTACGGAAAGCCGGGGATATCAATATGGACCGCGAAACTGCCTATCTGGCCCGTGACTTCGCCCGCTTCTACGACTGGACCTACGAGGGTCGTGTAGAGGACATCCCGTTCTACATCAATGCGGCCCGCGCACCGATACTCGAGTTGGCCTGCGGTACCGGCCGCATTACCATACCGCTGGCACGGGCGGGATTCCAGGTTGTCGGCCTCGATATCTCTGCCGAAATGCTTGAGATCGCAAAGGAGAAGCTGAGCCGGGAGCCGTCGGAGGTCCGGGCGCGTATTCGACTGCTGGAGGCGGACATGAGCGCTTTCATTCTGGAGGAACCTACCGCCCTCGTGCTGATCCCACAGGCTTCCTTCTTCCATCTGCACACCAGACCAAAGCAGGCGGGCTGCCTCTCGTGCATTCACCAGCATCTCCTGCCTGGCGGGTCGCTGATCGTTGACCTGATCCCGGCCCGCATGATGTTGAACCAGACCGTAGGGGTAACCGACAGCGTGAGACGCGGCGTATCATCGTACACCGGCAGGATGACCCAGGAGCTCAATCGAAAGCTCTCGATTGACAAGCCATGCCAGCGCGTGACCGTGGAACACACCTACATTGAGGAACAGCCGGATGGCCACGAGGACCACTACGTCTTCGTGGACAGCTATACCTGGGTGACCGAAGGGCAGATGCGCAAGATGCTCCGGGCGGTCGGCTTCGGGAGCATTGAGGTGTTCGGAGATTACGACCGTCAGCCGCTCACCCACAGTTCTCCGCGCATGATATTCATGGCGAGGAAACAGGACCACGACACCGCCGAGGCCGCCCTCCTCGCCGCCGACGTGGCGCCCCCAAGGACTCGTCATGCCGGCGAGTGAATTTGGCAGTAGCTCCCGGAAGGCACCCGGGGAGACCGCGGGAAGCCGGGCACAGTTGCCCATTTCGCTGACAGGTAGGGCTGCGACGCCGCGGGGCAAATGAGGGCGGTGCGGAATCTGAAGTCGGGCCGGTCGGTGACTGACGTTGCGCCGGTCTGCGCTCCGCTGCGGGAAAACAGATGCGAAAGCTCAGCGATGTCTTCACCGCCAAGGAGCGCACGTTCTCGCTCGAGTTCTTTCCGCCGCAGACCCCGAAGGCGCTGGAGACGCTGCATCGAGACGCGGCGACGCTGGCGGAGCTGGGGCCGGACTACGTCTCCGTCACCTACGGCGCCGGCGGCTCCACCAGCAACCGCACCCGCGACCTCGTCAACCAGCTCCGCCATCGCCTCGACCTCACGGTCATGCATCACCTGACGCTCGTCAACCAGACCCGGGAGGAGCTGGCCGGCATCATCCGCGGCCTGCAGGCCGACGGCATTCGCAATATCCTGGCCCTGCGCGGCGATCCCCCGGCCGCCATGGGCGGGCGGTTCCGCCAGGTCGCGGGCGGCCTCGAGTTTTGCTACGAGTTGATTGACCTCATCCGCGACATCGGCGGCGACTTCTTCAGCATCGGCGTTGCCGGCTTCCCCGAGGGGCACCCCGACTGCCCGACCAAGGAGCTCGACACCGAGCACCTCAAGCTCAAGCTCGATCACGGCGCCGAGTTCGTGGTCACCCAGTTCTTCTTCGACAACGAGGTCTATTCCGAGTACCTGGAGCGTAGCGCGCGCGCCGGGATCAACGTCAGAATCATCCCCGGGGTGCTGCCCATCACCGACTACGACAAGCTGCTGACCTTTGCGTCGCGCTGCGGGGCCTACATCTGCGAGGCCATCCACGACACCTTCGCCTCCTTGCGCGCGGATCCGCAGGCAACCACGCGGCGCGGCGCGCAGTACGCCCGCGAACAGTGCGAGGACCTGCTGCGCCGCGGCGCGCCGGGGATTCACTTCTACTGTCTCAACCGCGTCGAGCCGGTGCGAACGCTCTGGCGCCAACTGCGCGGCTGACCCCCAAACGGTTGCTGGTCTCGCGCCGTCGGGCGAGGTCCGCCAGGCACGCGGGCAGGCGAGGGCTTGAAGGCGGGGGCTTGACACAGCGCGGCCCGGCGCTATCATGTTGCAGGCGCGATTGCGCCTCCGGCGCGCCCGACGACGGGCAATGAAGTCCAACACCCCACCCCCCCGCGGGGCGGGGCTATGCGAGCTGAACCTGGCGCTGCCCGTCGTCTCCACCATTCGCCGCCAGAAGGCGCAAGCCGTCGGCAGGCTCATCGCCCGCTGCGGCGACCGCCGCCACCGGCAAGGGGCAACTCGATGAGCGTCAGCAGGCCGAACATCCTCTATATCATGTCCGATGATCATGCCTCGCACGCGATGAGCTGCTACGACAGTCGCATCAACGAGACGCCGAACATCGACCGCATCGCGCACGATGGCATGCGCTTCGACAACTGCTTTTGCACGAACTCCATCTGCACGCCAAGTCGGGCCGCCATCCTCACCGGTACCTACAATCACGTCAACCGCGTCACCACCCTGACCACCAGGATGGATAATCGCTTGCTGACCTTCCCCAAGCTGCTGCAGCGGGCCGGCTATCAGACGGCGGTCATCGGCAAGTGGCACCTGGGGGAGGGGAAGGCCCACCAGCCCACCGGCTTCGACTACTGGAACGTCCTGCCCGGACAGGGCCTCTACCACGACCCGGTGATGATCGACATGGGCCGCGAGAAGACGTTTCCCGGCTACGCCACGGACCTGATCACGGATTTCTCCTTGCGCTGGCTGAGGGAGCGCGACCCGGCAAGGCCGTTCATGCTTCTCTGCCATCACAAGGCGCCGCATCGCGCTTGGGAGCCGGATGCCGAGCACGCTACGATGTACGAGAACGCGGCCATCCCCGAGCCGGAGACCCTTGATGACGATTACCGCAACCGGGCCCGGGCGGCGGCGGAGGCACAGATGCGGATAGAGCGCGACCTGGTGGACGAGGATCTGAAGCAGCCCGTTCCCCACGGCCTGACGCCGCACCAGGAGAAGCGCTGGAAGTATCAACGCTATATCAAAGATTACCTGCGCTGCGTGGCGGCGATCGACGACAACGTGGGGCGCATGCTCGACTTCCTTGACGCCGATGGGCTGAGCGAGAGCACGGTCGTGGTTTACACCTCCGACCAAGGCTTCTTCCTGGGCGATCATGGCTGGTACGACAAGCGCTTCATGTACGAGGAATCGCTGCGGATGCCGTTGCTGGTGCGCTATCCGCCCGAGATCGCCCCCGGCTCCGCTCGCGGCGACATCGTGCTCAACGTGGACTTCGCGCCCACGTTTCTCGATCTCGCAGGCGTAGATGCGCCGGACGATATGCAGGGTCGCAGCTTCCGTCCTCTGCTGAGGGGCGAGCATGTGGCGGACTGGCGGCACGCGATGTACTACCGCTACTGGATGCACCTCGGCCATCACCGTGTCGCCGCCCACTACGGGCTGCGCACCCTGCGCCACAAGCTCATCTATTACTACGGCGACGCGTGCGGACAACCCGGGGCGGTGGACGATCCCAGAGAGCCGGAGTGGGAGCTGTTCGACCTTGACAAGGACCCGCACGAGCTAGACAACATGTATCACGATGCCGGCTGCACCGAGGTAGTGAAGGAGCTGCGCCGGGAGCTGCGGCATCTGCAACAGGAGGTTGGCGACGAGCCGCACCAGGCAGAGCTGTAACGCGGTCCGCCAGCGCCATCCACGCCAAGGGAACCGTGCAAACCTCGCCTGTGAATCCGGCACCGCGGCCGCGGCGCCCAACACGGCCGAGGCGGCCATGCTACATGGAGGCGGCTAGGCCAACGCTCCGAGTTCACCGCACCGCCACAATTGATATTGACAAGCGGGTCTCGCTGGCATACAATCCACACGGCTGACGGCCGAAAAAACCATAGCGATGCGGCAGTAGGCCAGGCGTCCCCGCCCGGCCCAGCAGGAACCCGCGACTTCAGCCCTTGACGCGCCTGCTTCATGCCATCCTGAGCACCGGGTGGCAAGGAGCAGGCGCGTTTGGTTTGTGGCCGTCAGTGGCGGAAGGAGCGATGACCGTGTGGGACAGACTGCAGTTGGAACCTATCGTTTCCGGGTGCCCAAATCGCTGCCGTCACTGCTCGGAGGAGGGTGGCCCGCCTTTCGGCGCGCTCATGAGCCTTGATGATGTCAAGTGGCTTGTGGGCGAGTTCGGGCGCGCCTTCGAGAAAACGACAGGCCACGCCCCGAGTGTCCGCTGCGGGCTCGACACCTTCGAGCCCACCGCTCATCCGGACTTCGTGCGCCTGAAGGCATACGAATTGTCTTTCATCCCCGAGGCCCGGCGGCACGAGTTCGACATGCTCAGTTCCAACGGATATGGCCTGGCTCGCCTTGAAGACTGGCGACCCGTCTATGAGGCGCTGATTGCTGCAGGCTTCTCGGGAATTGGCTTTGCGATCCACGGGCTGGAGGCCGAGCACGACTGGTTCGTGCGGCGATCGGGAGCCTACCGGGACCTGGTAATCGCGACCCAGCGGGCGCTTGCCTGCGGCATGAGAGTCTGGTTCGAGATACACCTCAACAAGAGAAACCTGGACTCGTTCAACTCGATTGCTGAGATGCTGGAACAACTCGGTGGAGGCAAGATCAGGATTATCACCGGCGTCCCCGGTTTCTTCCCTAATGACCGCCTACGGGAATTCGAGGCGTTGCTTCGGCCCACCAAGGCTGACCTCGACTTGTTCGCCGAGGCCCTAGAGCGGATGAAGTGCGGGGTGGAAACAGAGGCGGTCTGGACGCAGCGCCTTATGGAGAAGGGCAGGAAGATATGCCCGCACACCTACGAGCATGGCGGCAACGTACCCTCGGAACGCACGCTCGGCCGGCTTGTCGTCATGCCTGACTTAGACGTGAAGGAGTTGTTCTTCTCACGCCCTGCGATTCCGCACGGCAATGTCAGGCGGGACGGCATCGAAAGCGTCTGGCGCAGCATTCTCGAAGCGCAGGGGCCCCCTCTCCCTGAGCCGCAAGAACTCGCGCGGCTTTACGGCGACTTCGGGTCCCAGGCCCTCCATCCTTGCGGCGACAGCGTCTACATGAAACTTTGCGATCGCTACTGGCACGGTCGACCGCAGACCGCAAGCGGGAGGACATCAAGATGACCCCAGGCCTTGTGATCAAAGAAGGGTCCCGCGTACGGATTCGTCAATTGTGCGAAGACGATATTCCGCGCATGGCCGCGCACGGCTTCGGCGGCGAGGAGGGAACAAGACGGTGCTACGCCCAGGAGTTGGAGAAGCCCGACGGGCCGCGAGAGGGCATCACTAAGCAATTCGCGGTCGAGACGAAGGACGGCGTATGGATCGGCTTTGCCGGCTTCGGGGCAACGCGCGGCGCGGATGCAGGAGGCTACTTCTTCATTGACGAGCCCTGCCGCGGCCAGGGGTATGGCACGGAGCTGATGCGCTGTGTCCTGCAGGTCATGTTCGAGGACTGCGGAGCGGCTCGCTGTCTCATTGATTACCATGACTGGAATCAGGTGGCGGCACGTCTGTACGCGAAGTTCGGCTTCGAGGAGAAGATGCGCATCCGCATCCCCGATGATAAGTTGACAGACGAGGATCGAGCGATGGCGCCCGGCCAACCGGTCCATGCCGTGGTGATCGAGTTGACAAGGGAGCGGTGGGAAGCATTGCAGGCATCACGATGAACGCGATACTCAATGAGATGATGCAAAGCTGGCACCTGGGCCCATGTACTGACGCCAGCGCGCAGATTCCTGCCTTACTGGAATCCCTCCAGGCGGCGGGCCTGCTGCGCGCCAGCGCTTGCGCCGTGCTGCTGGGCGAGCAGTATCACCTCGGCGGGGCGGAGGACACGCGGCACATGGCGCAGGCGGTGGGAATCGCCGCTGGCGACAGGGTGGTTGACCTCGCCTGTTATGTCGGCGGGCCGGCGCGGCAGCTTGCGCGGGAGTTCGGCTGCCAAGTAGTTGGCGTGGACATATCGCCGATGCATATCGCCATCGCGCGGGAATTGACGGAATTGTGTGGCATGTGCGGTGTAGGGGCGGGATTCATCCCGCCCACCGGAGGGCGCGACAGAGAGGCTGTCTCAAGATTGGCAGCGTCGGAGACTCTCCGGCAAGAGTGTCATTCCGAGGGAGTCGCAGCGACCGAGGAATCCCCTACCGGGGCTGCACAGGAGGTAGGAGATTCCTCGCTGGCGCTCGGAATGACAACGTCGAGGGGCGCGCCTGAACTCCATGACAAAGTGAGCTTCCTCTGCGCCTCGGCGGATGCGGTACCGATGTCGGACGGCTCGTTTACCGTCGCCTGGTCGCAGGGCAGCTTCCCCTCCGACCTGAGCTGGCTGACGGAGATCAAGCGGCTGCTGGCGCCGAACGGGCGACTGACGTTTACGGCGACGATTCGCCGCCATATGGAGCATGGGCGCTTCGCCCGTGACCTCCAGGCCGGGGGCGGCCAGGCTCCATCGCTACCATGCCCCACAGAAGGGCCGGCATTGCTGTCGTTGGGCGAGATGGCCGACCGTGTCACTGGATTCGGCTTCCGCGTCATCAGCGCCGAGGACATCTCGCAGTGGGAAATCGAGCACGGTTGGCTGCCCGCGCGGCGCAAGCTGGAAGAGCGCGAGGAGCACTATCACCAATTGATGGGCGAAGAGTGGGTGCGCTGGGCCTACGAAAGCCTGGACGCCGACATCGCCTTGTGGCGCTCCGGCGCGGCGGGCAGCGGGCGCATCATAGCGGTGAAGGAATAGACGATGCCTGCCATTGTGCCTGATGAAGACATTGGCCTTGCCTTCGACATGCACGGCTGCCCGAACCGCTGCCGGCACTGCTATATCGGCATACCCGCGGCGGCGACGGGGCGCATGACCGAGGACGATGTGCGCTGGACGGTGGCGCAGTTTCGCGCCTTTCGCCGCCCCGGCGAGGACGCGCCGCTGTGGCCGCGTATTCGCGTTTCCACCTCGGTGCGCGAGCCGGACTACGGAGACAACTACCGGCGCCTGTACGAACTGGAGAACGAATTGAGCGACCTGCCGTCGCTGCGGCCAAGGTGGGAACTGCTCAGCGTCTGGCGGCTGGCGCGCGACCCCGAATACGCTGCGTGGGCGCACAGCATCGGCGTGCGCGTTTGCCAGATGACCTTCTTCGGCCTGGAGAAGGTCACCGACTGGGCTTACCGGCGGCGGGGCGCGTTCCGCGACCTGCTGCTTGCCACCGAGCGGCTGTTGGCGGCGGGTATTCGCCCGCGCTGGCAGTGGTTCTTCACCAAGCGCATCCTGCCCGACCTGCCGGGGCTGATCGCTTTGACACGGGAGCTGCGCCTACGCGAGCGCTGCGAGGCGCTGGGCGGCCCGTTCACCCTGTTCATGCACTGCCCCTCGCCGGACGGCGAAGCCTGGCATCTGGAGCATCTGCGCCCGACCGCCGTAGACGCGCACCGGGTCTCAGCGTGCCTGCGGGAGCACGGGGAAGAGCAGATTCTGCGCCCCCTGGGTGAACCGGAAGGGCGAATCGCGCATCTACTATATGGGGAGCACAAACCGACTTCCACCGCAATCGGCGACCGCGTCCTCGAGGGCAATCACCTCTGGCTGGACATCCTGCCCGGCTTCGACGTCTATTCCAACCTCGGCGAGCTGACCCCCGCCTGGCGCCTGGGGAACCTCAAGACCGACGGGGTGGCGGCCGTCATTGACACGCTGGAGAACAACAGCACGCCAGCGCTGCGGGCGTACTTCCGCGTGCCGGTGTCCGAGCTCGCGCGACGCTATGGCCGCCC
>Ga0307380_10010710_pt1 | contig 11523 bp, 8 predicted proteins | sample UN3MG_FD_202239 | JGI IMG/M metagenome (GOLD analysis project Ga0307380, IMG submission 202239) | Soil microbial communities from Risofladan, Vaasa, Finland - UN-3 | ecosystem: Environmental > Terrestrial > Soil > Coastal area > Acid sulfate soil | place: Finland: Risofladan, Vaasa | collected... | reverse complement strand
GGCGCGGTGGTCGAGAAGGATCGCTCGGCGCTCGGCGTGGGGGGGATGCGCACGAAACTCGAAGCTGTCGCGACGGTCCTCGCGGCGGGGGAGATGGCCGCAATCGCCGACGGCCGACGGGCCGCCGTCTTGGCGGACCTCCTCGCGGGGAAGAGCGTCGGCACGCTCTTCGTCCCCACCAAGGCCAAGATGCGCGCCAAGCAGCGGTGGATCGGCCTGGCGCGCCGGGCGCGAGGCAAAATCGTCGTCGATGCCGGCGCCGCCAAGGCCGTCCGCAACCGAAAGAGTCTCCTGGCGTCCGGCATCACGGCCGTCGAAGGCGCGTTCGAGGCCGGCGACGTCGTCGCCATCGTGTCAACCGGCGGCGGGGAAATCGCCCAGGGACTGACGAACTATTCCTCGGCCGACTTGGCGAAGATCAAGGGCCTCAAGTCCAGCCAGTTCGCCAAGGTCCTCGGCGACCGCCCCTACGACGAGGTCGTCCACGCCGACAACCTCGTCCTGGCCGATTAGCGCCGTCCCACCCATCCAAAAGGCGATTCAACCGCAAAGGACGCCCGCCTCGGCGGACTCGCCGCCGGGCGAGGCCGACGGGCAAAGCACGCAAAAAACAGCCGGAGTAGGGGAAACTGCAAAAAGAATACGCAGGCTCGCCTTATCCTGCCTTGCCGTTCCCCAAAATCATCCGTCCTTTGCGCTCTTTGCGTCCTTTGCGGTAGAACACCTCCGTCACCGACCGCCGGCGAAGGTTTCCACCGCCGGCCCGTTTGCTTCGAGCGTCACCGTAACCGCGCCGTCCCTGCCGGTCCACCGGCACCAGATGCCCTGCTCCGCGACCCAGGGCGGATTCTTTTCCTGGGCGCGCACAAGCCCGCACGACACGACGAGCGTTTTGGCCCCGGTGGCCTGCGCGAGGCGCCCGACGGCGTCGGGGTCGCCGCCGTGGTGCGGCCAGAGCATGGCGTCTGCCTGGATATGCGGCTCGGCGGCAAGCAGCGCGTCGATGCCCGCCGCCTCGATGTCGCCCGTCAGAAGGAGCCGCCGACCGCGCTCCGCGATGTCGAGGACCAGGGACCCGTCGTTGATTTCGTGGGTTTGCGACTCGGGGCCGCGAGGCCAGATCGCGCGCACGGCCGTGTCGCCCGTCCCGGCGAGCCGATCGCCCGCCGAGAAGAACTCGACCCGCACACCGCGGGCCCATAGGCCCTCGACAACCGCATCGTCCACCGTCAGCCTCTTCCGCATGAACGTCGGCGGGACGAACACGCGCCGGATGCCGAACCGGTCCACCAGAGGCAGGATGTCCTTGAAGTGGTCGAAGTGGGGATGGCTGATGAAGACGGCATCCACGCGTTCGATGCCGCGCGACCAGAGCGCCGGGGCCGTCGTCCCCTCGCCCGCCCGCATGTAGGAGAGCGACGAACCGACGTCGTAAAGCAGGTTCAGTCCGTTCGGCAACTCCACCAGATTCGTGTTGGCGGAGCCGACGGCGAGAAACGTTGCACGGACGTGGTCGGGCGCGCGGCGTCCGGTGGTCCACAAGAAAACTGCCGCGGCCGCGAGGGCCGCCATCGCCAACCGCTGGCGCGAAATCCCCAGCCGCTCCCGCCAGACCCACGCGGCCAGGAGGCCGTACACGATAAGGATCCACGCCCGGTCGAAGTCGGCCATGTAGAAGTGCCCGCCGGGAACGTGCGCCACGGCACCCACGATGCGCCCAATGAGCCACGCAAAGGCGGCCGGCACGTAGGCAACCCACGCCGCCAGTGGAGCCGAGACGCTGCCGACCAGCACCAACACCATGCCGCTCCCCAGGAGCGCCATGACCGGCAGCGTCAGCAGGACGCTTGTGACCGGCGAGAGCCACCCGACAAGATGGAATCGCCACGCGACGAGCGGCAGGCTGATTGCCGCCGCCGCGATCGAAATCGAGATCGTGGGGCGGACGAGGCGCCTCCAGAATCGCGTCAGGCCCGCGGAGGGTTCGCTGAGTGCCTCCGCCTCCGCGTCGCGGCGCAAGACCGCCGCTTCAATCCGCCGACAAAGGAACATCAGGCCCGACAAGATGCCGAAAGACAAGATGAAGCCGAACGAGAACAGGTCCCCCGGGCGCCAAGCGAGGACGATAATCGCTGCGGCAGCGAGGGAGTTCCAGAACAGGCGCTGCCGGCCCACGGCCCAGCCGAGGCAAAGGATCCAGACGAACACGGCCGCCCGAAGGACCGAGGGATGAAGTTCCGTCATCAAGGCATAGACGAGCACGACGAGCGCCACGAGAAGCGCGGTTGTCCGCCGACCCGCCCCCGCCGCCCGCAAGAGCAGGAGCACCATCCCACCCACCATGCCGACGTGGAGGCCGGAGACCGCGAGGAAATGGGCCGCCCCGCTCGCGATGAAATCCTCCTCCACCACGCCTTCCGCACCGGGCTCGTAATCGTCCAGCAAATCACGCCGGCCGAGCATGATGGCCGAGACGACGGCGCGCCCCTCGCGGGTCGGGATGTGCTCAAGCCGCTCCATCGCCGATTGCCGCAGCGCCCCCAGGCACCCGCGCACAGGGTCCGCCCACGGTTTGACGACGCGGATCGCCTCCTGGTGATCGGTGCTGAGGAAGGCGCGGACCCCCTGCCGCTGCATGTAGCGGCTGAAATCGAACGCGCCGGGGTTCACCGGCCCTCGTAGCGGCACAAGGAAGCCCAGCGCCTGGACGCGGTCGCCCAGCCGCGGACAGCCGGGCTGATTGAGGCCCGACACGCCGCGCGACGTGAGCCACACACGCCCGCGCACCGCAACCCATTCCTCGCCGACTTTGGCGCGCTCACTCTGGAGCGCGAGGCTCATCCGGCAGTAGTAGGGAGCGTAGGGCAGGAAAACGTCGCGCGGCGGAGGAACGATGCGCGGCGAGCGGACGACCAAGCCTTCGAGCGTGACGACGCGCGGTCCGCCCTTGCACAGGCGCGCCACGTCATTGGGCGCCGGCTCCACGGTCGCGCGGTATCGCGCCGCCCCCGCCGCCGCCACGAGCACCAGCACCGGCACGAGGAGCGCGCCCGCGCGGGCGCGTACGGCCAGGAGCGCCGCCCACACGATCACCTCCCCTAAGGCAACCGCGCACCACAGGAACATCCCGCCGCCAAGATAGTCGGCGAGGAGGATGCCGGCGAGAAACGCGACCGCCGCGGGAACGAGCGGGTTATAGCGACGTGTCATGCGCTCGCGGGTCTGGATGGCTCATCCCCCCGGCGTTCCGAGGCGTACGCCCTCGCCCATTCGCAGAGGGCCTTGAAGAGGGCCAGGTGTCGCGGTTCGGCGATGAGGTCCTCGGCGTGCCACTGGACGCCCAGGACGAATCGGCCCCGGTCTTCGCTCTCGATGGCTTCGATGAGGCCGTCGGCGCTCCGCGCGACAATGCGCATTCCGCGGCCCGGCTCGCGGACGGCCTGGTGGTGGCGGCTGTTGGTTTCGAGCGGTTCGGGGCCGACGATTCGCGCGAGCAGCGAGTCCGCTTCAATCGTCACGACGTGCGTGACGGGGCGCTGCGTTGTCCCGTCGTGCCTGGCCGCGTTCGGAACGTCGGGGACGTGCTGAATGAGCGTACCGCCGCGGTGGACTGCCAACTCCTGGATGCCGAGGCAGACGGCAAGGACCGGCAGGCCGCGCGCATCCGCTTCCTCCAGGAGCGCGAGGTCCGCCTCCTGCCGACGCGGGTCCACCAGAAGGGTCTTCGAATGTTTCGGTTCGCCCCAGAGGGCGGGGTCGAGGTCCCGCCCGCCCGCGAGAAGCAGCCCATCGGCGTCCTTCAGGCGATTCGCCGGCGGCGGCCCTGACTCCAGAGGCTGAAGGACGAGTGGATTTCCGCCGACCTTCTGAACGGCCCGAACATATGCGTCGGGCGTCTTACCGACGTCGGCCGTGACGGCGATGCGCGGGTTCACGTGCCCTCCCGCTTGAGGACGCGTCCGGGCGTCGCGCCGGTGTGCCGGCCGTCGGCGACGACCCGCTCGCCGTTGACGAAGACGTGGCGGATGCCGTCCGGCGCGGCCCAGGGATGGGCGTACGTCGCGCGGTCGGCGATGCGGTCGCGGTCGAAGATCACGAGGTCGGCCCAGGCGCCCTCGGCCAATCGCCCGCGGTCTTTGAGGCCGACGATGTCGGCCGGCAGGCTCGTGAGCCGGCGAATCCCCTCGCGCCAATCCACGAGGCCCAGGTCGCGGACGTACGTGCCGAGGAACCGCGCCGGCGTGCCATAGGCCCGCGGGTGCGGCAGTCCGGCGCGCTCGGCGGCGGCGTCGGGCCTGCCCGCCGTAGCCTCGGCGACTTGTCCGGCGAAGCCCGAAGGGCGAAGTCGGAAGACGGGCGGCAGGTGCCGCAGGCTCGAATCCGACCCGATGGCCACGTACGGTTCGGCGAGGATCGCCCGCAGGTTCTCCTCGCTCATCGACAGGTAGGTCGCGTTGACCTGGGTCTGGTGGTCTCGGAGAAGGTCGAAAGCGGCCTGGAGCGCGTCGCGGCCGGCGAGGTCAGCGAGTTCGCGCAAGGTTTTGCCGACGGCGTCCTGGGGCCGGTCGGGATGGACGGCCGCGACGGTGATCCGGTCGAAGTAGTCGGGCTCGGGATGGGCCTTGCGGATTTCATCGGCGATTCGGCGGCGCGTCGCGGGGTCGGCGAGGCGCGCGAGTTCCTCCTCGCGGCCGCCCTCGACGGCCCACTTCGGAAGCAGGAGCGAGTCCAGGTCCGTCATGCTCGCCAGGTAAGGATAGCGGTCGGCCGAAACGTCGAGGCCTTCGTCGCGTGCGCGGCGAAGGCGGTCGATGGCCTGGCCGGCCTTGGGCCAGTTCCTCGGTCCGGAGGCCTTGAGGTGGCTCACCTGGCCTCGGACGCCGCTGGAGCGGACGACTTCGAGAAATTCGTCCACCGCCTCGAGCAGGCGGTCGCCTTCGCTACGGATGTGGCTGGCGTAGTAGCCGCCCGCCTCGGCCACGGGCCGGGCCAGGTCGGCCAGTTCCTCGGCGTCGGCGTAGCAGCCGGGCGGATAGATGAGGCCGGACGAGAGGCCGAACGCCCCGGCCTGGAGCGCTTCGTCGAGGAGTCGCCGCATACGTCGGCGTTCGTCGGGCGTCGCGGGCCGGCCGGCGTAGCCGACCACCGCGGCGCGCAGCGCCCCGTGGCCGGCGAGAAGCGCGCGGTTGACGCTGGAGGGGGCCGACGCGGCGCGGGCGTAATAGCCGGCGGCGGAGTGCCAATCGATCGCCAGGCCGTGCGCGCGCCACTCGGCGCGGCGGCGCTCGAGGAACTCGCCGACGAGCGGAAACGGGCTCGCCCCGCAGTTGCCCGAGACGTCGGTCGTCACGCCCGCGAGGACCTTGCTTTCGGCCAGGGGATACACGAAGGCGGCAAACTCGCTGTGGCAGTGGATGTCGATGAATCCCGGGGCGACCGTGAGGCCCGTCGCATCAAGGTCGCGCGGGGCGGGGTCGAGGACGGGCGCGATTTCGTCGATGCGCCCGCCCGAGAGGCGGAGGTCGGCCCGCCGAAGGCCGAGGTCGGCATCGAGGAGCGTTCCGCTGCGGATGGTCCAGGTTTCGGACATGGGTTCTCGAAGGCCGGACCGCCGGCGTCAGCAAGGCCTGAGGATATCGACCGCCTCCCCAACCGTCGGGCACACGGGCAGAAGTTCCTCCAGCCGTGCCTGCTTGAAGACCCTTGCGACGTTGCCCGCCGCTCCGGCGAGCGCCAGCCGGCAGCCGCGATCCGCCAGGTGCGCGTGAATGTTGATGAACATTCCGAGGGCGGCGCTCGTGAGGAATCGGACGCCCGACAGGTCCAGGACGAAGGCGTCGGCGGCGCCGGCGTCGATGGCGCGGCGCAGGTCGACGCCGAGGCAACCGATCAGGTCGGCCTCGGTCACATCGTCGGCGTGGACGGTCAGGACCTCGACGGCGCCGCGTTCGCGGCGTGACGAGACGAGCGACGGGCGGCCGGCGGGCATCGCGAGGCTCCTCTCTACTGGTTGCTGCGGAAGGTCTCGACGGCCGCGGCCGCGTCCTTGTAAATGTCGAACACCGTGTCGAGTTTCGTGATGCGGAAGACCTCCATGATCTCCGGCTTGATGCCGGAGAGTTTGAGCTGCCCTTTCTTCTGCATCACGCGGCGCTGGAGGCCGATGAGCATCCCCAGCGCGCTCGACGACAGGTAGTTGACCTGCGAGAAATCGACGACGAACTTTTCCTCGTCGGCCGCGTCGACGAGTTCCTTCAGGCCCGCGCTCACCTGCTCGATGATGACGGCGTTGAGCATCTGGCTCTGGCGGAAGATGACGACCAGGATGCCGTTCACCCGTTTGGTCGCGTACAGCGCGTCGGTTGACATGTCGGAGACCTTTCCTTGAGATGCGCCGCGGCCCCTTCGGCCTGCGGCACCAGCCATTTTGCGGACTCCCGCGCCGGTGTCAACAAAAAGCCGTGGCGGGGTGCGCGGCGGCCACGGTGCCCGGCGTGTGTTCACGCCCCCGGCCACGGCGCCCGGCGTGTATTCACGCCCCCGGCCACGGCGCCCGGCGTGTATTCACGCCGGGCTAAATAAATAACGACGCGCGTCCTGTGCCCTTTATTTAGCCGCCGGATTCTGGAGCGTGAGCGGGCCGCTCAGCCAACCCAGCGACGCCAGGAACCTGTCGGTCGCGAGCATCGTCTCGTAGTAGTACTTGCCGCCGGCCTTCTCGCGGTTGAAGAAGCCGTGCTCCTGGCCCTCGAAGATCATCGTCTCGCAACGGACGCCCGCCTTCTCCATGGCCGCTTGGAAGTCCTGCACCGTCTTGACGGGAATCAGTTTGTCCTTCGAGCCGAGGAACACGATGGCGGGCGGGTCGTCGGCGCTGACGTTGTGAACCGGCGAGAACTCCTTGTACCGGTCGCCCACGCGGTCGCTGCCCCAGCCGCCGGGGCCGTTGTCGAAGACGGGGTTGAAGAGGACCATCGCGTTCGACTTGGGGGAGACGGACTTGTCGTCGGCGGGGTCATCCATCCCGTCGACCATGCCAACCAGCGCCGCCAGGTGGCCGCCGGCCGACCCGCCGGCGGAGGCGATGCGATTCGGGTCGATGCCGAGTTCGGCGGCGTGGCTACGGACCCACCGCATGGCCGACTTGGCGTCGTAGCAGCAGACCGTGGGCGGGTCCTTGCCTTTCAGCAGCCGATATTCCACCTGCACCGCCACCATGCCGCGCGTGGCCAGGTACTGGCTGTGCGCGTTGAATTGCAACAGCGGCCCGCCGACCCAGCCGCCGCCGTGGAAGAACACGATGGCCGACCGCTTGTCCGATGCCTTCCCGTCGGGCGGCGTCACGACGTAGAGTTTCAGTTCCCGGCCATCAACCTTCTTGTAGACGTAGGACTTGCCGACCGGCTCGTTCGGAGACTTGGCGGTGGCAACAAGCAGGCCGGCCAGGACGCAAACCATCAGTGGAACACGGGGCATCTCGTCAATCTCCTTGCCTCTGTTTGCTCCTCGGGTCTGCGGGCACGGCCCGTAGAGACCGTGGCCAACCCCGTGGCGCGCTCCCCCCGGCCACGGTACCCGGCGTGTATTCACGCCCCCGGCCACGACGCCCGGCGTGTATTCACGCCGGGCTAAATAAATAACGACGCGCGTCCTGTGCCGTTTATTTAGCCCCCGGTGAATACACCGGGGGCGCCGCCGGCGGCGGGCGCGGCGTTACAAACGGTCCTTGAGGTCCCGCAATTTGTTGAGGGCATCCAGAGGTGTCAGGCGCTCCAGGTCGAGGCGGCGCAGTTCCTCGGCGACGGCCGACTCGGCGCCCTCGAAGAGCGCGAGTTGCGCCGGCCCCGGCTGGGCCTGCGCAGCATCCTGCGGAGGCGCGGGTGCGGCGGCGATGCGCGGCCGGCCCTCGGCGTCCACGTGAGCCGCCTCGAGATCCCCGAGGATCTCCTTGGCGCGCTCGACAACCTCGCGCGGCACGCCGGCCAGACGCGCGACGTGCACGCCGTACGACTTGTCCGTCCCGCCCGGGACGATCTTGTGGAGAAAGACGACCTGGTCCTGCCACTCGCGGACGGCGACGTTGAAGTTGGCGACGCCCTCCAGGACGTCCGCCAGTTCCGTCAGTTCGTGGTAATGGGTGGCGAAGAGGGTCCGGCAGGCGATGCGGCGGGCGATGTGTTCCGTCGCGGCCCACGCCAGCGCCACGCCGTCGAACGTGCTCGTGCCTCGGCCGACCTCGTCCAGGATGACGAGGCTCTTGTCGGTCGCGTTGTTCAGGATGTTGGCGGTCTCGGTCATCTCGACCATGAAGGTGCTGCGTCCGCGCGCGAGTTCGTCGGCCGCCCCGACGCGCGTGAAGATGCGGTCCACGAGGCCCACGGCCGCCCGCCGCGCCGGCACCCACGAACCCATATGGGCCATGAGCACCAGCAGGGCCGTCTGGCGGATGTAGGTGGACTTGCCGGCCATGTTCGGCCCGGTGATGATTCCGATGCGCGGGTGCTCGCCGCCGAGGGCGACGTCGTTCGGCACGAACTCCGAGCCGAGCACCTGCTCCAGGACCGGGTGGCGGCCGTCCTCGATCTCGACGACGGGCTCGTCGAGGACGGCGGGCTTGACGTAGCCGCGCTCCGAGGCGACGCGCGCGAGGCTGCCGAGGGCGTCCAGGCGCGCCAGCGCCTCGGCGGTGCGCTGGAGCCTCGGAATCTCGCCCGCCACGCGCCCGCGCACCTCCTCGAAGAGCCTCGCCTCCAGCGCCAGCGCTTTCTCCTCGGCCGAGAGGACCTCCACCTCGTGCTCTTTCAGCGCGGGGGTGATGTACCGCTCGGCGTTCTTGAGCGTCTGTTTGCGGACGTAGTCCGGCGGGACGCGGTCCCGGTGCGTGTTCGTGACCTCGATGTAGTAGCCGAAAATCTTGTTGTAGCCGACCTTGAGCGTCGGGATGCCGGAGCGTTGAATCTCTTCGGCCTGGAACCGTGCGAGCCACCGCGCGCCCGACGATCCGACCGAACGCAGATGGTCGAGTTCCTCGCTGTATCCGGGGCGGATGATGCCGCCGTCCGCCACGCGCGCCGGCGCATCCTCGGCGATGGCGGCTTGGAGACACTCGCGGACGTCGCCCAGCAAATCCAGGTCCGCCTCGATTTCGGTGAGCAGTTCGCTCTCGCGGGCCGCCAGGCGGGCCTTGACGGCCGGCAGTTGGGCGAGCGTCCCGCCGAGGGCCAGGAGGTCTCGCGGCGTGGCGCGGCCCGTGGCGACGCGTCCGACGATCCGCTCAATGTCGTTCGTCTCCGCCAGGAGCGCGGCGAGTGCGGTCCTCAGTTCCCTCCCCGCGACGAGTTCCCCGACGGCATCGAGGCGCGCACGGACCCGGGCGCCGGCCGCCAGCGGACACTGGATCCATTGCCTCAGCATCCGGGCGCCGGCGGCGGTCTCGGTCCGGTCGAGGACCCAGAGGAGGCTGAACTCGCGTCGGCGATCGCGCAAGGTCTCCACGAGTTCGAGGCTCCGCTGCGTCGTCTCGTCGAGGTGGAGCCAGCGGCCGGATTGGACGCGCTCGAGCCGACGGATGTGGCCGAGGCTCGTCCGCTGCGTCTCCTGGAGGTAATCCACGATGGCCCCGGCGGCCGAGACGCCCGCCGCCAGGTCCCCGACGCCGAACCCCTCCAGCGACTCGGTGCCGAAGTGGGCCGTCAGGAGGCGCTGGGCCTCGTCGCGGTCGAAGACGAAGCCCGACCGTTCCGTCACGAGCGCGCCGCACGTCTCGCGCACCGCCTGCGCGAGGTCCGGGTCCGACTCGGGCAGGCCCTCGGCGACGAGGATTTCGCGCGGGCGGAGGCGCACGAGTTCGTCCACCAGGGCCCCGCGCTCCAGGTCCCGCGCCCAGAAACCGCCGGTCGAGAGGTCTACCCAGGCCAAACCGGCCCCGTCGCCGCTCCGATGGAGGGCGGCGAGGAAATTGTTCTCCTTGTCCTCCAGGAGGGCGTCGTCGGTCAGGGTGCCCGGCGTGACGAGGCGGACGACGTCGCGATGGACCAGCCCCTTCGCCGTCGCGGGGTCCTCCAACTGTTCGCAGATGGCGACGCGGAAACCCGCGCGGATCATTTTCGCGAGATACGAATCGACGGCGTGGTACGGCACGCCGCACATCGGGACGGCGCCTTCGCCCTTGGAGCGGCTCGTGAGGGCGACGCCCATGACCTTGGAGGCGATGCGGGCGTCCTCGTAGAAGAGTTCGTAGAAGTCGCCCATGCGGAAAAAAAGGATGGCGTCGGGATACTTGGCCTTGATCCGCTTGAATTGTTTCATGGCGGGCGTGGTCATGCCCGGCTCCCTCGGGGGCGGACGGGGCGGGCGGCGCGGCCCCCTGCCCAAAGCATCCCCCCGGCAAGGCCTGGCCGAGGGGAAAAGGGTCTCCCAACGCCTCAAGCCCCTTGGCCGCAGACGCGTCTACGGCTTCGGGGGGAGCGGCTGGAGCCTTCGCTCCAGACGCGCCAGGATCTCCTGTTCGAGGAGGTCGTCGCGGCCGACGTCGATCCACTTGTATCGTGTGGGCTCGATTTCATCCCGCTCGTACATTTTCGATATCTGGAAATCGTACAGCGAGTAGGTCTGTCCGATGCTTTCCGGCCCCTGGTTCGGGGCGGTCAGACGTTCCTTGGTCACCTGGACGAAGATCTCGGAGCCAGCGACCTCGGGCGTAATCGCCACCGTGACGCGCCGCCGCGTCGTGTGCAGGCTGGACTCGATGTGCTGGTCGGTGCCAAGGGTGTCCTCGCGCCAGAACTCGAACCAGGAAGCGCCCGTCAGGCCGCGCGTGGCGATGCGCCCTTCGCTCGCCTCGGGGTACTCGATCTCGAACCGCAACTCTTCGAGCACCCGGCGGGCCACGCGCTCGACGGTGTCGGCGTCAATGCCGCGCAGGGCGAGTGGGTTCTCCCGGCGCACAGCCTCCTTGCATCCGGCACCGGCCGCCGCCAGCGCCGCCGCCAGCGCCGCCATCATCGCCCATTTCATGACGGGGCTCCTCCCTTCCGGCCGGAGACCGTGTGGACGCGAAGCGTATCCGTGCCGCCCGGCCGGCCGGGGAACTGACCGCTGATTATAAGGATCCGGTCGCCCCCATCAACCAATTTCCGCTCGCGGGCCAGCCGCTCCACCGCTTCGCCGAGGTTCTCGTTGCCGATGATCTCGGGGTGATGGACCGGCAGGACGCCGCGATAGAGCGCCATCCGCCGGCACGTGTCCACTCGGTCGCTGACAGCGAGGATCGGGACACCGAGCCACTGCTTCGACAGCAGGAGCGCCGTCGCCCCCGAGTGCGTCAGCGCGACCACGAGCGCGACGCCGAGGCCGTGCGCGATCTCGGCCGCCCCGGCGACGATGGCCCGCTCGCTCCAGGCGTAGCGGTCGGTCCCGGCCGCCGGGCCGGGCCAACGCGCCGCCTGCGCGTAATCCTCCGCCAGATCGATGATGTGGTCCATCATCTCGACGACCCGGACGGGATCGCATCCGACCGCCGTC
>Ga0307380_10010708_pt1 | contig 11526 bp, 4 predicted proteins | sample UN3MG_FD_202239 | JGI IMG/M metagenome (GOLD analysis project Ga0307380, IMG submission 202239) | Soil microbial communities from Risofladan, Vaasa, Finland - UN-3 | ecosystem: Environmental > Terrestrial > Soil > Coastal area > Acid sulfate soil | place: Finland: Risofladan, Vaasa | collected... | reverse complement strand
TTGGCAAAGATAGTCCGGACGAGGATTCCGGCTCTTGGCGCTGCAGGCGAGGAGGTTGTGGAAGCCTTTCTCGATGCGGGTATCAAAGTTGGAGCCGAGCAGGCTGGCAAGATAGCTCAGGCTATCGAAATGCAGCTTCGTGTTCATCTCAAGCCGGATCACTTCGATTATTTTCTAAATCCGAACGAGCAGTTGGCTTTGGCTATGGCCCAGGGCCTAAATCGGATAGCCAAGAAACAGCAGCTCCTCATCGTACTCGACACATACGAGATCATTGACCGGGTCGACATTTGGGTCCGGGCTGTTATCAAGGCTGCCGGACCGAGGGTGACGTGGATTATTGGCGGAAGAAATGACTTGGTTCAGAGCCGCCAATTTGGCGCCAATTACTTCAAAGGGTATGCCGACGACACACCACGCCGGCTCATCGCTTATAACATGCTGCCCCTTTCGATAGAAGACATACGCACCTATCTCGATGCGGCAGTATCCGGCATAGGGCTGCCCGCATCTGCGAAAATCGTAGAACCAGGAGTCGCAAGAAAAACCAGAAAGAGATTAACCGACATGCAGGTCGAGTCTATCAGCCGCGTCACGCGGGGTATTCCCCTTGCCGTAAAGGAAGCCGCGGACATCTGGAAGACTGGCGTCTCTTTCGATGAGATTGTCGGCGATATCAGCGATGCCAACGCGGGAAGCCAGATCGTTCAAAGAATGACCGACCGATATCTGCAGCATGTGGTAGCTGAGGCGGATAGGCAGGCTCTGTTTGCCCTCACCCTGGCTGAGGGAGATGTCGATTTGCTCCAGGCCATGCTGCGACCTGACGATGGATCGCCCTTTGATCTGGAGGCTTTGCTGCGGCGGCTTGAACGAGATTACGTCTCCGTTCATGCCGATCGGGCGCGTCTCCACGATACACCAGCTATTTTCCTGAGGGATTACTTACAATCAGAGGTCCGTCGTACCAGTGACCGCGTCCGAGGATTGACGAGTCGAGTAGTAGAGGCGCTGCGGGCCCGTATCGAGGGGTATGAGGCTGAGCTGCCTCTGTTGGAAGACCGCTGCCAGGATGACAACTGGGTAAAAACCGCCATCTCGATGGCTCATTATCTATTCTGGCTAAACGAGAGCGAGGCATGGCATTGGATCATCCCTCGCTATGTAGAAGGGCTGGCCTATAACCAATACCTGAAAGAAGGATTGGTAAAGATCGTTGAGGAATGGAAAGGGCTCAGCGACAACACCGAGCGTCTGTTCAAGGTCCTTGACAAATCCTCCGAAGAATCTGAGACATTGATCAAGGTGCTGTCCCGCCTTGATGATCGCGGATGGCTGGATGGAAACAACTCTATTGAACGAAAAGCCATACTGCAGCTATACCGGGCGAACCAGAATCTATCCCAGGAGCAACCTCAGTATGCCCTCAGTATCCTCGAAGAGGTCGAGACAAATCTGCCTGAAAGAGGCGCATTGCTGCAGGATCAGCTTGCTGATGGTTATTCGATGGTCGCTCGTGAATTGATCTGGGCGGCCGATCGTTACACACCATCTCACAACCCTGACGCAGAAAGGATCCTCCGAAAAGTATTAACCTGGTCCCCTGAAAAATCCTACGCCTGGTACCTGCTGGGCGTGAATTTTAGCGCGGCTGGAAAAAACGAAGAAGCGATCAAGGCCTTACAGAAATCCATCGAGATCAATCCAAATCTCGTGGCAGCTTTCAATACATTGGGGAGCTTATATACCTCGATGAACCAGCACGCTGAAGCCCGTAAAGCTTACGACGAAGCGCTTAGACTTGATCCTTCCTCTGCCAGGGGTCATGGTGGTTTAGGCGAGATCCACCGGGCCCATAGCCAGCCCGAGCAGGCGATTGCGTCTTACGAGCGTGCCATTGAACAAGACGGTGACTATGTCGTAGCTCACGTTGGACTGGGTCACATGTACCTCACCATGGGACGTCCCGCCGATGCCCTGGTCGCATTTGAAAAGGCCAAGACGCTAGGAATCGATCAGCCTTCAGTCTTCAATGGCATTGGTGATGCTCATCGTCGCACGGGAGAGATCGACAAAGCGACCGCTGCTTATCGACGAGCCATGGAACTGAATCCGAAATACGCCCTACCCTACGCCGGAATGGGCATGGTTTACCATATGAAGGGTAAACCCGAGGCCGCTTTAGCGGTGTTCGAACAAGCTATCGATTTAGATCCAAATTCGGCCGAAGCATATGTTGGTTTGGGAGATATCCATGCGGCGGCCAACCGAAACAGCCAGGCAATTGTGGCCTATCAAAAGGCTATAGCCCTCGGCTCAAAAACAGCAGATACCTATGATCGTCTGGCCAAGGCTTACAAAGCAGATGGGCAGTATTTGCAGGCTCTTGAGGCGCACAACACTGCTAAGACCATTGAGCCGGAATTCTCTGTTTCACTGGAAAATCTTGGGGATATCTATCTCGCCCTTGGTAATTACGATGAAGCACACAACGCCTATCTTGAATCAATCAACATCGATGGAGAAAGTCCGGGACCATACGCTGGTCTAGGTAAAGCGCTGGGGGCAATGGGGCGCCACGAGGAAGCGATATCTGCCCTTGAGCAGGCAACAACTATCGATCCGGATCATGTGGGCGCCCATCTCGGTTTGGGATCGATTTACCAAACGCAGGGCACGCTTCAGAAGTCTATTTTGGCTTATCGCAAAGCAATCGAACTCGATCCATCCGATTTTGAAGCTCAAATCGGTCTTGGAGATGCTTATGTTTCCAATAACCAGTATAAGAGGGCGATAGACGCCTACCAACGGGCTCACGAACTCTCTTCCTCCGATGCCAGACCATATAAAGGACTCGGCGACGTCTATCTTCGACTCAATATGCCCAACGCAGCCAGGGATGCCTTCGAGAATGCTATTAGCCTTGACTCGGAGTTTGCTGGAGCCTATGACGGATTGGGCGAAGCACTGGTTCGACTAAGGCATTATCGACAGGCTATCATGACTTTCCGCCAGGCCATCCAGCACAATCCGAACGATCCACATCCTCTCATAAGCTTGGGAAGGCTCTATATCGAGCATGGCCATTTCGACGATGCTCGAGCAGCTATCGACAAGGCAATCGCCCTTGACGCCAATAGCAGCGATGCACGAGAGGGCCTGGGCGATTTGCTTCATGCCCAAGGAAAACAACTCGAAGCTATTGAAGCGTATAAAGAGATTCTAGAATTGAATCCCGATGCATCTAGTGCATTGAACAAGCTCGGTGGCGTCTTCTGCGAATTGGGTCGGACGAGCGAGGCCATTGAAGTTTTTCAGAAGGCGTTGGCGATTGATCTCAAGGATCCGATAGCATATACCGGGCTTGGGAAGGTATATGTAACCCTAAACAAACCCCATGATGGACTCAAGGCTTTTGAACAGGCCAAGAAGAGCGACCCATACTATGTGGAAGCACACATTGGTACGGGGGAAGCCTATCTCAACCTTGACCAGATTGCCGAGGCGCTCGCAGCTTATGAACGCGCATTGGAATTGGATGCAGAACATCCAGCAGCCTACCTCGGGATCGGTACTGTCTACCAGCGAAGCGGCCGCCTTGACGATGCCCATGAGGCTTTCAAGAAGGCAATGGAACTGAGACCAAGATGGCCAGCAACCTACAACAAAGTCGGCGAAGTGTTGACCGAACAAGAGCACTACGACCAGGCTATGGAGGTTTTCAAAAAATCCCTGGAACTCGATTCAAAACAGGCCCAAGCCCATCGAGGACTGGCTTCTGTGTACAGGCATCTAGGCCGGACTGATGAAGCTCTTGCGGCCTACCAATTGGCTGTAGAACTCGACGCTGCAGATGTTGACGCTCGCACAGGGCTCGGAGACGTGCACCGAAACATGCAGCACCACCAGGAAGCCATCGCTACATACGAACAAGCGCTGGCGATAGACCCGAGAGATGCTCGCGCTCTCCTGGGATTGGGTGAGGCTAGAATGGCCGTCGGCGATCTAAACTCGGCTGAAACCGTATTGGAAGAGGCCGCAGCTATTCGCGCTGACTGGGCTGTCCCACACGCAGCCATAGGAGCTCTGCGGGCCAAGATGGGCAGATCGGAAGATTCGGTAAAATCCTTTGAAAAAGCCCTCGAACTTGACCCCGACTCGCCTCTCGCCTACCGTGTTCTCGGCCAACAATATCAAGACCTTCATCGATACGACGCCGCCTTGCTTGCCTACAAGCAGGCCATTCGTGAGAATCCCGATGATGTAGTCTCCTTTATCGGTTTAGCGGACGTTTATCTGGCCCTTAGAAAATACAAGAAGGCCGAAGAAGCGTACCAGAAAGCAGCCGACTACATACCCGATAGCGTAGATCCTTATCGCGGACTTGGCGACGTATATGTGGCTACTGATCGTATTGACGATGCGTTCACTTCTTTCAAGACTGCGCTAGGCTTTGATAGTCACAACTCTAGGGTCCACAAAGGCATTGGCGATGCATACGCAGCCCTCAATCAATATGATGAAGCGATGAATTCCTATCAAAAAGCACTATCCATTGAGCCGCAGATGGCTGCGGCATATCACAGTATCGGTATGCTTAACTACCACAGCAGCAAGCCCGAAGAGGCTCTTTTGGCTTTTGAACAGGCGCTGGATCTCGATCCGGATTCGGTCTCTCTTGTGGATCAAGGCGACCTTTCGCAGGCGTTAGGACGGTATGATGAAGCCGCCAGTGTGTATACGCTGGCACTGGAACAGGATGAAGCAAATCTTGATGCCTTAAATGGGTTGGGAGATGTCTACCGAGCGAGAAAACAATATCACGAGGCAATGGGAGCCTATCAACGCGCTGTCGAGTTGAGCCCCGAGCAAAAGAGATCCTATATCGGTTTGGGTTATGTCCAAAAAGCTTTAGGAAGGCTTCGGAAAGCCTTGGCTTCTTATTGGCAGGCATTGAGTATTGATACAACGGATCTAGTTGCCTTAAAAGGTGTTGCTGAAACTTGCGCGGCCCAGGGTGATACCGATAGGGCCCTCAAAGCATATTCCAGAGCTGCCGAAATGGACCCTGATGATGCCGAAATTCAGGCCGGTCTGGGTGGAACCTATTTCGCACTGGAGAGATTTGAAGAGGCGAAAGTTGCTTATAAGCGATCCGTTGATCTGGATCCAACTTTGGCGGAAGTATTTGCTGGTCTCGGCGAAACATATCGGAAGCTTGACCAACCGGAAGGAGCGGCGGAGGCCTTACTGCGCTCCGTTGAAATAGATCCAACTTCAGCACCAATCCATCTTAGTTTAGCCCAGTGCCTTGTCCAGCTGGGAAGGCTGCAGGAGGCAGCGAACGCCTACCAGCATAATATAGAGCTTGATCCGGGCAGCGGAGCGGTTTATTTTAGCTTGGGGAAGACTAACCTCGCTCTGCACCACTATGAAGACGCATTAACGGCCGCCGAACGGGCAAAGGGACTGGACATCGATTCGGCCGAGATTCTCTGTTTGATTGGAGACGCAAATCGAGAACTCGGCCGGAACGGTGAGGCTATGCAGGCCTACCGGGAAGCCATTGAGAAAGACCCAGAGGATCCGGCTGCCTATACCGGACAAGGGGCAGTTTATCACGCGCTGGGTGATACCGATAAGGCTATTGGGTCCTACAAGAAAGCATTGAGCTTCGATCCCAAGTTTGCTGCGGCCTACTATCGTCTTGGCAATATCCAGCGTGAACAGGGCAGGACATATGATGCTCTGGTCGCATACCAGCATGCGTTGGAGCACCAGATGGATTACGCAAAACCCTATCTTGGCGCTGGGACAGTGTACGCCGATCTTGGACGGCCCACTGAAGCGATTACCGCTTACCAGCATGCGCTCAAATTAGCTCCCAACGATCCTCAGGGTTACGACCGGCTAGGGCGTCTATATTTGAATGCGGGGCGGATTGACGAGGCCAAGGACCTCTATGAGCGAGCCCAAGCCTTGACGCCCACCGACTCCAGGGTCAACAGCGGGCTGGGCGCCGTATATTTACAGCAGGGTGAAGTTGAAAAAGCCCTAGAAGCATACCAGCATGCCCTGGAATTTGATTCCCAGAATGCCGCTGCGCTTGCGGGATTAGGAGACGTTTATGCGAAACTAGGCAGAGACGAACAGGCTCTTAGGTCATACAAGCAGGCTCTAAAAAAGGACCCGAACTATTCGTCCATCCATACTGGTCTTGGCGGAATTTACACAAGGCTCGGTCAGGTGGATAACGCTCTGGCTACTTACCAGAAGGCTATCACTCTCAATCCACAGGATCCTGGAGCGAGATCTGGTTTAGGCGACGTTTATGCAAAACTTGGGAGGACCGACGAGGCACTTGCCGCATACCAGCGAGCTATACGCTTGAATTCTCAGTTTGCCCCTGCATATGTTGGGCTCGGAAAAATCTACAAGACTTTGAAGAGGCCGTTTGATGCTCTGAGCGCCTTTGAAAGAGCTACCAGGTTCACCTCCGCCGACGTGGATGCTTTCCGTGGCTTGGGTGATATCTACGCTGACCTTGGACGAAAGGACGAAGCTTTAAAAGCCTACCAACAGGCTCAAGCGTACAATCCTAAAGACGCGGGAACATTGCTTGGACTGGGTAATCTTTATCGCGATTCTGGGAAGTGGCAGGAAGCGGTGAAGGCATACCAAAAGTCGGTCCGGCTTCAGCCGAATGACCCGAGAGCCTACGCAAATCTAGGCGATGTATATAACGAGAACGGGCAGAGCGATAAGGCTCTTGAAGCCTATCAGCAAGCCGTAAAATTAGATCCTGAGGACGCCTTATCCAGGGGATCTCTTGCTGGCCTCTATCGAAAGCTCGGCCAGGAAGCCGAGTATGAGAGGCATATCGGCGTTGCCAGGAAACTCATTGCTCAAGAGACTGAATACAATCGAGCCTGTCTCGAAGCAATTGCTGGAAACAAGGACGAAGCCCTCAATCTATTGAACACGGCCTTGGAAAAACACCAGGTTCAACTCGAGTGGGTGCGCCGCGATCCCGATCTGGAGGCTCTGCGGGAAGATCCCAGGTTTAAACAGCTAGTAAGTTGAAAGTGGGGGGAGCTTAGCGCTTGCCAATGACCTTGGCGATTCCGCGGCCGAGCCATACGCGGGAGGCTAAATTGGGATCGCTGGCCGAGGCCACGTAATAGGTCACGCCCTGGATGTTCGGGCGCTTCTGGAGCTTATTCCAGAAATGTAGGTACTGTCCAGCGATTTCCTCGGGAGCGATCATTGGCCCATTCCACCCGGCTTCCGTTAACCATATAGGGTGATCGCGAAAACGACTGGTCAGATCGTCTAGAATTTCCAGTGCCTGGTTCATGTTAAATACGTGGGACCAGAATAGATGAACGCCCAGACCATCAGCGGCTTCGACGGCAGCTCGACTAGCTTCAAGAAATTTGATGTGGTCCAGTTTCACCCCGGTTACGCTGCTTCCCGGCGAGAGACCCGGATAAACGAAACGCACACCGGGCAAAGCGCGACGGTATTTCCCCAGGAGATCTAGCCACCATGTCTCGAAACCTGTTCCGTCCGACCAGCTAGATCCTAGTCCCTCCTTCGTGAGGTTAGGCTCATTGTGAAGTTCTACGACGACATTGCGGCCTTTGAGCTGATCCAACGCACGACGGACATCCTTAATCGTGTCGTTCAAGAATTGACCTGGTGTGAAAAGACGACCGGTCACGGAGAGATGGGCGCGGACTATCCAATGGGCATCCTGATGCGCGGACGCCAAACGAGCGATATCGTCCTCACTGTGACACGACAGCACCTTAATTATTCCCGGGCGAAGGAGGGCAAATTCCCCGTGCTCTTCCTCGGGCATGTTCGTATCGGCTGATGCATGCAGTCCGATTCGCACACGTCCAAGAATGATAGAATCTAGATCTTTGTCATCCTCATCCTTCGTAGGGGGTTTAAGGATCTTCTCCCACACCCGGACCGGAGTGAATTCACCTCGTGGTGGACCCGTGATTGCTACTGTGGAATCAGGGGGAATGGTGCCAATTTTCTTGGCATTTCGGCTTGCTTCACTGCGCAGGTTGCTGCCTCGGGATGAAATTCGGGCTGTATTACCAATGATTACCAGTCCGGTTGTGAACGCCCAACCCGGAATTGTGACATCATCGGGAACCGGCTTCAAGGGCTCTGGTTTCTGGTCTGGTATCGGCTCAGGCAGGGTCGCTGTTGGCATCGGAATGACCATGTTAATGACATCATTGGTTCGGATTAGTACTGGCGAGTACTCATTTCTGGTCCTACCGGCGATGCGCACGGTCGCGAATGCCTTGACCAGGCCCATATTTTTTCCATCCCCGTCAGGTCGATGCCTAAGATTGAGTCCAAATCTGGAAGTCAGAGCTAGATTTCCTTCGAGAGGACTCAGATGCTGCGTTAAAACCCAGCCGATATAGCCGCTGTCAGGTGGCATTTTCCCACTCTCCGGTGGTAGTTCTGGCAAAGCTACCCGATCAATGAAATCGTTGCGCCGGATACGAACGGACCGGAACTGTCCCTTGTCTTGACCGAGTAAGCTGACCGTGCTCCCAGCTTTTACCATTCCTATATTGGAGGAAGACAGTTCGGGTCCCGACCGGACGTTGACACCATGAGGACCGACTACGGCTTGCCTGCCAACAACAGCAAGATAACGTTTCCATGCCCAACCGTCGACGGTCGATATGACGGCTGGTGGCTCCGGAGAAGGTTTGTAGGACAAGCCGTCTTCTGCGCCTATCGCTGCTTTGGGAACCCGGATTCGCACGTATGGTGGTCGCTTGGTGTCAGTGATGACTATTGTTCCAGGTGGAAGATGATAGCTCTGACTTGCCTCTATGTAGAGGGTTGCCCCCCCTGTATTTACCTGGGCTAATTCGCCATAAGGAAACAGAGTGTCCTGGAGAACCCAACCTTCGATATAGGGTCCTGTGGGTTCTCTCCACCCAATCAAGGGAAGAAGAAATGGCGTAGGATCTATGATGTTATAGGGCCATTTCTCTCGTTTCGGACCTGCCTTTTTCAACGTAAGATGAAGATGCGTGCCAAAGCTGTTTCCAGTGCTGTCGGCCGTGCCAAGAACTGTGCCAGCTTCAACGACCTGGCCCTTCGTCACCAATGCCCTCTGTAAATGCCCATAGACAGTCCGATAGCCATCACGATGGGCCACCCGGACATGAATGCCGTAATTGTGATCTCTGGCATTTAAATGAACGCGGTAAACTTCTCCAGGGGAAACGCAAAATATCTTACTACCCATCGGCGCCCTGATATCTATACCTTCATGCCCGGGCAAACCGAACTGGGCGTAATTTAGTGGATTAATTCCAAAATGTTGAGTTATGACGTGATATTCAGTGGGCCAGACCTCGAACCTGAAATCTCCCATTCTGGTTCCCTATTTCATTTGGTTACTGCGGGCGGTGGAACACTTCTCGGTTATGTTTTAGTCTAACCTAACTAAAATCACTGGGCAAGCATCTTTACCGGGGCGCTGTCCCCTTGTAGAATAGGCACATGGATTTCTTGAAAAAGCTTTTCGGTGACGGTAGCAGCGGCGGTTCCGGGGGTTCGGATACGACTGGATTTTTCGTCTATGTCCAATGTGACCGCTGTCAGGAACAGATACGTCTCAGAATAATAAAGCAGCACGACCTCAATTACTCTGGTGATGGATTCGTGTGGCGTAAAACGATCGTTGATAGTCGCTGCTTCCAACAGATCCCCGTCGTAGCTCACTTCGACCGAAACCTCAACCTGATCAGTCACGAGATTGAGGGAGGTCATTTCATCACCCAGGAGGAATACGAGCGATCTGAAGTAAGCGACACCACCGACGCCGGAGAACTCAGAGAGTAGAGTCATCACGACGATTCTAAAGGCCGTTCCCATCGATGAGATTGTTCTGATGGGTAGGTGTGGTTTGGCTCAGAGCCAATCGCTGCCAGTATGAAAACAAATAGGTCCATGAACGATTCATCAACTGACAAAATAACATTGTACACATCCAAATGGTGCTCTCATTCAAGGAGCGTCCAGAGCTTTCTGGAACGAAACGAAGTTGCTGTAAATGAGATTAACATCGACGGCAATGAAGAGGCTAGAAGCAGGCTTATTGAGTTGAATAACGGATATGCCAGCGTACCTACGCTGATCTTCCCAGATGGCGCAAAGCTAACCGAACCCACTCTGTATCAAGTCAGAGAGAAGTTGGGAATGGAGCAGCCACCTGGACTGGCCAACCGGATTCGAAACCTTCTGTCTGGCGATAAGAATAATTAGACTCGCTGTTTTCCACCTATTCGCGGATCCAATCCCGGATTCATCACTTCTCGCGGCTCAAGAATAATGCTCATTTACTTTCTTATGCTGGCTGCCTTCGCAGCCGACCGTATTACAAAATGGTGGGCTTCGAGCTACTTTGCGAGTAGGGGCGGCATAGAGTTACACCCGCTTTTACACCTGCAGCCGGCTTATAACCACGGCATCGCTTTTGGGATGTTCCAGGGAATCGGACCGGTGATTGGTTGGTTATCGATCGCAGTGGTTGTGGCTCTGTTTATATACATCAGACGAGTTCCCCGTTCGATGTGGCTTCTTAGAATAGGTATCGCTTTGATCATCGGGGGAGCGATGGGGAATCTGGTCGACAGGGTTACAAGTGGAGAGGTTCTTGATTTCATCTCCACACCCATAAGACCAGGTATCTTCAATGTGGCCGATGTCATGATAAATCTTGGCCTCATCCTGAGTATCCTTAGCTTGTTCGTGCAGCGATCTTCAGACGAGGCCGTCGCCGCGGTAGTCGAACAGGATTCAGGACAGGGCGACCTGTCCGACCCGAATACAGGCTAATTCCACCCGCGCATACCCCAGGATTCGGCTGTTTTTCTCCTTGATGTTTGTTTGGTTAGGCTCCTGGCAAGAGCATCAGCAAGAAGAAGAATACCGCGAGAACCCAGCTGACAATGCCAAGCTCCTGTTCACCGTTGATATACAGAAGGGTGCCTGAGACGAGCAGAGCGGCGGCGATGAGGCTCCAATTTGGTCGACCGATCCTCTTTTCGATCCGGTTTAGCTGCTTTATCACCGATCGGTCTGGTATTGTTCGAACTCGAAGTCTTCCCCCTTCAGCCGCAACCAATACGCGGTTTAGCTGGGATGGCAATGATACGAACAGCCTAAACCATTCCGCCACCGCGTTGAGGCTGAACTCCAGTGCTTCCTGGCTGCTGATAATCTCTCGACCATATCTCTCCGCGAAATGCCAGGGATTGATCTCGGGATCCAGGAGAGAGGTGAGACCAGATAACATGCCCAACGCCCTGCCCAAAAAAATGAAATCCTGGGGCACTTGGAATGGAAAATCAAAGAGAAGATCTCGAAATTCTTGGCTGAGCTCCTGCATCTCTCGCGGATCTGGCCTGCTCAATTCGAGAAGATTTCGACCCCAGAGCTGGTCGAGAATTCGCTCCTGAGCCTCAGTAATGC
>Ga0307380_10010707_pt1 | contig 11526 bp, 10 predicted proteins | sample UN3MG_FD_202239 | JGI IMG/M metagenome (GOLD analysis project Ga0307380, IMG submission 202239) | Soil microbial communities from Risofladan, Vaasa, Finland - UN-3 | ecosystem: Environmental > Terrestrial > Soil > Coastal area > Acid sulfate soil | place: Finland: Risofladan, Vaasa | collected... | reverse complement strand
CCACGAGTTTTATGCGTAAAGCACACCGAATGCAATCAACTTTTGCGAAAAATATGCCCTTGACTTGACTGACCTTTCCCATTTGACTTCATAAACAGGGCGTCTTCACGCTACGCCTCAATAATACCGCAACATCCGGTTCCCTTTCAACTCTTCTGACCATCCTGACCATCAAACAGGCCGAAGAACACGCCAATTCACTGAAAACTCGCCATTTTGGCCCTTTTTCGACGCACCTCGACCAGTGATTTCCTATTACCCGTCCAGCTTCTCGCTCCCTCGCCGGTCATCTTAGGCTACAGCACCCGGTACGTCTATGACGGCCCCCACGTGATCGCCGAGTACGACGGCAATAACAACCTGCGGCGCAAATACATCTACGGCCCGGGCATGAAGCAAATCCGAAATCCTAAGCCCGCAACGCGAGACAATATCAAATTCAAATTCCCATCCGTCAAAAATCGACAATCGCAAATCGTAAATCGAAAATCCCTTGGGGTCGCCGACGCCAACGCCGTCTATTACTACCACTTCGACGCCTTAGGCAGCGTCGTGGCGCTGAGCGATGCGGCGGGCGATACCGTCCAGACCTACGAATACTCCGTCTATGGCGAAGTGGCCGTCGAGGACGCCAACCACCCCAACCCCTACATGTTTGCTGGTGTGCGCTACGACATCGAAATCGGCCTGTACTACAACCGCGCCCGATACTATAATCCCTTCACCGGCCGATTCCTCCAAACCGACCCGGTTGGCTATGAAGGTAACATCAACTGGTACAACTACTGCTCCAATAACCCACTAAATCTAACAGATCCGTTGGGTTTATTTCCAGTGCCAACATCTTCTCTCCTTTCTCTCCCCCGTATCGCTTTAAAGCGATTAATAATGACTCTTTGGAACATCCTAAAAGCAGAGCTTTCTCCCCCGTACCCAGGAAACTGGAGTCTGAATGACTATTTCAAATGGTACTTTTTCGGGGATGGTACAGAAGTTGATCTTGGTTCTACGGGCTTGCTCCCGCATATCCAACTGGCTTTGCGCGATGCAACTGAGGCTTTCGAAGAGATGTGTGTGGCTGAGACAAACGATGTTTGGTCGATAATCAAGCATGGTCCAATAGAGATAGAAGATGTGAACATGGGCCAGCTATTCGTATACGAACTTTATGATACTGATCCACCCCTTGTTGTACTGGGAACGGGCAGATCAAGCCCATTAAGAATGAGGTGTAGAGGATTTGTTCAAAAAGATGGATGCTACCATTTAGAATTCACGTACACAATCAGTGATCCATTCGACGGCGTTCTCAGCGGGGGTATAGCTTGGTTTCTGGGGACATTAAACGACCCCAGGGCTACTTATTTGGCTAATCTGATTAAGTCATTTGAAGAGCGTTTCGGCGAGATTGACTTTCCCTTTTCTCACCCATATAATATGACAGCGACTTGGGACACAGAACGCAATGGGAGGTTTCAGTAATGTCAAGCAGAATCAAGAATCGATGGTTGATCTGTTCTACTACGGCAGCTTTGATACTCATAATGGCTGGTATGAATTGCAGGCGAGAACCGCCCAGTAGTGGAAATCATACGCTTGGACGTTCGGAATCGCAGATTTTCAAGGAATACGTGCTGAAGCCAATTCCTGGCTCTGTAACCGACCTTAGAGTTGACAAGCCTGAGACATCGTGGGATATCAGGCATAAGTATGTTATGCGCTTCAAGATCAGCACGGCCGATATTGAGCTTATTCTCAAATCCAGAAGATTTGAAGAATTCGGATGGGACCGTTATGAGAACGACAATCTTTATTGGCAAGGCGCAGATAAAGTCGAGTTTGATCCTAATACTAATACACGTTCCGTAACTTTTGGCGGCGACAATCTGCCCTTGTACACTGGACCGCACGACGAGCCTCCCGAATGGTTCTCACCGAACGACTGGGATAATCCAAAGGTATACAAATTCGAGGAAAAGTGGGGGAAGACCCCTCGAAACGAGATTAAACTCCTAATATTCAATGAGGCGCTCGAAGAGGCCTACTTCATTGAATACCTGTAGTGCGGTAGAAGAATGAGTCTTAATAGGGACGGACCCAATCCTGTTCGGCACAAGAATTGCGGTGTGATTTAGGAATGATATCTGGGGACATCTATGAGCAAGCCGTTGTCAAGACGTTCGCGGGATTTCCAAACATCTATTCGGCGTCACCATACCGATTTCTCCGCTGTGATTACGACGGCTCCGATGCGGCTGCGTCTTACTCAACGACGGCACCGTCAAGTTCATTCGCACCAAAGAAGAACTCCAGCAGCTTCGATGGAAGTAACAGGGACTGCGAACTACATCGTGCGTCAGGTCAGTTTGAGGATGTCGGCTTTGAGAATCGGAAGTTTGTTCTCGACGATATCCCAGAGTATTTCGTGTTCCAGAACATCGTAGCCGTGAGCCAGCACGTTCCGCAGGCCGATGACTTTGTGAACATCACGAATTTCTTCAGCAAGATCCGGATGGTCGCTTCGCAGCCGGGCTAATGCTTCGCCGATGATCTCAAGCTCACGTTCGATGATAAGCTGCAACGCGCGGTCTTGCTGGAAATCATGGAAAGTCTTGCCTTGGCAAAAGGTCTCGATCTCCTCGATGGACTTCAGGATATCTTCGCGAAGCTTGCCGGGATTATGCCGCATAGATGAGCCTCTTGGTCTGGTCGAGCTCTCGGCGAAAGACACTGTTGCGCACGCCGGCGGCACATACCAGATCGACGGGCCGGCCGAGCAGATGCTCCAGCTCGGTCTTGAAATCAAAATATTGGTCGAAACTGCCTGTGACGCCTTTGCGTGAGAAAACCACGGCCACATCGATATCGCTGGCCGGTCCGAAATCTTCCCGCAAAGCCGACCCGAAGAGGTACAGCTCCTTGACGGAGTACTTGCGGCACAGCAATCCAATCTGTTCAGTCTTCTTATCGACAATGCCCATCAGAGTCTCTCCGATAATATGGACTTATCGCCGGGCGAATGCGTTCTGTTCACTGCTATTGTAACATCCGCGGTTCACGCGGCAAGTCCCATGTCGGATTTTCAAACTGCCGGACTGTGATATCGGCGGATATCCATACCTAATTTCCGAGACGCCGTCCCGGCGATTGATTGTTTGTTATTGACAATTCCGCGTGGCGGCAGCCTCACTAAAATTGACAATCCGTCAAACGAAGTGCCGGACAAGTCGTCCCCGCCAAACAGAGCGGCGGGCAAGAATCGAAAACTTGGCCTGATCCAATTCGACTCCGCTCAGGATAAACTTTGTTGAATGGATCGAATGGCTACTGTACGGAGGGTCCCTCGACTGCGCTCGGGATGCCTGCGCGCGCACGGTTTCGCCGGGGTGCTCGGAAAGGTCCTTCGGCTGCGCTCCCACGCCGAAACGCCATCGACGGGGTGCTCGGCGAATACGACGGCAATACAACCTCCTGCGCAAGTACATCTACGGCCCACGAGAATACGATGGACGGCCACTGGTTTTTTGCTTGACACCACTTTTTTCTATGGTGGGTTTGCCCTCCAGGTTTGAAACCAGACGATTGCGGCTGGGTGGACTTTGTGCGGCTCGTCCACGAAAAGCCGGGCCGCCGGACTCCGGCGCAGTTGCCGGAACGCACATCCGGGCCGGGAATGCAATTAGAGCTTGTTCCTTAGCTGAGGGCAGCTCCTTCGTGGAGTTTACCTGGCGCGCCGCGTAGTGCGTCGTCCGTACTTCGTCATTCGATATTCAGTTCGCCGTGGTTCTTGAATAATGAATATCGAATGACGAATGTCGAATATCGAAGGATAGGTGCTTACACGCCCTCGGCTTTCTTTTCTTGCGATTGTTTCTCCAGCTCTTGCTGTTTCTGTATCTGGGGAATAAGGGTTTTGAATGCCGATTGGATTTCCAGCAGATGTTTCTTTGGCAGGACCATCTGCAGTTTCAGTACGCCGTCGGCGGTCGTCCGACCGGCAAACGCAATGTTGCTTGTCGTCGGAACGTTGAGCGTGGTCGCACTCGCACCTGCGGGCATGGGCATCATGCCCAATGCCATATTGAGCATCCGGACGTAGTTCAGGGTCCCGACGGCATCGGCCTGCTGACTTTCAGGAATTGCCGCCAGGGCCGCCTGCATTTGCGAACCCGTCTGCGTTGGGCCGCCCGTCTGGACCTGGTCAATCAGCTCACGGACGACCTTGTCCGCCCCGCCCCCAATCGCATAGACGCAGTGGCCCTTCACGAAGGCCCAGCGGTAATCGAGCGCATCGCCGTATATCTTGCGAATCATCTGAGTCTGCGGTGAATTCTCCTCGCCCACGTTGAAGGCCACCTTTGCCGAGTCGATCTTTATTCCTTTGTACGTATCGGCCTGGCGCTGGATCTTGAAATCCATCTCCATGCCGAAGCCCTTGTACAGCTTGGCAAAGGCTCCCTCCTGCATCATCTTCAATTGCTCGTCGATCACTTCCTTGAAGGACTGCTCATCCTTGACCTTGAGGACGTACTTTATCGAAACCAACGAGGACTCCTGCCCCATGGTTCCAAACGATATCGCCAGCGAATCCCCCATGGCGTCGATCAGCCTTGCCGTCAGAGTCCTGATTTTGTCCAGGTCTGCTTCGGGCACGGTTCCGGCCGTCATCTTGCCGACCAGGTCGATGAGTTTCGCATAGGCCACTTTCAGACTCGGGCGGTCAACCTTGCAGCCCAAATTCATCATCGCACCGTCGTCGAGATAGCCCAGCATATTGCCGAAGTCTCCGCCCACGGGGCTCCCTACAATCGCGGCCATGTCTGAGCCGGGTACGGCCTTGACGCCGACGGTGAGGCTGCACGTCTCGGGCGCGGGCGACAGTGCGAGCGTGACGTGGTCGGTGCCGTCCATCAGCATCTTGAACATGCCGCCGTAGAAATCCATGATGCCCGAAGGATCGACCATTATCGGCGGGCCCTGGCCGCTCTCCTTCATTTTTTGCAGTTGCGTTTTCATCTGTTCGAGTTGGGCGAAAAACATCGGCCCGATCAGCCCCGAGGCCTCTTTCACGTTGACGTAGGCCCAGACCGAGGCGCTGCCCGCCAGCTTCTGCTGCTCGTCATCGAGCACCGTAACCAGGCTGCTTTTTCTCTGGCCCAGCATTTTCTTGACGCGCATCAGCTTCTCGCGCGCGTTCGGCGGGCAGACCAGGGCGACCCGGCGGAAACTCGTCACCAGCGCTCGCGAGCCGCCGTCAACGGCAATGGTCGAGATCCCTTCGCCGTCGGCTTGGCCGCAGTTAGGGTTCTGCGAAATGAATTTCTCATAGTCTCTGACCGGCAGCATCGCCCCGATGAACATATCCGCGATTGGCCCGCCTCCGGCCGGCCCGCCCGGAACGTTCACGGCGAAAATGGCAAAATCTCCCTTTCTGTTGACCCCGCTGAGCTTTTCATCGCCGAGCGCCTTGCCCAATTTGGAAATGACCGCCGCCTGGGCGTCGAAAGATTCCGGCGCAACACCCTTTAAAAACTCGCTGACCGTTTCCAGGGTGCCGTCGAGCTTGTTGATGCGCACGCAAAACACGCTCTTGGCCGGGATCGACCCCAGCAGCCCGGCCGCACCCGACTTTGCCGCCTTGGTCTTTGTCGCCTTGGCCGCCCACACACCGCCGGCAGCCAACAGCACGACTGTGCCCGTCAATAGGGCATTTCTGGTAATCCTCGAATTGAGCATGGTCTGTCCTTTCAAAATGAGCTCAATGTTTTCACTTGTTAGTGTAGTGGGACTCTGCCCCACCACGATCTGTCGCTGGGTCAAGGCCTACTCTTAGAGCCTATCCGAATAACCCTTGAATTGCCGACATATTCAAAGGCAACAGTGCCTTTGAAAGGATTCAAGGATGAAAGAACGGAAAACAAAGAGCAGAAACAAGATTTCGGACGAATTGTGGGAAGAAATCGAGCCGTTGCTGCCAAAGCATCCAAACACACATCGTTTCGGTGGTGGCAGACCGAGGGTGGCGGATCGCAAGGCCATGAACGGAGTATTCTTCGTCTTACGAACTGGTTGTCAGTGGAACGCTCTGAATGACACTGGCATTTGTTCCAGCAGCACGGCCCATTCAAGGTTTCAGGAGTGGACCGCTGCCGGAGTTTTTCAGAAACTCTGGGCGATGGCTCTTGAAGACTATGACGAGTTGAAAGGGATTGACTGGTCTTGGCAGTCGATGGATGGCGCCATGACAAAAGCCCCGTTAGGCGGGGGAAAAAACCGGCCCAAACCCTACAGATCGGGCCAAGAAAGGCGTTAAGCGAAGTTTGCTGACCGAAGCGTCTGGTGTGCCGGTTGGCTTGGCGATTGATGGGGCAAACCGGCATGACTGCAAGATGGTAGAGGCAACCATAGAGAGTATACCGGTAGAACGTCCTGAGTCTACAGAGCAAGAGTCTCAGGGTATGTGTTTGGATAAAGGTTATGATTCTGGTGAAGTGCGAGATTTGGTCAGAGAGTTTGGCTATACAGCTCATATTCGTTCTCGTGGCGAAGAATCACAGGCGATCAAACGAGAGGCCGGTTTCAAGGCCCGCCGCTGGGTTGTTGAGCGGACGCATAGCTGGATGAACCGCTTTCGCCGCATATTGACGCGCTGGGAAAAGAAACCCGAAAATTATTTGGGCCTGCTTCATCTTGTCTGTGCCATAATCACGTTCCGTTGTACCAAGTTATTCGGATAGGCTCTAAGTAAATACGCACGACAAACCGGAACTTCACAACTTTTTTCGAAACTTCCACGCAAACTCGATGTTTTGCCCGCTGATGCACATAGAAACAACTCCTGATTGATAGTTACCATGATTGCGCAGCAGAAGCAACTAAATTCGCCGAGCACGCGGCTGTTTGTAGTGACGCCGTAAGGCGTTACCCTTAAATGCCCTGACGGGCACACTACAAGCATCCGACAGGCAGACGGCTTGCCGCCTGCGGGCTCAGGAATGGGGATTAATTCTGGACTGTGGTATCATACCGCACGCCGTCCGGAACTGGGACAGGGACGGCGACGGTCGTGCCGTGGCCGCCGGCGGTTGCCCGGGAGGAATCGACAGCGATAAAGGCCGTGTAGGCCGACATCAGGCCATATTCCAGCGCGACCTGCCTGATCTCACCCGGCAGATCGGAATTGGTGTCGTAAGTGGCCTGATTGCCAAGCATCTCGATTTTCTTCCGCGCCCATACGCAGGCAATGCCAGGATGCACAGCGCTGGAATCCTCGAAACCCACAGGAATGTTGATTTCCTGGGTCAGGTCTCCCACTTTGCCGCTGACGCGAACGCTCGTGTTGCGCTGGCCTGTGAACCTACCCGTCAGGATGATGGGACGACCGACAAAGAGGTCGGGAATCTGTTGGGGATACACATCCGCGACCTGCATACCGCCCCAGTCAATGGCCACGTCCGTCAGAGCCGGGTGGCTGATGCGCTCGTAGAACAAATCAACCACCTCCACAGCATTGTCATCCAGACCGATGTAAGCCACGGCACCTTTTCCGAGCTTGGCCATGCGGTCGAGCAGGTAGCGATTGACGGAAGAACCGACGCCGAAGCTGAAGATTCGGCTGGCTCCGAGGCGCAGGTGAATAGCCGCCAGGATTTCCGCTTCGTTGCCGATGTAGCCATCGGTCATGAACGAGACCAGCCGAAACCGGTGGGGATCATGGGCGAAGTCGAGGGCTGCTTTGATGCCTTCGATCATCATGGTGCCCCCACTGCCGTGCAACGACTCGACATAGGCCAGGGCCTTGCGAATATTTTCAGGCGTTGCAGGCAGAGGGGCCGGCCCGAGCTGCGAAGCATTATTTGAGAAGCGGATAACCTGGAACGTGTCGTCGGGCTGGAGCTCTTTCAAAGCACGGGAGATGGCCTGCTTGGCCTTGGCGATGGGCTTGCCGCTCATACTTCCGGAGCAATCAAGAACGAAGATCATCTCCATCGGGGCGCGTTTGAGATGCGAGAGATTCTCAGGCGGATACAGCATCAGCGTAAAGAATCCGCCTCGCTCGTCCCGGTGCGTGACCAGGGCCGATTTGACTGTTTTGCCCGCCACTTTGTAGCGCAGGACAAAGTCCTTGTTGGGGATGCTGTCGAGGCTGCTGAGCTTGACCGTGAGCTTCTCAGGCGTCGAGGAGTTTTTGCTGGTGACGTGACTCGAACAGGCAACCTGCTCGATGGCCACGCCGGCGTCGATATCGACGGCCAGCGAAATGTCATGGCCGCTTCGCTCGCCCGGCTTGAGGTATTGGACCTCCGTCTTTTGCCCTGAGATACCCGGCTTGCCGCGGGCGACGGCGCCGACCCCGTCGGTCGAACAGGGAGGGTTGAATCGCGGCCCGACGACCATCGGGAAAACGAATTCATACCAGCCGTCCACGTAGGCTAATGTGTTGAAGTACTTGATATTGACGTCGATGGCCCTTCCCGGCTCGATGTTGGCAACCTTCTGCGTGAAGATGTTGGGCCTTTCCTGGGTAAGCAGCGAAGCCACATAGCCCTGACTCCTGGCTTCCTGATAGATTCGTTCCGCCTCCTGGCGCTCTCGAATGATACCGCGAATGCGACGCTCGCCGACGGTCATGATGAATTCATTGATCGCTGCATTCTGCGGCAGGGGAAATACATAGACCGCCTCGATCTTTTCACCGTATGGATTGTGAAACTGCTGCGTCACCTCCACAGTGGCGATGTAGCCGCTGATTTGCCCTTTTACATCGGTATGCTTGAGGGGCAGCGGGATTTCTTTTTCCTCGTGGGGCAGCTTAGCCAACATCGCCCCCGAGCCGGGAGTATCCTCGCCACGAGGGACCGCCTGCGTCTCCGGGCGGGCGATCACCCATATCTCGTCCTGCGAGATGGCTCCAAGGGCCGCGAGTTCGGGGTGCAGTTTCGCCAAGAGTTCCGCTTGCCTCATCATTACCCTGTCCGAGGCGCTGCGCGCCTGAAACTTGACTCTACCCAGTGGCGGCGTCAGCAAAGCTGTGACTAATACCACCACGCTGAGACCGACAAGTAAAATAAAGACTGCTCTTCTCGCTTTCATTTTTGTTCTCCCTTTTCGAATGAGATTTCGGCGGGAATTTCTTTTCCGTCTGCGTCAGCGGCGACCATGAGCTTCAGCTCATATTGCGGCTCGGCGTCACCGCTAATTTGCAGATGCAAAGTGGCGACTCGTGTCCGGCCCTTGGGCAGGTCCCGCTGCGTGCTGAAAGCTGCGATGATGATGCGGTCTTTAGTCAGGGCAGCGGGGTCATAATAAGGCGGCGTCTTGCTGAATGCTTCGTGCGAGCCGCCCTCGACGCCGACGATCTTGACCTGTCCGGCGGTGGCCTTAAGCTCGAACTGAAAGGCCGCAAGAGGCCGCTCGCCCGACTCGAGATAGATGTGCAATGGAGCGAAACGAGCCCCCGCCTGGCTGGTTGGATAGTCCTGCTCGGCCTGCCGGGCCAGAACCGGAACGATTGCACAAACGCTGGTCAGGATTATTGCCGTAACGGTCTTCATCATAAGACTCCCTTGTCCAGACGGACGGCGGCGAACGCGACCATATCGACGTCGCCACGATCGATAAGGCCGTCGCCGTTAAGGTCCCAGTCCTGCTTGGTCGGGCCGGCCGATTCAATCTGCCTGGCCAATTTGAAGGCATCGAGGATGTCCACCCGCCCATTTTGGTCAATATCAACAGCCTGGGCTTTGCCAGAGCGTTCCGGCGTCTGTTCAACTCTTGTAGTAAGGTCCAGACTGAAGGCAAGAATGACAACCGCAGCCGCGGCGGCGACCCGCCAGAACCAAGACCGGTGGAATCTCCGGCGTTCGCTCTCGGCGGGTGCCTGGCGGAAGTGCTTGTGAGCCCGATCCAGAATGGCCCGGTCCACCTCGGGCGGCACCCCAACCGGCGGTTTGAATAGCTCCTCCAGGTATGTTCCGAGGCGGCGGGAAATCTTGGGTTCCACATCATCGTCAGAATGTCTTGTTCTATCCGTCATAATTACTTCTCCAGTTAGTTAAGCAAACAAGGACGGCGAAAGGTTCAGACTTTTTCAGATTTTTTCTGTGGGCGTGACGGAAAATTGTATTTATTCAAGGAAATAGTCTCGCGTACGGCGGTCGTCGCGCAGCGTATTGAGGGCATTATGCAGCCGTGATTTGACCGTGCCTAAGGGAATATTCAGGGCGGCGGCGATTTCTTGCAGGCTCATCGAATCGACGAAGCGCATCAGCACCACTTCGCGCTGGTCTTCGGGCAATGCAGTCAATACGGCCGCCAGGTCTGTCCGGGAACCGCCGGGCTGCGGAGATTCCGGTGCGGCTAGTTCGCTCAGCACCTCAGTATCCGAACCGAAGCGGCCCTTCCTGTTGCGGGTAGCGATGGCCAAATGCCTGACCACAGGATAGAGAAACGTCGTCACGGCAGCCGAAAGCGCGAACCTTGCCTGCCTGCCGGCAGGTCCGGGGAATTTGCTCAGCAGGTAGGCAAACGTCTCCTGCAGCACATCCAGGGCGTCCTCCCGATTGCCGGTAAGACGCCAGGCCAGATGATAGACCCAGTCGCGATACCGCAGGTAGAGGGCCTCGAAAGCCTCCGCCTGGCCTGCATTGGCTGATTCAATGAGTTCCTCGTCGGATTCGGTCATGTAGCCGCCCATCGCGGCTCCGATTGTCGATTCTCAATCGTCAATTGTCAAGCCGTTCCAGCAACGCAGAAGAACATGCCCAGGGCGCCGGCAACACCCATTCACCTGTGCGTTGTCATGGATATAGACTGCAAGACCGGGTCATTGGGTTCAAGGAGTACGGAAAGTGCCTAATGTGACCTTTCGTAAGTGCTCAATTCGGCAAGGATTCCCCTGTTTCGCCGGAAAACTTAGGGACAGCACCGTAAGGCGGCCCCAGGGCAAAAACAGAGATTACATGTTTTCTGCCGGCTGCGTCGCAGGAGAATCCGGTGTTTCGATCTCGGATGGTTTCGGCGTCCCGGCCGTACTACCGTCTTTGGCACCACCCCAAAGACGAATGTCGGTGATTTCCACCTCCGTCTTCAAATCGTCCGTGGACGAGAAGCGAGGTCCGTTGTGAAAACATGAGAAATACCGGCGCGCGCCAGGCAATATGGGCCCCCGCCAGTCCCCATCGGCGGCAAAAGGCGTCGCCGCCCATTCGTTGGATTCGTCAACAATTTCGCCGGCGCCGTCGAGCACGACAATTCGCAGCGACAAAAGAGACACAACCTCCTGGCCATTGTTGACAACGGTGACGGACGTGCGTACTCTTCCACTCTGCTCCGGCATGGGAGCGGTCTTGGCCGTGATCTCAAGCTGGCTGCTGTAATCCGGCTGCCGGTGGTCGTCAAGCATGTCGGCAAAGGCCGGCGGCAGGGACTTTTGCAGGGTCGGCAAGCCGCGCACGGCATCTTCCACCAGCGCAACGAGCTGCTCGGATTTCTCGCCTGCAAAGTGCATTCCGTAAATGATCACCA
>Ga0307380_10010706_pt1 | contig 11526 bp, 5 predicted proteins | sample UN3MG_FD_202239 | JGI IMG/M metagenome (GOLD analysis project Ga0307380, IMG submission 202239) | Soil microbial communities from Risofladan, Vaasa, Finland - UN-3 | ecosystem: Environmental > Terrestrial > Soil > Coastal area > Acid sulfate soil | place: Finland: Risofladan, Vaasa | collected... | reverse complement strand
AACCGATCCTGGTCCCAGCAGAGCACAACGTCGAACTCGCCTCGCTGGGCGTCCTCTCGCATTCGCAAAAAACCGGCTCGCCGCTCGGTGTCGTCGCCGGAGATCGCCTCGTCGAGGTATTCCCCGACGATCTCGTAGCCGTGTTTCTTAGCGTAGGCTTCGAGTTCGGCCCGCTGAGCCGGGATCGACTGATCTTGTCCCGCCGAACTCATCCTCAGGTAGAGAACGGTAAAGGGCGGACAGAAAGCGTAGCGGCGGGAGGAGTACCACGATGAAGATGGCCTGTCTTTGCTGCACGTACAATCGGCCTGAGCAATTGGCCGAAGCCATCGAGTCGTTTCAGCGGCAGACGTATCCGCTGGAAAAGCGCGAGCTGATTGTACTGGACGATGCCGGGCAGCACGATGAGCAGACGGGCCCTGGATGGTGGTTGCTGTCGGTCGGAAAGCGATTCCGGACACTTGGCGAGAAGCGGAATGCGTGTGCCGCTTTGGCTTCGGCGGATGTGGATGCGTTCGCTGTCTGGGATGACGACGACATCTGTCTTCCGTGGCACCTGGAAGCGATGGCCAGTGTGTTGGAATCGGGTGTGCCATGGTCGCGACCGGAAGAAGTCTGGATTGATCGGCGCACGCGCCTTGAGCGGAAGCCGACGGGCGGACTTTTCCACGGAGCCTGGGGCTTCACCCGCGACGCGTTCCTTTCCGTCGGAGGCTATCCGGCCATGCAGTCGGGGCAGGATCAGGCGCTGGCTGGGCGGTTCAAGCAAGCGGGGATTCGCATGGCTTCGCCGGGTGGTGTGCCATCGTACATCTACCGTTGGCATACGTACCCGGGCGCGAGGCATTTGTCGACGATGGGCAAGGGTGGGTATGAGAGACGAGGGGAAGAGCGAGTTGTGAGGCAGGCGGGAGTTGTGGCGCGGTGGAGTAGAGATTGGGAGGCTTTGGGTCGGCAGAGCTGTGAAGGATCGTGAAGCTGGCGGTTGCTCACGGCAAGTATGTTGCTATAAGTTTATCCACAGCCGCTTCGACATTGTTGCGGTTCTTGGCTGACTGGTCTCTTCTGGTAAGCTGCTCGTACGCGGAAAGCCAGTCCAAGTCGATCTCTGGTTCCGACGCTGGAAGCGGGCTTTCGTCTGTCAAAGCAGGTGATGCTTGCCCAGGCAGATCGATCAACCTGAGCGCGTTGGCGAAGCTCGTCTGGTTGTTCCGCGCCAGCAGCACGTCGGTCGCATTGACCCGCCCATCGCGGTTGAAGTCGTACGGGTAATCGATCGGGGCCGGATTCAGGAAGTTACGTGGGTTATTGCGGGCCAGAAGCAGGTCGGCGGTGGTGACTTGTGTGTCGGTGGTCGAATTGTCGGCCTCCGCCACGGCATTGCCGAAGCAGAAGACGTCGTCTTCGACCAGCCCAAGCGGCTCGGCCCGCACGGTAACCGTCGGAATCGGAGCCGGCCCCCAATCCCCCGACGTGTCGTCATTGCCGATGTGAAACAAGAAGTCGCCCACCTCCGGCGTGACCCCTTCGGGCAGATCGGCTAAGTCAACCATGATCCCGTTGATACCTCGGTGGTAGCTCGTGTAATTGTCAAGGCCAGCCGGTTGGCCGGGCAGTACGTCTATGCCGTCAGCAATGACGGCTACCTGGCTGTGCTCCACGCCGCACACGGCGGAGTTTACGAGAAGCACTATCTCAACGACAAGGACCAACCGGGTGAACTCCGCCTATCGGTCAGTTCTCCAACGGTCGTCGGCGGACGTGTCTACGTTGGCAGCGAGACAGGAGGCTTGCGTTGCTTCACTGGTACCGTTTCACAACGCACGGGTTCTGAGGAATAGACGCCTTCAATCGCAGCGGAGAGGGAACGGGATCGTCTGAACACTCGATTCGCGATTTCCAGTGATCGTGTAGCTCTTGGGACCGTCGGATTGCGTGATGTGTACATCAAAACGAATCGCGCCACCCTCGAGCGTGTGGGGGACGACGGCACCGTTGAGCTTGACCTGGCAACGCGAGGCATCAAAGCGGAACGGTGGAGTCAATTTGATCGTTCCGCCCGAGCGCCCGACGAGGCGGCCGGCGAGAGTGCCATCGGCCTGCTGGCTGGCGCTGATGCCGAAGTCGCCCGAGATGCGCTGCACCGCCAATCCATTGAAGCCGACCCTTGTGCCCTCGAATAGCGCCACTTCGTTCTCGCGGGCGTAGCCTGCCGTGCCGATGAAGACGGCCGGACCGTCGGTGGCTTTCACTTCGGCAGCGCAACAGAAGACGTATTCCTTGCCGTCGATGACCGCTCCGTAGGGCTTCGGCTCCACCTGGTGCGCCCTGGGTGCGACGACGTGCAATTGATCGCCGGCGCCCGCCTTCACCGGGTAGAGTTGCGGCATCGCCAGCCGGTGGAACGTGTCCTGAGGATGAGGCGGGAGCAGCCTGTCGGTACCCCACTTGACGCTGATCCGCGCGGGGCCGGTGTGGTGAACATACTCCACCTTCAGGTCGGCATACTCGTGGTCGCCCAGCCGCGTCCGCACCGATTCGCCCGTGGTGCTATCGTAGACTAATTGCTTATTAAGCCAGATGCGGGCCTCGTCGCCGGGATTGACTTCGGCCACGACGGAATAATCGCCCGCCGCCGGCGGCATGCCCGTCGAGCGGTCGTGCATGAGCATGCCCGTCCAGCGGACGGAAAACGGCCCGGGCCGCATCGACTCCAGCGGCGTCTCGTCGCCCCAGTCCCAGTTCAGCGGGCCAGCGCCCTTCAAACGCGGCACGCAGGTCGCCTTCAGGTCGGTGAAGTCGGGCCGGGCGAAGTACTCCGCCTGAAGAAACGCCTCGTAGTTGCACCACTGGAACTTGCCCAAAACCTTGGGGTCGGCCACGTGATCGTACACGGCCAGGTAATCGTCGCGCAGCATCATCACGCCGCGCCAGGGGTAAGCGGGGTTGGACCCGGCGGCCTTGTAGAACTGCGCGAAATCAAAGTCATAGAGCAGCCCGTCCACCTCGTGCGCCCCCAGCGACTTGCCGTCCAGATTGAACAGCGGAAGCTGATTGATGTCGAAACTATCGCCGTTTTGTTCGGCGCCGTTCCAACTCCAGCGGTGCCCCTTGGTGGCGTAGTATAGCGCGCCGTTGCTGCTGGCCGTCCAGCGATAGCCGGAACCGTTAAGCTGCTGGATGGTCAAGAACGCCTCGTGCGGCCCACCCGAGTCGTACCACATCACCGCGCCGTAGTCGGTGTAGAGCCGCGAGCGGAGGTCGGGCCTGGTCCCTTCCTTGCCGTCGGTCAGGCACCAGAGAAGCTGCCCGGCGAGCGCCGGATCGCTCTTCTCGAGCAACTCGGCCGCCTTGCGTATCCGCTCGGCCTCGACGTCGCCCCGGGCATGGGCGCCGATAGGCACCAGTCGCCGACAGGGTTCCTCGCTGGGCGCCAGTCCGTCCAGTGTCCAGCGGATCAGGTCCTTAAACAGCGGATGGGCGTAAATCTCGGTGTCATAGCAGCGGCTCATTGCTTCGGCCGGATAAAAGCTTCTCATCAGCGAGGCTATCCAGTAGCAGGCGATGTTCTCCATCCACCGTCCGCCGTGGGTATTCAGCCGCGGATTCGCCCGCCGCGTATACACGTCGAGCCACTCGTTCCAGAATCGCGTGAACTCGCTCTTCCACCTTTCCGCGTGCGGGTGGTTCGGGAATGTCGTGACAGCCACGGGTATCGAGCCCTTGGCGTCAAAGACGAAATTCGGTTGTCCGGCCATCATGCTGGCATGCGGTGAGAAGCTGTCTTCGACCAGGAAGTTGGCGGCGAAGATAAGGATCGAGCGGATCCGCCGCCGCTCGTCGGCGGTCCAACCGGCCCGGCTGTTGGCGTAAAACTCGTATTTCGTGCCGAAGGCGCTCTGCAACGCACCGGAAACGTCCCAGTAGCGCTGAATCAACTGGTACATATAGCCGCGAAGGCTCCCGCCGCGCACCCCTTTCATCCAATAATCGTCGTAGCTGCACTTCTCGCCCTCGGGATCGTACGGCGTCAGCGGCTCGTCGAAATCGAAGACCATGTCCTTGTAGGCGTTGAGGCTGAAGTCGGTCAGCTTCTGCCACAGCCGCACCTCCGGCCCGGCGCCGAACTGCCCTCGCGATTCGCCCGCATAGCCTTCGAGGTCCTTGCGGACGGCATATCGTCGCGGCGTGCTCTTCTTTCGGGTCGGCTGATCCGCCGGCGCCACCGGCAGCTCGCTGATCACCACCTCGTCGCGCGGGATCAAACTGAGCGCCCAGTGCCGCTCGCGTCCCAGCAGTGCAAGCCGCGCGTAGCTGTCGCCGTTGCAGTGATAGAAGTAAAGGTTCTCCGGCGCATTCATGGCGCTCCATACACGGCGCGCGGCGGTCTTCCAGTCGCGGGGGCGGTTGATGGCAAAGATCAACGCGTTTTGGCCGTTGTCGTTGAAGAATACCGTCGAGCGCATCACGCCGTAGGAGTTGGCGGTGTAGAGTCCAAGCTGGTACGGCAGCGCTCCGTCCGCCCGCAGGTCCTTATCGTAGGCCCCACAGTATTGCCCGCGGGGGCCCGCGTTGTACCCGCCGTTGCACATCACCAGCCGGGCATCCGGCTCCAGCCCCTTCTGGAACGACAGCTTCCAGAACGCCGCATCCTCCGGCGTAAAACCGCTGAGCGACTCATCCACCAGCACGTGCTTCTCATTAGGCTGGACTATCAGGTCCACCTGCCAGGTGCGGTTGGAGTTGAAGGTATAGAGCAGGCGGTACTTGATGAACAGCGTCCCCTGGTCGACGATCGTCCCACGCACGCTGTTGAGTGTGACGCCCTGCGGCAGCAGCAGCGCTGAGCCGCCGACCCACGTCATCCCACCATCGCGCGAAATGCCTAGGATCGGGGCCGAATTGGTTGAAGCCGCTGCGCCGTCGGCGGGCACGCGAAGTTGCTGCAGATTCGCGCCGATCACTGCCGTCCCGTCCGCATGGGTCGTCAAGGTCACGCGCGGGGTGAACTTGGCGGTATAGGCCGGATCGTAGACGAGTCTGAAGAGCCGGCTGGAGCTGCGAGGCAGATCGCTGCGGAAATGCACCGTGGCGCTGGTTAGGTATCCGCCGCTCTCCACAACATTGGAGAGTTGGTATTCCGCCGGCGACTCATCCCCCTCGCGCTCTAGCTTCAGGTGCTCTTTCCGTACCGCATTGGCTGGGCAGGTGAATGGGAAGCTGACCAACTCCTCGGGAAAGTCATAGATCCCCATATAGTCGACCAGCTTCATCTCGTGGCGCCACCCGGCCGTCTGAGCGTACAAGGTACTGCTGGTCAGGAACACCACCCCACACGCCGCCGCAATCCAAGCCTTCATCATTGTCGTGCCTTTCTGTAAAGGGGTGGGGACGCGAAGCGCCAGTTCGTGCCAAACGGGCAATTCTACTTGAATGTACCATCATGAGCAAACGGTTGGCGACGCGATCTTTATCCGTGGTGCGTGTTGCATCGGCTCGCGCGGGCGACTACCATGGGACTGAAAGACGTTGCATACAACAGCCAGGCCGCCTCTCTGGACTGATAGCAGAAGTCCCCACCTCATCGACAGGAGTCATCCCATGCCAGCCCCCAGTTGCACCCACGTTCGAGGAATGAAGCACTTTCTGGTTGCCTCGCTGGTTGCCGCTCTCGTGTTCGGGTTTCAAAGCCGAGCGCGGGCGCAGATGTGCAACGTCAAGGTGGTTACCGATGGCAACCCCGATTATGCCGACATCGGCAGCATGATCTATAGTATCACCTCTAACCGTAAGAACACGAAGGACAAGTGCTGGGCCCTTTGGTACTGGAACCACATTGCCCGCCGCCAGACCGCGCCGATGATCCTGCACGGCCGGGAGTTGACTGACCCGATCCGCCAGTTCAACGATTACGGCTACATGATGTGCAGCACGGTGGCCGGGGCCAATTGCGCGATTTGGGGGGCGATGGGACTCGATGTGAAATTCTGGGACATCAGCCTGCACACCGTGCCGGAGGTGGAATATGACGGCCGCTGGCACATGTATGACAGCTCGTTGTCGGCGATCTACACGCTCTGCGACGGGACGACCATCGCCGGCGTGGAGGACATCGGCGCCGAAGGTGCCTGCGCGGCCAGCGGCGGAATAAGCGAGCCGGGGCACATCGCCAAGTACCATTGCCTGACCGCCACCAGCCCAAACGGTTTCCTGGCCGGCTGCGACACGATTCGCTCCTTAGCCGACGAGTACCGTTGCTTCAATCCCCGGGGGCTGAAGTATCGGGATTACCTCAACAACTGGGACTTGGGGCATCGTTACATCCTCAATCTTCGCGAGAACGAGGTGTATACACGCTACTACCACCGCCTCGATGCCGACAGCCCCGACGCGACACGGCCGAACGACAAGCGGCCCGATTTCCGGGCCGATCCGGCCTACTACGTGCCCAACGAGAACAAAGGATGGGATCCGGAGTCCGTTAATCCCCGCTATAACATCCGTGGCAACGGCTTGCGCGAATGGACGCCCCTGCTCACGGCCTCCGCGTTGACCAAGACGGCCCACGCCGTGAGCAAGGTCGAAGCAATCGAGCCCGCGGGCGTGGAACCTGCTCAGGCCGACCAGGCGGGTGAAATCGTCTTCAAGGTCGAGGGGGCCAACGTGATCACCTCGCTGGCGATCAATGCCACGATGATCCGCCAGACCGCAGACGATCTGGCTGCCATCGCCGTCAGCACGACCAACGGCCTGGCGTGGGACGAGGTTTGGCGAGCGGACAAGACGGGGAGGATTCCCGTCGACTTGCGGCTCATCGAGCCGGTCAACGGCGCCTACGAAGTGCTGGTCAAGGTGATCCTCAAGGGCAAGACCAACGCGTCCGACGCCCAGCTTCGGTCGATCGCCTTCGAAACCGTCACGCAGCTCAACAGCAAGACCTTGCCCCGTCTCCGACTGGGTAAGAACCGGGTGTATGTGGGAGCTGGAGAGCAGACGGAATCGATCGTCCTCTGGCCCGATCTCAGCAGGCCTCGTTACCAGGCGTACGTTGTCGAAGAGAAGAACGTCAGCCAGCCCGAACAGCGTCCTTACTTGAGTTCCCTTTGCGCCGAGCAAGGGGGTGAAGAGGCGTATGTCGTCTTCCGCATCGATGCGCCCCGCGACATCACGTCCGTTACCTACGGCGGGCGTTTCTACAACCGGGGCCTGCAAGCCCACGTCGATCTATTGCACAGCTTCGACGGCGGCAAGACGTGGAATCGCAGCTATTCGCTCATCGACACGACCAGCCCCTGGGACGTGATCCACCATGAGAAGGTGGAAAGCATCCCGGCCGGAACCAAGAGCGTGCTGTTCAAGTACCTGTGGAACGCATTCAATGCCGGTCGCGACGTTTGCGGTCTGTACGCCGTACGCATGGAGGCCAACTACCGGCCGGCCGACGCGCGACCAAAGCCAGTGGAAGTGACCTTCTCCTGGAACGAGCTTCAGGCCGACTACACGATGATCCAACGCAGCCACACGCAACTGGTGGAGTCACTACCCTGCATGTACGAGATCAATGTCGGCGGCCTGGACCACCCCGTGATGGAATCGCTGCGGATCAATCTTCAGGATACGTTGGCCAGCGGACCGGCGCCGGTCGGATACGGCTACAGCGACGGCAAGGAGACCCCCGACGCCCAGAAGCATCAAGACCGCTGGGTGACCTACGGCAACAACCTGGCCGTGGGCAAGTCGTATGTCTCGACGGTGCCGTCACGGGATAACTGGGGATCCGGAGACCCCGATGGGAAAATCCTCACCGACGGGATTGTAGGCTCGCCCTACACCGGCGGCGGCGCCTACCGCTATGGCGGTTTGTGGAGCAAAGGCGACATGCCGGTGGTGACCGTCGACCTGGAGCAGGTCGAGAAATGCGCGGCCTTCCGCATTCAGGCCGGCGGCCATCCGTCGTGGGACGCACTGAAGGGTGAGGTCAAGGACAAGGTCGAGGTCCTCACCAGCCTGGACGACAAGCAGTACGTCAGCCAGGGATTCTTCGACTTCAACCTCCGCTGGAAAGACATCCCGGTGAACGACATGTGGCCGGACGAAGAGACCCTCCGCGGCCCCAACTTCCTCCTCATTCCCCCCAAGGCCGTCGAGGCTCGCTACGTCCGTTTCGCGGTCAGCCCGGAGCGATATTTCTCGGTCAGCGAGGTGCAGGTGCTCGACTCGGTGACGTTCGAGCCATTCGACCTCAAGCTCGCCTTGCCGGACGACACGGACCGGTCGGACATCAGCCACTACAACCCCAAGCACACTCCTTCCAGCCCTCACGGCTCCGGCGAGCCCAAAAAGAGTGAAGCATCGACTAGCACTCTCCCGCCTGCACCGGCCGGCAACCCCGCGGAGCCGGGTGTGTTGATCGAGGAAGTGTCGACCCTAAAATGCCTCGGCGTACGGTGGCTGGTCGGCGGCGACGGAAACGGCAATGCACGGATCGCCGTGGCCTACCGCAAAATCGGAAGCGAAACGTGGCGACCCGGCCTCGACCTTTTCCGTGTGGAGACGGCGGCCCTCCGCGAGCCGGACCATCGCCAGGCCGGCCGGACGATGTTCGCCGGCTCCGTCTTCGACCTGGAGGAGGAGACCGCGTACGAGGTCAAGCTGTCCCTGGAAGATCCCGACGGCGGCAACGCCGAGCGGATCCTTCGGATGAAGACCTGGGCGGAGCCGCGTCTCTCGCCCGACGCTCCAACCGTGGATGTCTATCCCGGCCAGCTTGCCGACGCACTATCCAAAGCCCGGCCGGGAGAAATCTTGCGACTCCATCGGGGCGTCTATCGTGGGACATTTCGACCGCTGAGCGGCGTGCCGGGCGAACCCATTGGCATCGTGGCCGCCGGCGACGGCGAGGTGGTTCTCGACGGCCAAGGGGCCAGCAACGTGATCAACGCTCCCGGCCTGCACGACGTGATTTTCGAAGGCCTCACGGTCCAGAATGCCCGCTGGGGAATTGCCGTCAGCGGAGGAGCCAACCTCGTCCTCCGCCGCTGCCTGCTCCGCGACGTGGACCACGGCTTCGTTGCCACCAGGAACGCCGAGGCCCAGCATCATATCCTCATCGCCGACAATGTGATGATTGGCCGCTCGAATTGGCCGAGGGCAGAAGGGATCGAAGATCGCCGTGGAGTGCAAATCGCCGGCACGGGACATGTCGTCTGTTACAACCGCGTGAGTCGTTTCGGCGACGCGATCGACACCTTTTCAACCTATCCCTGCGCGGCGATCGATTTCTACGGCAACGAGATCTCCGAGTGTACCGACGACGGCATCGAAATGGACTACTCGGAGCACAACACCCGCTGCTTCGACAACCGGTTGACCAACGTCTTCCAGGGGATCTCGGTGCAGCCGGTCCACGGCGGGCCGGTCTACGTCTTTCGCAATGCGATCTATAACGTCGGCATGGAAACGTTCAAGATGCACAACCACCCCTCGGGCGCGATTTTCTACCACAACACGTCGGTCAAGGTGGGCATGCCGCTATTGCTCTTCGCCAACACTACCGTCTCGAACTGCGTTTACCGCAACAACCTGTTCCTGGGTACCACCGCCAACTATGCTTATGAAACGACCGCCCAGATGCACGATTGCGATTTCGACTTTGACGGCTTTGGGGGGCAATGGGAGCTCTTCCTCAAGTGGAACGGTACACGATACGCCACCCTGGAAGATGCGGCTGACGATTCGCCCGCCTACCGGCACGCCGTCCGCCTCGACCCCGAGAAGGCGTTCCGGTCGGGCGTGAAGCCACCCGACGCAGTTCAAACGCAGTTCGACGTCGAGTTGAACGACCTGCAGCTCTCGCCTACCTCACGAGCGATCGATGCAGGCGTGGTCCTGCCGAACGTCAACGACGGCTACCGGGGTACCGCGCCGGACCTCGGCGCCTATGAGCTAGGTAGTTCGCTGCCGCACTACGGCCCGCGTTAACTGGGCTTACCAAACGTCTGCGTGGCAGACTGCCCAACATTATTAAAGAGAGCCCAGCAGGATGGGATCAACGAAATTCGTGGGGCTGTTTGGTACGTTCGTTTAGCGTGCTTACATTCCTTCCGGAGGGGGCAGGACGACAAGGCGTTCCAAGTGGATCACCAGTTCGGGGAAGGCACGGCCTTCGACATAGAGGATTTCCGGTCTCATCGCTACGATCACCTTGGTGAGCTTTAGCGGATAGACGATGTCCTCAGCCGGCTGCGCTGCGGCGCCTGTCGTGCCCTGCCAATCGGCGTTTCCCGGCCAGTGGAGCTTGTCGTTGGGACTGGGGTAGTTGCCCGGCAGCAAGAAACGCATGGTCTGCCAGCCGTCGAAGTTCACCAGCGGCTCGCCCATCGTGCCGCCGCGGATTGACGTCCGCCCAGCCGTGCCCGCGCGGTTGGTTGAGAGGGCGATCAGGTGCATGGCCGCATACCGCGTGTTGGCCACCTTGAAAAACGTGTGGGTCGATGGTACATTGAAGAGGTTCTTGACTTGTTGGCCGGAGCTTACGCCGATGAAAACGACCACCACCCGACGCACGTTCCTTGAAGCTGTGGCAGCGTTCTTGGCGGGGAGCGGCAAGCTCTTTGGTGGATCGCTCCGACGTCTGGTGCCCAACAGGCAGGAGCAACGTGCAGCAGACCGAGGTCGGAAGTTGGGCATCGGCACGGTCTCCTTGGAGGGACCGGATCGCGTCGAGGTCTATACATTGCAGACCTGGACGCTCGTGTATACCGCAGGCCAGCGCGGTATCAAGGCCGGCGGAGGGCTGCGGATCGGGCTGAGGCATCTGCAAGACTGGGTCGCCGAGATGCCGCAAACACGCAACCCTCGCGACGGCGGCTACCTTACGGCCGAGGCCGACGGCGGGGTGCCCGTCGATATCTCGATCCCCGGATCGGGCACGCTCGGTTCGCAATACTTTGCCTGGCAGAACCTCGTGCAGGCCATCGTCAGCGAGCCGGGACTCAAGTCGGGCGAACAACTGCGAATCACCTTCGGCGACCGGCGCGGCGGCAGTCGAGGCTGGCGTGTGCAACCGTTCGACGAGACCCACTACGGACTGAAATGCTATGTCGACATCACCAGCAGCGACGAATACCTGCCGCTTGAAGAAATCCCCACGGTCGAGATCGTCGCTGCCGGGCCGACGAAGCTCATCGTACTGACGCCGTCCCACGCGGTCGCCGGTGAGCCCTGCTGGTGCCTGGTCCGTGCCGAGGATCGCTTCGGCAATCCGGCGGCACGGTACCGAGGCCAGGTGCGTCTGACCTCGACCGATTCACGGGCCGAACTGCCCGAGGCGTTCACTTTCACTGGCGATGATCGGGGTGTGCATCGATTCGAGAACATCGTCCTCCGCACTCCGGGCGATCACACCGTCTCCGTCACCGACGGCGACCTGACGGATCGCAGCAACCCGGTCCGCGTCGCCGAGAACCGGCCCGCGACACGCGTGTTTTGGGGCGATCTGCACACGCATACTCTGCAATCCGACGG
>Ga0307380_10010703_pt1 | contig 11527 bp, 12 predicted proteins | sample UN3MG_FD_202239 | JGI IMG/M metagenome (GOLD analysis project Ga0307380, IMG submission 202239) | Soil microbial communities from Risofladan, Vaasa, Finland - UN-3 | ecosystem: Environmental > Terrestrial > Soil > Coastal area > Acid sulfate soil | place: Finland: Risofladan, Vaasa | collected... | reverse complement strand
GGGTCTTTGGAGGTCGTCAGCAACGAGGAGCGGTTTTTTGCCCTTTGCGACGAGGTATTTACCGAGTTTTGCGGCGGTGGTGGTTTTACCGCAGCCCTGTAGGCCAGCGAGGAGTATTACGGTCGGGCCAGGCGAGACGAAGTAGATTTGCGTATCGACCGGGCCCATAAGCCTAGTGAGCTGGTCATTTACGATTTTAACGAGTACCTGGCCTGGATGGAGGCTTTTTATGACTTCTGCACCGATGGCGGCCTGCTGGACGTCTTTGCAGAACTGCTTTACGACGTTGTAGCTGACGTCGGCCTCGAGGAGGGCCTTGCGGACGTCTCGCATGGCGTCGGAGACGTTGGCCTCTGTGATTCTTCCTCGGCCCGATAGTGAGCGGAAGACGGCGTTAAATTTTTCGGTTAATGACTCAAACACTGCTTTAAACTACCATTTTTTAGGTTTTTTCGGCTGTCAGTTATATTTATGCGCGAAATACCAGCGCAGCAAACCACGTATTCTAAGGTAGGAAGGGGTGTTTTGCAAGGGGAAAATCCCTGCAGGCGGAGGGGGAAATCGAGGTGGATTTTTTTGTTTACAAAACGAGATAAATCATATATTTATTCGCTTGACTAGGATTAAGGGCAGTAGGGCCGAGCAATTCAGTCCCATCTATAGAAAGGAGGTGAGAGAAAATCGACAGGTGGGGAGAAACATCAAACAACTAATTTTTGAAAAGGGAGAACGTATTATGTACAGGAAATTAATAAGTTTTATAGGCTTGGTTTTGATTTTAGGTTTATCCGGTACACTGGAGGGGACGACCTATTATGTCAGCCCATCCGGTGATGACGGCAACCCGGGGACCTCGCCGGAAGAGGCGTGGGCAACTATTGGTAAGGTAAACAACGTCGTGTTTGCCGACGGTGACAGTGTATTGTTCGAAGCCGGTCAGACGTTCAGCGGAAGCTTATTCTTTGATGCAAATGACGGCGGCACCGCAAGCAATCCGCTGACAATCGGCTCATACGGCATCGGCGGAGACGGCCGGGCAACAATCAGTTCGGGTCTTACAGACGGTCTCTATATGTATAACCGCGCAGGTACAGACATACAGGATTTGATATTTGTCGGCGGCGGCCGCCTTGAAAAAGTCAGTTTCAGCGGCATTAACATATGGACCGACCTGCCGGGCGATGTCAAGCTGGAGCGTATTTACATCGACAACGTTGATGTCAGCGAATATCATGAGAGGGGTATCAGCATAGGCGGGTGGAACAATCTGAGCGGATTCAAGGATGTTCAGATTACCAATTCTGATATTCACGATAATGCGGACATGGGGGTTTTTATCTGGGGTTATATGTATCCAGTAAGCGGCTGGTCGAACGAGGATGTTTATATTGCCCACTGCAAGGCCTACAACAACTCCGGGATTCCGAATATACAAAGTAACACCGGAAGCGGAATTGTTGTGTCCGGTACCGACGGCGCGCTGATTGAATTCTGCGAAACGTATAACAACGGCTGGCTGAATAAAAGCCGGGGCGAGGGTCCTGTGGGCATATGGCCATACGATGCGAACAACGTCGTAATCCAGTTCTGCGAGTCTCACCACAACAAGACCCTTGGCGCCGACGGCGGCGGGTTCGATATTGACGGCGGCTGTGTCAACTGTGTTTTGCAATACAATTATTCACATGACAACTATGGGGCCGGGTATCTGATTTGCCAGTATCAAGACGCCAGAGAATACAAGGACAACGTGGTTCGATACAACATAAGCGCTAATGACGGAATAGGTGCAGTTAAAGATATGGGTGCGCTTATGTTTTGGTCTTCCGGTTCAAGCGGCGGGATAAGGGACACGGAAATTTATAACAACACATTCTATTGCGGTCCTGATGCAATGGGCGAACCGATAAAAAGCTTCAGTGCTGCCGATACAATCTTCAACACCAGAATCCATAACAACATAATCGTGAAGAATACACCTTCCATTGATTATGTTATCAGGCTGAGGAATGCGACCTCTGCCACTTACACCTTCCAGAACAACTGCTACTGGTGCTGCGGTGACCCTATTGTATACAGATGGACCGGTGAAATGTACTACAGTATTGAAGAGTTTCGTGCAGCTACCGGCCAAGAGATGCTTGACGGTCAACCGGTAGGTTATGAGACGGACCCGCTACTGGTCAACCAGGGCGGCAGTTCCGATATTGATTACAAGCTTCAGGAGACCTCTCCGCTTAGGAATGCCGGTTTTGATTTGCCGTCTCTATTCGGAATCGATGTGGGGCCACAGGATTACTTTGGTACAGGGATTCCACAAGAGGGTGCCTATGAAATAGGAGCACATGAGTATACCGGCGGTACGCCTGATACAACACCTCCGAGTCCTGACCCGATGACATTTGCAAGTCTACCGGCTGCAACGGGGCACAGTTCTATAGAGATGACGGCGACGACAGCCACTGACTCGAGCGGCGTGGAATATTACTTCATGTGTGTTTCAGGCGGCGGTAACGACAGCATCTGGCAGGACGAGACATATTATGAGGACACAGGCCTTAACCCCGAAACGCAGTACTGCTATACCGTAAAGGCACGCGACAAGAGTCCAGCGCAGAACGAAACGGCGGCCTCGGGCAGTGAATGTGCGACGACAGACCAGGAACCACCGCCTGACACGACACCTCCGAGTCCTGACCCGATGACATTTGCAAGTCTACCGGCTGCAACGGGGAGCAGTTCTATAGAGATGACGGCAACGACGGCAACTGATGAAAGCGGTGTGGAGTACTATTTCACATGCACGAGCGGCGGCGGTAACGACAGCATCTGGCAGGACGAGACATATTATGAGGACACAGGTCTTAACCCCGAGACGCAGTATTGCTACACCGTAAAGGCAAGAGATAAGAGCGTCAATCAGAACGAGACGGCGGCATCGGGCAGTGAATGTGCGACGACCGAGCCTTACGGCGGTCCTGCCACACTGATAGATGATGACTTTGAGGGTACGCTGGCCAACTGGAACACTGACTGGGACCTTGTAACCACTTACTACGTTTCCGGCAGCCATTCCGTTGAGTGCAGCAGTGAGGACAATGATTTAATCTCCATTGACCTGGATACCTCCGGCGCATTGAATATTGCCATTACTTTTAAGTACAGAGTAGGCGGCATTGATGATAACGACAACATCGTGGTGCAGTACTATAATGGTACTGATTACATTACCATCGATGAAATAGGAGATGACGCCGAAGACACTTGGCTGACCTACAGTGATACGATAACGGACTCTCAATACTTCAAGAGTAACTTCCGTCTCAAGATTGAGGGCTCCGCCATTGACCCGGCTGAGTACCTCTGGATTGACGATGTTTTAATCACCATGGAGTAAGAGCATCGAGGGTCTTTATTTACCTTGATATTTGAAAGGTTTTTTATGCGTGGCGGCCTTATGGCCGCCACGCTTTTTTGGTAATAAGCGAGGAGGGGTTTCTGCCGGGCAGGGACACTGAAAAGGTAGATGAAAAATTTCAGAAATGGGATTTGCGCCGTGGCAGCAACTGACTTTTCATCTATATTGTGGATTTTGCGTATTTTGCCATCTGTTGGAGGCCTGTAAGGCATAAGCCCGACCATGTTTCCATTGTATCTTTTACCTTGTCTAATTCCTCAAGTGTCATGAAATCCATCTGTGTAATCATCTGTTCGCGTCTGGTGACCTTTGGCGCATCGAGGGTCCAATAGTGAACGACTCCGAGGTGTACACTTCCGACCTCGTTGGATTCGTCATTGAGGAAGGCAACGATGTGGTCAGTGTGGCTGGTTTCGACAGCCACTTCTTCGGCCACTTCGCGCTGGACGGCGGCAAGGTACATCTGGCGGAAATCGGTATCGAACAGAGGCACTTCATTATCGATGGGGTTTATATGGCCTCCAATACCGATGGACCTGTTTCCGACAAGGCGTGTTTCGCCTGCCCGTTTTCCCCTGACGTAGGTTAGGTATTTGCCGTTATGAGTCATTATGACGTATGGAATGAGCTGTTTGTATGCGGGGTTTTCTTCGGCCTTTGACCTTGGCATGAAGCGTGGGACGCCCGGCACAAAGATATTGTCGAGATATCGGTCGACATCAAACGCGAGTCCGTTAAACATACCGGCCTGTTCAAGGACTTTTCGGTCAATGACAAGTATTTGTTCTTCCTGAGCCATATATTTACCAGTAAAAAAAAATTGTTTTTTGGAATATATCTTATTTCTGGCTTGGTGTAAAGATAATCTGATTAGAGCGTTGGCGCAGGAGTGTCAAGACCCTCAACTACAAACATTTTATATTTATCTGGTTACAAGATATGTGCAGGATGTTTCTGTATAAACGGACAGAGTAATTGGAAGTAGCAGAAAGTATGTTATTTAAAAAAGCTTAAAGTTATTATAAGATTTTAATTGGACTTAGTTATATAAATTATGTACTTTCCCAGACAGCGATAGTAGAAAATGGTATTTGTCAATATTTGAGGAAACACTTATGAAAACAAGAAAGCTGATGAGTAGCCGTCAAAAAGCGATTTGACTTTTCCGCTAAGGCGGTTTACTATATGGCAGTATTGTTTGGATTTGATTGTAGATTCTTGACAACAAACAAAAGAGGGAAAATAGATGCCGAGATTTCCCAAAAAAGAAGCCCAAATCGCCGCATTAGCTGAGCAGCTATGGCGGGGACTGCTGGACAATAACGCTATTTTCCCACAGCCACCGGTTCACCCGATGCTGATAAGATTCAGAAAGCTAATCTACCAGTCCCGACACAATAATTTTCTGGCAGCCCGCGCTGCTGCCGAGCAGGCTACCACCGATAAGACAGAGGCTCTGGAAATCCTCATCGAAGCTCTAAAAGACGATATTCGTTATGCGGAAAATACAGTCAATTTCGATGATGACAAACTAAAGCTCATCGGCTGGGCGGGTAAAAAGGCCAAAACACCCTTGACTTTGCCAGGTCAGACCCGCCTGCTCGAAGCTCCAAAACAAGGTAAGGGATGGGTCTTTCTGGACTGGAAAGCGCCAGCAGACGGCGGCAAGCCCGCCGCATATAAAGTCCAGCGCCGAAACAGACCCGATGGCCTGTGGGCCGATGTAGCAACGGCGATACTATCGGAAATTACTTTAGTTGACCAGCCGGAAAAAACCCAACTCGAATATCGGGTTATAGCCGTAAATAAAGCTGGCGAAGGTTCGGAAAGTAATACGGTGATCGTGGTATTGTGAGCTTACATCATCGAATTGTAGGTTTACATCGTGGCGTTGTGAGTTTACAATATGACATTGTAAGCTTACATCATGATATTGTAGGTTTACATTGCGGTGTTGCAGGCTTACAATGTGGCTTTGTAAGGTTACATCGTGATGTTGCAGCTTTACGTTGAGGCATTGTAACGTTACATCGTGGCATTGTTAGCTTACATTGAGGCATTGTAAGGTTACATCGTGACATTGCGAGCTTACAATATGGCATTGTAAGCCTGCATTGAGGCATTGTAAACGGGCGAAAAGGAATATAACTTCTTTGTTTTAATGAAGTTAAATAGAAAAGTCGCAAAAAAGGCAATTCGAGAAAGATTATGGAATCGAAAGGCATGTCTAATAACGCATTTACATACAGTATCGCAATGCAGATAAAAAAACTTCTTGACGAAAGGTTATCTGCCGACAGGATACGGAAGAAGTCTATTCGAGCAAAGCTACGAGGTCTTGGCTTCTACATATCTGATTATTTCAATGGGTTTTCTTCGCATGACTTTGATAAATTGGTAGAGACTGGCAAAATTACTGTCATAGGACAATGTGGAGCAGGCCAAGTACCACCAATCCCTCCACCCCAATTACCCAAAGTAGGAGGTGAGGCTAAATCTGTCGATACGAAACAAGACCATGAAACCAACGATGGCAACAAGTTGTTTCCGCTTGCCAAAATGATCGCCGGTCTCTTGGAAGAAAAGTTTGGGATAGCTGCTAACTACAAGTTTGAAGTAATCAAGAATTGGCTGCCAAATACTCCGACACGTAGCCAATTCGAAGAGAGATGGAAAGACATAGAGACGGTGTATTACCAACTCGTAGACAGAAAATGGACACTCGAATCGAGGCTCAAAGAATTCAAAGATGATTTGAATGCTAATTTTCAAAAGATCGACGTGTGGTATGCAGAGCCATACCAGTTCATCTTCGAGTTTGATGAATGTCAACACTTCAATCAGTTTCGGTTGGCAACACTTGAGCATTACCCGTATTACTCGAAACACTCCTTTGACTTTGAGCAGTATAGAGTTCTATCAACGCAGAAGGTTGTGAATCCGAGTACTTTCGGCTTTCAGAAACTTCGTTCTTTCGATCCTCTCTTCCCTGAAATGTACGATGGTGAGAAGCAGGATAACCGAGTCCGACAACGTGCCTTTAGGGATTTTATGAAAGACATTACTCCCAATAGCGTTGGGTTAAATCCTACAATCAGGTTGTCGTACAAGACTACGAACGGAAAGAACGGAAAGAAGGTAGGTTTCAATTCAAGCGATGTAGAAGCGGCTCGCCAACTTATCCAATCAAAAGGATGGCTTGACAGAATTGTCATAAAGGACTGATACAACAACTACACATAATAGGCGGTACAATCTAATGCAATGCCTACACACGGAAATTGGAGATTTGGATTATGACACCAATAGAATACGAAAAATTTGTCTGCGAAAAGTTTTCTCAAGAAGGTTATAGAACGGAATTAACTCCTTGCAATAACGATTATGGGATAGATGTGTTTGCACATAAAAATGATGAAAAATTTGGCATTCAAGCAAAAATGTTTGGGCATACTACAAGAAAAGTCAATCGTCAAATGATTATGGAATTGCACGGAGCCAAAGACTTCTTTGACTGTGATAAAGCAATTTTTGTCACGGATGGCCAACTACTTGATACAGCAGTTGAAGTTGCTAAAAAATTAGGGATTGAAATACGATTTATTGAACCGGAAGAACGCCTTTCAGGTATTTCGAAATCTCGGAAGGATGATTTCTTTGAAAATATTTGGAAGGATTACATAAAACCTTTAGAAGGAAAAACTTTAGCAAGAGGGGATGGGAAAAGTAACAAAATAATCAAGGTTGATTGGAGTGGGATTGAAAGGATAACTTCTAATGGTAGGGCACAAAAAATAAAGATAGAAATCTTCCGTTTGGCTATTAATAAGATATTATCAGATGGAAGCATTACTCGTGATTTTATTAACCAAGAATATAAGGATAGAGCTTCATCTGGAATTGTATTAGTGCTATCCCGAGTTCCATTTTTTGAATACTGTAAAAGTCCTTCAAGAATTTTATTAAACAAAGAAAAATATAAAGACTATAGAACAAGTTTAGTAGAATAAGCAATTTTGCCCATTGAATATATTTTGTTGTCCCCTTCAGACTTGCGGGGAAAAAAGAACGTAACTTTTAATAGAAAGGAATTGTAAAATGGCAAGATTTCCAAGAACAGAAGCAGAAGTTATAGCATTAGCCGAGGCGATGATAACGGGACTAACCAGCAACGCAGTGCTTTACCCGGCGCCACCGGTAACGGTACTTGATCTGACGGCAGCGAAAACCGCTTATATCACGGCGCTCAATGCCGCGATTGCCGCCGCCGCCGCAGCCGAGGCAGCAACTACTGCTAAGGACGATGTGTTGGAAGATTTGGTCGATGCTATGAAAAGCGATATCCGCTACGCCGAGAATACCGTTGATTTCGATGATGACAAATTAAAACTCATCGGCTGGGCTGGCAGGAAAGCAGCTACTGCTTTACAGATTCCCGGACAGACGAGACTTTTGGAAGCGCCGCGACAGGGAGATGGCTGGGTATTTCTCGACTGGAAAGCGCCCATCGATGGCGGTGCACCGGCAGCTTATAAGGTAATGCGCCGAGAACGACCGGATGGCCCGTGGGCAGAGACGGCCACTGCCGTTATTACAGAGGCCACATTAGTCGAGCAGCCGAAGACAAAAGAGCTTGAATACCGCATCATCGCCGTCAACAAGGCTGGCGATGGCGAACCGAGCAATACAGAAATGGTCGTGCTGTAAAGGCTCAAATATTCGGTTAGACCTCGGAAAAATCAAGAAACAGGCAGATTTTGCTTGTTTTAACGGTCTTTGCGTGTCTTTGCAGCCCTTGGTTGGGTACGATGTAGCGAAGCCATTTTTATCGAGGCTTAACAATAATAATTTTTTAGAGGATAGAATAATGAAAAAAAGTTTATGTTTGTTGCTGAGTATCTTGATATTCTTGGCTGGTTGTGCTGGTAGAGAAGCTAATCCTATTGCAATCTATCTGCCGGGCGATGAAAACCGAAGCTGTGAAGGCTTGAAAGCGGAAGTTGCTCAACTTCAAGCTGATATGCAACGGTTGCTCCCAAAAACAAACAAGGGGGTAACAAACACATTATGGGCTACGGCTGGTGTGTTCTTAATTGTACCATTTTTCTTTATGGACCTCAAAGATGCTGAAAAAATTGAATTTGATGCAATGCGAAGGCGGCACAACCGCCTTCTCATTTACGCCGCAGAAAAGAACTGTGACATGGGCGGAGTAACAGCGGAGAGAATCCTATCAATAGAGGAGCGAAAAGCAGCAACCAAAAAACAAACTGGAGACAAAGCGGTTGACAGCAAAGAAACAAACTAACAAATGAAATGATGGGGATAAAAAAATGTCCTTTTGTTAAGGAGATAAAAATGAAACGAATGTTGTTGAAAAAAATTGTAATGAGTGTATTGGCTTTGGCTAGTTTGAGTGTGTTTTTGCTTACCAGTGGTTGTGCCGCAAATGCTATCAGGATGGTACCGACAGATTTTGAAGTGGTAAATAAGCACCATCATACTGTCAGCATAAATGAATCGATAGGGGGTAGAGAGACTAACCCTCTGTGGACTTCGCAAGTGTCAAACTCAGCGTTTACCGAAGCTTTAAGCAACGCCTTGGCAAAATCAGGTGTTTTTCAGGCTGTTATAAAGGGTGGTGGTGCGGACTATCTTCTTGATGTCACGATTCTGGACTATGACCAGCCGTGGATAGGAATTGATATTGATATACGCATGAAGACAAAGTGGGAGTTGGCTGACGCAAAGACACTTGTACCTGTTTGGTCAGACACTTTTGAGACAACTTATAGGGCGAAGTTGTCTGATGCACTTATTGCAGCGGAGAGGTTGCAAAAAGCAAATGAAGGCTCTGTGCGAACCAATATCAAAGAAGGTATCAGACGACTATCATTACTGAGCCTATAATTGGTAGGGAATCATGGTAGAGTAAGAAAAACCCCGCCACGCTCTTACTGCTCGGCCTCGGTGGTTTGTTGCTTCATCGTAGCAGAGGATAAAAAACATACTATATGAAAGATGTAACTATGTTTGGTTTTTTCAAAAGGAAAAAAATAGGCGGAGAGATAGCTTTTTATGGTTTACAGGAGTGGTGGCTCAACACTTTTACACCACAAGAACAGGCTTATATTGCCAGAAAATATTAACCACTTGGGGGGAATAACTCTAATGGTCTAATCACAGGTTGTATATCATGGAGTTCGGGTTCCGTTGTTTCATTTCTCCAATGTTTATCGGGGTGGTTCAATAATCCGCAAGACAGGCATATATCTGTAAGAATTTTAAAAAAGGCTGAAGAATTAAGTAAACAAATCCCTACCTCAGTATCAAGACCAAGTAATTCTCACAAAAATGATATTCCGGCAAAACTAAGCAAGCAAGAAGCCGACAACATCATTGATAAACATTTTTTGTATTATGAGACGATTAAGACTTACTATCGTGAACGTAATTCTAACCCCAATGCTCTTAAAAAAGCTATTGCAGCATGTCAGAACCAAATCACTTTGGCTCCTTTAACAGCAAAAGCATTTCGTAAGGAGTGGAGAGGTGAACCGCTTCCTGCACATACCGGATACAAGCAACTTGCTATTATTTTGGAAAAGCAAAAACAATTCCATGAAGCATTAACTCTTTGTAAAGAAGCGTTAAAAGCAAAATGGAATGGGGACTGGGAAAAGAGAATTGAGCGTTTGGACAAGAAGCTTAAAAAAATATCAAAACTAAACTCAGGTGAAAGAAACGAAATCACAAAAAAGTTAGCATAATAGATCAAAATCAACAACGAAATTTCCCCGTTGAATCGCTTCGTAAACCTTGCTTAACCAATTATTCCTTTACATCCGGCAATTGCAGGTTAAAATCAGCAATTATGTTCTGCTCTTGATACCGAAAGGCAAGAGTAACAGAGAAAACAAATTAAACCTAAATGAAGGAACCATATTATGCCTACTCGACAGACAAGACTTTTCGAGCGATCACCACATAACCCTATCATTTCGCCTTTAGATCTTCCTTTTCCAGCGGCAGCTGTACTAAATCCCGGTGCTTCCGAACAGGGTGATGAAATTGTGCTACTACTGCGCGTTGAGGACCATGCTGGGCACTCGAATATCTATGTTGCGCGTAGCAGGAACGGCGTAACAGATTGGAGATTTGAGTCAGAGCCAATACTTCGCTACGGTGAACAAGACTGGCGGTACGAACAGTGGGGTTGTGAAGACCCACGCATCACGTATTTAGCAGCGGAGAAGCGCTGGTATATTACCTACACTGCCTACTCGCCCAACGGAGCTGCTGTGGCATTGGCGTATACTGAAGATTTTGTCCGTGCTGAACGAATCGGGCTGCTGTTTTCTCCAAACAACAAAGATGCAGTACTGTTCCCGCAAAAATTTGGTGACCGATGGGCAGCGCTCCACCGTCCAGATGCCGGCGGTATGGAACACATCTGGTCAGCTTATTCTCCCGATTTGGTGCATTGGGGTGAACCACACTGTGTGCTGCCTGAGCTTGGTGGTGCTGCATGGGATGGTGCCAAGGTAGGTGCAGGACCACCTCCAGTTCTCACCGAACACGGTTGGCTTCTGATATATCATGGTGTTAAGGCTTATGGTGGTCAACTTGTTTATCGAGCCGGTGTAGCTCTGTTGGATAAAGACAGACCTCATAAAGTTGTTGCCCGTTCACGAAACTGGATATTCCAAGCCGAGGCACCATACGAACTATCAGGTTTGACACCAAACGTGGTGTTTCCGACCGGCCTTCTAATTCGAGGCGATGAGTTGTGGATGTACTATGGAGCTGCGGATACTTGCACATGTCTGGCGACGGCTAAATTAGACGAAATTATGGCAATTCTTACAACTTAAAGCATTATTAATGGAAAGTCCCTACAACTGTGCTACAACCCAAAGGTCAAATAGTGTGAGAAATCGCAAAAGTTGTAAATCTATAAGATTTGTAATATCAGAGACTTAAAGAATCCTTATAAAAGGCAAACATTTTATATATCCCAATGCTGAGAGCCTTTTATGAATTTGTTTTGCAGTATTATTCCGACAAAGGTGGGTATGATGAGCAGGACGGGCAGGAACCAGTTGTTAG
>Ga0307380_10010700_pt1 | contig 11529 bp, 8 predicted proteins | sample UN3MG_FD_202239 | JGI IMG/M metagenome (GOLD analysis project Ga0307380, IMG submission 202239) | Soil microbial communities from Risofladan, Vaasa, Finland - UN-3 | ecosystem: Environmental > Terrestrial > Soil > Coastal area > Acid sulfate soil | place: Finland: Risofladan, Vaasa | collected... | reverse complement strand
TATCCATCGCCCCTGCTTTAATTAAACTCTCCAAAACCTTCTTGTTAACTTTTTGGGCATCAACTCGCAGACAAAAATCAGTCAATGATTTAAATTGGCCCCCTACTTCTCGAGCGTTTAAAATGGCTTCAATCGCTGCTTGGCCAACATTCTTAATCGCCGATAAGCCAAAACGGATAGCTTTATCTTGAAAAGAGCCGGGGTTTTCTTCGATGGTAAAATCAACATAAGAACGATTAATGTCTGGTAGCAAAACTTTAATGTCCATTCGCCGGCACTCATTGACCGCCGTCGTTATTTTTTCATCTTTCGTCGGACCAGATGAGCTTCCCGCTTCGGCGGTAAGTAAAGCCGCCATAAATTCAACCGGATAATTGGCTTTCATGTAGGCAGTTTGGTAAGCGATCATCGCATAGCATGAAGCGTGACTTTTGTTAAATCCATAAGCACCAAAAGGTTCAATCTGCCGAAACAATTCTTCTGCCTTTTCTGAAGTTAAGCCGTTTTCAATACAGCCTTGAACAAATTTATTTTTCAATCTACCCATCTGCGGCCGATGCCTTTTGGAACTCATGGCATGACGAAGTTTATCAGCCTCGCCCCAAGTGTAACCAGCAATTTGGGTGGCAATCAAAAGGACATCATCCTGAAAGGTAATCAAACCATAGGAACGAGAAAGAATCTCTTTTAACTGCGGAGTAAGGTAACGAATCTGCTGGGGATTGTGTTTTCGGCGAATAAACTCAGGAATTACTTGCATCGGCCCAGGCCGGTATAAGGCAACCATGGCCATTAAATCGAAAATTGTCGTCGGTTTTAATTCTTTGATATATCTTTGCATGCCGCTTGATTCCAATTGGAAAACACCCACCGTAGAAGCTTTTGAAAGTAGGTCAAATGTTTTCTTATCATCCAAAGGAATTTCAGAAAGGTCAACTTCTTTACCGCTGGCTTTTTTAATAATGCCTAAACAATGCTCTAAAGTCGAGAGATTTCTTAATCCCAGGAAATCAATTTTCAAAAGCCCGATTGCTTTTTCGTTGGCATCAAGATCAGTGGAATACATATCATATTGAGTGACTCGCTTTTTTTTGGTTTTTGGTTCTAACTGTAAGGGCACGTAATTAGTTAAGGCTTTATCACCGATGACCACTCCAGCCGCATGGACTGAAGCATGGCGAGCAACACCCTCAACTTTTTTGGCTAAATCCAAAAGCTTTTTGTATTCTGGTTGGCGATAAAAATTGGCTAATTCTGGAACGGAATCCAAAGCTTTGGTAATTGAGTGGTTAAAAGGAATTAATTTGGCAATTTTATCAGGTTCTGAATAAGGCATACCTAAAACTCGGCCAATATCCCGAATCGCTCCCCGGGCTTCCATTCGACCAAAGCTAATAATGTGGGCCACTCTTTCTTTGCCATATTTGTCAACGACATAATCAATCACTTCATCTCTTCGGTCGTCAGCAAAGTCAAGGTCAATATCTGGTGTGGAGGGTCGCTCAGGGTGCATGAATCGCTCAAAAGGTAGCTGAAAATATAAAGGGTCAATACTAGTGATTCTTAAAGCATAGGAAACAATAGAACCAGCCACTGAACCCCTGCCCGGACCGACTCGAATGCCTTGTTTTTTCGCCCAATTGACAAAATCCTGAACAATTAAAAAGTAGGTTGAGTAACCTTTGCTAATAATCACGGACAGTTCATATTCGACCCGTTTTTTGATCTCTTCGGTAATTCTTGGGTAACGTTTTTTTAAACCGTCTTCCACCAATTCTTTTAAATATGAGTCAGGTGTATAACCTTCAGGAACATCATATTTGGGCAAATGCCACTTACCCACTTCCATTTCTAAATTACATTTCCTGGCAATTTTTCTGGTATTTTCGATGGCTTCTGGGTAATCTTTAAAAGCCTCGATCATTTCTTCTTGCGAACGAAGATAAAAGTCAGGCGAATTAATCATTGTCAGCCGGTTTTTATCAGCAATCGTTTTTTGAGTTTGAACCGCCAGCAAAGCGTCTTGGGCCTCAGCGTCATCAGCATTAACATAATGAACGTCGTTGGTAGCAACAAGCGGAATGCCAAGTTTGCGGGAGAGCTTGATTATTTTTTGATTAGCTTTTTTTTGGTCAGGAATTTTGGGGTGGTGTTGAATTTCAAGATAAAAATCTTTGCCGAAAATTTCCTGATATTGCTTGACTTTTTCCTCAGCTTTTTTATTCTCATTTTTAAGCAGTAAAGCGGGAATTTCTCCTTGAAGACAAGCAGAGGTGGCAACCAAACCCTTAGAATATTGTTTTAGAAGTTCCATATCAATTCTGGGTTTGTAGTAAAAACCTTCCAAATGAGCCAGAGTGGTTAACTTAATCAGGTTTTTATAACCAACTTCGTTTTTAGCCAACAAAACCAGATGATTTCTGTCAGCGTCAACATTAGCCTCTTTATCAAAACGAGAGCGTGTGGCTAAATAGGCTTCCATGCCAATAATTGGTTTGACGCCAAATTCCAAACCAGCCAAATAAAATTTATGAGCGCCATACAAAACTCCATGGTCAGTTAAAGCCAGAGCATCCATGCCCAATTCCACCGCTTTGGCAAAAAGGTCTTCAATTTTGGACAAACCATCTAGAAGTGAATATTCAGAGTGGACATGAAGATGAGTAAATTTTGCCATTACTTTAATTTTATCACAATCAATCGGCGAGCTTGGTTGGGGTCGGCTTGGCTTTTTGTTTGTCTCATCACTTGACCGACAAGAAATTCAACCACTGTTTCTTTTCCTCTTTTGTATTCTTCAATGACTTTGGGGTTAGTTTTCAAAACGTGCTTGATGATTTTTATTATTTTTTGCTGGCTTATTTTTGGTTTGGTTTTTTGAGCGATTAAAATTTTCACTAATTGGTCTGGTGAGATTTTTTTAATATCAACCCGTTTGTTGATAATCACGTTGGCAATATCTTTGATTGGCAACTGGTACTTTTTTCCCAAGCTAATTGTTTCTTCAAAAAAGCTTAATTTTTGGAGGTCTGCAACTAAAATCTGGGCTTGATAGTTTGACAACCCGAATTCTTTAACAAACCGAGTTAGTTTTTTTTCAGGCAATTCCGGCAGTTGAGCTCTAATCGCATTGATTTGTTTTTTTTGCCAACTAATTGGTGGTAAATCTGGCTCTGGAAAATAGCGATAATCCTGCGCTTCTTCCTTGACTCGTTGGGAAAAGGTAGCTTGTTTTACTTCATCCCAACCTCTGGTTTCTTGAATTAATTTTTTACCTGCCCTAATTTGTTGTGCTTGTCTTTTAATCTCATAGTCAATCGCCTTTTCCACAAAACGAAAAGAGTTTAAATTCTTAACTTCTACTTTATAACCTGGCAATTTTTGTTCATTTGGCTTTTTCACACTAATGTTGGCCTCCAACCGCATTGACCCTTTTTCCATGTCACAATCAGAAATACCAAGATAACGAACATTTTGTTGGAGTTTTTTTAAGAATTCTTTTGCTTCTTGAGCACTGCTAATATCCGGTTCAGTAACAATTTCCATTAAAGACACGCCCGAGCGGTTAAAGTCAATTAAAGTTCGATTGGCGGAATGAATCATTTTGGCCGTGTCCTCTTCCAAATGCACCCGTCTGATTCGCACTTTACCCAATCTCCCATTTTTGCACAGAGGCATATCGTATTGACTAATTTGATAACCTTTCGGTAAATCCGGATAAAAATAGTTTTTTCGGTCAAATTTACTTAAAAGTGGGATTTGACAGTCTAAAGCCAAACCTGTCAACACTGTCCATTTAATTGCTTTTTTATTGGCCACCGGTAAGGCACCAGGTAAGCCTAAACACACTGGACATACCTGAGTATTAGGCTTCTTAGCAAAATGATCCGCGGGGCAACCGCAAAACATCTTGGCTTTGGTTTTCAGCTCAATATGAATTTCAAGACCAATGACTGGCTGGTAATTTAGTTTTTGTTTCATTTTAGTTTATTGTTAACGGCAATAATCATCGCTTGCCTCTTTTTAGCAAAAACGCCCAAAAGAATAATAAAAGCCCCCGTCATCAACATAATAAACCTGAGGCCAAAAAGATCAACCAAAGTGGCCGTGAATAAAAGAGGTAAAACCGCGCCTAAGTTAACCATTGTATTTAAAGCGCCAAAAACACGACCGCGGACATCAAAAGGGGTATACTCTTGAATAAGAGTTTGTAAAGGGATAAAAATAAGTACCGCACCAGCCCCCAGAATAAAAAATATCGGTAAAGCAATCAGGTAAGGATGTTTACCAAACAAAGTAAAAAACGCAAGAGAAAAAATGGCTATGCCGCTCAGGTATAAGCCAGCTAAAACTAAAACATTTTTTCTCACTTTGGAAATAGTTTTGCTGACATAGTAGCTTGCTAAAAACACACCCAAAATTGCTGGAATAATTACCAAAAAAGAAGAATCAGCGAAGTTTATTTTTAGCATTTCAGCTAAAGACGGCAAAACAATTAAACCCATGGCTACCAAACCTTGAAGACCGGTTAAAACTAAAATCGGAAATAAAACAAGCGGCTCATTTTTGATAAATCGGTAACCTTCTTTGGTTTGTCGCCAAAAGGCAGGTAAATCCAGAGCCTTGCTTAAACTGGACAAATCAGAAAAATCAATTTTTATTTTTTTAGTCCCTCTTAAAGGCTTTTTGGGTAAAGATAATGAAATAGCCACTACCAGAAAAAGCAAGAAAGAAACCAATACAAAAGTGAAATCAACCCACTTTAAAAACTTAAGCGCCAAACCACCAATTAAAGCACCAACCATAATCGAACCCTGGCTGGTTAGAAGAAAAAAACTGTTGGCGACTGGCAAAGATTTCTTTTTTACTAAAGCTGGTAAAGCTACCCCAACAGCCGGGTTGAAAAGTTCGTCGCACAAAGAATAAAGAAAAACAATGGCGTAAACTGCCCAGATTTTTTCACCGATGCCTAAATAAGCCAAAACAATTACCGCTTGAAAAAGATTACTTAAAACAAAAATTTTTCTTTTGCTAAGATTATCAATAAAAACACCAATAAAAGGGCCCAAAATCATCGTGGGCAAGTAGTACAAAAATAGGAAAAAACTCACCGCGACGGTTGATTGGGTGACTGCAAAAATCCGGCCGATGAGAATAAAATTAAGGGCATAGGCACTGACTAAAGAAATAACTTGGGCTAACCAAATTTTTAAAAAATTTTTATTGGTTAATATCTTTAAAAAAAGGCTTTTTTTCATAATTTTGGTTTTTCTTGGCACAAATTAATCGCTTTTTCACAAGCAAAACCTGCTTGCAAGATTAAAGATTCAGCAAATTGGGGGCCAATGATTTGCATACCTACTGGCAAATTGTCAACCAATCCCACTGGTAAAGATAAAGCTGGCACCCCAGCCAAATTGGCAGTACTTGTAAAAATATCTGACAAATACATTTTCAAGGGATTATCAACTTTTTCACCTAATTTAAATGGCAAATCAGGCGAAACGGGCGTAATAATTAAGTCAACTTTTTTAAAAGCGTCCTCAAAGTCCTTTTTAATTAAAGTCCGAACTTTCATCGCTTGCAAATAATAAGCTTCATAATAACCAGCAGAAAGCGTGTAAGTTCCCAGCATGATTCTTCGTTTGGCTTCATCGGTAAATTTATTTCGGGGAAAACCGTAACGAATACCATCATAGCGGCCTAGGTTGGAGGAAACTTCTGACGGTTGGATGATGTAATAAACCGCTAAAGCGTACTTGGTATGGGGCAAAGAAATTTCACTTATTTTTGCCCCCAACTTTTCCATTTTGGCTAGGGCTACCACTAAACTCTGCTTAATTTTACTATTTAAGCCTTTAATAAAATATTCTTTAGGAAGGCCAATTTTTAGATCTCTGATCGGCTGGTTGATATTTTGGCTGTAATCTGGTACCGCTCTTGGAGGCGTGGTGGCATCCAACAAGTCCTTGCCAGCCGTGATATTCAAAATAATGGCCGCATCAGTGACATTTTTAGCCAAATGGCCGACGGCGTCTAGAGAAGAAGCCATAGCCACGACACCGTAGCGGCTGACTCGGCCATAAGTAGGCTTCAAACCAACTACACCGCAAAAAGCGGCTGGCAATCTGATTGACCCACCAGTATCAGTGCCAGTGGCAGCCAGACACATGTCAGCGGCCACAGCCGCCGCAGAACCACTACTTGATCCTCCAGGTACTCGGGACAAATCCCAAGGATTTTTGGTCAACCCAAAGTCTGAATTCTCTCCACTTGAACCATGAGCCCACGCATCCAGATTGGTCTTGCCAATGATGACTGCCCCGGCTTCTTTTAATTTTTTAACGGTGGTTGCATCGTAAACAGGCAAGTAATTAGCCAAAACTTTAGAACCGGCTGTAGTCTTTATGCCGGAAGTTGAAAAAATGTCTTTGACGGCAATAGGAATGCCAAGAAGCGGCGACTGAGAACCTTGTTGTCTTGCCTTATCCGCTTTTTGAGCTTGATTTAAAGCTTTTTTTTCACAAACAGTAATAAAAGCATTAATCTTCGGCTCAACTTTTTTGATTCTTGCCAAACATGTCCTAGCAAGCTCAACAGCCGAAAATTTTTTTTCTTTCAAACCTTTTAAGGCCTGGGTAATGGTTAGTTCGTTTAACTCCATTTTTCTTTAACTGATTTAGTTTTAAAAAACCCACTTTTGGCTTCAGACGCATTCGCAAGAGTTTCTTTTTGAGTAAGACATTTTTCCGCTTTGTCTTTCCGTAAAACATTTTTTAAACCTGTTACTTGGCTGGTTGGCTCGACTTTTTTGGTATCGACCCTTTGCAAAATCTCAACATAGTCTAAAATTCCTGAGAGCTGTTTCTGGGACTTTTTAACTTCAGAAGGACTGAGCGTTAATCCTGCCAGTTTGGCAATATGTCTAACTTTTTGAGGAGTAAGTTTGGTCTTTTTCATTTTTTTAACTCATTTGCCTTAAAGCTTTTATCCTTTCCCCCACTGGGGGATGGGTATTAAACAAATTAGCAAACCAACCAATTTTGTCATGCCGATTTTTTAAGGGATTGGCAATATAAAGATGGGCTGTTGCTTTGTTTGCCGCCTCAAGCGGTTCTTTATCTGCGCTAATTTTTTCCAAAGCCCGAGCCAAGCCATCAGGAAAGCGTGTTAGCTTTGTCGCTGAGGCATCGGCCAAAAATTCTAGGCGTCGAGAAATCGCTAATTGGATAAGGCGGGCAATTAATGGCGAAAGCAAGACCAGCAAAAGGCCAACTACAAACAATGCCGCTTTTAGATTACCAGCTTTACTTTCTCTACCCCGACCGCCAATTTGTGTTCCCCTTAAAAACCAATCAGCCAAAAGGGTAACCATACCTACTAAAATCACCACAACACTCATTAGTCTGGTATCGTAATTTTTAACATGGGAAAGTTCATGAGCAACCACGCCTTCAAGTTCAGTTCGGTCAAGCTTCGCCAGTAAGCCCGTGGTGGCACAAACTACGGCGTGTTGCGGATCTCGGCCAGTGGCAAAAGCGTTTGTAGCCGTATCTTTGATGACATAAAGTCGAGGCATCGGTATTTGAGCAGCCATAGCTAAGTTTTCAGCCACCGTGAAAAAGTGAAAATCTTTTTTACGGTCCGCGGGTCTAGCCTGAGAAAGAGCCAAAATCAACTTATCTCCCCACCAATAACTTGAAAAACTCATTATACCTGCCAAAATAAGGGCAAAACCAACCATACCCAGGCCATAATCTAAAATTTGACTAAAAGCCCAGACTGTTAAGGTGATAAAAACGACGAAAAGAAACATAATTACAAAACTTCGCCGTTTATTTCTGTCAATTTGTTCGTAAACGTTCAGCATTTTAAAGTTTTACTTTAGGTGTCTTCAATTCTTGGCTGCTCACTTCCAGATGCTCACCAGTCTCGGGCATTTTTAAACCTGGCTCTTCTTTGAAATTAAAAAGCAGGGCCACAAATTTACTGGGCACAGTTGCTACCATACGGTTATAGTCAGCTACCAAGTCAATCAAAGTCCTTCGGCTGTAAGTCAATTTATCGGCCGTATCCCGAAGTTCATCCATCAATTTAACCGTTGGTTGGGCCCCTTTAATCTCGGGCGTACTTTCTAAAACGACTCTAATGGGATTTAAGGCCGTCTGTAACTGAGTACTAGCATCAATCATCTTTTGGGCATCATTTGATTTAAGTGCCTGGTTAACACTTTTTCGAGCATCAGTGATTTTTTCAAAAATTTCTTTTTCGTGTTTTAAGTAACCCTTGACCGTCTCAGTCAAATTCGGAATTAAATTAGCCTGGCGCTTTAATTGGTTGCCGATTTCCTGAATGGCATTTTTAATTCGACTCTTTTTGATCGTCACAAACCGATTGTAGGTAGCCACCACATAAAAGATGGCCACCGCTAACAAAATAATAAAAATCATAAATATTGGCATTTTCTCACCTCCTTTCTGGGTGAAAAAAAACTAAGTTCGTTTCAGTCTAGCATTTAATTTAAGCCAAGACAATGTGTTGATAATATCACTTTTTTCAGCCCAGCCTCTCCGGGCCACCGAAACTCCGTAAGGCATTAAACCCATTTGGCTTAAAGCATGACTGTCAGTATTAATTACCATTTTCACTCCATTTTTCACGGCCTCCCTTACTAAAACGTCCGGTAAATCAAGCCTGTCTGGCCAAGCATTAATTTCCAACCAAATATCTGCTTTTTTGCAAAAAGCAAAAACTTTCTCCCAATTCAATTCATATCCCTCTCGTTGACCCAATTTTCTGCCTGTGGGGTGGCCTAAAATCTTGACTTTTGGATGTTCAAGACCTGCCAAAACTCTTCTGGTCATTTCTTTTTTATTCATCTTAAAGCTTGAATGAATCGACGCCACCACATAATCAAGTAAATCAAATCCTTTTTCCGGAAAAGCCAACTGACCATTAGGCCGAATATCTACCTCTAATCCATTTAATAGGGTAATTTTGTTACACGAGGACTTTAATTGCTCAACAGCCCCGTTTTTACGCTTAACAAGGTCAATTATTTGCTTTTCACTGTGATGACTAAGGCTGGGGTTGTGTTCACTAAAGCCAATATATTCATAACCAAGCTCAATTGCTTTCATAGCCATCTCCTCCATGGAATTTTTTCCCTCATCATGACTGGGTTCCAAAGGATAATTTGAATGAAGATGGAAATCGCCTTTAATATCTGAAGTTTTCACTAAATTAGGCAATTCCCCCTTTTGGGCCACTTCAATCTCGCCTGTATCTTCTCGAATCTCCGGTGGAATCCAAGGCAAGCCTAAATCATGATAAAATTGCTCTTCAGTAGCATATTCTTTCAATTTCTTGCCTTTTTTAATACCATGTTCAGAAAGTGAAAGCCCTTTTTTAAGAGCAAATTCTCTTAGATGAATGTTGTGGTGTTTGCTGCCAATAAAATACTGAAGCATCGAACCATAAGCCTCAGGCTTTTGAACTCTAAGGTCAACTTGGCAGCCTCCTTTGAGCAAGATTGACGCGCCAGTGGGTCCTTTTTCGATAAGTTTTTTCTTCTTAGGATACGCCACAAACCAACTCACCACCTCGGTTGGCTTTTTGGTGGCCACAGCGATATCAATATCACCGACGGTCGCTACCCTTCTTTTTAAACTGCCTAAAGGGTCAATTTTTAAAGTAGCAGGAGATTTTTTAAGATAAACAATGATATCTTGAGCTACGGCATCAGCATAAGACAAAGGCATTCTTTTCTTTTTAATTCGGCCCTTTTTAAAATCTAAAATTGCCTCTAAAATGTCAGTTTGTGATTTCTCTCCAAAACCTTCTAAAAGGGCGATTTTTCCTTTTTTAGCTGCTTTTTCAAGCTCAACCAAGGCAGTTTTGGCTCTTTTTATCTCTAATTCCTGGCAAAGCTTATAAGCTGTTTTAGCACCAATTCCAGAAATGCTTAAAAACTCAAACATAGCCGGAGGTAATCCTTTAATTAAACGGTTGAAATGCTTTACTTTCCCGGTACGAAAAAGCTCATCCAAATGTTGGGCAATGCTCGCACCTATGCCTGGAAGAGTTCTTAATTTGCCATCATCCCAAAGATCTTTGACCTCACTAGTCGCATTTTCAACCGCAGTGGCTGCCCGATCGTAGGCAATAATTTTGAACCGATTACTATTTTTTACTTCGTAAGCAGCGGCAATTGCTTGAAGGAGACAAGCCACTTCTTGGTTATTCAAATTGCGGTTCATTTTCATACTAGTTACTTTTTATATAATATCATAAGTCAAACTTAGTGTCGTTCGTTGACTTGGATTCAATAATTTGCTATTCTTCATCTTAAGGGGCCGTAGCTCAATTGGTTAGAGCTTTCGCCTGTCACGCGAAAGGTTGTCGGTTCGAGTCCGATCGGTCCCGCCTGCCCCCTATTTCTGCCCAGAAAGGAGGTTAAGCCAATTATGGCAAATGGATACTTAAAATCCCTGCTTAAGAAATTAAAACTTAACGAATCAACCATTAGTATGTTTTTAGGGTTGCTCGTTGTGGTGGTCATCGGCATGTTGGTCTTCAACTATTTTAAAAGTGTTAATCTACCCACAGAAGAAGAAAAAGAAGAGTTAAGTTTATCAGAAACAACGGAGATTAAACTTTCAGACTTGCCCACTATTTACGTTGTTAAGGAAGGTGACAATCTTTGGGAAATTGCTGAAAGTATTTATGGCTCAGGTTATAATTGGGTGGACATCGCTGCTGAGAGCAAGCTTGTTGATCCTGATGGCCTAGCAGTTGGCCAAGAATTAACCATTCCCAAAACAGAAGCTAAACTCATGACAGTTCAAACAGATAAACCTGCAGGTGAAACAATCACTGACAGCCAATATACGATAATTAAAGGAGACCACCTTTGGGCAATTGCTGTTAGAGCTTATGGTGATGGTTATCGTTGGGTGGAAATTGCGCGTGAAAACAATATAGCCAATCCGAATCTGATCCACCCAGGCAATATTCTTAGCCTGCCAAGATAAAAGTTAATTTAAAAAAAGAAAAACCACTAGCTTGTTTTTCAATATTTTGTTTGGCAACTTCCGTTCACGAAAAGACCTAAACAAAAGGGTTTTTACTTCCTAGCCTAGTATTTTTCACCCTATAAGGCAAAATGCTTATATAAACAAATACTCTAGGATTCAAGGAGATTAAAACTGTTTAAGAGGAATTATGGGCTTACTAGTTATGATCTAAATCCTCAGGAAAGAATTAGTTTATTTCACCAAGAGCATCCAAATGGGGTTGCTTAAAAATCCAAATAATAAAGCTGCTAAAATTTTATATTTAGCTTTTTTGAATTCAATCGGCTTAAAAAGAAGAAAATAGGCAAAAACACTGACAAGAATAAAAATCACCAAATAAGCAATGTAGTTGAAGAAATAATAATATCCTTCCTCATACAGTCTTTTCAACCACCCTTCATAAACGGTAGGCATGTAATAAAAACCAGAATATTTTGAAAACGATTCTGTAAGA
>Ga0307380_10010696_pt1 | contig 11532 bp, 17 predicted proteins | sample UN3MG_FD_202239 | JGI IMG/M metagenome (GOLD analysis project Ga0307380, IMG submission 202239) | Soil microbial communities from Risofladan, Vaasa, Finland - UN-3 | ecosystem: Environmental > Terrestrial > Soil > Coastal area > Acid sulfate soil | place: Finland: Risofladan, Vaasa | collected... | reverse complement strand
AAGAAATTTCTCATAGGGACTGAGGAGGGGATAATCCATCGGCTGAAGAAGGAAAATTCCGATAAGACCTTCTATGTCGTATCTAGGGCTATGGTGTGTCCCAATATGAAGAAGACCACTCTGGAAAAGCTTGCAGTAACAATGGAGACAAAGAGAAATGTGATTGTTGTTCCCGAGGACATAAGGGTAAGGGCCAAGCGCGCTCTGGACCGCATGCTGGAGGTAGTCTAAAGAAACATTATGAAGAAAGAATACGACTATATAATCGTTGGCAGTGGAATCGCAGGCCTTTATGACGCCTTACTGCTACAAGACCAAGGCAGTGTGCTCATTCTCACCAAGGGCAGCATAGATGAGTGTAACACCAAACATGCCCAGGGCGGCATTGCCGCTGCCATCAGCAGTATCGACTCCCCAGAGCTTCACTTCAAAGATACTATAGCCGCAGGGGCTGGCCTGTGTGACCCCGAGGCGGTACGCATTCTGACGGAAGAGGCTGCTGACCGAATTGCTGACCTGGTCAAATTGGGTGTTCCTTTTGACACGGTCAATGGTGAAATCGCGCTGACTAAAGAGGCTGCTCACAGCGTCCCCAGAATTCTGCACGCTGGCGGAGACGCCACGGGGGAACGCATTGAGGTAACTCTGAGCAATGCTGCCCGTGCCTCGAAGGCAATCACAATCTTTGAATATTTCCTTGCTACAAAGATACTGGTCAAACAAAGCAGAGTCTACGGTGTTGCTGCCCTGGATTTGCATTCCGGGACCCGGGAAGAATTCGGCTGTCGTAATCTTATCCTGGCCACAGGTGGCGTGGGGCGGCTGTTTAAAATAACCACTAACCCTGATATAGCAACTGGCGACGGCGTGGCACTGGCTTATCGTACCGGCGCTGAGATTGTGGATATGGAATTCTTCCAGTTCCATCCCACTGCTCTGCGAATGCCCGGCGTGCCTCTGTTTTTGATTTCGGAGGCGGTGAGGGGGGAAGGCGGTATATTGCGCAATATACGCGGCGAGCGTTTTATGACGAAATATTCACCTCAGAGAGAGCTGGCGCCCAGAGATGTCGTGGCTCGTGCCATCGTTGCGGAAATGAAGGAAACTGGCGCCAATCGCGTCTTTCTGGATGTAACGCACATGCCGGCACGGATTTTGTCTGCTCGTTTTCCTCAGATATATCGTTTTTGTCTGGACCATGGTTTGGATATTACAACCTCTCTGATTCCAGTGGTTCCTGCCGCCCACTACGTAATGGGTGGCGTAAAGACAAACTATTGGGGGGAGACCAACATCGTGGGCCTGTTCGCCAGCGGCGAGGTCGCAAGCACCGGGGTGCACGGAGCTAATCGTCTGGCATCTAATTCGCTGCTTGAGGTCCTGGTATTCGGCAAGAGGATTGTGGAAAGGACCATAAGAGGGAACGGGCACGTAAAAACTGCACCGTCGCAAGAAGTATACACCCTCAAGAAGCGAGATACTTCGAACGTCAAAGAAGCTAATTTGAATATGACCGCTCTGCAATCTCTGCTCTGGGATAATGTAGGCATCGTGCGCTCCGGCAAAGAGCTTGAGGAGGCTGCCAATGCCCTGGCTGCCTGGGAAAAGGAACTTGAGCCTGCCACGGACCGTCCCTCTTACGAGCTGGCTAACATAGTTCTGGTGGGTAGATTGATGGCAGAGGCAGCGCTCATCAGGGAAGAGAGCCGCGGAGCTCACTACCGTTCCGATTTCCCCAATACCTCGGATGCCTGGCTAAAACATATAGTATTCAGTAAAAAAGTCATGAAATCTCAGTAATGAAGAGAGAACGATATGGTCAGGTATCTGGTCGTGTTTGAAAAGGCTGGCGAAAAATATACCGCTTACGTCCCTGACCTGCCCGGTTGTTTTGCTGCAGGGGCGAACCTTTCTGAGGTCAAAGAGAATGTTCGCAAGGTTATTAGGCAAAATATAAGAGGAATTGTGCTGAGAGGGGAACCTCTCCCTGAGCAGGTAGCATTCTCCGAATATATAGATATATAACGTCTTGCAGTTTGAGTAAGTTATGGTCACATCAATTAAAACGGTGTGGAAACAGATTGAGCAGATAGTCAGCAACGCTCTGGCTGAGGATTTTGCCTCCGGAGATGTTACTACCGAGGCGCTCATTCCCTCCGACCTCAAGGGCAAGGCGTCTATCATGGTTAAGAGGGATGGTGTCCTGGCTGGTATCGATGTGGCGAGGGAGGTCTTCAGACAGGTTGACCCCCTATTGCGATTCAAAGGATTGGCCAAAGATGGGGCGAAAGTACGCAAAGGGAAGGTCGTTGCTACTGTAGAGGGAAAGGTAGCCAACATTTTAAAGGCAGAGCGGACGGCATTGAATTTTTTACAGCACATGAGCGGAATTGCTACTGAGACAGCGAGGTATGTGGAGGCTGTATCAGGAACGAAGGCGGTAATTACCGACACACGTAAGACAATCCCGAACTTGAGGCTGTTGGAGAAGTATGCGGTGAGAACCGGCGGGGGAAAGAGCCACCGTATGAATCTTGCCGATGGCGTTTTGATTAAGGATAATCACCTGATTGCTCTTCGGGCGAGCGGTGTGGGGTTGGGGGAGGCGACTAAAAAAGCCAGACGACGCGCCCCGAAAGGTTTGAAGATTGAAGTAGAGGTCGAATCGGTACAGCAGGCACGAAAGGCACTCGCTGCAGGTGCCGACATTATCATGCTGGACAATATGAAGCTGGAGGATATGCGTAAAGCAGTGAAGCTGGTAAAGGGCAAGTCTCTTCTTGAAGCATCGGGCGGCATTACTCTGGATAATGTGCGCTCTGTTGCTGAGACAGGCGTTGACCTTATCTCCATTGGCGCGCTAACTCATTCGGCAAGGGCGCTTGATATAAGCCTGGAGCTTGAGCCCGAATGAGCAGGCTTCGTGCAATTGCTGCGAAATCGTGCGAGGTACTGAGACATCGTTGTCTCAGCTTTATTTTTCGTCTGGCTGTGGGAATCGTTTTTCTAATATCTGGAGCGGGAAAGCTGCCCGAGAGGGCTTTGTTTATTGAGAAGGTTGAGGAGTTCGACCTGCTCCCTCGGACACTGGCTCACTTCTACGGCAATGTGCTTCCGTGGGTCGAAATAGCCATCGGTGCTTTACTGATAGTCGGGTTGCTTTCGAGGTTTGCCGCTGTACTTGCCATGCTTTCATCTTTGAGTTTCATCATTGCGAATAGCGTTGTGCTTTATCGGGGATTGAATCTGGAGTGCGGTTGCTTCGGCGATGCGGCTGTGCTTCAAACACGCGATGCGTTGATAATCGATTGCGTTATGCTGATCGTGGCATTTCTAATAGTGATTCACAAAGAGGAATTCTTAAGCCTGGACTCGTTGATATTCCGCAGGAAGAAAACTGTAACTCCATCTGTGTAGATGTATACTAATAACACCGACGTTTAACCTTTGCTGGCGATGACAAGATAGCGGCGTTCTTCATCCAGCACTTCAATCGGCTTTAGCCCAGACGCTTCTAGCAACTCTCTCATGGTCGCTTTATCCGGTATGGAATCGCTTCCTACTACACCACCGATAGAGTGATGCAGTTCGTTGATTTCCTGACGGCTGGCAGTGTGGCAAATAGCCAGTCTTCCGCCTTTTCTCAGCACCCTTACTATCTCGGCTAACGCCTTTGTCTTATCGGAGAAGTGGGGGAAACAGGAGTAACAGATGACAAGGTCGAATGTATCGCTGGATAGAGGTATGGAGGCGACATCGGCATGAACATAGTCGATATTGCTGTGGTGGCCGTTATTTTTTGCCTGTTTGAGCATTTCCTCAGCGATGTCCAGCGAGACTATTTTCCCTTCACCATTAGTGGCTTTATACAGAAGAGACAACAGGATACCGGTGCCGCTGCCTATATCAAGTATGGTTTCGCCGGGCTTGATATTCAGTTCATTAATTAATGAGGGCAGTCGAACCTTGGTCTCCTCAGAGGTCATGTGGTTCCACCTGTTAGCCAGTTGATTAAAATACTCTCGATGGTTCATTCTTGGCCTTCCATCTCTTAACTTTCCGTTTTGTCGAAAATAGAGTAGCCACTCCAAAAATCAGTGAAGAAGCAACTATGATGGCCGCACCGCTGGGCACATCGAAAAGATATGAGGCGAGCAGCCCCAGCCAGCCTGAGACAATTCCGAATATTGCGGCAAGTATAAACATCCACTTCAGACTGTAGGTTAACTGGTACGCGGCCGCCGCAGGGTTGATGATGAGGCTGAAGATGAGCAAGCCCCCGATGGGCGACAGCGAGACGGTGATGGTTGAGCCTGTAAGAAACAGTATACCGTAGAGTATGAGTCCGGCAGGGATGCCTACCGCCAGCGCTATTTCGCGATTGAAGATAACAGCCTGTATCTCTTTATAAAACAGAACCACAATTACTACGACTGCCGCTGTGACGATACCGAGCAAAATCAAGTCGGTTCTGCTGACGGTGAGGATGCTGCCCCACAGCAAACCCAGCATCTCGGTCTTGGGGCCGGTCATCAGACCCATGAAGATAAAGGCAAGGCCCAGCATCAGCGAGAAAAGCACGCCTATAGAGGTATCGAGGTTCAGTTCGCCGCGGTTGGCCAGTGGTCCGATGATGGCGGCAACTGCCAGGCTGAACAGAAAAGCGCCCAGTAAGGGATTAAATCCGAGAAGGACACCGAGCAAAGCTCCAGCGAAGGCGGCATGAGCAAGGCAGACGCCGATGAAAGAAATGCCCATGAGCACCACGAAGACGCCTATGGTGGCGCAGGCAACGCCGCCGAGGAACGCCGCCAGTATGGCGTTTTGCATGAACTGATAACTGAAGATTGAAAAATCCATTTAGCTTGCTTTGATGAATACCTTTTTTCCCTCGTGCTCCTGTATCATTATCGGCGCATCGTAGAGGCGGCTGAGGATATCTGTCTTGAGGACTTGTTCAGGTATACCCTGGTCCCAGATTTTGCCATTCTTCATTAGAATCACGCGGTCGCAGACATCCGGCAGGGCATTCAGGTCATGCGTCACGAACAAAGTGGTCAGGTTCTGATATTCATGAATTACCTTTATCAATTCCAGCAATTCGCGCTGGGCGCGCCAATCCAGGGATGCTGTGGGTTCGTCGAGCAGAAACATCTCGGGCTCCTGCGCCAGGGCACGGGCGATGGCTACCCGTTGCTGCTCGCCGCCGGATAGGTGGCCGATGGGTCGGCTCGCCAGGTGGCTCATCCCTACCAGTTCCAGCGTCTTATCTACGATATCCTGGTCTCTTTTAACCGGACGACGGAATAAGCCAAGCTGGCCGTAGCGTCCCACCATCACCACCTCGCGTACATTTATGGGCATGCGCGGGTCGATATTCTGAAGCTGTGATACATAGCCTATCTTTTTTCTGACGCCGTTGACAGAGCCCTTGCTAATGCTCTGCCCCAGAACCCAGACATGGCCCTGGAGGAGTTTGCCCAGGCCATTGATCAGGGTAAGCAGGGTGGTTTTTCCTGCCCCGTTGGGTCCGATGATGCCGAGGAACTCGCCCTTCTTAATCTCGATGGAAACATCGCGAAGGGCGACATCCTCACGATAGGATACTACAGCTTTCTCGATTTTGACTATTGTATTATTCATTAAGTTACCCCTTTACGGGTTACTCTGCTGATATATCGCCAGTGTTGCTAGCAGCAGGTCGACATCCTTCTCGATAGCTTTTTCCCAGGTCTCGGTATTGGCAAAGCCGCCGGGGAAATTGGTTAAGGTTACCTGGGCGGCTCCGATTTCCTCTGCCATAGTAACGCCGGCATCAGCCTTTCCGCTCTGCAAGTTATCGATAACGATGGCTACGCCGGATTGCCTGCCCTGGTCAATCAGTTCCTGCATCTTCTGCGGGGTCAAGTCTTCCGGACGCGGGTACGAGGCAATAACGTTGAAGCCGGTCCATACTACAAGCCCCTTTATCATGTCGCCGCAGATTACCTTGTGCTGGCTGACATTTGCCGCCGTAAGCTTTGCCTTCAGTTCGTTGCCTTTAGCTGCGATAGCGTCCTGAAGTGATTTAGCATTATTCTGGTAAAAGACGGCGTTTTCGGGGTCTGCCTCAGACAGAGTGGCGGTGATATTTCCCACTGCCTGGGATTGCACTGTGGGCGTCATCCAGTTGCCGTCGATATTAAGTGAAACAACCTTGAGGTCGGGATTACTGGCCGAATCAATTAATTGTGTGGTGAACAGCTCGCCCTGCCAGCCGTGCAGCAGGAAGAGTTGGGCATCTGCCAGCATCTGGATGTTGCTGGGTTTGACATCGAAATGGCCGGGACACTGGGCGGGCGGTATGATATTGGCGACTTCAACCTTATCCCCCGCCACCTGTTCCACTATCGAAGCGATGAGCGAAGTGGTCGTAACCACCTTCAGCTTTTCAGAAGCTTGCGGTTCGCTGCATCCCGGAGCTGATGCCAGCAGACTCAGCAGGAGTACGACTGCTAGGGCTTTGGCTAAGATTTTGGATTTATCCAATTCCTCAACTTCCTTTTCCGGCGCTTATTGCAATTATTTGCAATAGTTCTTTTAAAAAATTTACTCATGGCACTGCACGCAATGACCGAATACTGCGAGGTGACTCAAATCAGCCTTAAAGCCATACTTGCGTAACAGGACTCCTTCGAGCGGCTGAAGCGCTGAGTCGTCAAGCTCGAACATCCGACCGCACTTTCTGCAGACCAGATGATGGTGATGTCCCTTCTCAACCGAGTGGTAACGGAATCTTCCTCCGCCGAGGTCGGTCTCGGTCACCAGCCCCAGCTCTTTTAGAAGTTCGAGAGTGCGGTAAACAGTGGAGATATTTACCTGAGGATACCTGGCATGGACCTGCTCATATATCTCATCGGCGCTGATATGATGGTCGCTGTTGTGGATTGTGGAAAGTATCATCCGGCGCTGCGGCGTCAGACGGTAGCCCTGTTCTCGCAAAGTCTCGGTGCAGCTCATATCTCGAACCTTCGAGGGGATTATAACAGAGAAGAACGCTTATTGCAAGTAGTTGCAATAAGCCTTTATAGATGTCTTTGCGAGGAGTCCCGATTAATCGGGACGACGTGGCAATCTGGTGGGGTAGGGAGAACTGAAAGCTGAGCGCTGACGGCTGATAATTAATGTCTTTGCGAGTCCATCCGTCCCGACAAGTCGGGAAGGCGAAGCAATCTCCGCGTGCTCCTTGTAACTTAAGGGAACGATGAGATTGCTTCGCTTCGCTTGCAATAACATACCGATGCAGGAATTGAAACTAGCCTCGCCGCGGCTTATGGCGTTCTTCGCTGTCGATGAGGATAGTGACCGGGCCGCTGTTGTGAATCTCGACCAGCATATTCTGACGGAAACGTCCGGTCTCCACTTTGAGCCCGGCGGCTCGCAGCAGCTCTATGAATCTATCAATCAGAGGCTCTGCTTCGTCGGGAGGGGCGGCATCGGTGAAGCTGGGACGGCGTCCCTTGCGCGTATCACCGTAGAGAGTGAACTGACTGACAACTAAAACCTCTCCGCCTGTATCCAGCGCAGAGAGGTTGAATTTATCTGCTTCGTCGGAGAAGATTCGGAGGTTGGCTATTTTGTCTGCGAGGTAATTCGTGTCTGCTTCGGTATCGCCTCTCCCCGCACCGAGGAGGACGACCAGCCCCTGTTTGATGGAGGCTACTGGTTGACCTTCAATTGTTACCGAGGCCTGGGAGACCCGTTGCACCAGGGCTCTCACTTCTTCTCCTCGGTCTTCGCCTCTTTCTTTGCTTCTTTCTTGGTCTCTGTCTTGGCTTCTGCCTTCGTCTCTGTTTTGGACTTGCTCTCGGTCTCTTCATACTTCCCCGAGGAATTGCAGGATGCCCCTCTACCATGGTCTGTAGAGTAGAAGCCGCTTCCCTTGAATACCACGGGCACGGAATGGATGAGGCGGTGAGCCTTGCCCGAACAACGAGGGCAGGAAGCTATTGGCTCTTCGTCGAATCTTTGTTTGCGCTCGAATTTGGAGCGGCAACTGCCGCATTCGTATTCATAAATAGGCAACGCTTTCACCCCACAGAAAGGGCGTACCTATATCGAGGTCCGCCCTGTTTACCCCGCTTGTGTTAGCACTCCAGATAATAGAGTGCTAACAACTTATAATTTAGCACCTTGTCCTAGCTATGTCAAGAGCAAAAGTCACAAAATTCTAAGAGTTTGAGGCTGTAATCACTTGGCGGCACGACCATCTGGGCAGCACCAGCGTGGTAACGGACAGCTCGGGCGCTCAGTATGGATACACGAGGTATTACCCGTACGGCTCGACCAGGGACTCCGGCGGCTCTCTGGACACGGATAAGAAATTCACCGGGCAGAGGGCGGACGCGAGCGGTCTGTATTACTATGGTGCGCGGTACTACTTGCCCGCTATGGGCCGGTTCATCAGTGCAGATACGGTAGTGCCCAACCTCAATCATTGAACAGATATTCGTACTGCCTGAACAACCCACTGAGATACACTGACCCTACAGGGCACGATGGGGCAGAAGTAGCACAGGCATTGATGGCTTTAGCAAATAACTTCAAGGGCAGTCAATACGGAATGGTAATAGCAGCAGGGCTGCTAGCAATTGCATGGTCTATAACCGTACAGGATAACATGGGTTCTGGCAACGTCATCGTTGATACTTTGAATGACGTTTCGAATGCGGCTAGCGGCGTTATAGATTGGTTTGGAGAGAAGCTTTTCCCACCTTCGTCTCTATCTCCAGGCTGGGCTTGGGATACTACAAATATGGGACATAGTACTCCGGAGATGGTTTACGTAGGTATAAAAGGTGTTACAATTGGAGACGCTCTAAATGTAAACGTAAGTCTCGCAGAAAGTAAAGAGCCCAGTACGACTGCTGGCAGGGCAATTAGAGATGCAAAAGAACATCCCGATAATTGGGAAAGAGAGGGAGATCCTCAGGTGGAAGATGCTACTGGCTCTAATTATAAAGGTGGGCAAAGCGTTCGTGAGACTATTCGGAGTAAGGTAACAGGAGAAACACTAGAACACCATACAATTTATGATAGAAATGGGAGGATTGTCCACGAACACTGGGCAATAAAGTGATATGCAGCAGCAAAACGCCCTTAGCGAACTCGAGTTTCATCTTTTATCCAGCATGGTTGATGATAGGGAGCCTCTTTATGTTTTGTACTCTGATATGGTGCGATGGGGAGTCAGGGGGGCTGACCTCGAGTCAGTATTGCAGGCCCTGGTAAAGCTGGTCAAACTGGGCTTTGCAAAATGCCTCTTTGATTATGGTGAGGGAGGTAAAAGAAAGGAATGTAATAGCTTATCGATTCAAGATCTGCAAAAGCATTGCTCAGGCAGAACAGAAGAGGAGTTGCGAGAATATCCGTTGGATAGTGGAGAATATGAGTTCGAGCCTACCCCTGAAGGGCGAAAAGAAGAGGCTAAGGAGATATATCAGAAATACCATCTTAATCTCTAATAGTATTTGCGATAAGTTGTGAGCATAACGGCTCTAGGTGGGGCGGGTTGCAAACCCGCCCCCGCTGTTAAATGTCGAACTATTTTTGAGTTTGAAAGCACTTTAACAACAGAATAGGGCTCGTAGCCTTGAGGAACGGGACGAATCTTCGGTATGTGCACCAGGAAAGTCTGGGGAGCACGTCTGTAGTCACGAATAGTTCCGGAACGGAATATGGCTACACGAGGTATTACCCCTACGGCTCGACGCGTGACTCCGGCGGCTCTCTGGACACCGACAAGAAATTCACCGGGCAGCGGCTCGACGCGACAGGGCTGTATTACTACGGAGCGAGGTACTACGACCCGAGCATAGGGAGATTTATCAGTGCAGATACGGTAGTGCCAGAACCGGCAAATCCTCAGTCGCTCAACAGATATTCGTACTGTATCAATAATCCACTAAAGTATACTGACCCCTCGGGATATCGTTATCTGACAGATACGGACCAACCCAATTCGGGACCGTTTGTAGATTACTGGTCTCCAGATGAGTTGCCTGGGTCTACATATACGCCTCCGGTAGAGACTCCATCTACAACCAACACGAATGGGCAAACCGGAACAACCACAACTACGATCACTTCAGTCCAGCCGATGTACATTGGGCCAACCCCATGCCCGGGGCCAACACCGCCACCAGGTTTTGATGGTGGCGGGGGGCCAGACTTTAATGAAATAAAGGGGTGGGCGAAAATCATTGGTGGAGGATTATTGGTTGTTGTAACTGTTGTAGTTGATGCTGTAATATTAGCCCCACAGGGGGTAGCAGCTCTTGCAGACGCTCAATATGTTATAGGAGCATCTTTACCTTGGTATTACACTGGCACCAGTCTTGTGCTAAGCGGAATTCAGGATTTATATCCTGAATTTAATTATATTCCGCTAAAGCAGATAATCCCTGGCCTATATATCCCGGGCTTTGGCGGCTACCCTTTCTGGCGGTAAAAATGAAACTTGGTTTATGATATATTGCGCGGTTGGCAAATTGCACGCTGGTTGTTTGAACGCTTATAATTGTTATCAACCATGTTGGAGCGATAAGCATGATTAATATTTGGCTCCCCGTAATTATCGTCGCCATAATTTGCCTGATATCAATTTATCAGTTGCGTACTCAGTTGCTTCGTCTGGGGAAGAAAACTCCCTTGGCATACAAATTTCTTTACGTAATGGCGGCGACAGGCATGATATATTTGATTGTTCAAGCCATAGTACAGACAATTCAAAGTTGATAATCGCTAAGACCGGGAGAGAATCAATAAACATGGGCGAAAACGATAAGGTTGCAGGCTATTTTGCAATAGTGTTGGAGCGCCTGCATAATGATGGTTTTAAAATTTCTGACCAAACTATCTATAAAAATCAAACTTTTGATTATATAGCCAGAAGGACAAGATATCAGGCCGAGTATTGTGGGTTCGCAGATTTCTTCTTCATCTTTGCCGATTTTACAGCATTGGATACACCCGCTTTAAGACAATATTCTGCCAAGTGTTTTGATTACGCTATGAAATCAAAGAAAATCCCTTTATGGTTTGAAATAGTTTTATGCTTCCCTGTTGCTATTGTAAATAAACTAGACAGTCCGACAGTAGAAGACATCCGGAATAATCTTCATCCGAGGCACTGTGGAGCCCTCGAAATGCCGGTAATCTGCGATATCAAATCTCAACAGCTCTACTATTTCGAGAAAACGCCATATTGGGGTAGCCTGTACTGGGATCATTTCAGAGAGATAATAATAAATATGCTTAGCCCTTGATTTTTTAGATTCGTAATATTGACTCACGAAGAGCCATCGCTTTTACTCCACAGCGTTGCAAATAGCGTCTTGTAAACCGGGCGTTCAATTGAACGCCACTGCGCTTTCACCTGACTCCGCGGCTATTGTGTTTTATAGCTCCCTATGCTAAACTGGGCGTTAGCCTAAAAAAGGTCTTAGGCGATTAACAATCTCTGGTCTGCATACCCTGTTACGGCCGTGCAGG
>Ga0307380_10010695_pt1 | contig 11532 bp, 9 predicted proteins | sample UN3MG_FD_202239 | JGI IMG/M metagenome (GOLD analysis project Ga0307380, IMG submission 202239) | Soil microbial communities from Risofladan, Vaasa, Finland - UN-3 | ecosystem: Environmental > Terrestrial > Soil > Coastal area > Acid sulfate soil | place: Finland: Risofladan, Vaasa | collected... | reverse complement strand
GGAAGAAGTGTGAATGTGGAGCGCGTTATTGAACTCCAGGAGTATTTCAAGCAGGAGGCACAGCGCCTCAGCATTCCCATAATCGATTCCACAGAGTTGATATGGGCCCTAGTTGACGTCCTCAAGCGGCTTCCGCGCCGGGGAATCGAGCCCTTCTAATGGTAAGCAGTCTCCCGCAGCGAGCCGTTCTTCAGGTTTCAAGGTGATGAGCCTGCCTTGGGACGGTGGAATGCTCTAGGGTTTAGCGTGCGGGGCGGGTGGCGCCGGCAAGTTGGGACGAGGCGCGCGATGCGGTGGCGGGCGAGCGCGGCGCAGGCGGAGTCGGGTTCGATTCGGATGAAGCGGTAATCCACGCGAACGGCGACGACGCGGGTGGCAGCCGAACAATTTCCGAATTTCGCTTGACCGGGCCACGAGTTCGGGTTCTATTAGGGTTCAGAGGGAAGGTCGGATTCTGGTTTTGGGCGGCAGAAAGCGGCCTTTCCGGGTCGGCGGGACTGAATGCCGCCTATTACTAGGAACCGCCGAGACGCCAAGAGTGTCAAGGCCGCCAAGGGGGCAAGACGCTAAGAGGCTAACCACAAAGACACTAAGGCATAAAGGCATATACAATAAGGTGTTAGTGCGGAGTAAGAGGCGTGTCGGAGAAGACAGGTTGTCTCAGGGGTTCGTTTTCGACAAAGGACGCATTGCCCGGAAAAACCCGGTTCCCCTTCGTGGCTTCGTGTCTTGGTGGTGAAGGCTTGGGGCTAAAGGGGTGGGGCACCCAAGGGGAGCGGGGCACCCGAGAGGAGTCGGGTACCCATTTTGTAGCGTGGGTTCCCAAGAACCCCAGGCTGGCTCGGTTGGCGGAGCAGATTCGCCGGCTCCAGGCCGACCGACGACCGCCGCTGCAACGATGTCCCAGCGGGCTGGGTGAGCTCGACGCGGCCCTGGGCGGCGGGTTTGCGCTGGCGAGTGTGCACGAACTGCTCGCTCCCGTTGACGGTGCGCCGGTACGCTCGGTTGCGTTGTTGGCGGCTGGCCGCGCCGCCGGCGAGCACCGCTGGATTCTCTACATTGATACCGGCGGTGATTTTTATCCGCCGGGTGCGGCGCAGCTCGGCGTTCCGCTCGAACGGCTGCTGGTGGTGCGGGCAGCACGCCGGGCCGACGCGTTGTGGGTCAGCGAGCAGGCCTTGCGTTGCCACGCTGTGGCCGCGGTCGTATTGCCGGTGCGGCGGGTGGACGCGTACGTCACGCGGCGGCTGCAACTAGCGGCCGAGAGCGGCGGGGGCCTCGGGTTGGTGATTCAGAGCGAGCCGCGTCCCGGGCACACCTTCGCCGCCAGCCGGCTGCGGCTCGATCCCCTCATCGGCGAGGCGGAGACTCGCCGCGTATTGGTTTCGGTGCTCAAGCTGCGGGAAGGGAGGCCCCCGGAGCCGTTCGTTCTGGAGCTTCCCGATGCGGCGGGTGCTTTGCGTGCACATGCCGGATCTGGCGAGCGCGCGGGTCAAACGCGACGGTCGGTTGTCGTCGGATGAGGCCGCGCGGCCGGTGGTGCTGACTCGTCAGGTCGGCTCGTCATTGATGGTCGAGCAGGCTTGCTCGCGCGCCCGACAACTCGGCCTGCGCCGCGGCATGACGCTCGGTCAGGCGCAGGCGATCGCCCCCGATCTGCTGGCCTGCCCGCACGAACCGCAGCGCGACCGGACCTTGCTGAGCCGATTGGCAAGCTGGGCGCTGCGCTTCAGCCCCGTCGTCCAGCCGGTCGAGCCCGACACGCTGTTGATCGACATCACCGGCTGCCAGCGGTTGTTCGGCGGCGAAAGCAACATCGTCCGCCAGGCGGTCGGCGGCCTGCTGCGGCAGGGTTTCGACGCCCATGCCGCCATTGCCGACACCGTTGGAGCGGCGTATGCACTGGCTTCGGCGGGTGGCGACCCGATCGTCGCCGTCCCCGAAGGCCAAAGCAGCGCTTACTTGGCCCGTTTGCCGCCGGCCGCGCTGCGCATCGAAGCGCGCATCAGCGAGCGGCTGGACGCGCTCGGCGTGCGTACCGTCGGCGACTTGCTGATGTTGCCGCGGGCCTCACTGGCGGCGCGGTTCGGGCCGCAGGTGGTTTTGCGGTTGCAGCAAGCACTGGGCGAGGTGTTTGAAGGTGTTGGCACACACGAGCCCGAACGGCCGCCAGCGGCACGCATCGGCTTCGACGGCGCGGTGTGCGAGCTCGAGCCGCTTCAGAGCGTCGCCGGCCGCTTGCTCGAGCAGGTGTTCGCGCAGCTCTTGCAGGGCGATTTGGCTCTCCGGCGGATCGACTGCGTGCTCTATTACGAGCGTGTGCCGCCGGCAGTGCTGTCGATCGGCCTGTCACGGGCGTCGCGTTCGCGTCAGCACGTCGGTGAGCTGTTGAAGCAGCGGCTGGAGGGGGTGGATCCGACGCCGGGCGTGTGCGGGCTGATGCTGGTGGCACGGGAGACGTCGCGGTGGAAGGGTGGGCAGGGCGAGCTGTTCGAGCCGCGCGAACCGGGTGACGAGGAGGAGCTCGGCTGTCTGCTCGATCGTCTGGCCAATCGCCTGGGGTACGACGCCGTTGTGCATCCGCGTCTGGTGGACGACTATCAGCCGGAGCGGGGGTTTCGATATATTTCGGTAGAAGCAACTGCGTCGTCATTCCGAAGGAGCGCAACGACTGAGGAATCCGGCCACAACGTCCAGCCAGACCAGATTCCTCGCTACACTCGGAATGACAAGAAAAATGGTGGGCAGTGCCCACCCTACATAGCGCGCCCCGTGCAATTGTTGCCGCGGCCGGTGCCGATCCGGGTGATCGCATTGCTTCCCGACGGGCCGCCGACGTGGTTTTCATATCGTGGCCGCGAGCACGTGTTGGCCCGCGTGTGGGGTCCGGAGCGGATCGAGACCGCCTGGTGGCGCGGCCCCGACGTCCGGCGCGACTATTTCCGCATCGCTTCCGAGAGCGGCGAACAGTTTTGGATCTTCTGCGCGTTGCCCGAACGGCGCTGGTACCTGCACGGGATTTTCACGTAGGAGGTGCCCCATCCCTTCCAGGGGTGGGGGACTGACTCTACCCCACCAGTTCACGTAGGGTGGGCACCGCCCACCAGCTTGACTCAACTGGTCAGCCACTTGGCGACGTCGTGGGCCGCGTTCGGCCGGGCCAATCCGCGCGCCGCCTGCGCCATCGGTTCGCGAACCCCGGTGTCCGCCAGCCGCGACAAAGTTTCCAGCAGCGGGCCGGCGTTGGCCGCGGGGTCGAGTTGATCCTCCAGGACGACGGCCGCACCGGCGTCCACTAGAACCTGCGCATTGGCGTGTTGGTGACGGTCGCGATGATAGGGGTATGGCAACAAAATGGACGGCTTGCCCAACGCAGTCAGCTCGGCGAGCGTCGAGGCACCGGCTCGGGAGATCACCAGATCGGCCGCGGCCAGCGCCAGGGGCATTTCATGCGTGAAGGGTAGCACGTGTGCGGGCACGCCGGCGGCGGCGTAGGCCGCCCGCGCCCCCTGCTCGTCACGCGGGCCGCTGAGATGCAGAAGCTGCCAGTCGCCGTGTTTGCTGACGAATTCCGGCCAGACGCGGCACATCGCCCGGTTGATCGTACGCGCGCCCTGGGACGCCCCGGTCACCAGCAGCGTCGGCCGGTTGGGAACGAGCTCAAAGCGGTGGTAACCCTCGGCCCGTTCGGTCCTGACGAACCCCTTGCGGATCGGGCAGCCGAACGGGCGGCAGTCCGCGTCTGGCGGAAAGTGCCGTTTCGATTGTTCCCATTGCAGTACAACGAGATCTGCGCGTTTTGCCAGGTAGCGGTTGGCCCGGCCGGGGATTGCGTCGGGGTTGAGAATGGCGGTCCGAATTCCCAGCGAGCGTGCCGCGACGACCGGCGGCCCGGCCGCATACCCGCCCAGCCCGAGCACCGCCCGTGGCCGCCTCTCTTTCAGCAACGCGCACGCGGCATGGACACTCTTACGCCAGTGCCACCAGAAGGCCGGTAGCCGAAGCGGATGAAGGGCAAACGGCCGCACACTTTGCTCGATCTGCTCGTAAGGCGTCTGGGTCAGCAACTCGCGGTCCAGCGGGCGGGTCGTGGTGAGGAACGTGACGCCTGCCTCCGGCTGGATTTGCCGCAGCGCGTCCGCCACGGCCAGTCCGGGAAACAGATGCCCGCCCGTACCGCCGCCGGCCAAGACGTAGTGGACCACGCTCATCGCGTGTATACGTCACCGCCAACTCGTCGCACGGTCAAGCAGGTACCGGCGCAAGAGGGGATACGCCACCCATTGCCGCGCGAGGCGTGCGGCACCCGCCAAGCGAGCTCCACCGCCGTCCTTTGAAGGGGACGACTTCATGGCGCTATTATTTGCGGGCTGTACCCGAAACCGGGGGCGCACGGGGGCGTCGCAGCGTGGCGGGGCGGCAGGGGCTTATCGGACAATATTGGTCTCATCTCCACGCCAGCTACCGCTAGCGGGCGTGCGCTGCCAGCAGCAGATCGATCACCTCGCGCGCCTGTTCGGGTGGCAAGTGCTCAATCTGCCCGTGAACGTCGTCCAGGATTCGCCGCGCTTCCTCGTGGCCCGTGACCTGCTGAGCCAGGCGGTGCACGCGGTAGATGTGGTGGATGCCTGCCAGCCCTTGTCCAAACAGCATGATCGCGGCGGTGATCGGTGAGAGGTCGGCCAGCAACGGCAGAAGCGCCTTGAGCATCAGCTTCGCGTATGCCGGATCGTGATGTCGTTTCTGCTCGGCTTCGGCAACGATTCGCCGCATGCGCTCATCCTTGTGCAGCTCGGTTTTGTCGCGGAAGCGATCGGCGTGTTTCTGCACGTGGCGCAGCAGGAGCTCACGATAGTCGTTTGCGGGGCGGGGAGTGTGGATATGCTCGTCCTCGATGCGTAGCCGGCCGTCGGCCTCGGAGACTTCGTACTTCTCAGGGTCGTCCGCCAGCCCGCAGTACTCGACATTCTCCTCATCAGTGCGGTAATCAGCGCAATAGATGCCGCAGACGACTTCGGTGTCGCGCTCAAGGCGGTTCAGCGTTACGCAGGGCACGATCAGGTACAGGGTGGGCGTCGTTGCCTGGTAGTCCTGAACGTCCAGCACGGCCCGCCGGGCGTGCAGCCGGGCGCACAGCACCGCGGCCAGCAGGTAGCGATAGCGCGGCTCGACCCGCTCCGAATCGTGCAGGATGGCGAGGCGGTCCACGGCTTTGTCGCAGAACACCTCGCGCAACTCGTCGGTGAACGGCCAGCGCTCACCCTCCAGCAGTGCGTGCAATGCCCCGCAGGCGCACGAACGCGTGTGGTAGCGGTCCATCGGTCCGTAGTGCACCTCCGAACCGGACTGCGCTACCGACACGTGCGAGTTGATCTTGACCACGATGGTCTTGGCACCCTCGCGGGACTCCGGCGTCGCATAATGCTGTTCGGCGAGCCGCACCGCTCCCCATTCATACCGTCCGCCGAGATTCGACGAGCGGAACGCCGACCGGCTCCAGAGCTTCAGATCGGGTAGCAGCACCTGCACGAAGTCGCGCTGGAACGCCTCGATGCACTCATGCTCGGACTCGTCCGAGCAGGTCACGTGCAGCGCGCCGACCACGGGCGTACGCACGCCCTCCACGAAATAGCGCAACTGACGGGCGACCTGTTCGAGGTCCTGCTCGGTCCCAATGAGCTGGCGAACGCTTTCCATGGTCGACGGTCATTGTACGGGCGTACGCGTCAAACAGGGCGACTGAGTTGCCCGGGGCGGGTGGTTCGCGTGTGGGGGGGCTCCGACTGCTGCGACGGGCGCGCCGAAACGCAGAGGAAGGCCGCACGATCGGCGAGGCAAGGACACGGGACTAAAGTGGATCTGTCAACGAGTTCGCCACGGAGGGCGCCGGATAGCCCGCTTGCCGATCATCATGGTGGACACACGCACACCACGTCAGTGTCGGGCAGCACACAGACGTGGAATCCGTCGCCGATCGCCTCGCAGGTGTGACGGTTGTTGCAGGCGTTGACGGCCGCCGCACGCAACCCTTCGTGATCGACTGGCTCGAGCCAGGAGAACCGGTCGAGGAACCGGTGCGCTGCCCAGCCGATCTGAAAATTCGAGCTGCGGTTCTGCAGGTGGTTGTAGGCCAAATCATACGGATTCCACGTGGTGACGTGCCGCGTAACACTGTAGCTGGCCACGAAGACCTTGCTCAGACCGCGCTCCTCGGCGAACTCTTCGACGCGCTTCAACGTGTGCATATCCCGATCAAACACTGCTACCATAGCGGCCGTGTTCGCCCGGGCGATTCCGATGTGCGGCAGGATGACCAAGGAGACCAACATGATCGCCAGCAGCAACTGCACGGGGCGATGGTGCATGACACGGAACGAGACGACCCAACACGCTGTCAAGAACATCGGTCCAAGGTACATCGAGCGCCACGAGGGCCAATTCTCTTTCACCGCCAGCGTCGCTGCAAACGGCAGTGCCAAGCAGGCTGCCAGGCAGGCCAGCGCAAGAGCAGCCCGGAGCAATGCGGCCACACCCATCCCACGATGCAGAATCCCCCAGGTGAAAACCGCCATGATGGGCAGCGCTATTGACACAGCGTGTGCCCACCGAAGCAGGGCTGGATAGAATCTCCGGTCGAATAACATAAGCGTGATGAGTCGTCCTAGAAACACCAGCTTACTTTCAACGTCAATCGCCAGACTCGCCCGGGGATTTCCATGAGCTTGCGCTATCCAGACAGACAGGAGAGCGCCTGCCAGTAGCCCGCCCACCATGAAGGCGGCCTCTCTAAAGAGGCGTCGGAATGGAAAGGGTCGCGGGTCCAACGCAGTGAGCATCAGCACGATAGTCCATATCACCAGTGCACTAACGGCGCCGACCTGTGACGTGAGAAAGGCCGCTGCGATGAGGGCACATCCAGCGGCCCATGCGGTGGAATGGAGTCTACCACCGGGCAGCCGGAGCAGCAGCAACCCCGCCATCGAGAGCGTGGCCCCCAACGGGTAGATGCCCGCAGCCAACCAGAGCGCAGCTTGGCCCGCGAACGCCCAGACCATAAACGGTAGCAATGTAAGAAACACGCTCGCGGAGCGGAACACGTTCCAGACGGTGTAGGCGGCGCAAAGCACTGTGGCGGTGTGCAACAGCAGTTGCAGGTATCGCGCAGCAAAGTTTAGGAAGCCGGCCCCCTCAGCATTCTGGTAGTAGAAAGCAGCGTAATACCACACCAGCTGACCAGGTCGCCCGTTGGCAAGGCAATGGCGCGCGATGTTCGACGGGCGGCTGGCGAAGTACAGATCGTCGCTCCGGAACCACGCTTGGGTGAGCGCCGGCCCGAACGCGACGATGGCGGATGCCGCACACAGCAAGACCGCGCGCCAGAGCGGATACCGACGCGCCGCCGGTTTGTTCAGGGCGACATTGTCCGCTTCCGTCACCTGGGGTCCCCAGCTTTGCGGAGCGTTAACTGGGCGTTTGCAGATAACCTCCGCTCGCTTCGGCCGCCGAGGTCAGGTGGCTGGCTGCTGAGTTGCTAAGTGGCCGCCACAAGATTGCGGAGCAGGTCCAGATCGTGGCTCCTGGGGAAATCGATTCGCAGGAAGACGAGAGCCGCTTTGATGGCCTTCTCGGCCGCCTGTTGAGCCAGCCGACACGACTGACGCGGCGCTCCGCCGGCGCGTTCACCCAGCGCCCTGGCCGCGGCCAGGTCCTCCCTGGCGTAGCGAAGCCAACGCTGCGCCTCGGCGGTGTGGTCAACTTCGCTCAAAGATCACCTTGCCGCCGCGCAGTGCGGCCCGGAGCACTGACCCGGTCAGGTTGCCGCGTCGGGCAATCTCATCGGGCGTGGTCACGAGGATGTCCTTACCGAACAGAAGATCGCGCATACGGCGTCTGATCTCGACCGCGGCGGCCCGCTTGTCGATGACGCCGGGCATCACGACCAGCAGGTCCACGTCGCTGTCGGGGCGTGCGTCGCCCCGGGCGCGCGATCCAAACAAGATTACCTTGAGCGGTCGGAACGGCGCTACGACCCGGTCGGCAATAAACGCCCGCAAGCTTTCCTCGGTCATTGCGCGGCCTTTAAGGAAGCGCGATCCAGTCCCACGGGTCCGCCCGCACCTGGCAATCATACCCGACGGAGAGGCGGCCGCGATAGCCGCAAATCACTGAGGTCAGTCAACGCCCGGCATTTGCCGGCACGTCACTGGCGATTGTCGCCCGCGCGGCCCCATCGGCCTGCGTTACCTTCGGAGGTTGCCGGCGGCGTCTTCCTGGTCGCGGTGGGACGGTGTTGCGCGTTCCGCAGAGCGATTCCCGCGTTGCGGCGCCACATGTGGCGGGTGGCACGGCGGGCGGCGGTATTCTCGGTCAGCCGGCGGTAGTCGGCGGAGCCGAGGTTCAGCAGGTCGAGCAGATTGAGCCGGGCGGGGATGCGGTCTTCGACGATTTCAGGGTGCGTGGCTGGCGGTGCTTTCGCGTTGAACGGACAGACCTGTTGGCAGATGTCGCAGCCAAAGACCCAGTCGCCGATGCCGGCGTGGAATTCCGCCGCCACCTCGCCGCGGTGCTCGATGGTGAAATACGAGATGCAGCGGGAGGCGTCGAGCTGGTAGGGGGCCGGGAAGGCCTTCGTCGGACAGGCGTCCAGACAGCGCGTGCAGGTGCCGCAGCGGTCAGGCACCGGACTGTCCGGTTCCAGCTCTAGCGTGGTCAGCACCTCGCCCAGGAACAGGTATGAGCCGAGCCGCTCGTGCAGCAGGCAGGTGTTCTTGCCGATCCAGCCGAGGCCGGCAGCGCGGGCCAATTCGCGCTCCAGCAGCGGCGTGGTATCCCCGCAAACTCGGGCTTCGAACGGCCCGTTAAGGTCCTGCCGCAATCGCTCGACCAGCTCCCGTAGCATGCCCCGCATGACCAGGTGGTAGTCGCGGCCGCGGGCGTATTGGGCGACCCGGCCGGTGGGCGGATGCGGGGATCCGTCCCCCACCCCTTGCCGCGCAAGGGATGGGGCACCCGGCTCGGGGCGTCCGTAATTCAGGGCGACGCAGATTATCGAACGCGCTTCCGGCAGCAGCCGGGCGGGCTCGGCCCGGATTTCCACGTTTCGCCGGAGATATCCCATCGTCCCGGCGTGGCCGGCGGCGAGCCAGACCCTATAATACGCAACGCTCTGGACCGGCCCGGCGTGTGTGATGCCGACGCGGTCGAAGCCGACGGCGGCAGCGAGAGTTTTGACGCGCCGGGTTTTCGCGGAAGGCAACATGAGAGACGATGATACCCAGGCGGTAGGCAGCGGTACAAACAGCCATGTGGTCCGATAGCGCCACGCCGGCGCGGAGTACGTTCATGTTCAACTACGACTGGTTTCGCGGCGGGGGGCTCGAGCGTTTGGTCGAGGAAGCCAAGAATCGCTGTGCGGTCAAGAAGTTTCCGGATATGGAAAAGGGCGGCAACGGCTCGTCCGAGTACCTGGCCTACCGCGACGCACTCGAAACACGCGTCATCCTCTACCTGAGGGACGGCCTGACCTACGAAATGAAGGAAATCGCCGACATAGGCATGAACAGCGCCCTGGCCTTCGAGTGCGTGCCCGTGGACGAGAACTACAAGGTCGGGGCGATTGTGATCGTCGTCCCCTTCGAGGATATCGCCCGCGTGGAGGTCTTCGCCGTCCATCCTGACGAGAAGCCGCAAGAGAACATCCGCATACCGGGCTTCCGTTCGGCGTCGGCGGAAATGCCCGGGCCATAACGCCCGCGGACGCGCCCAGGCAGCTTCCACTGTCGGTGGCGCAGCGGGCCGAGGGCGAGGAGGAGACCGAACACGCATCGGGGCAGGATTGCCGCGGCGGACACCCACGGGCGCCGGCGCCGCCCAGATGGGATTCGCACTCACCTTCGCACATCCGCCGTGTCAGTAGGCGAGGGTGCAGCTTGCGGTGACCTGACCGGGTGAGGGTTGCCCGACGGTGGAGGAGTGTCGTTCATGAACGGTCGCTTGGGGCTGACGGTCGGTTGTCTTCTGGTATCGCTCGCGGGCTGCGCGCCCGCCTTCGGGCCGAAAGCCGCCAACGGGATCACCTTCTACTGCCCCGGTGCGGGGAACCTCGACTTCGGCGACGCCGGCATCCGCGCGGGGCTCGAGCGGGCCGGCTACCGCGGGCAGGTGGCGACGCTGATGTGGACCGTCTCGTTCAACCCCGCCATCGATCAGGCCCTACGGGTGAACGCCAAGCTGGGTGGCACGCGGCTGGCGGGCTTGATCGAGAAGTACAGCCATGAATACCCCGGCCGCGAGATCAATCTGATCGGGCTGTCGGCCGGCACGGGCGTGGCCATCTGGGCGCTGGAGGACCTCAAAGAGGACTACCAGGTGGACAACGTCGTCCTGCTGGGCTCCAGCCTGTGGCACCGCTACGACGTGAGCAAGGCGCTGCGGCACGTGAAGGGCAAGATCTACAACTATCATTCGTCCAGCGATATCATCCTCGCCGGACCGATGAAGCTTTTCGGCACAATCGACGGCGTGTTCGGCGAGGACGGGGCCGGGGCCGTCGGGTTGCATTCTCCGCGCGGCCACGACCGGATCGTCAATATCCGCTGGCGGCCGGAGTACGGGCGCTATGGCTACCACGGCGGCCACACCGACGCGACGAGTCCCAGGTTCGTTCAGGCCTATTTGTCGAAGCACGTCATGGCGGGGCAAGCTGCCGCACGGCCTGGTGAAATGCTCGCCAGTCGGCCGGAGTCAGTTCCTCGGGTCGGGCGTCTGGATTGACGCCGGCGAGTTTGAATGCCGCCAGGGCGTCCAGCAAGTCCCAGTCGCGGGCGATGCGCCGCAGCATCTTTCGCCGATGCAGGAAACCGCGGTGTACGAAGCGGGCGAAGTCCGCGACGTCATCCACCTCGATCTGCTCAGCCGGCCGGGGGCGGATGCTTATCATCAGTGATTCAACGTCCGGCCGCGGCCAGAAGGCGGTACGCGGGAGGATCGCCACCAACTCGACGCTCGCCACTGTCTGTACTATGACTGAGAGCGGGCCGTAGGCGTTGGTCCGCGGTTGAGCACCGAGCCGCTCGCCGACCTCCCTTTGGATCGTGCAGGTCAGCCGTCCGAGCGCCGGACCGCTGACGAGCAGCTCGGCCAACAGGGGAGTGGCGATCTGGTAGGGCAGATTTGCGACGAGCTTGCGAGCCCCGTCGGCTTGCGGCTGCCGTTCCTCCAGGGCCTTGAGCACCAGCGGATTGATTTGGTGCTTGCCGGCCAGGGCGTCGGCCTGGATGAGCGTGCAGCGCGGGTGGTCGCCGAGCCGCTCACGCAGGATCGCTTGAAACCCGCGGTCGATCTCGACGGCGACCACGTGCACGCCGTGCTCGAGCAGCATCTCGGTCAGTGAGCCGGTGCCGGCGCCGACTTCGAGAATCACGTCCGCGGGGCGCAGATCGGCCGTGGCGACGAGCTTGCGCATCAGATTCAGATCGACGAGGAAGTTCTGGCCGAGCCGACGGCGGGGAGCCACCCCGGCGGCAGCCAGCA
>Ga0307380_10010694_pt1 | contig 11533 bp, 14 predicted proteins | sample UN3MG_FD_202239 | JGI IMG/M metagenome (GOLD analysis project Ga0307380, IMG submission 202239) | Soil microbial communities from Risofladan, Vaasa, Finland - UN-3 | ecosystem: Environmental > Terrestrial > Soil > Coastal area > Acid sulfate soil | place: Finland: Risofladan, Vaasa | collected... | reverse complement strand
GCCGAGCGCTCAGGCGCCTGGCGTGGCCATGTCGACCTCGGAGCCGAGGCGCAAGCGGGTAGCGAAGCCGGCCTCGTCGAGGTCGAACACCACACGCTGGCCTTGGCGCAGCATGCGGAAGATCGAACCGGCCAGCGCGTCGGCGGCCAGTTCGTAATCGTTGAGGTCGGTGTCGGACATCACGAGTCCGTCACCGGTAGTGGGGTCATAGGCCTTGATGACGCCCTGCATGAGAAGGACTCAGCCTGCCTTGACGATCTTGCCGGACTTGATGCAGCCGGTGCAGACGTTGACTCGCTTGGAAGCACCGTTGACGCTGGCGCGCACCCGCTGGATGTTCGGATTCCAGCGCCGCTTGGTGCGGCGATGCGAGTGCGACACCGACATGCCCCATGACGGGCCTTTGCCACAGACTTCACATTTCGATGCCATTGGATTCTCCTGCAGAGCTGCCGGATTTCCGGCTCGATCACGTTGGTGGTGCCCGACGAACGACTCCGCCTGTCGGGACAGCCATGAAATGCTACCAAGCGGATTGCCCGGCCCCACACGGCGGCTTCAACAGGATCGCCCTAAACTCGATGGCCGTGCCCACTCTGGAACGGATGAACACTGCTGCGCTTCGAGACACGGTCCGAACCTTTCGAGACGCCGTTCGTGAGCACGCTCACGGGTTGAACCGACTCAACGTGTACCCGGTACCCGACGGGGACACGGGCACGAACATGGCGCGCACGCTCGACGCCGTCGTCGCCGAGATGGACAACGCCGCCCACGACGATCACGACGCAACCTGTGACGCGATCAGTCACGGCTCGTTGATGGGTGCCCGGGGAAACAGCGGCGTCATTCTGAGCCAGATCATGCGAGGCTTCGCCGGCACGGTGAAGGAACATGCCGACGTGCAGGGCGCCAAGTTCGCCGAGGCGCTGCAGGCTGCGGCGGCCGGAGCGTATGACGCCGTGCTGAAGCCGATCGAGGGCACGATCCTCACGGTGTGCCGCGAGAGCGCCGAGGGCGCAAAGGTGGCCGCCGATGCCGGAGGTTCGCTGGTCGAGGTCGCCCGCGCCGCGCGCAGTGCCGGCAAGTTGGCACTCGACAACACTCCCGAGCAGCTTCAGGTCTTGAAAGACGCTGGTGTCGTCGACGCCGGCGGCGCCGGATTCCTGCTCCTGCTCGATTCGGTGCTGTACGTCGTCGACGGCGAACCGCTCCCGATTCCCGAGCCCGACGATGGCACCGCAGGGGCCGTCGGCGCAGCGTTCGACGTCGTCGCTCACCGTCACGCTGCGGCGCCCGGCGAGCTCGATGTGAGCGAGCAGCGCTACGAGGTGATGTACTTCCTCGACCTCGCCGACGAGCACATCCGTGAGTTCAAGGAACACTGGGGTGCGATCGGCGACTCGATCGTGGTCGTCGGCGGAGATGGCCTGTGGAACTGCCACGTGCACACGAACGACATCGGTGCCGCCGTCGAAGTAGCGCTCGATCTGGGCGGACGGCCAAAGTCGATTCGCATCTCCGACCTGTTCGAGGAAGTCGACGAGGAGCACGCGAAGCGCGAGGCCGAACTGGCCTCGACCGCGCTCGCTGCTCCGGTCGCCGATGCGCTGCCCGCGGTGACGACCGCCGTGGTCGCGGTGTGTTCGGGCAGCGGGCTGGTCGAGTTGTTCGCCCAGCTGGGTGTGCAGGGCGTGGTGACAGGCGGCCAGACGATGAACCCGTCGACGGCCGAGCTGCTCGAGACCGTGCAGCGAGTCAACGCCGACCAGGTGGTGGTGCTGCCGAACAACAAGAACATCATCCCGGTCGCCGAGCAACTCGACGCGCTCACCGAGAAGACCGTCGTCGTGGTGCCCACCCGCTCGATGCCGGAGGCGCTCGCCGCGCTCGTCGCGTACGACGCCGATGCCTCGGCGCACGACAATGCCGGCGAGATGGCGGACGCAGCAGCCTCGGTCGTGACCGGCGAGGTGACCCGGGCGGTACGCGACAGCGCGAGCAGCGTCGGCGCGATCGTCGAAGGCAACTGGCTCGGACTGGTGCGTGGCGACGGCATCGTCGCGGTCGCCCCGTCGGTCGAAGGTGCCGCGATGGCGTTGCTCGACGTGATCGTCGGCGAATCCGCTGAACTCGTGACCATGGTGACGGGCGTCGACGCAGACGCTGCGGTCACCGATCAGATCGTCGGCTGGCTGGGCGATCACCGTGGCGACATCCACGTCGATGTGCACCAGGGCGGCCAGCCGCTCTATCCCTACCTCTTCGGAGTCGAGTGAACGCACTGTCGTTCCGCGAACTCGCCGAGATCGACGTCGGTCGACTCAAGGGCGTCGGCGAGAAGAAGCGCACGGCGCTCGCAACGATCGGCGTCGACAACCTGTTGGACCTGGTCACCTTCTACCCACGTCGATGGGTTGACCGGTCGAACGAAGCGCGCATCGCCGACCTGGAGCCCGGTGAAGAAGCGCTGGTCTTGGCAACCGTCCGGTCCGTGACCAAACGAGTCACCAGGAACCGTCGCACGATGGTGAACGTCAATGTCGGCGACGGTTCAGGCCGCATGGAGGTGGTGTTCTTCAACCAGCCATGGCGAGAACGCCAACTCCGCGAGGGCCTGCAGATCGCGCTGTTCGGCAAGGCCGACGTGTACCGCGGCGGTCTGCAGATGGCGAACCCGGTTGTCGACCTGATCGGTGACCGCACGGGGCGGATCGTGCCGATCTATCCGCAGAGCGAGAAGGTGCAGATCAACACGTGGGAGATCGCCGGCTGGGTCGAGGAGGCGCTGCGGCGCTGTCGAGAGCGTGGCATCGCCGACCCGATGCCGTCGCCGATCCTGCGGCGCCTCAACCTCATCAGCCGATTCGATTCGCTGTCGAACATCCATCTTCCCGAGTCGATCAGCGACAAGGAGCAAGCACGCCGGCGCCTCGCATTCGATGAACTCCTGCGTGTCCAGCTGGTGCTGGTGCTGCGCAAACGCGCGATGGAGCGCGACCAACGAGGGATTGCGCACGACCTGTCGGGTGACCTCGTCCAGCGGTTCCACGACGCGCTTCCCTACCCGCTGACAGATGCGCAGCAGCGAGCGATCAGCGAGATCGAGCACGATCTCGCTGCGCCGCATCCGATGCACCGCTTGCTGCAGGGCGATGTGGGTTCTGGCAAGACGGTCGTTGCGGTCGACACGATGATGGTCGCGGTTCAAGGCGGTCATCAGGCAGCGTTGATGGCGCCGACCGAGGTCCTCGCAGAGCAGCACGCCAGCGGTGTTCGTGCGTTGTTGTCCGGGGTCAGCGTTCCGGACCCAGGCAACCTGTTCGGCGATCGGCCCCTGCGTGTCGAGTTGTTGACCAACCGGGTGACCGGATCGGACCGCAAGGAGGTGCTCGCAGGTCTCGCCAGCGGATCGGTCGACATCGTGATCGGCACCCATGCGCTCATCCAGGACGCCGTCGACTTCGCAAGCCTCGGTGCGGTCGTCGTCGACGAGCAGCATCGTTTCGGCGTCGAGCAGCGAGCTGCATTGCGGGCCAAGACCGTTGGCGGGGCCGTGCCCGACATGCTCGTGATGACCGCGACACCGATTCCGCGGACAGCGGCGATGACCGTGTACGGCGACCTCGACGTCAGTGTGCTCGACGAACTGCCCCCCGGCCGCACTCCGATCGTCACGAAGTGGGCTGACGGTCCGCTGCTCGAGGCCGAGGTGTGGGCCGACATTCGCAGCCAGGTCGCCGATGGTCGACAGGCCTACGTCGTGTGTCCGCTGATCGGCGAGAGCGAGAAGCTCGAAGTGGCGTCGGCCGAGGAGACCTTCGAGCGGCTGGCCCACGACGAACTGTCCGGTCTCCGACTTGGTCTGCTGCACGGTCGTCTCACGTCAGCGGAGAAGGAGGCCACGATGAATTCGTTCCGCGTCGGCGAGCTCGACGTCCTTGTCGCGACGACGGTCATCGAGGTTGGCGTCGACGTTCCGAACGCAACCGTGATGGCGATCATCGACGCAGACCGGTTCGGAATCGCCCAGCTCCACCAGCTCCGCGGGCGTGTCGGTCGCGGCGAGCACGCATCGACGTGCTGGTTGGTCACCCAGCAACGCAACGAGCCGGGCGACCCGGTGGGCAATCCGAGAGTTGAGGCGCTCGTGGCGACGACCGACGGGTTCGAACTCGCCGAGATCGACCTCGATCTGCGCGGCGAGGGCACGCTGATGTCGACGGCGCAGAAGGGCCGCAGCGACCTCAAGCTCGCGTCGTTGCGACGCGATCGGAACTTGGTGGCACTCGCTCGTGAGGCGGCGTTCGAGATCGTCGACGCTGATCCTGAATTGGCAGGCCACCCGGACCTGGCCGACGAACTCGATCTGGTGTTCAGCGAATCCGACGAAGCATTTCTCGCGAAGAGCTGAGCTCCGTTCGTCAGACATTCCCATGAACTCGTGCGGGAGGAGTTCCCGCACGAGTTCACGAGAATCCGGATGGAGTGTCGCCGCGGGCGATCTCGGCGTCGTCCTCGTCAGACATCACGAGGTCCCATCGGTCGAGGCAGTCCTCGCACCGATAGGCGATCACGTCGCCAGGTTCCCAGATCCCGTCCTCCGGTGGATGCGACAACAAGAAGCAGCGTCCGCCGCAGTCGATGCAGGTGATCTGTGGCGTCGGCGTCAGCACGCCACCAGTCTTGCCGGTCGCTGACGACCGGTGCGCATCTGTGCGTATCCTCGCTCGCATGCGCGTTGTGGCGGGAGAACTGGGTGGACGCCGACTGGTGACGCCCGACGGGACGTCGACGCGGCCGACCACCGACCGGGTGCGCGAAGCGATCTTCAACTCGCTCGGGAGTTCGGGGGTGCTCGAAGGCGCAGTCGTGGCCGATCTGTTCGCCGGCAGTGGCGCAGTCGGAATCGAGGCACTGTCGCGCGGCGCGGCGCGTTGCGTGTTCGTCGAACGAGATCGCGCAGCATTGCGAGCGTTGAACGGCAACCTCGACGCGCTCGATCTGGTCGACCGCACCAAGGTGCTCGGCGCTGACGCGTTGTCCGTCGCAGGAACGATCGACGCCGACATCGTCTTTGCCGATCCGCCCTACGACTTCGACATGTGGGACAGCCTGCTCAGCCGGATCAACGCCGACCTCGTTGTCGCCGAATCTGGATCTGCCGTGGTCGCCCCTGCCGGCTGGACCGTGCTCCGCGACCGGAAGTACGGGCGCACCCGCGTCACGTTCCTCGAGCGCACCGTCGACCTGCCGATGGGCGAGACAGCAGTAGGGTCTGACACTCAATGAGCACGTCACTGCGGGTGCTGTACCCGGGGAGCTTCGATCCGATCCATCTGGGCCACGTCGACATCATCGAGCAGGCGCACGAGTTGTTCGGTTCGGTCGTGGTCGCCATCATGCACAATCACGCAAAGCCGTCAGGGCTGTTCGCCATCGACGATCGGGTCGAGATGGCGAACGCCGCCCTCGCTCACCTCGACGGTGTGAGCGTCGTCGCCGAGACCGGCCTCGCTGTCCAGGCGGCCCAGCGCACCGGCGTCGACTTCATCGTGAAAGGCCTGCGCACCGCAGGCGACTTCGAGATCGAACAGCAGATGGCCCACAACAACCACGCGGTGACCGGCGTCCGTACCGTGTATCTTCCCAGCCGGCCCGATCTCGGGTACATCAGCAGCCGCTTCGTGCGCGAGATCGCGAAGTACGGTGGATCCATCGACCATCTCGTCCCGGCGCACGTCGCCGATGCATTGCGCCGTGTGAACGGCAGCGAGAAGAACTGAGCCAACCATGAGCTACGACGACGGCGACGGCGCCTATGACGACATCGATGACGAGTACCCGGATCCTGGCGTGCCCGGTGGCTTCGTCGGCGACGCCGAAACGCTGCTGCGTCGGGCCATCGACATCGTTGCGACCGCGCCGACGATGCCGTTGTCGTCATCGCCCCGCATCGACCGTGACGAAATGATCGAGCTCCTCGAGGAATCGCTGCACCGGCTCCCCGAAGAGCTGCGTCAGGCGCGCTGGATGCTCAAGGAACGCCAGGAGTTCGTCGCCAAGACCCGCCGCGAAGCCGACGAACTGCTCGAAGCTGCCCGAGTGCGCGCCGAACGCATGGTGCAGCGCACCGAGGTGGTTCGTGCCGCCGAGCAGCGCGCCCGCCAGGTCATGGAGACCGCGGAAGCCGACTCGCGGCGCCTGAAGCACGAGACCGAGGACTTCCTCGATCAGCGACTCGGCTCGTTCGAGATCCTGATCGACAAGCTGCAGAAGACCGTGGGCGCAGGCCGTCAACGGCTCTCGATCGGCGGCGCCGTCGACGAGACGAACTCGATCGAGGAAGACGATCCCACCAAGGGCTTCTTCGATCAGGATCACTGATCGGCTCGGGCCCGTGGCCGACCCTCTGCGCCCACTGCGGATCAATGCCGTCGAGCTGCTGCGCCAGCCCGGCGCAGTTCGCGACGTCACCGTCGACATCGCCGCTGCTCCGCTCGACGCCGAGCACGAGCGCCTCGTCGGCGACATCCATGTCGAATTGAGATTGACGGCACGCAACGACGGCATCGACGTCGACGGCACCGTCAGCGTCGACTGGGCCACGGTGTGTCGTCGCTGCCTCGTCGGCGTTTCCGGTACGGCCCTCGGCGTCGTCGACGAGCTCTACCAGATCGAGCCGCTCGATCCCGATGCGTACCTGATCGAGGACGGCCAGCTCGATCTCGCCCCGCTCGTTCGTGAGACTGCGTTGTTGGAACTCGAGACCGAGCGGGTCTGCCGCGAGGACTGCGCCGGGCTGTGTCCCGTCTGCGGCGTCGACCGCAACAGCGCCGAGTGCTCGTGTGACAGCTCGGTCCGCGACAACCGCTGGGCCGCCCTCGAAGGGTTCGATCCCGACGGGTGAGCGTTCTTCAGATGGCCGTGGCCGATGGCAATGGCGCTGCCCCCCGATAACGTGATGCGGCCGTTGCGGCACGGTGTGCCCGAATCGGGCCCCGAATCCAGTACCGGTCGCACGATGACCGTCCCCGAGAACCAGGAAGCGAACGATGGCCGTTCCCAAGAAGAAGACCTCGAAGTCGAAGACCCGCAGCCGTCGCGCGAGCGCCTGGCAGCTCCACGCGCCGGCCCGCAGCCTGTGTCCGCGGTGCGGTAACGCCAAGACACCGCACGTGGTGTGCCCGTCGTGTGGCTGGTATCGCGACCGCGTCGTCGTCGACGTCGGCTGATCTCCTGAGCACTCCCATGCTCCCCGTCGCCGTCGACGCCATGGGCGGCGACGATGCTCCCGGGCCGATCCTGGCCGGAGCTCATCAGGCTGCTGCCTCGGGCATCCCCATTGTCCTCGTCGGTCCCGCCGACCTCGCCGGTCGCGAAGGTGCCGATGGCTCGGTGCTCGATCTGATCGAGGCGACCGAGGTCATCGGCATGCATGACGACCCGGCGCAGGGCGTGCGCCGCAAGAAGGACTCAACGCTCGTTCGCGCGGCCGAGGCCGTCAGAGACGGACGCGCCAGCGCCATGATCTCGGCCGGCAACACCGGCGCGACGATGGCCTCGGCGCTGCTGCGCATGGGACGTATCTCGGGTGTCAAGCGCCCCGCAATCGCCACGCCGATCCCGGTACCCGGATCAACGCCCACCGTGCTGCTCGACGCCGGCGCGAACTCCGAGGTGCAGGCCGAATGGCTCGTCCAGTTCGCCCTGATGGGGTCGGTGTACGCACGTCATCGATTCGACATCGAAGCGCCGCGGGTTGGCCTGTTGTCGATCGGTGAGGAGCCCGGCAAGGGCGACACCCTCCGCAAGGAGGCCTACGAACTGCTCGGTGCCGCCTCGCATCTCAACTTCATCGGCAACGTCGAGGGTCGTGACGTGATGAGTGCCGACCTCGACGTGTGCGTCACCGACGGCTTCACCGGCAACGTGGTGTTGAAGACGCTGGAAGGCGGGATGAGGGTCGTGATCAAAGCGCTGCTCGATGCGTTCGCCGCCGAGGAGCACTACAAGCCGCATGCCGACGCATTGATGCCGGCGTTGCTGCCGCTGTACGAATCGCTCAGCCCTGACACCTACGGCGGCGCCGTGCTGCTCGGGGTCGACGGCGTCTGCATCATCGCTCACGGGTCGTCCGGCGAGACCGCGATTGCCAACGGCATCGGGGTTGCACGCGACATGGTGGCTCACGACATGGTCGGCGAGATCCGCGCCGCAATCGCAGGCAACGCGGCCTGAACGCTCCGACGACAACACGCGGACAACTACACTCGGCGCCCGTGCCAGCAGATTCCGCCCCACTCGAACGCGACGAGATCTTCGAGATCGTCCGTGACCGACTCGCCGACATCCTCGAGATCGAGCCGGCCACGATCACTGAGGGCCAGTCGTTCGTCGACGACCTCGACGCCGACTCGTTGGCATTGATCGAACTCGTCGAGGCGCTCGAGGAGCAGCTCGGCGACCGGATCCCCGATTTTCGGATCGAGGACGAGGATCTCGAAGACCTCAAGACCGTGCGCGACGCGATCGACTACGTCCACGAACGCGCCACGGCGAGCTGATCGCCGGATGACCACGACGTGACCGCCAGCGACCCACCGTCGCCCGGTCTCGCCGCGCTGGCCGAGCGCATCGGGTACCGGTTCGTCGACTGGAGCTTGCTCGAGCGGTCGCTCGCGCATCGGTCGTGGTGCGCGGAGACCCCCGGCGCGATCAGCAACGAACGCCTGGAGTTCCTCGGCGACGCCGTGCTCGGGTGGGCGATTGCCGACCTCGTCTACCACCGCTACCCGGTGGCGGAGGGCCAGTTGACAGACCTGCGAAAGAGTGTGGTCAACGCCATCGCTCTGGCCGAAGTCGCCCAGGTGATCGGTCTCGGCGAGCACGTGCTGCTCGGCCGAGGCGAGTCCGCCGCGGGCGGATCCGACAAGCCGTCGATCCTGTCGGATGCCTTCGAGGCGGTGCTCGGCGCGGTGTATCTCGATGGTGGTGCCGAGGCGGCCTACGAGATGGTCGAGCGACTCGTCGTGCCCCGGATGCCGGACTCGGCCGACTCGATGGGGCAGTTCGATCAGAAGACCCAGCTGCAGGAGCTGAGCGCGCGCCTGGGTCGCGGTGCCCCCGTCTACGAGCTCTCGTCGAACGGACCCGACCATGCGAAGACGTTCCACGCCCGAGTGCTCGTCGACGGCGAGGTGCTCGGCGTCGGCACCGGACGGTCGAAGAAGGCCGCTGAACAGCTCGCTGCCACCGAGGCCTGCCTCGCGCTCGGCTGAGAACTCGGCCGCACCGTGAACCTCGATGCCTGAGCTTCCCGAAGTCGAGACGGTCCGACGCGGATTGCAGCGCCATCTCGTCGGACGGCGGATCGAGCGCGTCGAGGTGGGGCGCGAACGCACCGTGAGGCGCACGTCGCGCGAGGACGTCATCGTCGGGCTGAGCGACACCGTTGTGGAAGCGGCAGATCGCCGCGGCAAGTACCTCCTGCTCCCGTTGGATTCCGGCGACACCTGCATGATCCATCTCCGCATGAGCGGCCAGGTGCTCTTGGCGGCGGCAGGGGCGCAACGTCCGGCGCACACCCACGTGGTGCTGCATCTCGACGACCGCCACGAAGCATGGTTCGTCGACCCGCGGACGTTTGGCGAGGTGGTCGTGTTCGATCCCGACCGTGTCGACATCGAACTGCCCGAACTCGCTCGCCTCGGCGTCGACCCGATCGCCGAGCCCTTCGATGTCGCGATCCTCCGACAGGCGTTCGGGACTACGTCGCGGGCGCTCAAGCCGCTGCTGCTCGACCAACACGTCGTAGCGGGAATCGGCAACATCTACGCCGACGAGATTCTCCACCGTGCCCGCCTTCGACCGGAGCGCCCAGCGTCGAGCCTCGACCGGCGACGACTCACCGCGCTGCACCGCTCGATCGTCGATGTGCTCACCGAGGCCATCGACGCGGGTGGCTCGACGCTCGGCGACGCCCAGTACGTCGATCTGATGGGGGAGGGCGGGTCGTATCAGGACGATCACCGGGTGTACGGCCGCGGCGGGGAGCGGTGCCTGACGTGCGGTCGCGGGTGGGTGCGGCGTTCGGTGACCGGCGGTCGCGGCACCCACTGGTGCCCGGTCTGTCAGGGATGACGAGCACCGTTCGAGCTGCGAACATGGGCCGATGCGCCTCACACCTCGTTACGGACCGACTGCGATCATCGCGCTCGACGGAGACCCGGCGGCGGTCGCCGAGCCATGCATCCGTCAACGCCGACGCTTCCTCGCGATGATCCAGGAACTCACCGAGGACGAGTGGGCCCATCCGAGCCGTTGCGACGGATGGTCGGCGCGGGACGTCGCCGTGCATCTCGCTTCCACCAACGGCTTCTGGGAGGCCTCGATTCGTCTGGGGGTCGACGGGGCACCGACGGAGATGTTGGCGACGTTCGACCCGGTTCGAACCCCGGCTCGGATGGTCGCCGACTCGACAATGAGTACCGACGAGATCGTCGAGACGTTCGCGACCTCGTCGAAGTCGCTCGCCGATCTCCTCCTCGGTCTGCGGCCGGCGGACTGGATCCAACAGGCCGAGGCCCCACCGGGCCACGTCAACGTCAGCGCCGTGGTGCACCACGCGCTCTGGGACGCTTGGATCCACGAACGCGACATCGCCCTCCCGCTCGGCCGGACACCTCAGGCGGTACCCGATGAGGTGATCGCCAGCCTTCGCTACGTCGCGGCGCTCACGCCGGCCTTGGCGCTCGTAGCAGGCGCCAAGGGAGGCGCCGGTTTCGACGTCTCGGTGTCCGACCCGGATGCCAATTTCCACGTCGAGGTCGCCGCCGACGTGCTCGTGACCGGCGGGACGATGGGGTCCGAGATCGAACTCCTCGGCAGCTCGGTCGACCTGCTCGAGGCATTGAGCTTCCGCCGGCCGCTCGATCAGGTGATTCCGCCGGAGCTCGACTGGGCCTTCGCAGGATTGGGTGCGGCGTTCGACCGATGAACAACGCGGGTGCGGGTCTGCCGGCACTTCGCGGGGTAACTTCGCCGGTGCTGTGTTCCTGAAGAGTCTCAACCTCAAGGGGTTCAAGTCGTTCGCCGACAGCACCACGATGGTGCTCGAACCCGGCGTCACCGTCGTCGTCGGCCCCAACGGGTCGGGCAAGTCGAACGTGGTCGACGCCATCGCGTGGGTGCTCGGCGCCCAGGCTCCGAAGGCCGTGCGATCGCAGAAGATGGACGACGTGATCTTTGCGGGGACGGCGTCGCGCCCGGCGCTCGGGCGTGCCGAGGTCAGCATCACCATCGACAACTCCGATGGCACGCTGGGTGTCGAACTCAGCGAGATCACCGTCACGCGCGTGCTGTTCCGCACGGGTGATTCCGAGTACGCGATCAACGGCGTCCCGTATCGACTGCTCGACGTGCAGGACCTGCTCTCCGACGCGGGCGTCGGACGCCAGCAGCACGTGATCGTCAGCCAGGGGCAGATCGACGCCGTGCTCAATGCTCGACCCGAGGAACGTCGGGCCATCAT
>Ga0307380_10010693_pt1 | contig 11533 bp, 10 predicted proteins | sample UN3MG_FD_202239 | JGI IMG/M metagenome (GOLD analysis project Ga0307380, IMG submission 202239) | Soil microbial communities from Risofladan, Vaasa, Finland - UN-3 | ecosystem: Environmental > Terrestrial > Soil > Coastal area > Acid sulfate soil | place: Finland: Risofladan, Vaasa | collected... | reverse complement strand
GACCAGAGACGGATTCGGGCGCGGTCGCTTTCGACGCGGGGACCGATTAGGCGCGCACCGATTCGAGAAACGTCTCGACGGCGCCGCGGTACCGCTCGGGCGCGTCGTCATGGACGAGGTGCCCAGCTCCCTCGATCCGGACGTAACGCACCCGGTCTCCACCCAGTTCAGCCATTCGCTGCATCTGGCCGGGCGGGGCCACAGAATCCCCGGCCTCAAGCAGCAACACCGGCGCCCGCACCGCTTGCCACTGCTGCCAGTAGTCGCGGGTTCCCCACTCCGCAGCAACCGCAATCCAATTTTCCGGCTTGCCGTGCAGTCGCCATCCGGTCGGTGTGCGATCGAAAGCATCCAGGAAATACCGGCCTGCGATCGGTCCGAACTCGGCCAAAATCGCCTCTGCCGAACCGAATTCGACCGGCAGTGCATGTAGCCAAGGCTCCCATGCTCCGACAGTCCGACCGGCGAAGTCTGCCGCCATATCCTCGACCACCAACGCGTTCACGAGTTCCGGTCGCTCCGCGGCAAGACACCAGGAGTGCAGCGCACCCATGGAGTGGCCGATCAGCACAGGGGGCAGGTCGAGGGACTCGACTGCCAAGGCGAGGTCTGCGACGAACTGCTCGGTGCTGATGGGGCGGGTGTCTGCGTCGTCATGACCCCGGTGCCAGGGCGCGTCATAGGTGTACACCGCACCAAGCGCGGTCAGCCACGGCAATTGACGCGACCAGGTGCTGCCGCGCCCCATCAACCCGTGGACGAGCATCAACGGCCGGCCGGTTCCGCCGCAGTGGGTCAACGAAGACGTCACACGCCTATCTTGACCCGAATTCGTCTGCTCGGCGCGGTAGCCTTGCCGCTATGACCGTGGTCAAGATCAACGCCATTGAAGTGCCACCGGAGGCGGGCCCCGAGTTGGAGAAGCGATTCTCCAACCGCGCCCACGCGGTCGACAGCCAACCCGGATTCCTCGGTTTCCAGTTACTGCGACCGGTCAAGGGCGAGGACCGGTACTTCGTAGTGACCCAGTGGGAGTCTGAGGAGGCGTTCCAGGCCTGGGCCGCCGGACCCGCTATCGCCGCCCACGCCGGAGAGCGCGCCAACCCGGTCTCGACCGGTTCTCAGCTACTCGAATTCGAGGTCGTGCTCGACGTTGCCAGATCCAAAGCGAACGGGTAGCGCGCGCCGGTTGCCCCGGCGGGCGGCGATGCTCGCTACGGCGATCGCGGCCGCCGCCGGCATGGTCGCTGGTTGCGCGCCGCTGAGCGGACCCGAAGCACATTCTGGGGTTCGGATATCGACAAACACGCCCCAGGGCGTTCGGGCCCAGCAGGTCATGGACATGCTGAACTCCGACTGGCCGATCGGGGAAGTCAGCGTCAAGACGCTGGCCGCACCCGACATGGTGGACCCAATCGAGACGACGATGGAGTCGTTGTGGTGGGACCGCCCATACACCTTGACCGGAGTGGAAATTGGCGCCGGGGTAGCACGGCTGCAACTTCTCACGTCGTTCGGGGCGCGTCAGGACATCGAACTGCGGACGAACGACCAGACCTTCGTCACTCGTTTGGTGTCCACTACCCAGAAGCCGCTGATCAACTCCTGGGAAGATATCGACATCGCACTCGGAGCAACCGGGGCCCGCTACTCCTACCAGGTCTCCAAGGTCGACGACGGTAGGTGCGAGAAGGTTGCGGGGACCAACACCGCCGAATCCCTGCCGCTGGCTTCGATTTTCAAAACCTACGTCCTGTTCGCGGTCAAAGACGCCGTGTCGGCCGGAGCACTGCGCTGGGACGACACCCTGACCATCACCACCGAGACTAAAAAGCTCGGCTCGTCAGGTTTCGACAAGTTCCCCTCCGGCTCCCGGATAACAGTCCGACAGGCGGCCGGCAAGATGATCTCGACCAGCGACAACATGGCGACCGATCTGTTGATAGAGCGCCTCGGCACTCCCGCAGTCGAGCGAGCCCTGATCCGCGCCGGCCATCACGATCCGGCCAGCATGACGCCCTTCCCCACTATGCGCGAACTCTTCGCGGTCGGCTGGGGTAACCCGGACGTACGCGATCAGTGGAAGACGGCCTCTCCCGCAGGCCGGGCGGAGTTACTTAAAGCGGCCAGTGCCCGCCCCTACGAACCAGATCCGCATCGGACACACTCGCCAGGCTCCGCGTACGGCGCGGAATGGTACGGCAGCGCCGAGGATATCTGCCGTGTGCACGCCCGGCTACAGCACAACGCTGTCGGCGTGGCAGCACCGGTCTGCGAGATTATGTCCGAAATTCCGGGGATCGACCTGGACCGCTCGCAGTGGCCCTACATCGGTGCCAAAGCCGGTAACCTCCCCGGTGACCTGACCTTCAGTTGGTACGCAGTCGATCGCACCGGCCAGGCCTGGGTGGTCAGCTTCCAATTGAACTGGCCGCGCTACCACAGTCCCAACGCCGGCGGCTGGGTGATGACGATCATCAAGCAGGTCTTCGCCATTCTCCCGCGCTACCGCTGACGTCTCGCGCGCTACCGCTGACGTCTCCCGCGCCACCACTGAAACGACTGCGGGCGGCCACCGTGAAATGGCCGCCCGCAGTCGTTTTCCGACCTACTCCGTCGCAGTGCCTGCGCTGGCGAGATCCGGCTCGATGACCTCACGCTTCGGCCCGCCGCTGAAGGTGAACTTCGCGTCTTCGCCAGCCCCTTCGCCGTCCCAGTTCTCGACGTCGACGGTGACCAACTGACCCGGCCGGATCTCGTCGAACAGGATCTTCTCGCTGAGTGCGTCCTCGATCTCGCGCTGGATGGTACGACGCAGCGGCCGGGCCCCCAGAACAGGGTCGAAGCCCCGTCGAGACAGCAACGACTTGGCCCGGTCGGAGACCTCCATCGTCATGTCCTTGGCCTTGAGTTGCACCGACACCCGATCGACCATCAGGTCGACCATCTGGATGATCTCGTCCTGCGTCAGCTGATGGAAGACGATGATGTCGTCGATCCGGTTGAGGAACTCCGGCCTGAAGTGCTTCTTGAGTTCGTCGTTGACCTTCTGCTTCATCCGCTCGTAGTTGTTGTCACCGCCGCCCTGGGTGAAGCCGAGGCCGACAGCCTTGGAGATGTCGGAGGTGCCCAGGTTCGAGGTGAAGATCAGCACGGTGTTCTTGAAATCGACTGTGCGGCCCTGACCATCAGTGAGACGCCCATCTTCAAGCACCTGCAACAGCGTGTTGTAGATCTCCTGGTGCGCCTTCTCGATCTCGTCGAACAACACCACCGAGAACGGCTTGCGGCGCACCTTTTCGGTGAGCTGGCCGCCCTCCTCGTAGCCGACGTACCCCGGCGGCGCCCCGAAAAGCCGCGAAGCGGTGAACCGATCGTGGAACTCGCCCATGTCGATCTGAATGAGCGCGTCAGCATCGCCGAACAGGAACTCCGCGAGCGCCTTGGAGAGTTCGGTCTTACCGACCCCGGACGGCCCGGCAAAGATGAAGGAACCCGAAGGACGTTTGGGGTCCTTCAGTCCGGCGCGGGTACGGCGGATCGCTTTGGACACCGCCTTGACCGCGTCATCCTGACCAATGATGCGCTTATGAAGTTCGTCCTCCATACGCAGCAGACGCGTCGTCTCCTCCTCGGTCAGTTTGAACACCGGGATACCGGTCCAGTTGCCCAGAACCTCGGCGATCTGCTCGTCATCTACCTCGGCAACAACATCGAGATCGCCGGCGCGCCACTGCTTTTCGCGCTCGGCACGCTGCGCGACCAATTGCTTCTCGCGATCACGAAGTGATGCCGCCTTCTCGAAGTCCTGTGCATCGATAGCGGACTCCTTCTCCCTACGCGCCTCGGCGATCCGCTCGTCGAACTCGCGCAGATCCGGCGGAGCCGTCATCCGGCGAATTCGCATCCGGGCGCCGGCCTCGTCAATCAAGTCGATGGCCTTGTCGGGCAGGAAACGATCGTTGATGTAGCGGTCGGCGAGAGTGGCGGCAGCCACCACGGCGGCGTCGGTGATCGACACGCGATGGTGGGCCTCGTAGCGGTCGCGCAGACCCTTGAGGATCTCGATCGTGTGCGCGACCGTCGGCTCGCCCACCTGAACTGGCTGGAAACGGCGCTCGAGTGCGGCGTCCTTCTCGATGTACTTGCGATATTCGTCCAGGGTCGTCGCGCCGATGGTCTGCAATTCACCGCGCGCCAGTTTGGGTTTGAGGATCGACGCGGCGTCGATCGCACCCTCGGCGGCGCCCGCACCCACCAGGGTATGCAACTCATCGATGAACAAAATGATGTCGCCGCGGGTGTTGATCTCCTTGAGCACCTTCTTGAGGCGTTCCTCGAAGTCACCGCGGTACCGGCTGCCGGCCACGAGCGAACCCAGGTCAAGGGTGTAGAGCTGCTTGTCCTTGAGGGTCTCGGGGACCTCACCGTTGACGATGGCCTGAGCCAGGCCTTCAACCACCGCTGTCTTGCCCACTCCGGGCTCACCGATCAGTACCGGGTTGTTCTTGGTGCGCCGACTCAGGACCTGCATGACCCGCTCGATTTCCTTCTCACGACCGATGACCGGGTCGAGCTTGCCCTCCATGGCGGCGGCGGTGAGGTTGCGGCCGAACTGGTCGAGGACCAGTGAGGTGGACGGGCTGCCCGACTCACCACCACGGCCACCGGTCCCGGCCTCGGCTGCCTCCTTGCCCTGATAACCGCTGAGCAGTTGGATGACTTGCTGACGGACCCGAGTCAGTTCAGCGCCCAACTTGACCAGTACCTGGGCGGCCACTCCCTCGCCCTCGCGGATGAGGCCGAGCAGAATATGCTCGGTGCCGATGTAGTTGTGGCCGAGTTGCAGCGCCTCGCGCAGGCTGAGTTCGAGCACCTTCTTGGCACGCGGGGTGAAGGGAATATGTCCAGACGGCGCCTGCTGGCCCTGCCCGATGATTTCCTCCACCTGGGAACGCACGCCCTCCAGGCTGATCCCCAGGGACTCCAGCGACTTGGCGGCGACGCCCTCGCCCTCGTGAATCAGTCCGAGCAGAATATGCTCGGTGCCGATGTAGTTGTGGTTGAGCATCCGGGCTTCTTCTTGCGCCAGTACGACGACCCTGCGGGCGCGGTCGGTGAATCTTTCGAACATCGCCTGTACCTACTCTCCCTCACCTGGCGCCGCGGCAGTGTCCGCGAGCCCTGATATCACTCTAGTGGGCGGTGCCGGACGAATTACTCCCCCGGCAGGCCGCACCCCGCCTCGCGACGGACACAGCAGTCCAACGCACCGCAGGTCTGCTCTGTTTCCAGTATCGGCCGCAATCGCTTCGCGGCTAGCGAAACACCCCTGACGAGACGGTGACGGTTGGGAGAGACTGCTGGAGAGCAAAGAAGCTCAGGTGGCGGCGTGGAAGGCTTCGATGATCTCAGCCGGGATCCGTCCGCGGGTGGAGACCTTGTGACCGCTACGGCGAGCCCACTCCCGAATCGCAGCGCTCTGTTCGCGGTCAATTGAGCCCCGTCCGCGGCCCGGCGCACCCGGACGCCCCCGCCGGCGACCGCCGACTCGGCGGCCGGAATCGATCCACTGCTTCAAATCTTCGCGCAGCTTCTTTGCATTCTTCGCCGAAAGGTCGATCTCATAACTGACTCCGTCGAGGGAGAATTCCACCGTTTCATCGGCCGGTCCGTCGCCATCGAAATCGTCGACGAGGGTAACTGTCACTTTCTTAGCCATGTTTCCTCAGTCCTTTCACGCACGCAATTGGATTTGCTTACCGACAATGTGCCATAAACGCGCGCAATGTGCCAAAAGGCTCGCAAATTTGCGGCAACGCCAATCGCAGTAATTTAGTTTCCGTGTCGCCGGACAATCGGAAACAAAACCGTCTCGCGAATGGACAAGCCGGTAAGAACCATCAACAATCGGTCGATACCCATTCCGGTTCCGGTCGTCGGCGGCATTCCAAACTCCATTGCGGCCAGAAAATCCTCGTCGAGGGCCATCGCCTCATCGTCACCGGCGGCTGCGGCACGAGCCTGAGCGTCAAATCTTTCCCGCTGAATCACCGGGTCCACGAGCTCGGAGTATCCGGTGGCCAACTCGAAGCCGCGGACATACAGATCCCATTTCTCGGTGACACCGGCAATGCTGCGGTGCGCTCGGGTCAGCGGAGTCGTCTCGACCGGGAAATCCCTGATGAAAGTCGGTGCCCACAATGTGGCACCGACGCTGTTCTCCCAGAGTTCCTCTATTAGTTTGCCGTGTCCGTAACCGCGATCCGGAGGAATCTCGATACCGAGTCCGTTGGCAATTGCGAGAAGGTAATCGATCGGCGTCTCAGGTGTGATTTCTTCACCGAGGGCCACCGACAGCGAAGGATACATTTGGAGCGAAGGCCATTCGCCATCCAGATCGTAGGTGGTGCCGTCCGGCAATGGCACCTGCCGGGTGCCGATTACCGCGTCGGCCACCTCCTGAATGAGCTCCCTGGTCATCACCGCGGAGTCGTCGTAGGTGCCCCAGGCCTGATAGGTCTCCAGCATCGAGAATTCTGGCGAGTGCGTGGAATCGGCGCCCTCGTTGCGGAAATTCCGGTTCACCTCGAAAACCTTCTCCAGCCCGCCGACCACACACCGCTTCAAGAACAACTCCGGGGAGATCCGCAGGAACAGGTCCGCGTCGAGGGCGTTGGAGTGCGTGACGAAGGGTCGGGCCGCGGCGCCTCCGGCCAGCGTCTGCAGCATGGGGGTTTCGACCTCAAGGAACCCGCGCCGCTCCAGAAAGCCGCGAACCGCGCGCACGACGGCGATGCGTTGCCGGGCCACCGACCGCGCCTGTGGGCGCACGATCAGATCCACGTAGCGCTGCCGGACCCTGGACTCCTCGCTGAGTTCGCGGTGTGTCACCGGCAGTGGTCGTAGCGCTTTGGCGGCCATCTGCCAGGAGTCCGCCAGCACGGACAGCTCGCCCCGCCGGGAACTGATCACCTCACCGTGGACGAAGACGATGTCGCCGAGATCGACGTCGGACTTCCAGCCGTCCAACGCATCGGCGCCGACGCCGGCCAGACTGATCATCGCCTGCAGTTGAGTTCCATCGCCCTCCTGAAGGGTGGCGAAGCACAGCTTTCCGGAGTTCCGGGCGAACACCACCCGGCCGGCCACGCCGACACGCTCTCCGGTGGTGGAGTCGGCCACCAGATCGGGGTGGGCCGCACGAACCTGAGCCAGCGAGTGCGTCCGCGGCACCGCGACCGGATAGGCCTCACGGCCCTCATCGAGCAGGCGCTGCCGCTTGCCCTGCCGGATCCGGAACTGCTCAGGCAGGTCGTCAGCCGCCTGATCTTCCGGTTGGCCCGCAGGGGCATCAGCATCGCTCACGGGAAGCTAGCCTAAACGCCCGTTTCAGTGCGCCGGCTTGAGGCGTCCCCGCTGGGTGTCCTGGTTTCGCTCGTAGACCATCCGCAGGCCATCCAATGTGAGGTGCTTGTCGTAGTGGTCGACGGTATGCAGTTCGGGCAGCATCAGCGGTGCGGTGTGCCCGGTGGCCACAACCGTGACGTCTTTCCCACCGAAACCGTCGACATCCTCACGAATGCGCGACACCAGACCGTCGACAAGACCGGCGAACCCGAACAGCGCTCCAGACTGCATGCACTCCACTGTGTTCTTGCCCACGACCGACCGAGGTTTGGTCAGCTCGACCCGACGCAGGGCCGCGGATCGGGCGGCGGCCGCGTCGGACGAGAGCTGGACACCGGGCGCGATCGCACCGCCCAAAAACTCGCCTTTGGCCGAGACGACATCGACGCAGATCGACGAACCGAAGTCGACAACGATCGCCGCAGATTTAAATTTTGCGAAGGCGGCAAGGCAATTCACGATCCGGTCGGCACCGACCTCCTTCGGGTTGTCGACCAGCAGTGGGATTCCGGTGCGAACGCCGGGCTCGATTAACACGTGTGGAAGGCCCGCCCAGTACTGGTCGAGCATGCCGCGCACCTCGTGCAGCACTGACGGCACCGTCGATAGTCCGGTCACTCCGGTGAGTCGTTCAGAATCCTCCCCGATCAGCCCCTCGATAGTGAGAGCGAGTTCGTCGGAAGTCACCTCCGGCTCAGTGCGAACGCGCCAGTTGTGCAGCACCCTCGCGTGATCGCCGGTGCCAGAGATCAGGCCCACAACGGTATGGGTGTTGCGAACGTCGATGGCGAGCAGCATGACTACCGCACCGCTATCAGTGACCGGAACATCAGTTCCTCCAGGTGATCTCGTGATCCTCGGCGCTACCCGGCTCAAACCCGAACTCACCGCCGGGGAGGTCGATTCCAATATTGTCCAACAGCCGAACACCTCCGAGGCGAGCAGCGATCAGCAGTCGAGCCGGACCAAACTGCGGCGCGGGCTCAAGAGACGGTCCCCGTAACTCCAAGTACTCCGTTTCGATCGCCGGCACCTCGTCGAGAACCGCGCGGGCCGCGTCCAGAACGGCGGCGACACCTCCGGACGCCGCGTACGTTCCGGCGAGCAGACACGAGGACAGCGCGCCTGCCAGATCGCGTTGCTCGGGATCGAGGAACCTATTGCGCGAGGACATTGCCAGGCCATCCGGTTCACGCACCGTCGGCACCCCGACAATGGGCACGTCGACGTTGAGATCAGAAACCATCTGCCGGATCAGTACGAGTTGTTGGTAGTCCTTCTCTCCGAAGAACGCGCGGTCAGGGACGACGATCTGCAGCAACTTAAGGACCACAGTCAGCATCCCGGCAAAATGCGTCGGCCGTGAGAGTCCTTCGAGATCGGCACCTAGGGGGCCGGGATGCACGGTGGTTCGGGGCCCGCCCGGGTACATCGCGGATGCCGTCGGCGTGAAGGCGATTTCAACGCCCTCATCGCTCAGTAACTCCAGATCTGCATCGAGCGGGCGGGGATAGGCCTCAAGATCCTCCCCCGCACCGAATTGCAGCGGATTGACGAATATCGACACCACAACGACCGCACCGGGAACCCGCTTCGCCACGCGGATCAATGCGCAGTGGCCCTCGTGTAGGGCCCCCATCGTGGGCACCAGCATGACCCGTCGGCCGGTGTGGCGCAGCGCCCGGCAAACCTCCGACACCGCATGGGGTGTGGGGTAGGTGTTGAGCTGCCCGGCGCTGAACTGAGCAGCCTTGGTGCTCATCGGTTCGGACCTGCCCAACGGAACCAATCGATCAACACGTCAGTGACCTCCTCGGGGGCGTGGGCTCGTTGGGCGGTTCGCAGCGAATCGGCGCAATAGGCCTGCGCCAGTTCGGGATCGACTTCTTCCAAGGCACGCAGGTGGGCAGCCACCGCGGCGGCGTCACCTCGGGCGACCGGACCGGTGAGTGCCGCCTGACCACGCCGCAGGGTGTTCTCCAAGGCAGCACGGGCGAGTGGGCCGATGATTCGTTCGGCCAGGCCGCCGGGCTCATCGCCGACGGGTTCCTGTCCCAGGAGGCCCTCTCCGGCCAACGCGGCACGCAGGGCGGCCACCGAATCTGCCAGCAGGGTGACGACGTGATTGCTGCCGTGCGCCAGCGCCGCGTGGTATAGCGTTCGAGCATCCTCATCCACTCTGAACGGCTCACCGCCGATCTCCAGCACTAGCGACTGCGCGATGGCGTATCCGATCTCGTCGGCCGCAGTGATTCCGAAGCATGTCTCGGTCAGTCGCGCCACATCCTCATCGGACCCGGTGAAGGTCATCGCCGGGTGGATGGCAAGTGGGACACAACCCTGGGCGGTTAGCGGCTCCAGCACCACCACTCCATTGGCACCCGACGTATGGGCCACGATGGTGCCGCGCCGAACCGCGCCGGTCGCCGCGAGGCCGTTGATCAAACCCGGCAGTTCTGAATCGGGAACGGTCAGTAGCAATAGCTCGGCCCGGTCGGCGACGTCGGGCACCGCGAGCACCGGGGTATCAGGTAGCCGACGTGCGGCGAGACGCCTCGACGGACTTGAGATGGCGCTGCACGCGACGACCACGTGGTCGGCGCGTTCCAATGCCAGGCCCAGAGCGGTGCCGACCCGCCCGGCCGAGATGATCCCCACTTTGAGCCGGGCCGGCCGCAATCCGTTGGGGCTACCCACCTGGACGACCTCGCTGACGTCGTAGAAACGTTCCAAGTCCAAAACCGCGAATGCCGGACGCGAACGTACCGATCCTAACGCCGGCTCAGTCGTCGCGGCGCCGCCGCCCGCCGCCGGATACCGGCCCGTTGACCTGCAGCCGCGACATCAGATCGGCGACCGAGTGGCCACCGGTGTGCTGGCCCTGAGACTCTTCGGCAGTGGATTCGGGGGCCACAGCTTCGGGGGCCACCGGTACGGGAACGGCAACTTCGGGGGCCACCGGTACGGGAACGGCAACTTCGGGGGCCACCGGTTCGGGAACCACAGCTTCAGGAGCCACCGGTTCGGGTGGACGGGCGGTGACTGCGCCATCGGCGGACCAGTGCCGGCCTCGACGCACCTCCGGCGGCCGCCAAGGCGCCTCGGGCTGCCGAGGCGGCGGTGGCGGCGGTGGCGGCGGTGGCCGGCGACCCACGGCGGGTTCAGCAGACGCCGCGACGCCGCCGAGCGGCCGCCGATGCGAACCACGGTAAGCCGGAGTCGGCGGCATCGGGGGCGGCGACACCGGGGGCGGCGACACCGGAGGCGGCGACATCGGGGGCGGCGGCACCAATGGCTCCTCGGGTACATCGATGATCGGGCTCTCGAACACGGTGGTGGCGGTTTCCTCCGCCAGTAACGTGTCGTCCTCGGCGGCCACCGGGGTGATCCGGCTGCTCTCCACCCGTTCCGGTGGGGCCGGCATCGCCATCACCACCCGCTCGGCCTCCAATGCCGGCTGCTCACCGAGGTCGGCGCCGAGCATTACTTCGAGGTTGGAACGCAAGGATGCGAGTTCGGCACGCAAGGCGGTCATCTCTTCGGCAGCCTGGGCGCGCACTTCCATGGCCATCTGACGACGAAGGTGCGTCTCCACAGCAAGTTCGTACTCGCGGCGGGCGGCCACCTCCCGGTCGAGTTGCAAGTCGTAGACGAACTTCATGTCGCGCGCGCGGGCCTGATCGAGTTCGCTTTGGCGGCGATAGGTGACCGACACGAAGGCTGCCATCACCGCTGCCCACAGCGACAGGATCACCGCCAGCCGCAGCAGGTCGACCCGGTTGGTGAACACCAGGGTCGAACTCGCGACGATGGCCAGTACCAGAAGCGCCGTTACGAGCAGCCAGCCCGGTCTGCGGCCGCTGCGCCTGCTTTTGGCGCCGCGGGACGGAACGGTCATGGGCAGACTGTACCGCGTCGAAAGTGCCTGGCCGGTGCGACAAGCGGGGGCGATTCGCAGTCAGTCGGTCAACAATTCTCCGGCGGCATCCTTGCCACCGAACGGGTCGCCAGGCGACTTGCAGCAATGCTGCAACCACAGCGCGGCCACGACGAGCGCGAAGGCGCTGACTGCCGCAACGACCACGCCGGGGGCATCGGCGGCGGCGACCCGCAACTCTGATCG
>Ga0307380_10010690_pt1 | contig 11537 bp, 9 predicted proteins | sample UN3MG_FD_202239 | JGI IMG/M metagenome (GOLD analysis project Ga0307380, IMG submission 202239) | Soil microbial communities from Risofladan, Vaasa, Finland - UN-3 | ecosystem: Environmental > Terrestrial > Soil > Coastal area > Acid sulfate soil | place: Finland: Risofladan, Vaasa | collected... | reverse complement strand
GGATGGGCTGTGTGCCCGTCCGGCGCGTGGTCGTGCCGGCCTGTGTTGACCCGCCGGGCCCCTCCGGGCCGGGCGAGGGCCGGTCGTGGCGGATGATCTCCTCCAGGCCGTTGGCGTCGCCGTCGCTGAGGAGCATGGGGAGCACCACGGCCAGCGGCAGCGCGATCACGGCTGCCGCGATGCCCAGCAGGAGCACCCACTGGACCGTCCGGGAGCCCCCGGCCTGTCGGCGTCGGGCGCGGGCGGCCTCGGGCCGGCTGCCGTGGAAGTCCTGCACGGCGCTGGCCAGTTCGCCGGCCTCCTGGGGCGGCTCGGGGGCCTGCGGTGCGGGCGGTGTGGGCGTGTATTCCTTGTCCAGCGCCGCCAGGTGCTCGGCGGGGTCATAGCTGGCCACTTGCCGCCGGGCGGACTCGGCAGCGTCTTGCCCGCCCTCGGTCGCCCCGGGCGCGGAGACCGGCTGCGGGGCGATCTCGAGCTCTACCTCGGTCTCCTGGATGGAATCCAGCGGCGCCAGCGGCTCGGACTCCCGGCCGGGCGGGGGGGCCAGCTCCAGGCCCGTCTCGGCCTCGTCGGCGCCGCGATAGAGCCGCGGCAGCTCGAAGTCCACCAGGTCGTCGGGGTAGGGAATCTCCAGGGGCTCATTGCAGCCCTTGCAGCGCGCCTTCATGCCGGCCACGCGGGCGCTCACTGTGGCCACGCGCCCGCAATGGGCGCAGGTGACGGTGATCTTTCGGCCCTCGGCCTGGCGGGCCTGCTCGGCGAAGCCGAGTTCCTCGACCTCGACGGCGACGGTCTCGGCCACCAAGGCGGGCGATCCGGCGGCGGCGTCCTCGGCGGGAGCGGCAACGCGGACCACGCGTCCGCACTTGGCGCAGGTGACGGTGGGCTCGGCGTAGTCGTCGTCGAGCCGGTTAAGGTGTCCGCATTGCCCGCACAGGACACGCACTCACGGTCCTCCCGCCGGCACGTACCGCTGGGCGATGGGCATCCGCCGCCCGCTGCCGAAGGCCCGGGTGGTGACCTTCAACACCGGCGGGGCCTGCTGGCGCTTGTGCTCGGCCGAGTCCACCATCCGCACGACCCGCTGGACCTCCTCGGCCGGCAGGCCGGCGGCGATGATCTCCTCGGCCGTCTCGTCCTCCTCAATATACCGCGTAAGGATCGCATCGAGGAGATCATACGGAGGCAGCTTGTCCTGGTCGACCTGCCCGGGCTTCAGCTCCGCCGAGGGCGGCTTCAGGAGGGTGTTCTCGGGAATGCACGGGCCGCCGGCGGCCGCGTTGGCGTGGCGCGCCAACTCGTACACCGCCGTCTTCAGCACGTCGCCGATCGGCGCCAGACCGCCGGCCATGTCCCCGTACAGCGTGCAGTACCCGCACGACAGCTCGCTCTTGTTCCCCGTGGCCAGGGCCAGGTGCCCGAGGGCGTTGCTGTCGGCCATCACGAGCGTGCCGCGAATGCGGGCCTGGACGTTCTCGGCGGCGGTGTCGGTGCCCCCGGCGGCGAGCGTCTCGGCCAGGGCCGCCTCGAAGGCCGCGTGCATCGGCTCGATGGGTATGACCCGGTGGCGCAGGTGCAGGTTCGCCGCCAGCGCCGCGGCGTCGGCGAGGCTGTGGTCGCTGCTGTGGCGGCTGGGCATCGCCAGCGTGTGGACGTTCTCGCCGCCCAGGGCGTCGGCCGCCAACGCCGCCACCACGGCCGAGTCGATCCCCCCCGACAGCCCCAGCACCACGCTGCGGAAACCGCATTTGGCGACGTAGTCCCTCAGCCCCAGCTTCAGCGCCTCCCACAGCCGGGCGGTCTCGTCGGCCAGGGGCTCGATGCGGCCGGGGGCGGCGCCCAGGTCGACGACGAGCAGGTCCTCGCGGAAGCTCGCGGCCCGGCCGAGCAGCTTGCCCTCGGGGGAGACCACGCAACTGCCGCCGTCGAAGATCAGTTCGTCGTTGCCGCCGACCTGGTTGACGTAGACGATGGCGGCACGGTGCCTGGCGGCCTGGCGGGCGAAGAGGTCCTCGCGGAGGGCGGCCTTGCCCCGCTGGTACGGGCTGGCGGCCATGTTGACGATGATCCGGGCGCCCTGGCCGGCCAGGAAGCCGATCGGGTCCTCGCCGTAGAGCTCCCGGCCGAGGGCGGCGGCGTCCCAGAGGTCCTCGCAGATGCTCAGTCCGATCCGCGCGCCGGCCAGGTCGATGCACCTCGGGCGCCCGCCCGGCTCGAAGTAGCGGGTCTCGTCGAAGACGTCATAGGTCGGCAGGAGCGTCTTGACGTGCACCAGCCGGACCTCGCCCTCGGCCAGCAGGGCCGCGGCGTTCTGGAGGGGCCTTCCCCGCGGGGAAGGGGTCGGGCGGACAAAGCCCACCAGCGCCGCCGTCCGGGTGCAGCGCCCCGCCAGCGCCTCGACGGCGGCGACGTTGTCCGCGACGAACTGCTCCTTCCGCAGCAGGTCGCGCGGCGGATAGCCCGCGACGGCCAGTTCGCCGAAGACGACCAGGTCGCACCCGTCGGCCGCGGCGCGGTCGATCAACTGCCCCATCCGGGCGGTGTTTCCCGCGATGTCGCCCACGATCGGATCGAACTGTGCCAGGGCGATTCTCATCGGTACAGCCTACGCCTTCCGGGCGCCCGTTTCACGCGGAAACCGCGCGCAGACGGCCTGTTGCATTCGGTATCGGTTGCCGGGATAATGCGGGTTAGGACATGGTTCAGTCCCTGGTGGCACAGCGCCGCGAGTTGTGCCACCGGAACAAGCCACGACCTGGACCATGCCCGGATTGGTTGGCGCACATTTCCCCTGTCGTACCATAGGCGGTGTAGGGAGAAGACCATGGTCAGTGCTCGGGGCCTCGTGGCCGGTGCGCTCCTGCTGGGCTCGTTGGGCCTGGCCGGCTGCGGCAAGACAGTGGACCTGACCCTCGTCAACCTGACAAGGGAAGCACTGGACGTTCACCTCGCCAGCCCCGGCTGCGAACTCCTCTACGTGGGCATCCTGCCGCCGGTGGGCACCATGGAGCAGTCGCTGCGGATCGACGAGAAGGAGCTGCCCGCCGAGTGCGCCTGGATGGCCGGGCCGTATGGGGCACGGTTCATCGTGGAGAGAAGCACGCCGAGGAGAATGCGCGTCGAGGTGGGCCCGCCCGGCGGACCGTGACGGCCCGGCCGGTGAGTGTTTCGCGGACGGGGCGGCGGAGCGATGAGATGGAAACCGTCAACGCAATTGCCAAGGTCCGGTTTGCCTCGGCCCGGGCACAACGGGTCCACCTGGCCAGGAACGACACCTGCCTGGTCGAGATGCTCTGCATGGAGCCAGGGCAGGACGTGAGGCTCGCCGACGGGCCGTGGACGTATTACGTCATCAAAGGCACCGCGAAGCTCGCCGCGGGCCAGGCCTCGGCCGAGCTGGCGGCCGGGCAGGCGGCCGCCACGGGTCCGGCCGAGGCCCACACGCTGGCGAATGTCGGTGAGGGGCGGCTGATTTGTCTGGCGATCGGGGCCTCACCAGGACGATAGGTACCTTGCGGGAGTGACGATGGTGTCGCAGCGGATCTCCATTGAGTTCGAGGGTCTCTCCGTGCAGGCGGAGTTGAACGACTCGCCCTGTGCAGGAGGGCTGCTCGGCGCCTTGCCCCTCCAGGCCGAGGTCAACACCTGGGGCGAGGAGATCTACTTCTCGATCGGCCTGGACCTGCCGGCCGGCGCGGGGGCCCGGTCGGACATGGCCGTCGGGGAGGTCGCCTACTGGCCGCCGGGGCGGGCGTTCTGCATCTTCTTCGGGCGGACCCCGGCCAGCGGGGCCGACGGGGCGCCGAGGGCCGCCAGCGACGTCGAGCCGCTCGGCCGCGTCGTCGGCGACGTCGAGGTCCTCAAGGGCGTCCGGGACGCCGAGCACGTGACCCTGTCGGCCGCGTCCTAGCGGCTCGGGGGGCCGCGGAGAGCACCATGCGAATCGGCATCGTCCATCCCGCTCTGGGGCAAGAGGCGCCGCCGGAGGTCTTTGCCCGGGCGGCCCAGGCCGGCGCCGAGGGCGTGGAGGTCCATTACGCCTCCGCGGGGGCCGCCACCGTCCTGGGAAACCCCCAGCACGCCCGCGACCTGAAGCAGGCCGCCGCGGCCGCGGGAGTCGCCATCCCCAGCCTCTGCCTCGACTGCCTCTGCGCTCAGCCGGCCCTGATCGGGCGCCCGGAGGTCATCGAGAGCGGCAAGGACCTGCTGCTCCGGGCCCTCGGCTGTGCCTCCGAGGCCGGCGCGGAGATGGTCACCGTGCCGTTCTTCGGCAAGAACGCCATTGAGGTCGAGGACGAGCTGAACCGGGCCGCCGACGCGCTGCTGGAGATGGTCGACCACGCCGAGGAGGCCGGCGTCGTCCTCGCCGTCGAGAGCACGCTGGCGTTCCACCAGGCCGAGTTCCTCCTCAACCACCTCGGCGACACGGGCGACGTGAAGCTCTCCTGCAACACCGGCGTGCTGCTGTCGCGCAAGCTGGACGTGGCCACGGGCATCCGCCAGTTGCCGCGAGGGTCGATCTCCCAGGTCCGCTTCACCGACGTCCACCTCGTCGAGGGCGCCCCGCCGGATTTCGGCGTGACCCTCGGCGAGGGCGACGTGGACTTCCGCGCCGTCGTCCAGGCCCTCCGGGCCGTCGGCTACGACGGATGGATCCTCGTCGAGCCCCCCCGCACCGCCGCCGCCGACCCCTTGCCCGTCGCCCAAACCGCCGTCTCCTTCGCCCGCAACGTCGCAGGCTGAACGCCACGGGCGACGAAAAGAGCGGCGACGACGAATCCATCGACGCATTCGTTCGTCCAAGACCCCGGACGCACTTCGCGCCGACGCAGAGGCCTGAGCAACGGGAGAACGAGATGAGCCACGTCCACACTATCTTCGCCGCCGCGGTGTCGTTGGCGCTGTCCGCCGCGGCACCGGCCGCGGACGAACAGCGGACGGTCCGCACCGACCACGCCGTCGTTCGGTACGCCGGGCTCGACGAGAAGCACGCCAAGGCCCTTGCCGAGGTCGTCGAGGCGGCCCGCGCCGCGGCCGTCGAGCAGTTCGGCTTCGACATGCCCGACACCGTCGCCGTCGAGGTGACCTGCGACCGCAAGGCCCGGCCACGACTGTTCAACGACGGGCAGGACCGCCTGTTCCTGACCGTCCGCTCGGCCGCGGACCTCCGCCAGCCGCGGTACAGCGGCATCTTTCACATCTACGGGCTCTGCCACGAGATCGGCCACCTGGCCATGTACCGCCCCATTCGCGACCGCGGCTGGACGACGACCGCCGCCGCCGAGGGCTGGGCGCACTACGTCGGCTCGCGCCTGGTGGACGCCGTCTACGAGAAGGCCGCCCAGGCCGTCTGGCCCGACGCCTACGACTACCGCGCCGACGGCATGGCCCGGCTTGAGCGGCAGTTGCTCAGCCGACCGTCGGAGGTCGCACGCGGCGCCGCGCAGTGGATGAAGCTCGCCGAGGTCGTTGGCGACAAAGGCCTGGCGCCGCTGCTGGCGGCCTGGGGCAAGGCCCAAATCGACCCCGCCGACCCCGCCGCGGCCCTCCGCCGGACGCTGCTGGCGGCGCACCCGGACAAGCAAGACAAGCAAGACGATCAAAAAGCCCTGGCCGACTGGTGGAACGCCGCCGAGGCCCTCCTCGTGCTGCGCCGGCCCCGCAGCGACTTTGCCGCCCGCACGCTCCAGCCCGGCGACCTCGCCCAGGGCGCCCTGACGCTCGAGCACGACGACGGCACGCCGGCCGGCAAGAGCAGCCTCGCCGGCAGCGGGCACGCCGTCCGCTTCAAGGCCCAGGGCGAGGACTGGTACCTCGCCGCCGTGTCGATCCACGGCTCGCGATACGGCCTTCCCCAACCGCCGAAGGAGGATTTTCACGTCTACCTGTGCGATAAGGACTTCAAGCAGATCGCCGACTTCGCCATTCCGTACGCGAAGTTCTCACGAGGCCAGGCCCGATGGGTGACGGTCCCCGTGACGCCCACGCAGGTACCGCGGGAATTCGTCATCTGCGTCGCCTTCAACCCCACGGCCACCAAGGGCGTCTACCTCAGCCGCGACGCCGAGGGCAGCGGCCACAGCCTCACCGGCCTGCCCGGCAAGCCCGGGGGGAGCTTCGCCGCCGGCGACTGGATGGTCCGCGTGGAGCTCTACCTGCCCAAGACCGCCGACGCCCTCACGCCGCAGCGCTAGGCGCGCGGCCGGGCGATCGGTCGCGGGGCGGGGCGGCGTGTGGTACTATGCCACGGGGTCCCTCACCGCAAGACCCACGGCTTGCGGTAGTCGTAGTGGAGGAGTTTGTTGGCGTCGGGGGAGTTGGTGATGGTCTCGGTGGCGGCGTCCCATTCCAGGCGCTGGCGGGTGGCCAGGGAGATGTTGGCCAGCAGGGCCAGCGTGGTGGAGCGGTGGCCGATCTCGACGTCGGCGTGGGGGGCCTTGCGCGACTTGACGCAATCGAGGAAGTCCCGCGCGTGCAGAGCGGTGAGGCCCTGGTTGCTGCCCTTGACGCTGACGGTCTCCGGCTTCATGCGGGGCTCGCGGTCCTGGAACTGCCCGCCGCGCTCGGGGACGATCTGGAAGGTCCGCTCGCTGGAGTAGATCGTCCCCTGCGTGCCGCGGAACTCGACCTCGCCGCTGGCCAAAGCGGGGTTGCCGCTGCCCTCGTACTGCCCGAAGACCGCCAGCCGGCCCGAGGGGAACTCGAAGACCGCCTCCATCGTGTCCGGCACGGTGCGGTCGTCGTCCACGGCGAACCGCCCCCCCATCGCGCAGACCGACACCGGCGCCTGCTCGCCCGTCGCCCAGCGGATCGCGTCGAGGTAGTGCACGCCCCAGTTGGCCATCTGCGAGGAGTACAGGTGCCACCAGCGGAATTTGTACGGGTGGATGTTCTCCTGGTACGGCCGGGCCGGACGCGGGCCCAGCCACATGTCCCAGTCCAGGTGGGCCGGGGGCTTGGCCGCGTCGCACTTGCCGATGCCGGCGGGGTGCATGTTGCTCAGGCGGTAGCACCGCGCGACGGTGACCTTGCCGATCTTCCCGCCGCCGATGAGTTTCGCCAAATCCGCGTAGAGCGGCGACGAGCGTCGGTGCAGGCCCACCTGGACGATACGCTTCTTTCGCCGGGCGGCCTCGACCATGCGGCGGCCTTCCTTGACCGTGATCGACAGCGGCTTTTCGACGTACACGTCCAGCCCCGCCTCGCAGGCGTCGACGGTCTGGATCGCGTGCCAGTGGTCCGGCGTGGCGATGACGACCGCGTTCAGGTCCTTCCGCTCGTAAAGCTTGCGGAAGTCGGAGCAGGTCTCGACGGCGCCGCCCGCTTTCTTCGCGGCGGCCGCGAGGATGTTGCGGTCCACGTCGCAGAGCACCACGAACTCCGCGTCGGCGTGCTCGCGGAAGGCGTCCATCAACTGCCCGCCGCGGTTGGCCACACCGATGAATCCCAGGCGGACCTTCTCGTTGGCCCCGAGCACTCGGGAGGCGGACACGGCCGCCAGCCCCATGGCCGCGGCCCCGGCCTTCGTGAACGTTCGTCTACTGACTTTCCCTGGCATGATGTCTCTCCGGCTTGGGCGTGTTGTGCCGTGCGGCGGCCCCGCGTGGCGGCGCGGCGGCTACTCGAGCGTCGGCTGAACGATCTCGCCGCGAAGCTGTGCCTCGCCGCCGTCCTTCTCGTAGACGCCGTAGAAGACCGAGCACGAGTCCAGCCACAGCGTGATGCGGTGGAGGTCTCCGGGGGGCAGCTTGAGCTTATTGTGGCCTTTCTCGAGCATCTCGAAGAGCTTCGAGGCCCGGGCCCCGAACTGCCCCGGCGTGGTCCGGTGGCCGTTGCCGTAGTTCCAGAAGCCGTATTTCGGGGCCAGGCTCATGTAGCTGGCGTAGTACGCCGTCCGGCCCTTCTTGACGATCTTGCTGGTCAGGTCCGGGGCCTTGTCGGTGTGCTTCATGTGGCAGGGCACGCAGTTTCGGTCGAGAACGGGCTGGACCAGCCGAGGGTAGCTGAAGGGGTTCGAGCCGTCCACGTCCGGCACCAGGCGCGAGGGGGCCCGCCTCAGGGCCAGCGGGACGTCCGTCGGCGGCGCCGGGGCGCGGTGCCGGCGGTCGTGGCAGCCCTGGCAGGTCAGGCGTTCGCCCTTCTTAAGGTACGTCGCCGACCGCATCGACTGGACGGCCAGGCCGCGCTCGTCGAGGGCCTGGAAGAAGATCTCCTTCTCGGCGGGCACCTCGAAGTGCGCGCTGCCGTCGGCCTCGACGGGCACCGTGCCGAGCACGTACCGCGCGAGCATGACCGAGTCGGTCCCCGAGGGCAGCCGAAGGCCGACTTCGTGCGGCGGCCCGCCCGAAGGCACCGACATCGGGAGGATCTTGTAGACGCGCAGCGCCGCGATCCTCGTTCCTTCCGGCCAGGGCTTCAGGCCGTCGTAGACGTTCATCACCGCGAGGGTGGCCCGGGCGTTCTCGTCGGCCCCGGCGGGGGCGGCTTCCACCGCGGAGGCTGTTCGCGAGGCTCCCGCCTCGCCGTCCGCGATCATCGGCGGCGCGATGGGGGGCATCGGCCGGGGGCGGAAGGGGATCGGGCTGAGGCAGGAGATGTTCGGGTCGCGGTAGATCAGCTCCTTGTTGCCGAAGCTGTCCACGAGGTAGATGCCGTAGTTGAAGTTCCTCGGGTCGTTTCGGCCCTGCATGCCCATCCGCCCGCCGCCGGAGGTCGCCAGCGGGTCGTAGACGCAGAGGAGGTAGTCCTCGCCGAGCGGCCAGGCGGTGGCGTAGGCCTGCTCGCCCCCCTGGCTCTCGGGGAAGGCCACGTCGGGCGTGATCCGCCGGACGGGCGCCATGCGGTCGTCGTCCTCGACGTCGGCGTCCACCATCACCAGCGAGCCGAAGGCCTGGCCGTGGTGCGGGGCGGCCGTGGCGACGAACCGCCGCGAGCCGGGCACGGCGCGGACGTCCAACTCCATGTCCGGGCGGGAGCCTCGCGGGGCGAAGTTGCCGTGGACGGCGCGGCTGTCGCGCCCGTCCAGCGTGGTGATCCACGGCAGGTGGGCGGTGCAGCCGTGGCGGTCCACGTAGTCCCAGCGGGTGTAGACGATCGTCCCGTCGTGGGTGACGCTGGGGTGCCACTCGTTGGTCTCGTGGGCGCTGAGGCGGCGGATGTCGCCGTGCTCGGCGCCGAGGTCATACAGCGTGTACGTCGGGCAGACCCGCCCGCAGCGCAGGTACCCGCCGCGTCGCTCGGAGATGAAGGCGATCCGCCCGTTCGGCAGCCAGGTGGGGTCGAAGTCGTTCCACGTGCCGTCGGTGAGCTGGACCAGCCCCGTGCCGTCCGCGTTCACCTGGAACAGGTGATAGCACCGCCCCTGCGACCAGTAGCCGCGCTGGTCGGTCTCCGTGTGCCAGTTGTGGCCGCGGTCGCCGTCGCACTCGACATAGGCGAAGAGGACCTTCCCGGCGTCGTAGGACAGGTCCGGCGAGAGGAACGAGCCTTCGGTGAGCTTCTGCCCGGCGAGGCGGCCCTTCGGCACGACCGAATCGGCCAGGACGTCCCGCACGGTCGGGGTCGGCCCGAAGGCGCCGGACAGCACGTACACGCCCCCGCCGGGCAAGGCGTTGATGCCGTAGTACTGGTCGCACATGTGGTTGAACGTGGAGCGGTGGCGCTTGATGAACAGCACCTGATCGAAACTCAACAGGGGGTTGGAGAAGGCGATCTTCCGGCGCAGGGCGGAGGCGCCATCGAAGAGCTGCCGCCGGGCCTCGGCGTCGTCGATGGGCGTCTTCTCGCCGGCGGCCCGGAGCTTCGCCAGCTCGGCCTCGAGGGCCGACAGGTCCGGCGGGGCGGGCATCCGCTTCAGGTCGGCCAGGAGGGCGGCCGTGCGGCGAAGGACCACGTCGGCCGGGTCGCGGTCGGACTCGGCGATCAGCGACTCGGGGCGATGCACCTGGTTGGCGTACTGGGCGAACCGGGCGCGGTTGCGCAGGTCATGAGCCAGCGAGAGGTACTGGGCGTCCAGCTCCGACACCGGGCGCGGGGGCATCGCGGCCAGCGCCGGCTTCCGCGCGCCGCCGCCCGCCCGCCTGGCCGAGCCGGACGAAGCGCGGTCCGCCCGGAACGTCACGCCCGCCACGAGCACGCGGAGCTCGGCGATGGACGTCCACGGCCTTCCCGCCACCTCCGACAGGGCCCGGAGACGCAGGTAGCGCCCCTTGACCTTGCCGGCGAACCGCACGACGCTCTCGGCGCTCCGCTCGGTCAGCGCGCCTTTGGCCACGGGTTTGCCGAGGTCCTTGGGGTCGTCGCCGACGCAGCACTCGTAGTCATTGATCGTCCCGTTGCCCCCGCCGGTGCGCGGCAGGCAGGCGAAGCCCTCGATCTCGTAGCTGCGGCCGAGGTCCACGACGATCTCGTGCGGGTGGGCCTTCTCGCCGGCGCCGAACCGCGTGTGCCACATGGTCTGCGGGTCGCCGTCCATCGCCCGGTACCCCTCGTAGCCGGCCGCCTCATCGTCCACGCGGACCTTGACGGTCACCGTGGCCGGCTCGGCGGCATCGGCCGGGGCCCAAAGCCCAAGGACCAGCGCAAGGACCATAACCCATCGCGTACCGTTCATCGCGCGCATCTCCTGTGGCGACATGCCGGCCTTCCGGCAGCGTCCTCAGTTCTACAAACGCCCGTCATCCGTCTGCCGGTCGGGCGAAAGCTCGTCGTGTTGAGGCGGACAGAACCCGGAGAGCTGTGCCGCCTAGCCCTCGGTCTCGGCCAGCTCGGCCTGGAGGGCCTCGTTGACCTTGCGCATCAGGTCGATGTACTCGACCTGCGCGGCGGTGAACCTCTTGAAGACCTCCGAGCCGACGAGCCGGTCGTTGAGCTCCTGGAGCCTGCGCTTGTCCTCGATCTCGACGGGCTTCTGCTCCTCCTCGAGCTGCTCGATCTTCTCGGCCTGCTGCTGGTAGTCATTCAGAGTCTTGCCGAGGTCGGGGTTTGCGTCCAGCTCCACGCGGGCCACGCGAAGCGCCTCGGCCTGGGGGCTGTCGGCGATGGCCTTCCCGAGGCGCCGGGCCAGTTCGATGCATGCGCTCACTGTTCTCTCCCGAAGAGCCTGCCGGCTCGTGGTATCCGCGACCGCGAGGCCGCCCGCACGACGCGGCGAACTGCTCGCTTTGATTCCGACCCGACGATGGTACACTATGCGAGGTTCAATCCGTAGCGTCAATGCGGCGGAGGCCGATGTGAGAGGGTGCCGAATGAGACGGATGACGGGATTTGCGGCGGTGTGCGTGCTGGGTCTACCGTGGGTCGCGGCCGGCGCGGCGCCGGAGAAGTGCGTCGTACGCTTCGACTTCGAGACGGGCGACCTTCAGGGCTGGCGCGTGGTGGAGGGCAAGTTCGACTTCCTCGTCTGCGACAAGAAGACCTTCCGCAACCGCCCCCAGGAGCAGTACAACAAGCAGGGGACGTACTTCCTGACGAGCCTGGAGCTGACCAACGGCAGCGGCAACGACGGAATGACCGGCGTGGTCGAGTCGCCCGTCTTC
>Ga0307380_10010689_pt1 | contig 11537 bp, 6 predicted proteins | sample UN3MG_FD_202239 | JGI IMG/M metagenome (GOLD analysis project Ga0307380, IMG submission 202239) | Soil microbial communities from Risofladan, Vaasa, Finland - UN-3 | ecosystem: Environmental > Terrestrial > Soil > Coastal area > Acid sulfate soil | place: Finland: Risofladan, Vaasa | collected... | reverse complement strand
GTGGACGTGAACGAGGCGGGAGTGTCGCAAAAACGGCCGGCTGCGCCTAGGGCGATTTTTTGGCGAATGCGGTTTTGGACTCTGCGTATTCTGGCGCGACCATTGCCAGCCGCTCGCGGCTTCGCAGTGAACTGCGGCGCGACCACCGGTCGCGGCTTTGTCGAGTGTTCCCGACGACAGAACCGGCTGGAAAGGCTATACTTGACCGATGGCTCGCCGAAGCGACACTCGGCCGAGCATTCCGAAAAGCCGCTGCCTCTGCTGTCGTCGCCCGTCCGCCCCCTTCCATCATGTCCATTGATATCCTCATTCTGGCTATCCTGCAAGGGGTCGCGGAGTTCCTGCCCATCAGTTCGTCCGGACACATCGTCGTCGGGCAAGAACTGCTGGGCGTGGAAAAGGAGCGATTGACGGTCAACGTCGTCCTGCACTTCGGCACCCTGCTGGCGATCCTCGCATTCTACCGGAAGCGGATCTGGCGGCTGCTCACCGAAGATCGCCGGGTGATCGGCCTGATCGTGGTCGGCACGATTCCCGCGACGGCCGCATATTTCATCCTCAAGCAGCAGTTCGAAAGCGCCCTGGAGAACCCTCTCGTGGCCGGGTTCATGTTCCCGCTGACGGGCGTCATGCTCCTCTGGGCCGCACGACGCGACTCCGGCGAACTGACCTGCAAAGAATTGGGATACGGCGGCGCCGCGCTGATCGGTGTTTTTCAGGCGTTTGCCATCTTGCCCGGTATTTCGCGAAGCGGCAGCACGATCGTCGCCGGACTGGGCAGCGGACTGCGTCGCGACGAGGCGGCCGCCTTCTCCTTTCTCCTGGCAATACCAGCCATCGGAGGAGGTGCGGTCATCAAACTCGCCAAGCTGTTCAGCGACGGATACGGTGGCAGTGACAACAACATCACCGACCTGGCGCTCGGGGCGACGGTTAGCTGCGCAGTCGGGCTGATATCCCTCTGGTGGCTGGTTCGGTGGCTTCAGCAAGGGCGACTTTACCTATTCGCCTTCTGGGTCATCCCGCTGGGAGTCGCAGTCATCGCCTGGCAACTGCTCTAAACCTGATCACACAGTAATTGGGTGGCGGAACGTGTTCAAGGTTACCCTCGCGCAGACCAGCTTGGCGCGACCACCGGTCGCGGCTTTATCGGGGTCTGGCCAGATCGTCCAGCCAGGTCTCGATCAAGGTCGACTGATTGGCGTTGCGATCGATCTGCTCGGCCGCCTCCAGGCAGCGCTCGAGTCGCCCCGCCGTGGTTTCCAGATCCTCCGGCCGGCTCGCCATGGCCTGCTCGACGGCGCGGCGGAGTTCGGCGTCGCCGGTTTCCGTACCGTCGCCGGCCGTGTGCAGCAAACAGCGATAGAACTCGGCCGCGAACCCGACGACCTGCCGAAATCTGCCACGCCGGGCCGCGGCCTGCTTGCCCGCCTCGTCGACAAACCCCGCCACCGCCTTGGCAAACCCCACACTATCCAGCACCGGCTCGGCCAGCCGCTGGAAGAGCGTATTGCGGAACGTCCAAAGCTCCGGGTCGGCCAATTCCGAAGCCCGCTGCAGGCTGCCGTCGCAGTGTCGGGCCAACCGCCGGGCGTCGTCCGCGTCGGGAACCAACCCCTGGGCGATCAATAGTTCGGCGACCGTCTCGGCCGACAGGGGACGAAAACGGATCAACTGGCAGCGGGAACGGATGGTGGGCAGTTGTTTCGCCGGGCTGGTGCCGATCAAGATCAGCATCGACTTCGGCGGCGGCTCCTCCAGCGTCTTCAACAGGCAGTTGGCCCCCTCCGGGTTCAAGTGGTCGGCGTCGTCGATAATCGCGAGCTTCCGCCCACCCATGTACGGTTTCAGCGAAATGTTGTGGCAAAGCCCCTCGCGTCCGCGGTGCTCTTTGTCGCCGATGAACAACTCCAGCGGAATGAACGCCTTGTCCTCGGGCCTGGCGACCTGTTCCAGATCGGGATGCGTCCCGGCGAGCACCTGGGCACAAGGGGGGCACTCGCCGCAGGGATCGAGCATTTCTTCCGGCCGATTGCGACACAACAGCGCCCGGGCCAGCGTCAGTGCGAAGGTCCGTTTGCCGATCCCCTCCGGCCCGACGAACAAGAAGCTGCTGGCCAGCCGCCGCCGCCGAAGCGCCCGACGGAACTGTTCCACCACCTCATCGTGTCCGTAAACGCCGTGCCAGGACATTGGGGTTAGGGGTTAGGGGTTAGGGGTGAGGGGGAACGGAGTAACGCCCCCGCACTGCGCTGCGGGGGGTGATTAACGCACGACAACGGAAGCTATTGCACACCGCCGAGAACCCTCCTCGCCGCCTCGCGGATCTCCTGCTGGACCTCTTCTATCGATCGGGCGGAATCGATCACGATGATTTCGTCGGGCCGGCGGGCGGCCTCGACCAGAAAACCTTCTCGCACTCGGGCGTGAAAATCGGCCCCTTGTTGCTCCATCCGGTCGAGTTGGCCGTCGAGCCTTTCGGCGGCGGCCGTAGCGGGCAGGTCGAGCACGATGGTCAAGTCGGGCATCAGCCCGGCCGTCGCCACGCGGCCCACTTCCCAAAGCACGTCGACGTCCAGCCCCCCGCCGTGCCCCTGGTAGACGACGTTGGCCAGCAGATACCGATCGGAAACGACCGTCTTGCCTTGCTCGAGCGCCGGGCGGATCACCTGCTCGACCAGTTGGGACCGGGCGGCCATGTAGAGCAGCATCTCGCTCCGCCGGTGGATCTCCAGGTCGTGCCGATCCAGCAGCAGCTCGCGCACGGCCTCCCCCAGCGGCGTGCTGCCCGGGTCGCGGCAGGAAACCACCTCGTGGCCCAATGCGCGCAGCCACCGGCAGAACAGCTCGCACTGCGTCGATTTTCCGGTGCCGTCGCCGCCGTCGATGGAGAAGAACATCACACCATTGTAGCCGACCCGACCCGATCGGCGAAGTCTCACAAAGCCGCGACCGGTGGTCGCGCCAAAAAAACCACGACCGCTGTTGATGCGACGTGCCAACCGGCGCGACCACCGGTCGCGGCTTTGTGGAAGCGGCGCGACCACCGGTCGCGGCTTTGTGCCATGCTTGACACTCTCTGCCGAGGGGTGTAGATTCCAACACAGGCGGGGCAGTGCAGCGGCATGGGCAATTCGCCACACTCCGGCACGAAAGGGCTTGGCCATGAAACCTAAACGCAGCTTCCCCCTCTCCGGACGAGTGTTCTTGATCCTGATCTGCTCGGCCGGCGCCCACTCTCTTGCTGCCGAAAAACAGGCCGCCGAGTTGACCGCTCGTCATCAGGCCGGCCAGACGTTGCTTTGCTTCCGGGAGGTCGACCCGCCGGTTATGCAGGACGCGATTCCGGCGAACGAGCTGGCGACTCTCCGCCGCGATCTCGACAGCCGGAGGAAAATCCGCTACCGGATCTACCGCAGCGACCGCCCGATCACCTCGGTCGCCAGTCTCACGCCCGTGGCCGAAGTGCCGCCGCTGACCGGCTGGAATGCCGACTACCACGGCATCTACCCGAAGCCGGGACAGATGGCGCTCCGCTACGTGGTCGAGGAAGGCAAAGGTCCCGTGCCGCCGGGCACCGGAATCTGTGCACACAACCCGCCCCGAGCCGGCGACGCCTATTACGCCGTGACCGTGGCGATCGACGGCAAAGAGAACACCGCGCTGAACGAGTCGAACTCGCTGCGCACGCCGGTCAGCGAAACCGTCGGCCGAGGCGTGCCCGTGTTGCAGCGAATCGAGAAGCCCGAGCAATGGCAGTACGTCGAGAAGCCCACGCTGCATTATTACGTCCGCTGGGAATCGCCGCCTAACTGTGCCGCCTCGGGCAAGCCGTACGATTATGTCGTGGCCGTCCCGCCTAAGCTGGCCAAGCCGGCCGGCGTGGGCATCCATCTGCACTGCTGGGGCGGCAGCCTCGACGGCGGCTACGGGTGGTGGTACCAGGCCGAACAGGGACATCTGCTGGTGGCCTCGAACCAGATCCCTTACGACTGGTGGACCGGCTACCACGAGCGCTATTTCCAGGGCCCGCCGGACGAAGAGACTTGGAAGCAGGGCGTCGTGCGGCCGTATTCGCAAACCCGTATGCTCTCGTTCCTCGATTGGGTCGCCACGCAGTGGGACGTCGACCTCACGCGGACCCACGTGGCCGGCAACTCGATGGGCGGATCGGGCTCGCTGATGTTCGCCATCCGGCACGGCGAGCGGATCGCCTGGGCAACCGGCTGGGTCGGCGTTCACATCCCTTCCGGCACGCCCCATTTCAAAGGCTCGTACGAGAGGGTCTACGGCAAGGAGGCTTGGGGCGTGGAATTCGAGAACGGCACGCCCGTCTGGGTCTATTTCAACGACGCATGGTACTTGCGGAACCATCCGCAGAAGGAGATCGGCCTGATCTGCTTCTCCAACGGCAAGAACGACGGCGGGATCGGCTGGCCGCAGGCGGCCGAGTTCTATCGCGCCTTGCAGGAAACCCGGCGCCCGCACATCTTCGTCTGGGGTCAGTCGGGCCACGGTCAACGGGCAAGGCTGCCCATCTCGACCGGCGACCACGACATGCCCATGGACTTGCGGACCGACCAGAGTCTGCCCGCCTTTACCGGTTGCAGTCTCGACGACGATCCCGGCGGCGGCGATCCGAAGGACGGCGATTCGGAAGGACAAGTCAACCTGTACCTCTATTGGAAGACCGACGACATCGTCGACCGCGTTGACCGCTGGGAAATGACGCTGGGGCTGATCGAAAAGGCCCCACAAGACCAGTGTACCGTGAACGTCACCCCCCGCCGGCTTCAGCAACTGCGGCTCCAGGGCGGGCAGCAGGTCGACTGGACCAACACGCCCGTCGGTCAGGCCGAGCCCATCCAAACCGGCCGCGCGACCGCCGATCGCCACGGCCTGATCACGCTCGAAAAGGTCCGCCTCGGCAAGACCGGGAACCGGGTGATGGTTCAGCGTGCCGCGGAAAATGGATGGAACTAGAGGGAACCCATTGGTAGAATTGGGGTCGAGAGGGAATGCAACGTGTGCGTTATGTGGCAGATACGCCGCTGACACCAAGTAGGCGGCAATACCCATATGCAAGTTGGACGTCCAAACCCATTGGAGAACCCAAATGTCAATCAACACTGACGAACTTCGGGCGCTTCCACCGGCGGAAAAACTTCGATTGGTCGAACTTCTGTGGGATGACCTGGGCGATTCGACGGCTTCGATCCCCTTGCCGGACTGGGTTGATCGTGAAGCAGCACGGCGGCGCGATGAAATGCGTGATCCGATGGTGGGTCTGGAACATGACGAAACGTGGAGACGGATAGAACGTCGCAATGGATAGACGCATCCGTTACCACCCACTGTTCGACTGTGATGTTCGCGAAGCCGCGTGCTGGTATGACCAGAGGTCGGCGGGGCTTGGTGGCGCGTTTGTCGAAGTTGTTCGCCAATGTACGGCCGATGTGATTGCTGATCCTGAGAGGTTCGCGAAGTCCTTGGCGGGCTGTCGGTATATCCGCCTCCCGAGATTTCCCTACGTCGTGCTCTCTGAAGACGTGGAGCCGATCCGACGACGGCGAGGCCGGCGAAACGCCATGGCCGATATTACTGTTCCCATTCCCCGATCGGCTTGCCGCGGACATAGACCGGCGAATCTTTCTGCCAAAGCGTCCCGTCCTCCTCGAGGATGAGCATCTCGGACGAGCCGTCGCCGTACATGTCGGCCGGGGTCATCGCCACGACGCGAGGCTGATAGCGGCCGACGCGGCCGCCTTGTTCTTTGAGGATCCAGGTCCCCGCCTCGATGTTGAGAAAGAACGCGCCGTGGCCGCGACCGACCAACTCCAGGTCCTTGGGCTTGCCCTGACGCGTGACGACGTGCAGATCGAGGTTGCCGTCGCCGCCGTTGCGGTCCCAGGCGGCCGACGCCTGGAAGTCGTTCATGGGGAAGTATCGCGGCTGGCCGTTGTACATCGGGTTCTCGCCGCAAAGCCGCTCCAGATCGGCCGTCTCGCCGGCGAGCGAATACCGCGTCAGGCCGCTTGGGCGGATGACCATCGCGTGCGGTGAGCCGTCGTCGCCCCAGTCGCCGATGTGCGCCGCCAACGGCGCCTCGCCCCCTTGCCACAGCCGCCTCGGCGTTTCCGGAGGCCAGGCGGCATCCTCGCCCGGGTTCTTGTAGACCGTGATCGTTCCGTCGCGGCTGAGCACCACGGCGTCGGGCTTGCCGTCGGCGGTGGTGTCCGTCAGCGCGACGGCCAGCACGTCCTGTCCCTGCAATCCGATGCCCGACCGGGATCGCTCGAATCGCGAGCCGGTGTTGTGATACAGCTCGTCCAGCAGCAGGTCCGGCTTGCGGTCGCCGTTGACGTCGGCGAAGGCGACCTGCCGGGCGGTCGCGTCGGAGAGTCCCCACGGGTCGGTCGCGTGGGCAAAAGCCTTCCCGGGGCCGGTGCCGCGGTAGAATCGCACGCCTTGCTCGGTGGCAACCACCAGATCCGCCAGCCCGTCGGCGTCGGCGTCCGCGGCGGCCATGGCCCCGGCCGCAACGTCGAGCGTTTGCAGCATGAAGTCGCCGTGCCAGGTGTGGTGCATGACCGCGTCCAGCAGCGGCGCGTCGCCGGCACGCAGTTTCAACAGGGCGCGCACCAGGCTGGGCGTGTTGCCGGGGAAGGTCCGGGCGATGTCGTAGGGGCCGACGATGGCCCAATCGTCTTCGCCGCTCGACTTCCCCTGGAACCAGGCGTCCGCGACGTGGATGGCCGCCCCGCGCCGGCCGACGAAGATCACCGCCGGGTCGCCGGGCCGCAGTTGTCCGGCCAAGGCCGCATGGCCGGTCACGTCCAGCGTGATCGAGCGGTCTCTGGGCAGCAGCACCTTCTTGCCCAACTCCTCCAGCGTTACGGCTTCGGCGAGCGTGACCCGGTTCTTGCCGGCGTCCACCGAGTCGACTTTGGCGACAATCAGGTCTTGCGCGGCCTTGTGGATCTGCGACAAGGTGACGTACACGCGGATGATCGCCGGTGCGGGTTTGGGCGAAAGGACGACAAGCGAGAAAACCAGTGTCGCCGTGAATGCCTGGACTCGTGTTTTCATAAGTTTGAGTTTGGGGTCGGAGCTTGAACAGTGAATAGGAGTTTGGGGTCGGAGCTTGAACAGTGAATAGTGGCTATTTCACGGTCCGTTGTATTGGTTTACGGTTGGATCTTCCTATTGGTCCTAGCACCAAACGGTTTTTGACACCGTTGCGGTAAACTCTGGGGTGGCACGCCCTGAGGAACGAAGGGCGTGTTTTCCCGACATACCACGCCCTTCGTTCCTCAGGGCGTGCCACCCACCGTGACATCCCGGACTTGATGCCAAACCGCCGAAAAACCGTTTGGTGCTAGTGCGTCGTCGTCACACTCGGTTCGCGATGGCGTGGCTCGCGTCGTTGGTATCACTACACTACACACAACCGAACGCTTCTGCAACGGGCGGGCTTGTTCATTGTTCAAGCTCCGACCCCAGTTCCGCCCCCCCTTGCCCGGACCGCTGAATCAAGATATAGTTTAGCATGATAGTAAACGGTTGATCTCGAGTGGGGTTGCGGTGAATCGAATGCGCAACGCGCTGGTTCGAGTGCTGGCAGGCATCGGATTGGTCCTGACGGGCCTCCCGCACGCATTTTGCGATTGTGGGTGTGGAGAACCTGCCAAACCGGTGGAGGTGGCCTTGTGCCCGCACTGTGACAAGACCCCCGACGACGCGGCTCCCGATCGATCCAAGCCTTGCCAATGTCGCCAGTGCGAGCTGGTCGATGCGTTGCCTCCCGGCCCTTTGGCAACCGCGCCTTCTTTGGATGTGACTTCGCACATCGACACCCCGGCGGTTGCCGCGGTCCTGCCGCTTGCATCGGCTTCTGCACGGGAGAAAACCGGCCGAGCGAACCCGGTCGACGTTCTCCCGCGCTACGGGTGCGCGCTGACGATCCTGCTGGGGCATCTGTTGCTTTGATCCCACCATGGCTGAAGCCGGCGACGGTGCTGCGCGATGACGGTTCGAGGTGTTGCGCTGCGCTGGATTCGGCCGCCGTAAGTGTCTTCTTCCATCCAACCCTTGCGTGCGAGGTGGTGTCATGAGCACCGAAGAGCGTTCCCAACCCGAGAGAGATCAAAACGACGAGGCTTCGCGCCCCGGCGGCAAGAAGCGCAGAATCTTCCCGACGAAGCTCCGCTGGCCCCTGATCGCCGTTTGCACCGTCGCGCTGCTGGTCGGTGCGACGATGGGTTTCCTGCTGGGCAAGACACGCAGCAGGCCCTCGGAAACGCCGGTTTCCTCCAAAGCACAGGCCGCAGCGCTGTGGACCTGCTCGATGCACCCGCAGGTCAAGCTGCCCGAGCCGGGACTCTGCCCGATCTGTCACATGCCCTTGATCCCCCTGGACAACGAGCCGGCCGGTCCCCGCGAGCTGAAGATGTCGAAAGAGGCCCTGGCGCTGGCGGGGATTCGAACGCAACCGGTCGAGAAGAAGTTCGTCTCCATGCTGGTGCGGCTGGTCGGCAAGGTGGAGTACGACGAAACGCGGAAGGTCGACATCGCCGCCCGGATCCCCGGCCGCCTGGACCGGCTGTTCGTCAACTACACGGGCATCACGGTCCGCAAGGACCACCACCTGGTCGAGTTGTACAGCCCCGATCTGATCGTCGCCCAGCGCGAACTGCTGCAAACCTACGCGGCCTATCAGCGATTGACCGACGATCGCGACCGACGACTGGTCGAAGCCAACCTGCGGGCCGCGGAAGACAAGCTCGAACTTCTGGGCGTACTGCCCGGGCAAATCGAGGAAATCAAGCGGGAAGGAAAGCCGTTCGACCGCTTGACCATCTACTCCCCGGTCAGCGGGATCGTGATCGGCAAGCACGCCAACGAAGGGGCGTACGTCAAGGAAGGCCAGAACATCTACTCGATCATCGATCTCTCGCGCGTGTGGGTCTACCTCGACGCCTACGAATCGGACCTGCCCTGGTTGCGATACGGCCAGAAGGTCCGGTTCGAGACGGAGAGCGATCCGGGCGAAGTCTTCGAGGGCACGGTCGCCTTCATCGATCCGGTGCTCGACCAGACGAAACGAACGACCGGCGTACGCGTCCACGTGGAAAGGAAAAACGACGACCTGCGGTTGAAGCCCGGCATGTTCGTCCGCGCGACCATCCGGAGTGAGTTGGCCGTGGGCGACCGGGTGGTCGAGCCGTCGCTGGCCGGAAAGTGGATCTCGCCGATGCACCCGGAGGTCATCAAGGACGCGCCGGGCAAGTGCGACGTGTGCGGCATGGACCTGGTGCCGGCCGAAGAATTGGCCGCCGAACTGGGATTGAGCTTCGACGCAGAGGCCCCCGAAGCGCCGCTGGTGATTCCCGCCACGGCGCCGCTCGTCACCGGCAAACGGGCGGTGGTCTACGTGCGGGTGCCGACTTCCGAAGACCTCTTCGGCCAGGTGACGGCGATCTGGAAGGCGGCCGAATACCCGCTGCCGGGACAGCGACCGACGTTCGACCGTCTGATCGAGCTGATCGAGGAGGCCTGGACCAAGGTCGAGCGGTTCAAGCGGTGGCGCGACGGCGTCGCCATTCCGCCGTTGCCGGACGGCAAGAAGTCCAACTTCGATCAACTCTTCGCAGCGATTCGCGACGCCCGCGATAAGGCGGCGAAACTCAGCGGCTCTCAGGCAACCGTCGGCAACCTGGTCGAAGTGATCGACGCCCTTTGGAAAAAGGCCGGCGGGCTGTCCGACTGGGAACGGCCGTCGTTCAACGGGCGCGAGATCGTGTTGGGCCAGCGGGCGGGCGACTACTACCTTGTCCGCGGCGGCCTGGAGATCGGCGAAGAGGTCGTGGTGGCGGGCAATTTCAAGATCGACAGCGCCCTGCAAATCCAGGCCAGGCCGAGCATGATGAGTTCCGAGGGTCTGGCAGTGCCCGACGCGTTCCGCCGGGAACTCTCCGCCGTGTACGCCCCCTATCTGAAGCTCCAGCAGGCCCTGGCCGACGATCGATTCGCCGACGCGCTGGCCGCCTGGCAAGCGATCCCGGCGGCGGTGGCCGGCGTGTCGTCCGACATGCTCGATGAAGACGCGGCGAAGAAGTGGCAGCAGACGCGACAACGGATCGAGCGAATTCTGGACGAAGCGGACGTGACCGACGTCGCCCGGATGCGCGAGTCGTTCGAGCCGCTCGCCAAGGAGATGCTCGATATGGTGGAGACCTTCGGACACGCCGAGAGCCAGAAGCTCTACAAGGCATTCTGCCCGATGGCCTTCGAGAGCAAGGGGGCTTTTTGGCTGCAGTCGGGCAGCAAGGTCTTCAATCCCTACTTCGGACACGAGATGCCGCAGTGCGGTTCGATCAAAGACACCTTCGCCTCGAGCGTCGCCGACCAGGCTGCTGAAGCCCCGGGCAAGCCGGAGACTCCGAGCAAGGAGGAGCCACGATGAGCCAAGACAAGTCGCACGACGCCATCGGGGGAATGATCGACGGCGTCATCCGTTTCTGCCTGGAAAACAAGCTGGTCGTCGTGCTGATCGTCACGGCGATCGTCGGCTGGGGCATCATGGTGATGCCGTTCGACTACGATCCGGGCTTCCTGCCGCGCGATCCGGTCCCGGTCGACGCCATTCCCGACATCGGCGAGAACCAGCAGATCGTCTTCACCACGTGGATGGGCCGCTCGCCGCAGGACGTGGAAGACCAGATCACCTATCCGCTGACGACCTCGCTCTTGGGCGTGCCGGGAGTGAAGACCGTCCGCAGCTATTCGTTCCTGGGCTTTTCGAGCATCTACGTGGTGTTCGAGGAAAAGATCGATTTCTATTGGTCCCGCTCGCGGATCCTGGAACGGCTCAGCGTGGCGCAGAAGGAACTGCCCGAGGGAGTCGCTCCCGCCCTGGGTCCCGACGCCACGGCCCTGGGCCAGATTTTCTGGTATACGCTCGAGGGACGCGACCAGCGGATCGACCCGCAGACGGGCGAGCCGACCAACGAGCCGACCGGCGACTGGGACCTCGACGAGTTGCGGACCATCCAGGACTGGTACGTGCGTCTGCCGCTGATGTCGGCCGGCGGAGTGAGCGAGGTGGCCTCGGTGGGCGGGTTCGTGCGGGAGTATCAGATCAACGTCGATCCCGATCTGATGCGGCACTACGGCGTCACGCTGGCCGAGGTCTACGACGCGGTCCGAAAGTCGAACATCGACGTGGGCGCCCGAACCATCGAGATCAACAAGGTCGAGTACTTGATCCGCGGCCTGGGTTTCATCAAGAACGTCGCCGACCTGGAGAAGACGGTCGTCAAGTCGATCGAGAACGTGCCCATCTATCTCGACCAGGTGGCCCACATCAGCACCGGCCCGGCGATGCGGCGAGGCGCGCTGGATAAAGAAGGGGCCGAGGCCGTCGGCGGCGTGGTCGTGGTCCGCTACGGCGAGAACCCGCTGGAGGCGATCAAGAACGTCAAGAAGAAGATCGCGGAGATCGCCCCCGGGCTGCCCAGCAAGGTGGTCGTCGATCG
>Ga0307380_10010688_pt1 | contig 11538 bp, 12 predicted proteins | sample UN3MG_FD_202239 | JGI IMG/M metagenome (GOLD analysis project Ga0307380, IMG submission 202239) | Soil microbial communities from Risofladan, Vaasa, Finland - UN-3 | ecosystem: Environmental > Terrestrial > Soil > Coastal area > Acid sulfate soil | place: Finland: Risofladan, Vaasa | collected... | reverse complement strand
AACAGCGCTGTGGTGTTCGCTTGAACCGTCATGGGGTCACCTCCGCTTGCAGGGCATCCACTTCGGCGGGGGGCGTGGCGTCGGGGGTGACGAGAGCGACGGCCGGTTGCTCATCCCACACGCCGCCGACCGTCACGGCGCGGACGGCCAGTTGGTGTTCGACGCCGGGCGCCAGCGGGTCGCTGGTCCAGGCGTACCAGGACACACCCTCGGCGTAGCCCACCTCGCCGAGTGGCGTCTCGTAATCGATCGTTCCCGTGCCGCCGTCGCCGAAGACCCGGAAGGCTTGCGGGAGCACGCCGCTGTGCCCGACGCGGTACCGCCACCCCAGGCGGACGACACCCAGTGGCAGGGGTCGCGCGCTCGGGGCAAGGGCGCCCGCCGGGCGGTCGGGCTCGCGCCCGCCCTGGGCGTTGATTTCGATCCGGACCTCGCCTTGCGAGGTGGGGCTCTCGTTGCCGTCGGCGTCCACGGGGCGGATGCCGAACCAGTGGATGGTGCCGGTGTCGAGCGGGGCGGTCGGCACCTGAGTTACCGTGGGTCCGACGCGGGAGCAGGGCTCGGCATAGTCGAGCGATTCTGGCCCGGGCCCCATGGCGTGATAGACGTTGTAGCCGGCCTCGCTCGCCAGGGCGTCCACGCGCTCGATGGTCGGCGAGGTCAGGCGGTCGCCGGATGTCGAGAGCGTAGCGCGCCACTGGAAGTAGCGTCCGTCGGGCAGCGCCTGGGGATCGCCCGCGTAGGGTTGCCAGAGGGCCTGGGGTTCGCCGCCGGCGTCTGTCTCGTCGGCGGCGCGCACGTCCCAGGCCGTTCCGCACCCTTGCGGCACGGTCTGTGTGCGGACGAGGTCGGCCCAGTCGGCCGTGAGCCGGACGGCATCGAACGTGGGGCCGGTGTAGGTTCCCTCGGCGAGAAGACGGTGGGGCGGGAAGCCCGCCGCGTAACGTGCGCTGGCGGACAGGCGGACCTCGTCCAGAACGGCCGAGAGGGCCGTGCTGGCCTGGAGCGCACCGAAAATTCCAAGAAAGAGCGTGTAGTCGCCCGAAGGCAGGGCCGTGATGCCCGTCGTGTCCGGGGTGTGCTGCACGCCATTGACGAACAGCCGCAAGACGTTGGGCGAGTCCAGAACGAGGGCCACGTGCCACGGTTGGGCTTGGGCGAGCAGGGCATCGACGGTCGCGCCGCTCCAGACGGTTGACCCGACTGCTGCGCCGCCGACCACGAGACGGCCCCAGATGGCGGACGAGGTCGGCGGGTTGTGCCGGTGGGCCACAATCTCCAGGTAGTTGCTGGTGTCGCGGTAGAGACAGGCGACGCGGCGGTAGGCCCAGTCGGTCTGCGGCGGCACGCCATAGTCGCGGACCCAACACTCCAGCGTGGCCTGCGACCGGGCCGGCTGCGAGGGGAAGGGGGCCTGCATGTAGTCGGAGTCGGTGTGGGCGAAGCGATAGCCGTCCTCGGCGCTCGCGGCCCCGTGGTTTTCGAGGTGGTGACCGCCGCCGGAGGCGTCGGTCAGGCCCGCCCCTTCGCCCTGGCACGCTCCGTCATGCAGGTGCCACAGGCCGATGGTGTTGCCGTCGCCGGCGAACTCATCGAAGTCGGCCTTCAGACCCACGCCGGTGACGATGCGAACGCCGTCGCGTTGGCCCTCGGCGAAGTTGGTCTCGTCCATGCGGAAGGTCAGCATGACTGCCGCGCTCCTTGTCAGACGGCTTCCAGGGTCACCTTCCGGGTCGTTTCGCCAACGCGGATGCGGAGTTGCCCGAGGTCGGAGCGGACCCACTGCTCGCCCTCGGCGGGCGAGGCCGGGTCGTCGGTCCGGACGGGCACCCGCCACGCGGCCGTGTCGAGGAGGTCGAAGTTGGCGTTCAGAACCTGGTCCCAGTCACCGGCGTGATCGCCGTGTCCGGGTTTCTCCAGGTTCAGGTTCGGCGTGTAGGTTGAGGCCATGTCGGGTACTCCTTTCTGTGGGTCGCGGACCCGCGTCGTCACAGGTCCGGGCTTTTCTCCCAGGAGAGGGTTGCCGTGCGGCCCTGGGTGTCGTAGTCGGACACTCGGAAGTTGCCGGGGGGACGCGGCAGCGGCGCCACGTCGATCTCCACTTCTGCGGCCGTTGCGAGGCGGTTACCCGCGGCGTCCACGGCCACGACCGCGAAGCGCCAGGTACCGGGCTCGAGCGGGTCGGTCGCCCACTCATACGGCGCGGCGGACTGGCCGTAGGCGCCCACGCCGTAACCGCCGCAGCCGTAACCCCAGGGCGTTTGGCCTCCGGGCTGGGCAGGGATCGGGAACTCGTTCAGCGGCGTGTCGTAGTCCACCGTGCCGCTGTGTCCGTCACCGAAGACGTCGAAGGTCGCAAGGTTCGGGTCGAGGTACTCGCCCGCCTGCCACGTCAGGCGTACTTCGGCGCCGGTTCCCTCGCCGAAGCCCGAGAGTTCACCGGCGAAGTCGGTCCAGCGGTCCGCGGACTCAACGGCCACGACTTCGACCAGGATCACCTCTCTGGTTCCGGCGCGGCCAACCGGCGCCGGCACGACCAGACGCCTGTCGGTTGGCTTGGCGGTCACGCCGGCCAGGCAACCGTTGACGTAGACCTGGTGCCACCGTCCCTCCTGCGTCGAGTCCCAGGTCACCTCGACGGCTCCTGATGTCGGGAGGGCGCCGTCGCCACCCAGGTCGATGGCCATCGGTCGGACCCGGACGTGTGTGATTCCTTCGGCTGTCGCAGACACGGTTACCTCGCCAGTTGTCGGTACGTGATCTCGTAAGGCTGGTGCCACCCCGTGCCGACCCTCGGGGGGCCGAGGCGGTCGAATCGCTCGAGCCGGCACATCGGGTAGTCCACGCCGTCGGGCGTGGTCAGGATGTACGTGCGGCCGTCGATGAAGGCCTCAACGGCTGCCTCGAGGAGGGCCAGACTGGTGGCCGACGCGGCCGAGAGGATGCCCTTCTGCCGGATCTCGCGAGACCCGTCGCCCAGGTCGAGGGTCAACCCGCCCGAGAGGCCGTTGAACGGTTGGTCCTTCGTGCGGCGGGTCGGACTGCCGACCGTCACGGCGTGGGGACCGGAGGAGAACAGGACCTCGTCGTCCAGCGCGGCCGCGCCGACCATCGGTTCGGCCCAGTAGCCGGACGCGCCGTCGAAGACGAGCGCGGTCGGCCGCCCCGCGACGGTCTCGTCGAGACGGATGGCCCCCAGGCGCATCGCGCCGACGGCAGGCTCCGGCGCGGCATCGCGTTCGGAGGGCGGCCCGTCCTGGGCTCGGCCGCCAAGCAGCGGGTTGGCCGCGACGGCGTAGCGGCAGGCCTGGGCCACCGACACGAGTGCCTCGAAGGCCCGCGTCCCGGGTACCGCGCGGTCGAGAACGCTGACGCGCCAGTGCACGAGATGGTAGCGCCCGACGGGCACATCGGGCCATCTCAGGCTCTCGACGCCACAGGGCTCGAGGATAGCGGCCGGCAGCCGGCTTAGCGGCACCTCCGGCACCTCCTTGGTCCGGACCAGGCGAACGGTCCGCAGCCCCGGGGCGGCCGCGAGCGTCTCGCGAACGGACTGCAGAATCTGAAGGTCGGCGACGTTCATCGGTGGCTCCTCAGTCGCGCCGCAGCCGGTGGCTGGCGAGCGTGCGGATGTCGTCGGGGCGACCGTCGGCATCGCGGTCCAGGACGAGGCGTGCCTTGGTGGCCTCGTCCTCGTAGAGACGGGCGTAGTGTTCCGACTTGCGAGCCAGGCCGCTCGCCTCGGGGCCGGCCGTCGCCTGGCCGCGATAGAGCGTGGCCAGAACCAGGGCGACGCTCGCGCGGCGGAGGGTCCGGTGCTGGGCGATCCACCGCGCCAGGTCCTCGCCCTGACCGGAGGCGTCGGTATCGAGGCCGAACCGAGCCAGCAACGTCCAGCGGGCCTCCTCGTGTTGCGGGTCGAACGTATGGATGGCGAACTCGAGGTCGGTGGCCGGCGGCAGGGGGACCCACTCCTCGCCCTGCCCGCCGACGAGGCCGGCCATCAGTTCGGTCTCGCTTTCGACGCTGAGGACCTCGTAGTAGCCGTCCACCCCCTGGTCGGCGTTCGAGAGGTGGATGACGTGGCCCGGCCTGACCTTGCCGGTGACGAACTGGCCGGCGGCGGCCGTGACGGTGAACGTCTGGCTTGTCGCGCCGTCGCCTCGGGTCAGGCACTGGTGGTCCAGGGCGATCTCCCGCATGAGAGCGGGCTCCCATTTCAGGAGGTCGGCGTCCGTCGAAAAGTTGGTCATGGCATCTCTCCTTGGCCTCCGCGGAACAGCCGCTCGCGTGGATGCTCGTGGCCGGTCGCGCTTCCCTTCCGCGTCCCTCGTGCAGGTCTCCCGGCACGGGGGAGGCGGGAGGGGTCGGTCGCCCGGGCGACCGACCCGCGTCCCGGTGAGGGTTAGGTGGTTGACAGCCCGCGAATGACGCCGTGGGCCGACTCGTTCCGGAGTTCCAGGGCGTACTCGCCCAGGACCTGGCCCTTCTCGAAGTCGCCCGTGGCCGCCAGAGGCCGGTAGTGGAAGCTGCGACCGGCCAACGGCAGGACCTGGATACGGCTCGAGTCGAGCAGCAGGACGGCGTCGCGCGGCACCCATCGGGAGAGCACGACGCGCTGCACGCCGAAGTCGCTCTCGTAGACGGCCACCTGGCTGGTGAACCGCGGATCATCCGGCGCGTAGGCGCGCGAGCCGGCGCCGAACTGGCTGATGAGCCGCTTCTGGTAGCCATTGACGACCACCAGGTCGACCTGTCCGCTCGACCGCTCCCAGATGAGGCGCAGGGCCGCGTTGAGTTTCGCCTCGTCGAGATCGTCGCCGGTCGGGAACCCGCCCGCGCCCGGCACGAAACGGTTGGTGACCAGTTGCGGCAGGATGCCGTTCGTGGTGCGGCGGACGGAGTCGGAGCCGATCTGGTTGGCCTGCGGGGCGATGCCGCCGATGACCGTGTTCTCGAGGTCCCTGAGGAGTTCCCGCAGGGCCTTGGTTTTCTGGAAGTCCAGTTCATCCGCCACGCCCAGGTGCCGGACGGCCAACTCGCTGCCCGAGACCAGGACCGTCTTCGAGAAGATCTGGGTCCAGTTGCTCTGGCGGGTGCGGCTGGTGAACCGGGCCGCGTCGGCGTCCTGGCCCTCGAGGGAAGCGTTACCGAGGATGTGGACGGTATCCCCCGCCGCGATGGCCTCGGCCGTGGTGCCGCCGTAGCCTCGGGCGACCGTGATGGTGGTGGAGCCGACGGCGGTCACGAGAAGAAGTTCCTCGGAATCGCCGCACCGGGCCTGGTCGCCCACGCGGAACCGATCCGAGTGGTCCACCTCGATCTCCTGGTCGGTCTCGGGGTTGGTCGGGGTCGTGGTGACCGTGTCGGTGTTCGGCAGGAGTGTGTCTTCGAGCCATTCGTGGTGCGTCGACCGCGCCTCGACCTGCGGGTCGCCGAGGGCGTCGAGCAGGGGTGTCTCGAAGGGGCTCACGATGGCCACGAGGTCCGATACGTCTTCGGCAATCTCCGGCAGGGCTGCGCCCGCCGAGTACGTCGCTTTTCCGGTGAAAGGCATGGGTTTCTCCTTGTGTGCGTGGTTCGTTGGGTTCGGATACAGTGGCTGCCGCCCCGTCGCATCGGGCCGGCCCACCGCGCTAGGTACCGACGGCGCGGCGGACCCTCATGTAGGCCATGACGTCGCCAGGGCTGCCGGTCTGGCGGGCCCGTTCGGCGAGGCGCTGGGCGGCGCGCCCCGGGGCGTTCTCGCCGGCTGGTTTAGCGCCCGACGTCCGCGGCGGCAACGGGGGCGCCACCGCGGCGGGTCTCGCCGAGGCCGTGCCGCGAAGGCACGGCTTCTCCTCAAGAAGGGCCTTCGCGAAGGCCGCCAAGTCCTCCGGCAGGTCGCCCTGGGTCAGGCGTTGCCGGGCCAGGGCCAGCGCGGTCTCGGTGTCGGCGCAACCGGCTTTGGCGAGCGCGCGTTCCAGGTTGCGGTCGCGCTGGATGTCGGCCACCTGCGCGCGAAGCGCCTCGGCCTCGCCTTGCACCTGGCCGAGTTCCGTCTCCAGGGCGGCCGCGCGCTCTTCGTCGAGCCGGCGGAGGTTGCTGATTTCTGCATCGAGCCCCTCGGCGCGTCGCTCGGCGTCCTGGGCGCGGCGTCGGTACTTGATGCTCTCGCGAATGAGTGTCTGCGGCTCCTGCCGCACTCCCGCCGCGTCGGCGTCGAAGCCGGACGGCTGAGACGGGCCCATCTGGGTCTGTGCGTCGGTGGACATCGTGTCCTCCTTTTCTGCGGTTCGTCGTGTCCAAGGTCGGCGCGACAGGCAAGGCCTGCGGGTGTCAGGCGCCTGCGCCGGGTTCGTATCCAAGTTCCCTGAGGATCGTTTCGATCGGCACACCGAGGTCGCGCTTGACCTGAGCCTGGTGGAGGTTCTCGCCGGCGTTCTCGGGGAGGGGGTCGGGCCAGTGAAGGCGCGTGGCGCGGTCTTGGGCGTCGGTCTTGAGGATGCCGAAGTGGTCGAGCGTCTCGAGAACCAGGTGATTGGCCTCGGCGAGAGCGGCGCCGTAGGTGATGCGTTTCCGCTCGAGCCGCGCGAGCGTGCCCATCAGGACAACCTTCAGGGCCGTGGCGCTGGTGAGGTTGCCGAGTTGGTCGCGCAAGAGGCCCGCCGCCAGCGGCGTCACGCCACTCGTCTTGTCCATCGCTTGGCGCAGTTGGTCGACGTGGGCCGATTCGCTGGGACTGGCGGCGTCGCCGCCGAACTCCTCGATGCCGGCATCGGGGTTGTCGGTGGCCCACATGCGGCCCGGGGCGACCGGGCGGTCCTCGAACCCCTCGACTCCCTTGCCCAGGTACATCTTGAAACTCTGGAACGTCACGCGGTTCGCCCGATCCGAGAGCCGCGTGTTGAGTTCGTCCTGAAGCGGGATGAGCGGTTCGACCTCGCCCGCGCCCTCGTAGTGCATGGGGTTGGCGAAGTTCTGGACGTGGACAACCGGAATCCGTCCGAGCGGGTTAGGGCCCTCTGCCGCCAGCGTGCCGTCTTCGTAGCGCTGCCACCAGGTTGGCCCGAGCACCTCGACGACCTCGACCTCTGCGGTCTGTCGGCTGCCGCGGCTCAGCAGACGCGCCAGGGCGCCGCCGCGCGCCAGATAGTTCGCCTGCCGATGGAACACTTGGACCCAGTAACGCAGGCGCCGGTAGTCGTGCTCGTCGAGGATGGGCAGGACGCGGGGTCCCTCGACGGCCTCCAGCGACACCAGGCGGCCGGCGCGGAGGGCGGCGTCGGGGGCTGTGTCGAGGGGGACGCCGCCCTCGTTGCCGTCGTCGACCTGGGCTGCGTCACCACGGTCCGGGCGCACGCGGATCACGAGGTCCACGAAACCGTACACGGCCCCCAGGAGGGCCATCTCTTGAATCAGCGATACGCCGCCGCTCGATTGCCACACCGCTGCCAGTGCCGCCTCGATCCGGCGAGCGTCCTCGGGGCGGCGGGCCAGGCTTTCGATGCCGACGGGCTTGCCGGCCAGGAAGTGGACACCGGTGTCGATTCGCCAGCCGATGTCGTTCTCGATCACGACTTCCTTGCGCGTCAGAGCGGGCTGGGGTACGCCCCCGCCGCCATAACCCAGGTGCGACCGGCCCGTGATCCGTGCCGGCAGACCGAATTCCTGGGCCTGGTAATACGGCCGCGAGCACGCCACCCAGTCCGGGTCGGACGCGCCTCGCGGCAGGCCGGCCCCAAGGGGCGTGATGTCGTTCTTGTAGTAGGCCCACAGCCGGTTGAAGTGGAGCGCTCGACCCGGCGCCTCGTCCCGGACCAAGTGCTCGACGAACTCCTCATCGAGGTCGGGGTCGGCGAAGTTCGTGAAGTCGAGTTTCATCATGGGCCTCCCGTTCAGATTCCGGTCTGGCGTTTCGCTGGTTTCAGGGCCGCTCCGGCATTTGCATGGTCCTTCCATAACAGGATGGCGCGGTCGGTTTTGAGGCCCATTCTGCCCGCGCCAGGTTGGGCGTGGCGTGTGGAAGTGCTGTGTTTACAAGGCCTTGTGTTCCGCGTGTTTTTCTGCTTTCGCCTTCAATAGTGGGTCGGGTTTGTGACACGGCCTGCGTGCGGCTCCCGTGCCGGCTCCGCCGCGATGCTTGCGTCCGGCCGAGACGCTTGACAGCCTTCGGAAGCGGCCTAGAATGGCCCTTTCAGAATACCTGGAGCGGTGGTGGGCGATGGGGCTGCTGAAGGATTTCACCGACAAGCCGATCAAGCACAATCCCGTCTTCGTCCTGGTGCTGGGGTTGTGCCCGACGCTGGCGGTCTCGACGAGCATCAAGAACGGCGTGGCGATGGCCATTGCCGCCACGGCGGTGCTGGTCGGCTCGAACCTGCTGATCAGCCTGATCCGGCGGTTCATTCCGAACCAGATCCGCATCGCCTGCTACATCGTTGTCATCGCCGGGTTCGTGACGATGGTCGAGATCGTCATGAAGGCGCAGGCCCCCGAGGCCATCAACAAGGCCCTGGGCATCTTCATTCCGCTGATCGTGGTCAACTGCATTATCCTGGGGCGGGCCGAGGCCTTCGCGTCGTCGCACGGGCCGTTCGCCAGCCTGATGGACGCGCTGGGTATCGGCGTCGGGTATCTGCTGGCGCTGGTGTGCATCAGCTTCATCCGCGAGGTCCTTGGCGCCGGCACGCTGTGGGGATACCGGCTGACGCCCGTCACCGTCGGCGGCACCACGGTCGTCCCGGCATACGTCCCCATTACCGCGCTCGGCATGGCACCGGGGGCGTTCATCGTCATCGGCTTGCTGTTCGGTTTTTTCTACTGGATGGGTAACCGCCGGCGCGAGGCGGTCCGCCTGACGGCCACGCCGGCCGTGCCGCAGGTGGCCCGCGACTTCCCCAAGCCGAAGAAGGAACCTGCCGCCGAGGCCGGCGGCGGCGAGACGGGCTGGGCCGAAGCCAAGGCGTAAGGGGCGACTAGCCGTGGAAGCCGGATACGTCGAACTGGCCATCGGGTCGATCCTGATCTCGAACTTCGTCCTGGCGAAGTTCCTGGGCCTGTGCCCGTTTTTCGGCGTGTCGCGGCGGACGTCCGACGCCGTCGGCATGGGGCTGGCCGTCATCTTCGTGATGAGCATCGCGTCGGCCGCCACGGCCCTCATCTACCGGCACCTCCTGTTGCCGACCACGGTCAACCACACCAACCTGCTTGGGGTGCTGGGCCTGCCCGTGCCGGCGGATGGGTTCGTCCTGATCCTGAAAACGATTTCGTACATTCTGGTCATCGCGGTCCTGGTGCAGTTCGTCGAGATGGTGTTGAAGAAGAGCGTCCCCGGGCTGTACCGTTCGCTGGGCATCTACCTGCCGCTGATTACGACGAACTGCGCGGTCATGGGCATCGCGCTGCTCAATACCGAGGCTTGGCGCGACCCGGCCAACGGACTGCCTGTGCACAAGGCCACGTTCAACGGTTTCTGCGGCGGGGTCGGGTTTCTGCTGGCGATGCTGCTGATGAGCGGCATCCGGGAGCGGCTGGCCGAGAGCCGGGTGCCGAAGGCCCTGCGCGGCCTGCCGATTGCCTTCATCTCGGCGGGCCTGATGGCCCTGGCGTTTCTGGGCTTCACGAAACTGTTCGGCATCGCCGTATAAGACGGCGGGCCAGGGAGTTACGTCGGACAAGACACGCATGGCCGACCCGGTGACAACCTACGTGATCGCCTCGGGCGTGGTCCTTGCCGCCTTGGCTGTGACCTTCGCCCTGCTGTTGGCCGTGGCCGACCGTTTTCTAAGGGTCTATGTGGATCCACGGCAGACGCAGATCGAGGAAGTCCTGCCCCGGGTCAACTGCGGGTCATGCGGCTACGGCGGGTGCGCGGCCTACGCCGAGGCCATCGCCAAGGGCGAGGCACCGGCCAACCAGTGCACCCCCGGCGGGCCCGAGACCGCCAAAAAAGTCGCGGAGATTATGGGCATCCAGGTCGCGGACTTCGTCCCCAAAGTGGCCGTCGTCAAGTGCCAGGGGTCGTGCGAGTACACCCGCGAACGCTTCCGCTACGTTGGCGAAAACGACTGCCGGGCCGCTACGGCCACCCATTACGGCCAGGCGGCCTGCCCCTATGGCTGCCTGGGCCTGGGCACGTGCGTTCGGGCCTGCCCGTTCGACGCCATGGTCGTGGACCCCCTGACCGGCCTGCCGCGCGTCCTGGAGGACCGGTGCACGGCGTGTGGCACGTGCGCGGCCGTCTGCCCGAAGAATATCATTGAGATTCTGCCCAGGGAGCAGTATGTTCACGTCCTGTGCCGGAACCAGGATCCCGGCCGGGCGACGCGGCAGACGTGCAAGGTGGGCTGCATCGCCTGCAAGGCCTGCGAGAAGGCCTGTCCGGTGGAGGGCAAGGCCGTCCACGTCGGCGGGAACCTGGCGGCGATCGATGCCGCGGCGTGCATCAACTGCGGCAAGTGTGCCCGGGCGTGCCCGACCAGTTGTATCGGGGACTTCCGGAGGCTCCGCCGAGAAGCGGAGAAGGGCGAGTCGGCCGAGCCCGAAGCGGCCTAGGCCGAAGCGGCGGATTCAGGGTACCAGGTTACGGAGCCACAGGATGACGCGGACCAGCGTTCGGATAGGCGGCATCGCGGCGGCCTTGGTGATGTGGTGGACGGTCGCCGCCCCGGCCCAGGAAGTCGACCCCGCCAAGGTGGCCGCCAAGGCCGTCGAGAGCAACAACCCGGACAACGTCGACCCCAACCTCATCAAGGGCGAGGCCTGGACCTTCGACTTCCGGTTTGAACAGCCCCAGCCCATCGTCGTCACGACCCCCGGTGGCGAGAAAGAAGTGTACTGGTACCTCGTCTATACCGTCGCCAATCGGGCCGAGACCGAGAAGAACTACATTCCGACGTTCACCCTCTTCAGCAATACCGCCTCGGTTCGGCGAGCGGGCGTCTACCCGACCGTCTTCGAGGCCGTCAAGACGCACCGCAAGGTCCGGTTCCTCGAGAACGCCGTCAAGATGCACGGCATGGTCCTGCCCGGCGAGGACAACGCCCGGACGGGCGTGGCCATTTTCGCCCCGCTCGACCGCGAGACGGACCAGTTCACCATCTTCTGTGAGGGCCTGTCGGGGCAGTACATCGAGCGGCCGAACCTCAAGGCCAAGCCCGATGCCCCCGCCGACGAGAAGGTTATCCGCCTCCGCAAGACCCTGGCCATCACCTACAAACTGCCCGGCGACAAGTGGTGGATGAACCAGGACCAGCCCATCTTCGTCTCCAAGACCTGGACGTGGCGGTAAGCGGAAATCATTGCGGTCTGCAGACGTCCTCGGCAGTGTATGCCACGGCTCGCCTTGGCGAGCCGCCGTTTTTCTACCCGTTTGGCCGTGGGCCATAGTGGGGCAGCGGCCGGCCGGACGTTCCGAGACTTCGCCCGGCCGGGAAAAAGGCCTGTCAAGGCCCATTAGAAATGTCCGGTTTCTGACCCAATAGGAATGTCCGGTTTCGGCGTGGTTGTTTGAAGCCCTTTCTCCACGGATGATTGGGGCCTGGACGGTGCGGTTTG
>Ga0307380_10010687_pt1 | contig 11540 bp, 16 predicted proteins | sample UN3MG_FD_202239 | JGI IMG/M metagenome (GOLD analysis project Ga0307380, IMG submission 202239) | Soil microbial communities from Risofladan, Vaasa, Finland - UN-3 | ecosystem: Environmental > Terrestrial > Soil > Coastal area > Acid sulfate soil | place: Finland: Risofladan, Vaasa | collected... | reverse complement strand
GAATGTCCCGGCGAAGCACCACAGCAAGATGCTGGAGTGGACGCTGGACGCTATCTGGGCGCGTCAGAACACCGTCATCCTGATGCCCCGCGGGGGAGCCAAGACGACGTGGGACAACACCACGCTGCTCTCTTGGCTGCAGGCCAAGCACCCCAACATCCGCATCGGCCTCGTGTCCAACACCGACACGCAGGCGAAAGCCTTCAGCAGGGCCATCAAGTACACCGTCGAGTCCAACGATGAGTTCAGGAACGTCTTTCCAGACTGCCGCCCATCGGACACCAAGTGGACCGACAAGGAGTGGCTCAACTCGGAGTCGAAGTGGCACTCGTCCAAGGACGTCACGTGCTTCGCGGTGGGCGTGGGCGGGGCCATCATCTCCAAGCGCTTCGACATCATCTTCATGGACGACATCCTCGACGAGGAGAACACCCAGACCGTCGATCAACGGGAGGCGGTGGAGGTGTGGTTCAAGAAGACCCTCAAGCCCTGCCTTGCTCCCGATGGCGTGGTCATCGTGGTGGGCACGCGGTGGGGTGACGGTGACTTGTACGAGCAGTTCATGGAGGACACCAAGGAGGGTGGTTTCGGCTGGACCGGCCACATCACGAGTGCCCTGACCGAGGACGAGAACGGACACCTCCAGTCGTATTGGCCTGAGTACTGGACGGTCGACCGCCTGCTCAAGGAGAAGGAGGAGATGGGCACCCCGCTGTTCAGTTGCGCCTACCAGAACGACATCAGCGGCCTGCTCGCGGGCAACATCTTCCACGGCCCCTTCGACTACTTCGACATCCTTCCAGAGGGCCACAAGTGGGCGATCCGCATGGGCGTGGACCTCGCCTCTTCGGAGAGCGAGCGAGCCGACTTCACGAGTCGCGTCATCAGCGCCGAGGACAAGTGCGGCAAGGGCTGTCTCCTGAGCGGCAACTTCTACGTCCTCTCCGCCTACCGCGACAAACGCGAGAGCCACCACACCGAGTTCATCTACGACGGCTGGAAGGCGTACCCCAATATCGACCTCGTCATCACCGAGAACAACCAGTTCCAGAGCACACTCGTCCATCAGGTGATGGAGGCGTATCCCCAGATCCCCATCGTCGGTCGACGTGCCGACCAAGACAAGACTACCCGCGCACGAGCCGTGGCCGCGAAGTACGAGGCCCACAAGGTCTTCCACCACAAGAGCCTTCGTGGCTCCGCCCTCGAACGCGAGGAACTGTCGTTCCCCAAGGGCCACGATGACATGGTCGACTCCCTCGGGTACTCGATGGATCTGGGTGGCTCGAACTTCTTCTTCGGCTCGCTGAAGAAGACCGGACAGGTGGAAGTGAGGGCAGCATGAGCCTCTCGATGCCCGGCCCCAAGCCGGTCGAGCGCACTTTCAGGGACGGCAAGCGTGTCGTGCCCGAACACGTGAGCGCTATCCTTGGCGGTATGGAGACCGACCACCTCACGTATGAGGAGGCTATGCTGATGGCCAACAAGAAGTTGGAGGCGGATCTCCTCAATGAGCGTCAGGCAGACATCATCGCCGCGCACTTCAAGGAAAGGCGTTTCTGATGGGTGCGATCTCTGACCTGTTCGTCAAGCAGCAGAAGACGAGGCCAGCCCGCATCCCTGCGGCCAAGGGCGGGGGCTGGGTCTTCCAAGAACGCGGCAAGGTCTCCAAGTCGTCGTCTGCCCTCTTCCGCAACTGGGCAGAGCATTCAGAGTGGATCAGGGCGGTCATCTCGATCCGCAAGTCGCAGATCTCCAGCGCCGCTTGGGACATCGTCCCCCTCGACCCTGAGAAGCCGGTCGACGAGGACGCCCAGAAGCGCATCAAGAGACTCTTCATGCAGCCCAGCCTGTCGGTCGACTCCTTCAGATCATGGGTCGAGCCCATCATCGAAGACCTCCTCGTGCTCGACGCTGGAGTCATCGAGAAGGAGCGCACCTTCGGCGGCGACATCGTGGCGCTGCATCCGGTAGACGGCGGCGTCGTCAAGGTGAACGCCCTCTGGGATGGCTCGATGGAGAATACCCCTCGCTACTGGTGGGCTCCGACGCAGACCTTCGAGGTGCCCTTCAAGAACGACGACATGGTCTACATCATGGCCAACCCTCGTACGTACTCGGTCATGGGGCTGTCCCCGCTGGAAACCCTGAAGATGACCATCGATGCGGAGTTGGGGGCCTCGCAGTACAACACCCGTCAGGTGCAACAGGCAGCCCCTGACGGTCTTTTCGATCTTGGCGAGGGTGCGAGGGAGGAACAGGTCGACGCCTTCAAGGCGTACTGGGAGGCAGAGGTCGCTGGTCGCGGCGCTCTGGGCTTCCTCGGCGGCACCAAGGGCGCGAACTTCATCAAGTTCCGAGACTCCAACCGCGACATGCAGTACGACGAGTGGCTCAAGTACCTCGTCCGCAAGATCTGTGCTGTCTACCTCGTCAGCCCCCAAGCCATCGGGCTGACCTTCGACATCAATCGCTCAGAGGGACAGGTCCAACAGGAGATGGATGAGGACCAAGGTCTTCGTCCCATCATGGCCCTCGGGCAGGACTACTTCACACGCGAGATCGTCTGGGACAAGTCGTTCGGCGGAAGGGAGAACAACCTCGCCTTCAGGTTCACGAGGCTCAACGTCAAGGACAACATGCACAAGGCCCTCTACATGGAGAAGGCTCTCGCGGGCATGCCTTGGCAGTCGATCAACGTGGCCCTGATGGACGCTGGTTACCCACCCATCGGTGACCCCAACGATCCTGCCAATCCATACAACCGGCTCATGGCCAACACGGGCCCGGGCATCGTCTCGATCGACGACGTTCCCACGGCTCGCGAGGTGTCTGTGCCACAGCCACCCGAGCCAGAGAGAGGCCAGTCGCAAGGGGGCGACTCCAGCAACTGATCTGGCCGACGGGGCATATGACTGAAAGGAACTATCCAGATGGCAGCCACCATCGTCGTCAGCGTCTCCAATGGCGCTGGCGAAACGCCCACCGACTCCGTCGCAGGCGTCGACCTCATCTCCGCTGACAACGCGCTCAACACGCTTGCCAACCGGCAGGCCTATCCGATCACGGTCGGGACCAACTCCTTCGAGAAGTGGATCCGGCTCCAGATCACCGCTACCCCGGCGAACTACGTGCAGTCGTTCCAAGTCTGGTTCGATACTGCCGTGGACACCTCCACCACCCTCTGGTTCACTGGCGCCTACGCCACCTACCAGCAGGGCGTAGCCGCTACGTCCACCATCGCGAACGCTGATGCGACCACCTACACGTCGACCAACAAGGCCGCGTGGGACACCGCTCAGTACGACTCGACGGAACTCAGCACGTACACCGACTACCTCGTGATGCAGTTGGAGGTCGGCTCTGATGCTGGCCCCGGCAACTGGACGCAGGAAACGGTCAACTACTCGTACGACGAGGCGTAGACCTTCTGTATCCTGAAGAGACGGGGTGGTCGGTAGTAGGTGCCCTCGACCACCCCGTTTCTTCGTGTCTACGGGGTGTATCATCTGGCCATGTCCATCATCGTGCTCACCCCTTCAAGGGGCCGTCCAGCCAAGGCTGCTGAGTGCTACGAGGCCTTCCTGAGGACGAAGACGATGGAGTCCACCAAGATGGCCTTCATCGTGGATGCTGACGACGAGACCTTCGACGCCTACGTCAAGGAAGGGCTCCCGGTCGTCACGTACGAACACGAGGGAGGCGGCATGGGCCCGCCCATGAACGCTGGTGCCCTCGACCACGTGGATGTCCACGACGTCATCGGCTTCATCGGCGATGACCACCGCTTCAAGACCACCGCGTGGGACGAGGCCTTCACGAAGGAACTCGCTACCCACGGCATGGTCTACGGCAACGACCTCATTCGCAGCGACATCCCGACCGAGATCTTCATCCGCAGCAGCATCGTCAAGGCTCTGGGCTGGTTCTGCCTGCCGGGCGCGAAGCATCTCTACCTCGACAACACGTGGGCCACGCTCGGACGTGGGGCCGATACGCTCGTGTACCGTGACGACATCGTCATCCAGCACGAGCACCCCGCAGCCGGGACGGGCGTGATGGACGAGGGTTATGCTCGGGTCAACCATCCGTCGATGTACCGGCATGACGGCACCCTCTTCAACGAGTGGGTCGCATCTGGTCAGGCGGAGATAGACGTCGACAAAGTGCGAAAGGTGGTCGAGGAATGACTAAGGCAACGACAATCACCGTCATCATGCCCAGCCGAGGTAGGCCAGATGGGGCGAAGGCGGCGTATGAGTCGGCGGTCTCCATGGCCACCGAGAAGGGGACCAAGGTCATCGTCGCGCTGGACGAGGACGACCCGCACCGTGGTTCGTATTCCGGCGCGTTGCTGGGGAACTCCGTGGTCTGCAGCGGGAGCATGGTCGAGCGCACGAACTTCGCCGCCAACAAGGCCGCGGTCGGGGAGGGGATCATCGGCTGGATGGCTGATGACAATCGCATGAAGACGAAGGGCTGGGACCGGGCTGTCATCGACGCGATGGTCGATGGAGTCGGGTTCGTGAACCTGAATGATCTCTTCTGGTCAGAGAAGGCCCCCAACGACAAGCCGGTCAACACGTTCACGAGGTCGGCCATCATCCAAGCCCTCGGGTACTTCGCTAACCCGGTCATGTCGCACCATTTCATGGACGACACGTGGCGCATCCTCGGCAACTCGACCGACTCCAGCGTCTATCTGGAGAGCGTCATTTGTGAGCATCTGCACCCAGTCAACAAGAAGGCCGAGTGGGACGCTTCGTATCGAGAGACCGAGGACCCCGCCCTTATCAGGGCCGAACAGCAGTTGTTTATGAACTGGATCTGGACCCAGTTCAAGGAGGATCGGTTGAAGGTCAAGGCTTGTCTCTGACACTCCTGACCATCGGCTCCTTTGATGTCCCGCACATGGGGCATGCGTCGTTCCTGCGAAGGTGCGAGGTGTTCGCTGACCGCGAGCACATCATGGTCGGGGTCAACTCCGACGCCTTCGTGGAGCGATACAAGGGCGAGCCCCCGGTCTTCACGCAGGATGAGCGCATGAGCCTGATCTCGGAACTCGGCTATCGGGTGAGGGTCAATGATGGCCCCGGCAGGGTCCTCATCGAGGACGCCGGGCCCGACATCATCGCCATCGGGACGGACTGGGCCAAGCGTGACTACCACGCCCAGATCGACACTCCGGTCGAGTACTTCGAGGAGCACTCCATCGCCATGCTCTACATCCCCTACACGCCCGGCATCTCGACGACCGACCTGAAAGCAAGGTTCTTGCGTGCGTGAGCGCCTAGACAGGCAGGGGGCCGAGGTCGACTATCAGGGGAGGCGTGACACCAGCGACAACTGGTTCCACGTCGCCCGGATGAACGTCACCGCTGGCCTCATCGCATGGCCTCGACCAGACACCGTGCTGGACCCGGCCTGCGGTGAGGGGAACTCCATCCTCGATGCCCACGGCATGCACCCGTTCCACGGCTTCGTCGGCGACATCGGTGGTGCCAATGTCGCAGCAGTCCGTCTGCGGGCCCCTGACGATTGGGACTTCTACGTCGGTGATGCCGAGCAGACGATCCGCGACGTGGGCAAGGTGGAACTCATCATCCTGACCGAGTTCCTTGAGCACATCGAAGACCCCGTGGGGATGCTTCGTCTGGCTCGCGAGCACGCGAACATCGTCGTCTGCTCATCTCCTGAGATGCGCCCGGGGCAGATCGATTACAACCCTGAGCACCTGTGGGCGTTCGACGGCGATGGCTACAAGGAGATGATCGTCGAGGCCGGTTGGACCCCATACAGCAAGACCCATCTGGCGTTCGACCGTCCGGTGATGGTGCCGGTGGGCGACGTGCCGGTCGACGTGTCGTACAACTTCCAGATCTGGGTCGCAGGCTAGAGGAGAAGGAATGACCGCACTACCGGGACCGTCAACACCGTTTGCGCCCCAGCCGGGGCGCCCCCAGATGCGCCGATTGACGGACATGGATCACGAGCAGATCATCGCCTACAACCTTCGCGGTGGTGGCGAGGAGTTCACGGTCTTCGAACACGCGCAGGCGGATCGTGTCCTGAAGGCTCGTGCCATCATCGAGCACATCATCGAGACGGACGGGGCCATCGAGCGCATCGTCGAGCCCGGCTGCTCCACGGGCGATATCGTCGGGTTCTTCCAAGACAGGGTCGAGGCCGTCGGTATCGACGTCACCCCGGGAGCAGCGAGGGCAGCCGCCAAGCGATGGCCGAAGATGGAGGTCATCGAGGACCGCGTGGAGAACGTCGAGCCGATGGCGTGCGACATCCTCGTGATGACCGAGTTCCTTGAGCACATCATCGAGCCCAAGACGTTCATCAAGAAGTGGGCACCGCTCGCTCGCTACATCGTCATCGGGCACCCGCTCGTGGGCGACGGCTTCGATCCCGAGGTGGGGCATCCGTGGGCGTACTACGACGTCGACTTCGCCAACTGGTTCGTAGAGGCGGGGCACGAGATGGTCGAGGCGTGGACGTTCCCGATGGGGTATCACATGGTCATCGGATGGGGGAAGAGGGCATGATGAAGGTACTGGTCACGGGAGCCGCTGGCTTCCTCGGACGCAACTTCGTGAGGTTCCACGTCGAGCGCGGGGACACGGTCCATGGCATCGACGACATGAGCAGCCCACACGCCCGCTGGATCACGGGCTGGCCCAACAACCAAGTCGGTGACGCGGCTGAGTTCTTCGACGGCTGGAGCGACGGCATCATCAACGACTACGACGTCGTCTACCACTTCGCCGCCCCAGTAGGTGGCAGGGAGAAGATCGAGAACGATCCCCTCTTCAACGCCGACAGCCTGAGGCTGGACGCGTCCCTCTTCAGGTGGGCGGCCAAGCACGGCCAGAGCGCCACCATCGTGTACCCCTCGTCCTCGGCGGTGTACGGCACAGCCCTGCAGCGGTCAGATGTCGCACGCCCGCTCACCGAGACGGACTTCGACCCCAGCCATCCGAACTGGCCCAAGCCCGATGAGGTCTACGGCCTTACCAAGATGGTTGGGGAGGTGCTCGCCGAGAAGGCCGCGAAGTACGGCGTCAACACGCTCTGCATCAGACCCTTCAGCGGGTACGGCGAGGACCAGTCGCTGGAGTACCCCGTCCCGTCCATCTGCCGACGGGTGTCGAAGCGGGAGAACCCGCTCGTGGTGTGGGGCTCGGGCCAGCAGTCCCGTGACTTCATCCACGTGGATGACGTCGTGAGGGCCACGGTCGCCCGCGTCGAGTCTGGTGTGTACAAGTACCAGCCGATGAACATCGGGACGGGCGAGTTTCACACCTTCAACCAGATCGCCCACATGGCAGCCGCGATACAGGACGACTACCACCCCTCCATCGAGAACCTTCTTGACAAGCCTCAGGGTGTCGACCGGCGCGTGTGCGACCCCACGCACATGCTGAACTACTGGACTCCGGTGGTGTCGCTAACGGAGGGGCTCAAGCGTGTCATCGAGTCCAACTGGTGGTGAAGCACCTCGTGTCGGTCGTCATCCCGACCTATGAGCGCAACGACCTTCTCTTCTCTCGCTGCCTGCCATCGGTTCTGGCTCAGACCTACCAGCGTATGGAGATCAACGTCGTCAGTGATGGCATGCGCGGTGACTCGCTGACCGAACTGGCAGACGGTCTGGAAGCGCTCCATGACATCCGCGTCAGGTTCTGGCTCATCCCTCGTCAGGAGTACCCCGAGGACCCCGGACAGAAGTGGTGTGTCCTCGGCCTGAACGCCCGCAACCACGGTCTCGACCAAGCCAGAGGCGAATGGGTCACCTCCCTCGACGATGACGACGAGTGGACGCCCGACCACATCGAGGTGTTGTTGGGGGCGCTGGTCAGCACCAAAGCGGACTTCGCCTACGGCATCAGCGAATATCACTGGCCTGACGGCCACCATCAACGTGCAGGCAAGTGGCCCCCGGGCGAGGGCGCCTTCTGCGACGGGGCGCAGTTGTACAAGAACGGCATGGGCTTCCGCTACGACCCCGGCTGCATCGAGCGAGGCCTGCCCGAGGACGGCGACCTTTGGACCCGCATGTACCAGAGCGGCAAGGTGGAGTTCACGTTCTTGCCCAAGGTCATCCACCACTACTACCCGAACCCGCGATGATCCCCGTCCTCGGCGTTCCGATCCTGAACGGCCCAGAGCATCTGGACAAGATGCTCGCCTCCATCGACTACCCGGTCGGGAGGGTCGTAGTGGTCGACAACGGAGACGTGGTCGATGGCCTCGTAGATGAGACCATCATCAAGCCCCGCTCCAACCTCGGCGTGGCTGCCAGTTGGAACTTCATCATCAAGTCGTTCAGCGCCCCGTGGTGGCTGATCACCAACCACGACGTCATCTTCTCCCCGGGCGACCTTGCTCGTCTCGCTGAGAGGATGGACGGCGGTACTGATGTAGCCATGCTCGGCGGCTTCTCCGCCTTCGCCGTGAGCAAGACAGCCATTTCCAAGGTGGGGTGGTTCGACGAGAACTTCAGCCCCGCCTACTACGAGGACAATGACTTCGATTATCGCTGCAGGCTGGCCGGTATCCCCATCAGGGCCTTGCCTGCAAGTCTGGTTCATATGACGAGTTCGACGTTGCGAGAGAGCCCCGAGTACAGGAACCAGAACGGGCTGACGTTCGGGGCCAACAGGCAGCGCTATCTGGACAAGTGGGGAGGCGAGCCATACCGGGAGAAGTTCACCACGCCATTCGATGCCGGAGGAGACTTTCGCGACTGGAGACTGGACATCGACAGGCTCGAAGCGCAAAGATGGGTCAGGGACATCGACCAGTGATGGGTATCATGGTCGCATCCCAAGTACCGGCTGAGGCCGGAAGTGTAGCCAAGAAGGAGACCTAGCAATGGTCGCAGCACTCGCTATCACGCCAGCGTCGGGTAGCGTCACCGCAACCGTATCGGCCTGTCGTGTAGATGTTTCAGGGGCCCTCGGCAACGACGTCACCGCGTTCGACGCAGACGTCTACCCCACCGCTCCCGAACTTCGGTACTACATCACGACAGAACTCGACTCAGTGGAAAAGGGCCGCAGCCACGTGTTCGCCCCCAACGGTGGTGCTCACCAGTGGTTCGGTTACATCTTCCCCGAGGCCGGTGCGTGGAAGGTCCACCTCAGGAACGTAGCGGACGACACGTCAGAGGCGGATATCGACGTCACCGTCGCTTAGAACCAAAGGGGCACCAATGACCGAACCTCAGGGTATGACGCCCGGGATCTACAACGGGACCGAGATGACGGTCCTTCAGGGCAACGACCCCGGCTCTTACTGCGTCGGGACGATCGCCATGTGTACGCGGGACAACGTCTCCGCTCAGACGGCCATCAGTTGGATGATGGACGATCGCATGTCGTACCTGAAGCCGGGGCAGTTCGCTCTGCGCTACATCGTGCAGGGCAACGTCCTCACCTTCCAGCGCAACCAGTGTGTGCGTGACATGGACGGTGAGTGGCTCTTGTTCATCGACTCCGACATGGTCTTCCAGCCGAAGGCCATCATGGACATCATCGCTACTCGCGAGAAGTACGACTTCGACATGCTCGGTGGCTTGTGCCACCAGCGCATGGCCCCGTACCAGCCCACGCTCTACCGTGAGACTCCCGACGGCACGGGGTACACGTTCATCGAGCAGTGGGAGGATGGCGCAGCCGTCGAGGTCGACGGGACGGGGATGGCGTTCTGCATCATCCACAAGCGCGTCTTTGACCGCATCCTTCAGAAGAACACCGGCCAAGGCCTGCCTCCGCTGGAGACGCGCAGGCGTATGCCCCCTCCCCCGTTCTTCCGCTGGGATGGTGGCTTCGGTGAGGACTTCGACTTCTGCCAGCGGGCGAAGGACACTGGTTCTCGCATCTACGTGGACACGACGATCGAGATCGGTCACGTGGGTCACCACACCATCGATCGTGAGACGTTCCTCAGGGAGATCGCCTTCCGCACCGACGAGGCTCAGGCGTTCAGGGCCAAGCAACTGGCCGACATCGGCGAGCGAGCGCTGACCAGAGACGAGGCGCTGGACGAGTTGGAGAAGAGGACCGGAGACAAGACCGGGCTGGTGTCCCTTCCCTCCGACGGCATGAGTGAAGACGAGGACTCCAATGGGTAGTTTCGAGATCCCCCACGACTACGTTCCTAACCGCGCCATGCTGGACTCGGAGAAGCAGCAGTGCATCGAGTGCGGAGAGATCGACGACCATCCGTACCACAACGCCACCAAGCCCATCGAGGACACCGACTGGGTCGGTGACAACCCCTTCTGGCTGATGTTCGAACGCCCCGGCGACGAGGGCAATATCGGCGTCGACCTCGACGCTGGTGGCTGGATCGAAGCGAACAAGGAACTCCTGCGTTCGCCCGGCACGGTCCACCTGATGGCCAAGCGCACCAAGCGCTCGCTCTTCATCGTGCTGATGGAGGAGGGCGACCAGTTCTACTACGCCAAGCGTCACATCGGCAACCTGATGGCTGGTAGTGAGGTCGTCGCCTACGGCATCGGCAAGAAGAAGAGCGATGGCACGACGGTCAATCTGTGGCTGATGCCCAATGGGACGGTGTGTGGCGGCAACGATGTGGACGTGCTGGCAGCGCGTATGATCTAGGCGAAGCCCGTGACCCCCTCACGGGCTTCCTCCATGCGCTATCCTGAGTGCATGCCGGGATACAACCCGGAACGGGTAGCGAAAGGGGTTACAGCCCCGATGACACATACGAGATGTTGCCCGTTCGGTCCCTATGTCGGGCCATGACGATGAAGAGCGCCTGTACCTCTGGGTGCGCGTCTTCGGGGCCATCACGCTCCTTGTCACGATGGCTTTTATCGCGCTGGCCATCGCGATCGTGCCCATCTTCAACCCCGACTACAACCCGGACACGAGCGCCGTCGTGTTCATCGTGGGCACGCTTGCCACGGCATCCCTCGCCCTCGTCGGCATCGAACTGCGCCTCCGCCGTAATGGCAACAGGAAGGGCGACTGATGCACGGTAGCGACACCTTGACCGTCCTTAACGCCGTCTTCTCGGTGGCTGACTTCTTCATGGTCTGCTGGTTGGTGATCAACCTCAGGGAACGCCTCAGGGGAGCCTTCGATGGTGCTTGCGTCTCCATGGAGCGCAGCCACGTCCATGCCTTGGTGGGCGTGGTGTCCCTCTTCCTGTACGGCTCCCTCGGCATCGTGACAGCCGTCGGCGCGGTGGTCACCAATGGGTCCGCAAGCGATGGGGTCGTCTTCTTCGTCCAACTCATCGCCGTCGGCCTGAGGGTCGCCATCTTCATCCTGCTTGCGGGGTGGACGGCCTTCGCTGCCGAGTGTTACCTCCGTGGCCGCTGGCCACGAGTCGACCGCTTCATCGAACGCCTACTCAGGCCAATGAACCACTAGACCGAGCGCCGGATACAACCGGCAGGAAGGGGATACAACCCCATGACGAAGCATCTTCTCCTCCACCCGGATAGCCCCTCAAGCGGCTCTTCGGGTGTTTCTGTGAACGTCTGATGACCCTGT
>Ga0307380_10010685_pt1 | contig 11542 bp, 12 predicted proteins | sample UN3MG_FD_202239 | JGI IMG/M metagenome (GOLD analysis project Ga0307380, IMG submission 202239) | Soil microbial communities from Risofladan, Vaasa, Finland - UN-3 | ecosystem: Environmental > Terrestrial > Soil > Coastal area > Acid sulfate soil | place: Finland: Risofladan, Vaasa | collected... | reverse complement strand
TCTTGTAAAATGCCCACTATTCTGAACGGTTTGTCTTCAATGGTGATCATTCTGTTCACAGTTAACGGTTGTTTGAATGTATTTTCGGCTATGCTGTTGCCAACGATAACGACATTATAGTCCGAAGGCCCGAGGAATCTCCCGGATGCCAATTCAGACGTGGTCATCTCTTTCCAGACCAGAGGATCGACACCCTCAATTGAAACCGACGCCTTTTCTCCGAGATAATACACTTCCCCCTGGCCGGAAACGGTGGCTTGAATAAGCGCAACACCGTCAACAGACTGAAGCACTTGAACGTCTTTTTTGGTTAAGTTTTCGGCGTCTGTAGAGGTTGCAGTACTCCCCTGCTCATGCCCCGGAGGGCCACGGAACCCTGCAGAAGCACGCCCTCCTCCGGGAGAAATGGTAATGAGATCCGCACCGAGCCCTCCAAGATGGCTCTCGACATCCTGCTGCAGGCCTTCCCCTATAGAAACGATAGCGACCACTGCCGCGATTCCGATAACGATACCGATAATCGTCAGCCAGCTGCGCAACTTGCTGTGCACCAGAATATTTACGGCTAATCTGAGGGATTTTCTCACTTTCATCGTGTTATTTACTCTTTCTTTTCTCGTGAAGATCGGGTTAAAAACGCATTTATCGATTTCCTTCTTTTGTAATAGATGAATCCTCCTATGAGGAGAACTACGAGAGCAATAGTGCCGATCAAGGTGGAATTATTCCAGATGCTTTGCTGTTGTCTCATACCAGGATTGAACTGAGCTTCATCTGAACTTATATCCGTGAGTTGAATCGGCACTGTTTTTTCAACCGTTCGTCGTATACCTGTCGTATCAGTGTAATCAATCGCTACCTGAAGGTTATTGCTTTGCGAAGCATTGCGCTGCGAAAACTCTTCCCTCAGTTTTTGCCGTTCCTCCTCTGAAAGTTGCTCTTGCTGAGAGAGATCTGGAGCACCTGTTCCTCCGAACCTTTGACTTGCAGGCGTTACCTGGAATGACACAATGGTATAATCCCCCTCGTCAAGATTGCCGACGATCGAGGCGGTGCTGCCCTGAACCGCGAATTGCTCCTGCTCGGGAATTTTCACCGTCACGGAATACGCGGGATTATTGCCGATGTTCGCAACAGAAAACGAAGTCCGGCTATCTGAACTCTCGGAGACGGTCACGTCAAAATCAGTTCCTCCACCAACAATGATTCCCACTGTCGTATTTATCGCGCTTGAGCCGCCGCTTTCGTCTTCAAACGCAATCGTCAGATCTAATTGATACAGGCCTGCATCGGCATTAACATCGGCTACTACCGTGTACGTCACCACAGTTGGTGCACCCGCATCGATATGACTAATGTGTTTTGTATTGTCTGAAGAGACGGGAAGAATCACGCCGTCCACTTCGGTCCACGAAAAGACGAGGTCCTGCAGCGGAGCATTGCCAATATTGGCGATGGTAAATTGCAGGTCTGTTTCCTCTCCTGGCTTCAGTTCTGACGGGACGACATCAGCAATGTCTATGATTGCTCCTTGCGTTACCTGTAGGACGATTGAGTATGAGACTTCGGGCATGACTTCGGTAACAGAACCCTGCCCGGTGGAGTAGTACTGACTGAATGTGCATGTTACGGGAATGGTGTAGGACCCACTGGGAGCACCCTTCGCGACATGAACCGTGATCGTTACGTCCTTGGAGCACCACCCACCGAGCGAAGAGATAGACACGCTTGAAGGTCCAACAACAGAAATGTATTGACTTTCCTGGAAATTGAAAGTTACCTGCTTCGCATCATTTGAACCCACATTCTTCACGGTTAGCGTAATCTCCTTTGTGTCACCAGGTAAGAGTTCAGTTGGCTTTACGTTTGCTATTACTATGCTCGCGTCCGTGCCCGCGCTTGACGGGGGCACGAGACAAACGAGCAATGCCACTATACCACATACAGCTATTACTTTTCTCATGTTATTACCACACAACAATCTTTTTATCATTTTCCATTACCTCCTTTTTTAACACATATTTGGCAAATTCTTCTGTTGATCTACCAGATACTTTCTTTATCGTATATTCCGCTAATTTCAAACCGTCATTTTGATTAATATCAGGGTAGTACATCACTCTTATTGCTTCTCTGATAATATCTGCTGCGTTATGTATCCTATTTCCTTTCTTCTTTTTGTTTTCTGGGATGGCTATATCGTAGCCGTGAGCTTTTTGTCCACAAAGTTCACACAAGCCGTAACGTACTGGATAGCTACTTACAGAGCACGCTAAAAAGTAATCGACACAATCATCACAAATAAGCATGTTATGCACCTCCCTGTTCTTTATGATTATGCTCTATTCTCTCAATCTCGCCGTCTTTCAGGTAAACAATCCTATCTGCCCGCTTTACCAGATGAAAATCATGCGTGACCATAATGATGCTTTTGCTATCTTCCCGGTGAACTCCACTTAATAAATCCATGATGAACGCACCGGTTTTACTGTCTAGATTTCCTGTCGGCTCATCAGCAAGAATTATTTCAGGATCGACAGCCAGGGCTCTCGCAATGGCCACTCTTTGTTGTTGTCCACCCGAAAGTTGAGAAGGCAGATGGTGAACTCTATCACTTAAACCAACTAGATTTAGAATCTCTAACGCTTTCTTTCTGGCTTTTGATGTATCAACATCCTGGAACTCCAGAGGTAGCATCACATTCTCCAAAGCGGTTAATGTGGGAATCAGATTGAACTGCTGAAATACGAAGCCTATCTTTCGCCCGCGTATCTGGGCTAATTGCGACTCCCCAAAGCTTGCAATATCGTTCCCGCCCAAGAAAATTCTCCCCTTGCTTGGCAAATCCAAACACCCTATGAGGTTCATCATGGTGCTTTTACCGCTCCCACTCGAACCTGCGATAGCCAAAAACTCGCCTTTCTCTACTTCCAAATCAATACCTCTCAGCGCTGGCACTTGAACATCGCCCATCTGATATATCTTCCAGACATTCTCTAACTGAATAACCGTATTCTGTCCAGCGGGGCTCATAGTCTACCCCCTATCGGAATCCGAACTCCGAATTTACTATGAGCCCCTTCACAGCGTAGGAAAAGAGGTTTTTCTTCATTTGACTCTTCAGGAATTATTGCTTTTTCTTCCATTTTCTCATCACGCTCTTTTTTTCGCGTTTCTCATGATCCATGTTGGAAATAAGCCCTCATAAGCTTTTCTTTTAGCCCAAATTAGACCCAAATCTCACCCAAATTCGTTCGGATCCCAGAGAGCTAAATGAACTCCCTTAACGTGCGTTCACTCGCTTCTCTGCGCACACCCACTCATGATCTCAGGCTTATATACAGTAATATCACCAACGCTACAAATTCAAACAAATCGGGCAATATCATGAACAATCCCAGAGCATTTATATGGCGAAAGCCCCACATCACATGGACGAACGGATTCGAGGTGAAAGCCTGCACAAGCAGGAGAATGACAAAGGCGATTAAGCCCAGCGCGAATTTCGATTTTATCTGCTCGTAATTCTTCGCGTAAATGAAGAGCAAACATAATAGGAGTATAATGTTCCCTAATGTTGCAATCACCTTGATGTTGATGAGCCACATGTTCGGCAGAAGCGGAGGTATCGGCATCTTTATCACCTTTTATTTTCTCTCTTTCCACTTTCATATTTATTCCACATCTTATTCAAATATTCTTCAAAGACGTCATACTCCTCCTCCATACCTGGGGATAAGAAATACACCGATCCGTATCCATCACCTGCAGCGGTGATAATCTTGTTATCCTGGAGGACTTTGAGATGATGCCTCACTGTTTTGTAATCCAATCCCAATACCTCAGACAACTGATTGGCGTTGTAAGGTCTTTCCTTTAACGCCCTTATTATCCGCGCACGATTCAGTCCTCCTTTAGTGCCAACAAGCAGCCACCAAATTACACGTCTCATGGATATTAGCAATCCTTTAAGGCAATGAAATGAATGAGATTCTGTGGTAATAAGTTTTCAACCTCTATCGTTTCTATTACCTTTACCCCTATCCCGCAGGCCTATTAATAGCCGCATGGCTTTTGAAGACTTAAAATGGCTTTAACCGTTTACGGTAATATTGGTGGAACAACTCCTCAGCCATTTTGACTTCTTCAGGGTATCTCATTCTGAACTCACGCATCAGTTCCTCTCTGTCCGTCTTCGTCAGTGCGATCCGCAAAACCTCCAATACTTTTTCTTTAATCGCCTCGCTCTCGCTTTTCCGTTTCGGAAGCTCGATGGTCATGCAAAAATCGTTCACGGTGAATTCACGCCTCAGGATAGGTGCGATAGACCCTATGAGAATCCCGTCGTCCAGATCAATAAAATTCGGGACTCCTATCTTCTTCACGCGCTCAGGATCGGTTAATCGAGAATATGACTGCGTTTCATAAGCGTGCAGCTCGAAATAAAAACTAGGTTTGTATTCCTGGATGAGTTGAAGCAAGCGCATGCCTGCTTCGCTCCGGTAATATTCTTCAGATAAAACACCGATGTATTTGCTGTTTTTGACCAGGCTGGGGACAATTATCGCTTCTCCGACCAATATATCCTCCTTTGCCAACCGCTCAAGAATCGGTGCGGTGTACAGGCCTTCGTTTCCGTGCAGACCACCGACGAACAGTTTTGTCGGTCCCTTTTCTGGAGCAATAGATCGGTATAACTTCATGCCACAATCTTCCAATTCGTCAAAGACCATTTTTTCTTTCTAAGAAAAGGTTTGTTACAATAACTCAAGCTGCTTTGTGACTTTATCTATCTCTTCAGCACGTGCGGGTCCTATTCCTAAGGCAGTTACCGTTCCCGGCGGTATTTCGGTCAGGCCTGCATCTTCGACGATTGCAGACGGCAGGCCCCGCCGTTCCGCGTCGTCTCGTACTTCATATAATGCTGAAAGGCTTGATACTTTCAGTGCGACCTTCTTCTGCCCTTGCTCTTTCCACTTCTTTCTATCTCCTACTGGAGCGCGCTCGTAGCCCAATATAGAAGCATGCGCGGCTTGTACCGCTGCTTTGCCCTTCGACAGTTTCAAGTCCTCTCTGAGGACTATGCACTGTTTATATTCCCTTTCAGTCTTACCGATCATTGTTTGAGTTTTGCACTCCTTCTAAATCCTTTAACCGTTTACTGACTTTTTCAAAAACCAAACTGCCCTCAGCAAGCGGCTTTGCTTCTCGATAATACTCCAAAGCCCGCTCTTTATCACCTTTTTGAATAAGGACATCACCAATGAGCATCAACGTCTGGGCAGTTCCTAATATGCTCTCTATCCCCTTGAATAATTTCAATGCCTTCTCGTAATATTCCAATGCCTTGTCAAGGTCTCCTTTGATTTGATAGACATTGCCTATGTTTCCATACTGATTAGCTATGCCCTCTTTTCTGCCTAATGCCTCGTCCAGTTTCAGGGATTTCCCGTAATATTCCAATGCCTTGTCAAGGTCTCCTTTGATTTGATAGACATTGCCTATGTTTCCCATTGCAGCGGATTCCCACGCTTTATCTTTACTTTTGGCGAGTTCGAAAATGTGCATCCATGCACTGAATGCATGGTCCAATTTCCCCCAGGTACAAGCCTGAATGCCGACGGAATTAAGGGCTTCGTAATTCTCTGTTTGTTTTAGCAAGCTCTCAAAAAAAGGTTCATCGAGAACTTCAAAAAGGACAATAACCGAATCAACCTCATCTTTGACCTTTTCTAGTGCTTCACTATAAATCTTCTGTTTAGTTTTGAGTGCTACCGGTTGTATGCTTCTCAAAAATTCTCTAAAAAGGGGATGATAGATGCGGTATTTTTCTTCTGATGTTACAAGAATCCATCGTTCAATGAGATCGGTAAGCGAAGCATCCACATCGTCACCGCAAAAAGCTGCTATCAAATTCAAGGTCAAGGTCTCAGGGGCAACTGCCAACCTCTTTATAACTGCCTGAGAATCACCATGCAGCGTTGCTAAGACTTCCCCGTGAATCTTGTTAAGATTGTGTTTCATGTCCTCATCACGTAGAGTATTCAGAAACAGAGATATCTCTTCTTCTGAGTCCTTATTATCGCAGATATAGGTAAGCGACCGCGCAACATAGGGATAGCCCTTAGAAAGAGTGACAATTCGGTGCACAATTGTTTTTGAAAACAGCGTGCATTCCTTTCTCACAATCTTCTCTATATCCTCATCGCGTAACTCACTCAAGTCAACAATTTCATAAGACCCCGCTTTTAGCCTGACATCAGGCAGGTAAGGAGTTGCAATTTCGAGAACGAATCTCAAGCGGTCATTCCTACGCGTTGCCTCCAAAATAGTTTCAAAGTCCTCTTTCTTCAATTCATGTGCGTTCTCTACAAAAAGTATCTTATCCTTCGATTTTTCCATAGATTCTAAAATAAAGGTCTCTCTTGGGTTCCAGCCTACTCCTGCTCCAGCCCCCACGATAGGTGTTGTAACAGTTCCCGAAAAGCTCGTGAGTCTTTTAGAAGGTGCAAAAATTTTGTTTATTTCTGGATAGAAAAATGAACCATTAACATGATAGCACGGTTTTTTCTTCAAAAAACCCGCTTTTTCCTCGTTTAATGCTTCCTCAACGACGAGCGTCAAATTTGTCTTTCCGATGCCTCTATTTCCTGTTACGATGACAAAACCGTTGTCTTTAATTTTTTCTTTAAGCTCTTCGAGTTTTTCCCTGCGTCCTACAAAGGCGTTCCCATACTGCGGATCTAAAATCTTAACCATTGATATTATTTAAAAGAACTAAAAATAAAAGCACTTAACGTAATCTTAACGTAATACAGGAGAACCAAAAGGAGAACCAAAGAGCGCATGAAAATGGAAAAGAAATACAAACCAGAGGTAGTAGAGAAGAAATGGCTGGAGAACTGGGACGATTCACTTTATTATTTTGATGCTGACTCGGCTAAGTCGCCGTATATCATTGATACGCCGCCACCGTACCCTACTGGCGATTTTCACGTCGGTAACGCCTTGAACTGGTGTTATATCGATTTTATCGCACGATACAAGCGGATGCGCGGTTACAATGTGATGTTCCCGCAGGGATGGGACTGTCACGGACTGCCGACCGAGGTGAAGGTGGAGGAGCGGCACGGGCTCTCCAAGCGTCAGATCGAGAAGCAGGAGTTCCGAGAGCTGTGCAAGCAACTGACGCGGGGGAACATCGCGCAGATGAAAGGCATGATGCAGAAGCTTGGCATGTCTATAGACTGGAGCAAGGAGTTTGTTACGATGGATGACCGTTACAAACGATATACACAGCTCTCTTTCGTAAAGATGTATCGTGATGGGATGATTTATCAAGAGGAGCATCCGGTGAACTGGTGTCCCCGATGTGAGACTGCAATAGCCTTTGCAGAGGTAGAATATGAAGATAGAGCAGCCTCTTTGAATTATATTCTCTTTAAGAAGGTAGATGTAGGCACAGAACAAGAAGCAGCGTATGCCGAGATTGCGACGACGAGACCAGAACTGCTTGCGAGTTGCGTTGCCGTAGCTGTGCATCCTGATGACGAGCGTTACGAGGATATTGCGGGAAAAGAGCTGGTAGTACCGATATTTGAGCATACCGTGAAGGTTTTTGAAGATGAGAGTGTTGACCCCGCATTTGGAACCGGTGTGGTGATGATCTGCACGTTTGGTGACCGTCAGGACGTGCGCTGGTGGAAGTTGCATAACCTCCCGTTAATAGAGTCAATAGACGAACGAGGCAAGATGACCGAAGCGGCAAGGGGCTATGAGGGATTAAGCGTAAAAGAATGCAAAACGAGGATAATTGAAGATTTGAATGCACAAGAGCTGCTTAAGAAACGTGAACCGCTGCAACAAAACGTGGGCGTCTGTTGGCGATGTAAAACGCCTATTGAGATCATCTCCACACGACAGTGGTTCGTGCGTGTGATGCATGATGAGATAATAAAAGCGTCGGATGAGATAAATTGGTATCCTGAGCATTTCGCTATCAGACTGAAAAATTGGGTTGACTCTATGGAATGGGACTGGTGCATATCTCGCCAGCGGATTTTCAGCGTGCCGATCCCGGTTTGGTACTGTAAGCGCTGCGGTACCGTAAAAGTTGCTTCTGAAGATGAACTGCCGGTGGATCCATCAATGGTCAGTCCAGAGGAGCCGTGTGCTAACTGCGGCGGCAGTGAATTTAAAGGAGAGGACGATGTGTTGGACACCTGGATGGACTCCTCAATAAGCGCTCTTTGGGTTGCAGATTGGGACCTCAATGCGGGAGGCCAATCAGGAATCGCATTCCATACAGCACTCAGACCGCAAGGGCACGACATTATAAGAACTTGGGCGTTTTACACTATCCTTCGCTCGCTTGCACTTACTAACGCAATACCCTGGCACACGATCTTAATAAACGGCATGGTCCTGGGCGAGGACGGATATAAGATGAGCAAATCGCGGAATAACTTCATTTCGCCAGACGAGGTGATTCAAGAGCATGGTGCGGACGTATTCAGACAGTGGGCGGCAATTGGCGGTGCAGTAGGCTCAGACGTCCAATTCCGGTGGAAGGACATTGTAGCCGCGAGTAAATTTATGCAGAAACTGTGGAGTATTCTCAGATTCTCTATGCTGCACCTATCCGATTACCAATACAAAGAAGGAGCGGTAAATCTACGCGTTGTTGATAAATGGCTGCTCACAAAACTGAACAAGCTCGTCCTGTCAGTGACAGACGCGATGGAAACCTACAAGTTCGACGAAGCAATGAAGGATATACGAACGTTTGCGTGGAACGTGCTGGCCGATGATTACATCGAACTGGCCAAGTCGCGGTTGTACGGCCAGCCCGGCGATGAAGGAAAGGAATCCGCCAAATATGCATTGTATATGACGTTAGAAACTCTTTCTAAACTGCTTGCGCCGTTCATTCCCTTTTATGCCGAAGAGATGTATTCCTACATCGAACCGAGAAAGAGTGTACATAAAGAACACTGGCCAGAAGTGAAGCAAGATATGATTGATGTAGAAGCGGAGATGAAAGGTGATGTCATTGCGGATATTGTCCGAGCAGTTAGAAGATATAAATCGGAGCAGGGTATTCCGTTAAATGCACCGTTGGGTAAACTGGAGATATACGTGGAGGATTTGGATATCGGAGATATAGAGAATGCAACGGCAACGAAGGTTGAACTCTGGAGTGACGCAAATAAAATTGAAGATGATGAGACTATTTTTAACGTTAGTAGTGGCACGAAAGTGAGGATAATTAAAGAGTAAACGATAAGTAAGAGTATAAATTATAGGTGCGAGGAGATGGTAAAAGGAAGACCTGCGAAGAAAGCGAAGAAAGCGGAAAAGAAAAGCGGTGGAGGCGGTAAAGGAGAAGAGCGTGGGCTTATGTCCTCTGCCGGATTGATGCGGTATTACGATGTTGAGGAATCCGCGGTGAAGATGTCGCCGAAGATGATACTAATCATAGGCGTGTTTATTGGCGTTGCGATCATCGGGCTGGAGATATATTTCGGTGTCTGGCCACCACCTTGAGTGAGGTAAGCGAACAATGCAGCGATATAGCGCAGGCATGATAGATATAAGCGAAAAGGGCGATGTTGAGCGCGTAGCTACAGCTTCTGGTAGGATAAAACTGAAACGTAGCACGATAAAGAAGATAACAAGTGGGACAACCAGAAAAGGGAATGTGCTTGCGTGCGCGGAAATGGCAGCGATATTAGCGGTGAAGAAGACGCCGGATATGATTCCGCTCTGCCATCAAATAAATATCGAAAGCGTAAAGGTTGAATTCGTAGTAGGAGAGGAGATTATAAAAACCTCAGTATTTGTGAAATCGATTGGAAAAACCGGGGTGGAGATGGATGCACTCCATGGTTTATCAGTGGCGTTGCTTACGATTTGGGACATGGTGAAAGCGGAGGAGAAGGACGAAACGGGAAATTATCCGCATACAAAGATAGAGGAGATACAGGTGGATAAGAAGGAGAAACGCCCGATAAATAAGTAAATAAATAATGTTAGAACTCAGTTCAGTGATGATTTATTTAGATTTGTCAGTAAATATCTGCACTTAGGATGAGCGAGACCCGCGATAATTGAATATCTTGCTGCCAACGCTAGATAGATATTCACCAATCGCTCGCTATTTGTATGAGGAAACGATTTTTTGTATCAATGCGCTCCTCCAATTATCAGTTTGTTTTGTTAGTATTTACACTTTTCGGCTTTTTGCGATGGTTCCGAAACTATAAATGATAAAATAGCAGCCCTTTCACCTTTCGTACCACTTCAGTATAAACGCCACTGCCTTCTCCGCACACGCTTTGACACTCATGGCTTCACTATCCACCACAACCTCTGGCTTCGTAGGTTCCTCGTAAGGCACGTTCACACCCGGCACCGTGGCGCCTTTATCCACTGCCTTATTATAGATACCAGAAGGAGCATATTTCGCTTTCCTCCGCCCTTCTCTTTCCATGCACGTGCCTAAAGAGCACTTCACATACACTTCAGCGAAATTTTGGATGGTCTCACGCGCACGTTCCCGGTATTTCCTTCTGTTTGCAGTTGCATCTATGATAACGGGCGTGCCACACTCCACCAGAATCTTCGCCATGTAAACCAGTGATGCGTAAACAAGCTCTCGTTCCTCGTCTGAATAGGTCGGCTGTGGCGTAATAAATCTTCGTATCTCGTCAAGTTCAAGCACTTTCACGCTACCACTAACGATGCCTCGTTCTTCCAGAATACGTCTTACCTTCTGTGCTATTACTGTTTTACCACTTCCCGGTAAGCCTGTTATCCATACCGCCCAGGTCATTATTTAGGGATAAATTGTTTTGCACATTTAAGAACCCCAAATCTCAATATATACCAATACTACCAATCAAATCCAAAATCCCAATACTACTAATTTTACACTTTTTAAACCACAAGAACATACAGATTTTTACACAACTTTTTTACCTTCGGTAAAAACCTTGACTAAAAACATTCTCTTTGTTTCTCTTTCCACACAAACTTGATCATGTATCACGTATCCTGCAACTTGTATCGTCATTTAATTGATTTGTTAATCTTGTGGAATCTCGTGGTTTCTTTTTTGGGATTTGGTAGTATTTACTCATTGGGATTTTCGTGCCAACGTGCCAAGTTATTTAGGCGGCCAATTATCATCCATCCAGCCCGGAATCCTGCCACTGTCTCTCGGCCCGACCAGCACGGTCCAGCCGGTAACATCTTCAGTCTCACCCGAGAGTCGCGCTGCAAGGCCAGGAATTACCAGCGTCTTATGTTTCACCCTCTTTTCAACACCATACGATTCCAGCGTCTCTTTTATTCTCTCTGCCGTGAGTTGCTCGCCTGCAACTGCTGCTTCTACTCCTATCCCCTCGGTGTCCGCCACTATCAAATAGGAATCAATCTTGTTAGAGTTGAGGTCGCTCTCCACCGTATAATAGGTTAACGCGAAATTAGTAGTTAGGAATAGAGGTGAGTGCTCCGTTGGCGTCCCTACCTCTCTCAATCC
>Ga0307380_10010683_pt1 | contig 11544 bp, 10 predicted proteins | sample UN3MG_FD_202239 | JGI IMG/M metagenome (GOLD analysis project Ga0307380, IMG submission 202239) | Soil microbial communities from Risofladan, Vaasa, Finland - UN-3 | ecosystem: Environmental > Terrestrial > Soil > Coastal area > Acid sulfate soil | place: Finland: Risofladan, Vaasa | collected... | reverse complement strand
CTCTCGGTGTCCTCTGCGGTGAAATCCCGGTCCCGGTCACAGCAGCGGATGCTCCGCCATCGCCTTTAGCCGTCGCCAGCGGCGCTCGACCTCGGCCTCGAACGCCGCCAGCACTTCCCCGTGCTCGGGCTGGGTCAGGTGGCGCGTCTTGCCCATCATCCCCAGCCAGTCCGACGCCGGAATGCGTTTCCCCTCGGCCTCGGGATCGTAGTTGAGCCGGGTGATTCCGTGCTCGATCTCGTAGATGGGGAAGAAGCAGCAGTCCACCGCCGCGTGCACCACCTTCATCCCCAGCCGCTCCGGGTAGCGCCAGCTCAGCGGGCAGGCGCTCAGGAACTTGCCATAGACAAACCCCTCGTTCTTCGCGTACCACTGCGCCTTGGCGCCCTTCTCGGTGAGGTCGCGCTTGAGGCCCTCGACGCTGGTGAAAATATAGGGTACGTGACAGCCGGCCATGATCTGCGCGGTGTCCTTGTGCTGGAAGCGCTTGCCGGTCTGGCGGGGCCCGACGCGGCTGGTGGAGGTGGCATGGCCCAGCGGCGTGGCGTAACTCTGCTGGTTGCCGGTGTTCATGTAGCCCTGGTTGTCGTATTCGAGGATGATGAGGGGATGCCCGCGCAGGGCGGTACCGATGGTGGGGCCCATGCCGATGTCCATGCCGCCGTCGCCGCTGACCATGACGAAGGTGAGGTCGAGGTCCGCCGGCAGCTCGCCGCGGCGCTTGCGCTCGCGGAACATCTCGACCACCCCCGACAGCGTCGCCGCCCCGTTCTGGAAGAGGTTGTGGATATAGGTCACGCGATGCGCGCTGAAGGGGTAGCCGGTGGTGACGACCATCGCGCAGCCGGTATGGAACAGCACCACGATGTGGCCGCTGATGCCGCGGAAGAACTGGTTGAGACCGGGGAAGATGCCGCACCCCGGGCACGCGCCGTGGCCGGGGGCGATGCGCTTGGGTATGGCCGTCAGTTCGCGCAGGGAGGGGACGTGCGACTTGATCTCGCCCGTCTCCTCGTCGCGCTCCACGCGCAGGCCGGGCAGGTTCGTCGCCTCGACGTTGATCGGGCCCCGCTGGCGCATGATGTGGCCGGGCTTGCCGGGGGTCGCGCCGAGGTAGTCGAAAGGCTTCGCAATCGCCCCCGACTCCGCCGCCGCCAGCGCTTCGCGCAGCAGGTCCTCCGCCTCATCAATGTAGAACTCGCGACCGCCCAGGCCGTAAACTCGTGCCAGGCACAGCGCGCGATTGTCGGGATCGTCCTTGAGCGCGGCCTTGACCTCCAACGCCAGGTTGCCGCCGCCGGCGCCGCAGGAATCCGCGCGGTCGGCGATGATCACCGCCTTCGCCCCGTGCAGGGCCTCCCGGATCTCGGTCGCCGGGAACGGCCGGAAGACGTTGGGGCTGACCACGCCGACCTTGAGCCCCTGCTGGCGCAGGCGGTCGGCGGCGTCCTTCGCCGTCTCCGCCGCCGAGTTGAGAAGCACTAACACCGCCTCAGCGTCGTCGGTCAGGTAGCAGTCCACCACTGGGTAGCGGCGGCCGCTGAGCGCCGCGTACTCGGCGAGCACCCGCGGCAGCGCCGCCCGCGCCGCCTCCATCGCCAGGTGCTGCTGGTACTTGTTGTTGATGAGGTCGAGGTTGTTCATGTAAGGGCCGATGGTCACCGGGTGCTCGGGGTCCACCACGGTGATAGGCGTGTTGGGCGCGCCCAGCCAGTCGCGGACGACCTGTGCGTCGGCGAAGTGGCGCACCCGCCGCTTCTGGTGGCTGGTGAAAAAGCCGTCGTAAGCCACCATCACCGGCAGGCGCACCTCCGCCAGCTCCCCCAGCTTGACCGCCACCAGGTTCATGTCGTACACCGCCTGCGGGTCGCGCGCCAGCAGCATGATCCAGCCCGCGTTGATGGCCATCATGATGTCGGAGTGGTCGCCGAGGATGTCCAGCGGCCCGCTCACCGCGCGCGTCACCACGTTGAGCACCATCGGGAAGCGCGTCCCCGCCTGCACCGGCAGTTGCTCCAGCGAATAGAGCAGCCCCTGTGACGAGGTCGCATTGAGCACCCGGCCCCCCGCTACCGCCGCCCCATAGCAAATGCCCGCCGCCCCGTGCTCGCCGTCGGCGGGGATCATGCGGATCTCGTGCTCGCCGCCGGCGTACATCTCGTCGAGCTCCTCCGCGATCTCGGTCGAGGGGGTGATCGGGTAGTAGCCCATGACGTGGTAGTTGACGTGCTTCGCCGCCAGCGCCGCCATCTCGTTGCCGGAGCGGAAATCGGTCGCCTGGGCCAGCGGTGGGGCTGTCGGCAGCTGCGCTGCGCTGTAGGCTGTCGTTGACATATCACCCATCTCCTTACCGTTATTGGCCGTCTGACAGTTACCCGCTTTGCGCTATTGCGCGGGCGAGACTCTTCGCTAACGCGGCTAGGTCGCGGAGCGACCGCCGTGGCGGCCCTCCGGGCCTAGCCACTCACACTGACAACGGTCTGGTGGTGGCATTCTGAACGGAGCGTGCTCGCGCGAGTCGCGCGGCCGCGCGAAGTGAAGGATCTCGCTGCGGCCTGATCGGAAACTGGGTAACCTCAGATTGGCCGTATCTTGACGCGCCTCGCCAGGGGCGGTAGAATAGCTTTGCCATGGCGACCACTGCGAAGGCGGCTAAGAAGTCCCGGGAATACGTGGTGGACCAGGACGGACGCCGCAAAGCAGTGCTCCTGCCCGTCGAGGAGTATGAGGCGCTAGTCCAGGCCGCCGAGGACCTCGAGGACATCCGCGCGGCGGACGAGGCGCGGGCGGTAGGCGGCGAGCTGGTCCCGCTTGAGGTCGTCGAGGCCCGTCTTCGCGCCGAGGGCAAGCCGCGCTGATGCGCGTAGTCCTCTCGCCTGCGGCAGACCGCGATGCCGATCACCTCGCTCCGGATATGGCAGAGCGTGTTCTGGCCGCGCTGCGCGGCCTCCGCGAGAATCCGCGTCCGCATGGTTCCCGGTTGCTTCGCGATCGTGAACCGCGCACCTGGCGCCTGCGCGTCGGCGACTGGCGCATTCTTTACGACGTTGACGACGCGGAGGGAATCGTGACGATTCTCCGCATCCTCCATCGCAGTCGAGCCTACTGACATCCCTGCTCCCGACCCGCCGAGCAGCAGCGGTCACGCTTCAGCGGCTTCGTTGCACGCAGATCAGCGACGTGGCTCATGGTACTCGTATCCCCGCTGGTCATGCCACGCCGCCGCGTCCGCCAGATACGCCTGCACGGAATGGTCGTCGGCAGGAGACATGCGCCCGGTCGCCGCGCCCAGCTCGAGGCAGCTCCGCAGATCAGTCAGTCGGTGCAGCCTGACCCCCGACTGCTGCAGCGCGCTTGCTCCGCCCTGCTGGCGGTCGAACATGACCAGACAGTCCGCGACCTCGGCTCCCGCCTGCCGCAGCCCCTTCACGAACGCCAGCTTGCTCCCGCCATCGGTGATGAGGTCCTCGTAGAGGAGCACCCTGCTGCCGGGCGGCACACAGCCCACGACCTGACCGCTGATGCCGTGGCCCTTTGGCTCCTTGCGCACGTAGGCGAACGGCTTGCCTACTCGCTCAGCCAGCCACGCCGCGAAGGGGATGCCGGCCGTCTCCCCGCCTGCGATGAAGTCGGCGTCCATGTGTTCGGCATGGTAGAGCCAATGGGCGCACGCAGTCACAATGCCCCTGGCCCACGGATAGGATATGAGAACACGGCAGTCCACGTAGACTGGGCTCCGGTTGCCCGAAGCGAGTATGAAGGGATCGTGGGACGACACCTTGAGCGCGCCGGTCTCCCACAGCGCCGCCGAGACGATGCCCTGTATCTCCTCTCTCACCCCGCACTCCTCGCTGATTTCACTGCGCGCTCTGCGCGGTTCCATCGCGTGCTGCGACTAGCCGATGCGGCGGTAGTGGGTATCCTGGTCGCCCTCGGCGGGCAGGCCCACCTGCTCGCGCACCAGCGATGCCAGGTGCTCGGGCGGGCCGACGAGTTCGATCTCGCTCGCGCACACCAGCTCCGGCACGTCCGCCATTTGCGTCAGCGCCTCCACCGGGCAGATATCTACACACTTCATGCAGCCCTTGCAGTAGCGGTAGTCGGGCCCCTTCATCACCATCGCCGGGCGCCCGCGCTTGTCCTCGCCGCGGTGGAAGATGAAAACGTAGTCGGGGCAGGTCATGTCGCAGCGCCCGCAGTCAATGCACTTGTCGCGGTGATACCGGGGGATGTAGCCCTGGCGCGACGCCCCCAAGTTGCGCCGCACCGTGTTGCCGCCGTTGACGATGGCCCCGCCCAGCGGCGCGTTCTCGTAGCCCAGGTCCGGCTGCGGGCGCTCGCGCGACGGCGCGGCGAACCCGCTGGCATCATCGAACTCCACCAGCACCAGCTCGTCGTGGCCGCGGTCGAAGGTGCGCAGGTTGGGCTCCACCAGCTTGGGGTAGCGGTCGGTGAAAGTCTCGGCGATGGTGTCGCGCACCGCCTGCGCTTCTATGAACCCCGCGGCCTTGGTGATAGCCCCCAGCATGGCGGTGTTGACGCGGGTTTTCTCTTCGTTGGCGATGCGCAGCGCGTCCACCACCCCCAGCCGCCGCACCGGGGCGCGCAGCAGTTGCCGCATCAGCGCCGGGTCGCGCGCGGTGCTGGCGATGATCACCGTGTCCTCGTTCACCCCGTGCAGCAGGCCCGGCAGCGCGAACAGCCCGTCGTGGAACAGCGCCAGCAGGTGCGGCTCCTCCACCGGGCTGTTGGTGCGCACCTCGCAGTCGGGCAGGCACACCCGCACGTACGCCTTGACCGGGGAGCCCTTCTTTTCGGCTCCATAGGACGAGAAGTTGGCGCCGTTGAACCCCTGCCGCAGCACCAGCGCCTTGGCCAGCATCTGCCCCGCCAGGTTGGCCCCGAACGCCCCCACCGACTCGAATCGCATCTCGTAATAGCCCAGCTCGTTGGTCCGCGGCAGGGCCGGCCTCGATTCCGCCATCACGTCTCTCCCTTCAACCGCGGTCGGGTCGGGCAGCCGTCCTCGGCTGCCGCCGACTGAGCGCAACTGCCCGCATCGGCGCAGCCAGGCGAGACGCCTGGCCTACCGGGTGTCGCCTCATGGGTAGGGCAGCCGTCCTCGGCTGCCGCCTCTGCGTCTGTTTCCAGGGCATCCGATTGTTCTCCTATCATACTTGTGGCGACTGTGGATTACAGGCGCGCGAGGAAGCCGGGCGCTGGCTCCGGCAGGCGCCGGTCGCTTGCGCGGCGTATATGGAGCTTGTAGGGGCAAGGCATGCCTTGCCCTCACGCGCGCCCACTCGCGGCCTTCGTGCCGGAGCCTGGGCGAAAGGGGCAGCGCATGGACGACAAAGTCGCCCTCCCACCGGGCAAGCAAGGCCTCTATCTCGCGCTGGCGTCCCTCGGAGGCGTCGTTCTCGTTCGCGGCAGCGGATTCTGCTGACCCTCCCTCGTCGCCGTCCTGGTAGGACTGGCAGCGTACGCTTGCGCCATCAGCGTGAAGGGCGTGATCAGGAACGAGGCGCGGCTCGCGGGAGCAGCCGGGGCCCTCATCGGCCTCTTATCGCTGGCGGCGATGATCGGCTACTTGTGGGCCGTGTTCAAGCCGTGACCGGCGGCCCGCGGCGGCGCGATCATTCATGGCAGGAGCATGGGCGATGAGACAGGTCCCGCCCTGGGTCGGCTACGACCGCATGGCTGCGACCGGCGAGTACGGTGCGCTTGTGAACGCGGCGGGCGAGCTTGCTTTGTCCTCCGACGGGCAAAACGAGGCGGCCTTCTTTCGGTCGGTTCTGCGCGGGCGCAACGCCGTGCTCGATGTCGGATGCGGGCCCGGCTTCCCGCTGGTGGTTCTGGCCCACTGTGTGACCAGTCCGTGCGGCCTGGATGCGGCTCCCGCGATGCTCGCCCTCGCGCGAGCGACCATCGCTGCGCTCGGGGTTCGCAACGCCACGCTGGTGCGCGGCATGGCTGAGGCCCTGCCCTTCGCCGACAACGCCTTCGACGGTTTCGCAGTCTGCGGTACGCTCGGGAGCGTCCCCGATCCTGCTCCCGTCGTGCGCGAGCTGGCCCGCGTCGCCGCAGCCGGGGCGGTGGTCGCCAGCATCGGGCAAGACTTCCGACACCGGTTGAGTGCAGGCAAACCGCGAGGCGAAACTTGGCTCCGCTGCGATCGTCGCGGCCTGGCGCTGCAGGTCGTCCGCTATTTAACCGATCCCTATCGGATATGGTACGAGCGCCATGTGCTCGACCCGGCCAGCGATTTCGCGCAACAGCTCCTCGCTGACCCGGAACTGTGCACGGCGGGACGCATAGCGACGGACCTGTCGCCCCGGGACTTGCCGGCGGGGGCCGTCCTTGACTCCTTCTGCGAGGAGGAAGCGCAGTTCGACCCGGAGACACTGCGCGAGGTCTTCGAGCAATCGGGGTTTGCCACGGAGCGGCAACACGTCGCCCTCAGCTACGGGGTCCCGCACATCTTCTCGGTGTTCCGCCGCCGCGGCTAACCGGGACGCGCGCAGGGTTGGAACGCAGCCACCCTGGCCGCCATCGCGGCAATGCCGGCTGAGGCAGCCGGCCTCCGCAGCTGCCTGATATCTGCGAAATCTGCGAAATCTGTGGTTAACCCTTGTTTCGTCAGCTGATCAGCGCCCGGATGCGGTCGTCGAGCTGGCGCTGGTCGGCGGCGAAGGATTGCAGCCCGGCTTGGTTCATGAGCTCGTCCAGCGGCACCTCGGCGCTCCAGCGCGCGAGGTCCGGGATCTTGCCGTGGGCCGCGATCTCGGCCTCCTCCTCCGCGGTGAAGCCGTGGAAAAGGCCGACGCCGTGATCCTGCGCGGCGCGGATGAAGTCGTCGTCGGTGAGCGTCAGCGGGTTCGCCCGCAGCAGGTCGGCGGCGATTGCGCGCGTGCGGTCGTCCACCTCCCACAGCGGGCGCAGCAGGCCGTCGGCGCCGCTCGCATCGCTCGACTGCACTTCGGGGTCGCGCTCGACCTGGGAGCGGATGTCGGCGGCCGCGGTGGCGCCGGCCAGGAAGTCCTGCGCGACCTTGGGCGGAATAGTGTGCACGTCCACCCCCGCCAGATCGCTCACCTGCGACGGCGCGCGCATGCTGGCGGCGATCAGGCGGGTCGGCACCTCGGGGTGGCGCGCGCGCAGCTCCCGGATCGCGCGCGCGGTCGCCAGCGTCGCCTTCTCGCCGACGTTGCGACCGTCGCCCAGGCGGTTGTCCGCCACCACCGCGTTTAGCCGCCCCAGGAAGACATTGACGAAATGCGGCCGCGACACCAGCGCCGCGAGGTAGTTCTGGCGCGCCGAGAAGCCAAGCGTGAAGTTCACCTTCACCCCCTCGCTCTCCAGCCGCGCGGCGATGCAGTATCCCGCCGGTGTCAGCGGCACCTTGATCCGGAAGTGGCTCGAACACACCGCGTGGTAGCGCCGCCCGAACCGCACGCTGTCGTCAATACCATGCGCCATCGCCGGGTGCAGCTCCACGCTCACGCGGACGCCGAAGGCCTCCACCAACCGCAGCGCGAGTCGGCAGTTGACGATGAACCCGATCTCCAGCACCAACTCCTGCGTCGTCGGTCGCGCCGCGCTGGCGCGCAAGCGATCGGCCGCGGTGCGGATGACGTCGTCCAGGGTCCCGGTTTGCACCACCTGGTTGACCAGGGTGTTGTTGGTCGTCAGCCCCGAGAACTCGCGCCGCCACAGCCGGCGGGCGTCGTCGAGGTTGCCGGTGTCAAGCCACAGCTCGGTGCCGGCTCCGATCAGCGCCGCCAGGCGCGCGTCCGAGGGCGCGTCGCCGTGACCCGGGCCGCGCCAGCCCTCGACGGCGATGGCGTGTGACAGTCCAGCGATATCCGACATGTGCCCATCCTTCCCAGGGGTTGCTGAGGCCGGTTTGCGCCCCCGCCCTCGAGGACGATTGTTCGCGGTGTCGCCGCCATCGTCCTGCACTGCTTGGCACCTCGCGGCGCACAGGGGGCCTTCGCCGAAGGGTGCCTTGGCGTCATCGCCGACAAAGTTCACACTTGCGACGCCGGAAATTCCACCCGCCCCAGGAGGGGCTGGCCCCTCCTGGGGCGAAAAGATACCAACGGGGGACGCAGCATACAGGAGAGTGGCAGATGGCCGAAACGGAGCAGTCGCTTCGCGACCGAGGCGTAGCTGCCTTCCGCGAGGGCCGCACCGACGAAGCGGTGCGACTCTTGCAGCAGGCGGTCGCTGCCGATCCGCGCGACCAGCGCGCATACTCGGTGCTGGGCGCGGCGCACATGCAGCGCGGCGAGTACGAGGAGGCGATCTCGACCTTCGAGAACGCCCGCAGCATCCGCCCCGACACCGCCCACATCCACTTCAATCTGGGCCTGGCGTGCCAGCGCGCCGGGCACCTGGAGCAGGCGATCGCCGCCTTCCAGGCGGCGGCAGAGGTGGATCCGGCCTACGACAAGGCCAAGGAGGCGCTGAGCCGCGCCCGCGCCGCCTACGAGCGGGGCCAGCCGCCGCGTGCGGCCGCCGAGGCCCCGCCGTCCGCGGAGCAGCCGACCACGCCGGGAATGCCGGCCGCGCCGCCGCCCCGCATGCCCGTGGCGCCCCCACCCGCCCCCTGGCAGACGTCGGTCGGGGGACCACAATCGCGAGCACCCCAGTCGGACGTGGAGCTGCGCCCGCTGGGCGCTCCCCTGTCACCTGCTTCCCCAGCGGACGCCCCCGACGGGCCCGGTGCGCCGCCGCGCGCCCCGTGGCAGACGGTGCAAGGACTGCCGCCGCCGCGCTCCCCGTCCAGCGCACCGGAGGCGGCGACCCGGGGCCGCGAGCCGAGCAGCAAGGATCACACCAATGCCGACTGTCGTAGAGTGGGGTTCAAGGTCGGCATGAACTACGGCATTCTCTTTATGATGGCGATAGCCTTCTTCGACCGCTACATCGAGGGCAAGACCTACGGACTGATCGGCAAGATCGGCGTGGACAGCTTCCTCACGCTGCTCATCGGCTCCGTCGTCACCGGCGCGATCCTGGGCGGTCTGATCGGCCTCGCCACCGGCCAGTTCAGGAGCCCCGGCGCCGGCATCGGCGTCGGCGTCGGGGTGTGGCTGGCGTTGGCGATCATCGTGTTGATGCGGATGGGCGGGATCGAGCCGGCGATCATGATGATGGGCATCGGCATGGGCGCCGGCTATGGCCTGCTCATGGGTTGGGCCGTCTCGCGCAACGTGATGATATACATCAAGCGCCTGTGATGCGCCCGCGGCGCGTTGCAGGGCATGCACACCTGGGACGACGCCTTCTTCTGGTCCGTCGCTGCGGCCAAGGACGCCCCCAATATCGCGGACCTGGCCGATATTGTCTGCGCGCCGCTGGCGCGATGAGTCGTGCCCGGCGGTCACACGACGGTAGCGCGGGCGCCCGGATAGGGATACGAGGATCACCTGTCTTCCGTATCTCGTCGGCGCAGTGGTCGCCGCGATCGCCTTCACCGCCGCGCCCGCCCCCGCCTACATCGGCCCCGTGGCCGGGTTTGCGGTGCGGGGGGCGTTCCCGGTCGTGATCGCCACCCTGGTGTTGGCGGCGTTCACGCTGGCGAGGTGGCCGCTCAAGGTTGCGCCAGGTTCAGAGTCTGGTAGCCGGCGGCGGTGGCGAAGATACAGTGAAGATTGACCGCGAGCAGGAGCAGGCAGATGACGAGCAGCCCGACCTGCGCCAGTCGGCCATCGCCCAGCAGGGCGCTGATGCCGCGCGCAGAGGCCATCGCCGCAAGCGGCAGGACGCCCATCAACAGCCGCCCGCCGCTGGTCCCCATTCGCCAGTCGATGAGCAGCAGATTGCGCAATATGCCTGCCAGCACTACCACGCCGGTCGCCAGCCACAGGATGAGTAACTGCGCTTGGTAGCGGGGCATACTGAACCTGCGCCGCCGCCGTAGAACCAGCGCGAGACCTACGACCGACAGCACCAAGACAGCGACGAAGAAGCCGCTTACCAAGGTCATGTTGGCATGGGCTATGATCACATCCACCGGCACAAAGGTGAACAGGAAGACGCGCACGGGCATGGCGCACATCAGGGCCAGCCTCCGCGGTTCCGGCAACCCCAGCAACGGATAGTGAAACGGGTAGACGAAAGGACTCCCGTAGATCAGCGCATTGCGCACGAACCACCATCCACCAAGGGCGGCCGCCAGCGCGACCGCCGCCGCCGTCCAGCCCGCGCGCTGCCATCGCCCCGCCCTCCCGGGCGCGAGCGCCAACACGACTACCGATGCGGGAGCCAGGCCGAGCGCGGTCTGCTTCACGTTGAGCCCCAGGCCGAGCAGGATCCCGAGGAGCCAAACGTCTCGCCATCCCACCCCAAAACGGAGCGCCCGCGCCCACCACCACGCCGTCGCGGCGAACGCAACGCCCAGCAGAGCATCGTTGTTGACCACCCCGCTCATGTAAGTGAACATGGGCGTGAACGCTGTCAGCGTAACCGCGCTCAGCCACAGCGCCGGCTTACCGGGAAACACCACCTGCGCGGTAACCCACAACCCAACCAACGTCGCGAGGCCCAGCAGGACCGACAGCAGGCGCACCGGCCGCACCTCGCCAGGAACCGAGAAGCGTCGCACCTGCCGACTTCCCTGATCCCAGTACGAGACGCTGTCGTCCGGCCGGCCCGCGAACGCGCGCCAGACTACGGCGGCAAGCGCGTAGTACAGAGGGGGGTGCTGGGCCTCGAATGAGCGCGATGCACCGGGCGCGTATGCGCAGTCCTGCTCCCTATGGCACATCTCGGGGAGGCGACCATCCTGCGCCAGCGACTGCACATACACGATGTGCGCCGGCTCGTCCGGCCCCCATTGAAGACGAGTGGCAAAGGATTGGACTGTCGCCAGCGCGACGTAAACGGCCAGGATGAGCGCGAGGCCGATCCGGGTCCGCCAGGCAGGCGCGGCCCTTGCTTCCACCACTTCGCCGCAGTTGTGCATCCCCGTCCGCTTCTGCGCGCGGTCGTATGACTCCTACCGTCCGCGACGTGGGAGCGCTGGCAGGCACTCCCAACCCGCAGCCGCGCCGCTCATTCATGTCTGCGATCGGGGGAACGTGCTGGTCCTCGGGCATGGGGAGAGGCTCATTGGGAGGCTGTACGCTGCCTGCGGGCAGGGCGCTCCCGTCGAGTAGGTCTTCCGCGCCCGCCACCAGCGCGCGCAGCAGGAAGTTGAAAAGGTGACCGAAAACGAGGGCCTCGGGGTGTGACCTTCTTTCTTTGGTGCGGCGGCGGGCGGTGCGCACCCCCCTCCTGGAAGGGAGAGGGCGGCGAGAACTGGGGTGATGTCCCTATAACGCTGCAAAAAGTGGAGGGCATGGGTTGAGCCTCGCGCAATAGAGTGACAGGTTAAGGCGGATCATGGTATCCTTTGGGGCATGGGAACACGGTGCAGACGCAAGCGAGATTTCGAGGTTTTGGAGAAGCGCCGACTGCAGGCGGCGCGGCTGTTTGGGAAAGGCAAGTCCCAGGCAGAAGTGGTGCGCGCTGGGGGTGAGCCGCCAGTCCGTCAGC
>Ga0307380_10010680_pt1 | contig 11547 bp, 7 predicted proteins | sample UN3MG_FD_202239 | JGI IMG/M metagenome (GOLD analysis project Ga0307380, IMG submission 202239) | Soil microbial communities from Risofladan, Vaasa, Finland - UN-3 | ecosystem: Environmental > Terrestrial > Soil > Coastal area > Acid sulfate soil | place: Finland: Risofladan, Vaasa | collected... | reverse complement strand
ATAGGTCTCATTTTCTATTCTGTGTCTCTAGTGTCATTCCCGCGCAGGCGGGAATCTATCTCTTTTTTTATTATTGCTTTCGAAGGAAGCGCGCCAATCCCTTTACACCCTCTGTCATTGCGAGGAGTGAAGCGACGCGACAATCCCGGAATCAGGGGGACATTCTTCTTTTGTATTCCCGCATTTATGCATGGCGAAAAGTAAAATGTGTACCCCTTTTACTAATTATTTACCCAAAAAAGCAGGATTTTTTAAACTCATGTCGAATATGTAAAAGAGTATTAAATAACAAACTCACACCCGATTACTTTTCCACCCTTGCCAAAACCGAAATCTACCTATCCCTATACGATAATCCGCAAAAAGAAATCATTAAAAAAATCAACCAGGCCGAATCCTTCATCAATATGGCGATGTACATCTTTAAATTCTAGATGAAGATTAATCGTAAATCTCTATGATAAATTGGTATAATATCATTAAGTCAGGCATGTCTGACTTAAAATTGGAAAAATATCTCTAAGTCAGGTATAATTGACTTATAATTAAAATATCATTTTAAATCAAGGATAATTGACTTAAAGACAATTAAAGTCCGGGAGGGTAAATCTATGCAAAAAAATAGAGCGGGAAGATATGTAAAGCAATTATCAGGATACAAAGCATATATACCTAAATTGTTGCCACCTACACCACCCCTTAAGTATGATGGAGAATTAAGAAATTTACTTTCAGAGGCAGATAGAGCGTTGGCAAAACTTGATGGTATCACGACTGTGCTTCCCAATCCAGAACTTTTTATTGCAATGTATGTGAAAAAAGAGGCACTATTAAGTTCTCAAATAGAGGGAACCCAAGCCTCCCTTGAAGGAATTTTGAGGTTTGAAGCAAACTTAGAACCCTCTGAGGATATCAATGAAATAAAAGAAGTAGTAAATTATATAAAGGCCATGGATTATGGAATAGATAGATTAAAGAATTTACCCTTATCCAATAAGCTTATCCAAGAGATACATAAAATATTAATTCATGGGACGAGAGGAACACTTAAAACACCGGGAGAATTTAGAAAAACTCAGAATTGGCTGGGACCTCAAGGAGCTAATTTATCAGGAGCAACTTTTGTTCCTCCACCACCGGATACTTTAATAGATTTAATGTCCAATCTTGAAAATTTTATACACGGTAAAGATGAAATACCTCCCTTAATTAAAATATCCCTTATTCATGCACAATTTGAGACAATACATCCCTTCCTTGATGGTAACGGCAGAGTAGGAAGATTGCTCATTGCTTTTTATTTATTTTGGAAAAATATATTATCCCGTCCTTTATTATATCTAAGTTTCTATCTCAAAAAAAATCGAATTGACTATTATGAATGGTTGATGAAAATAAGATTAGATGGAGATTGGGAAGGATGGATAAAATTCTTTCTTAAAGGAGTGAAAGAAGTTTCCGAAGAGGCAGCTAATTCAGCAAGCAAGATTATTATTCTTAAAGAAACCATACTAAAAAAACTTTATGATAAAAAGGTTTCTAGTATATATGCCGTTGAATTCCTAAATTTACTTTTTCGTAAACCAATAATTACATCACAGGAATTAATAAAAGAACTCAAGACAAACAAAGAGACCGCTAACCAAATATTAAATAAATTTGAAGAGATAGATATTTTGAAAGAAATATCAGGTAAAAAGAGATATAAAAAATATCTCTTCTCAGAATATATAAACATTATAAAAAGAGGAACAGAATTATAATGATAGATCACTAGACTCTTGGTTAAGAAAATCATTTCGGAAGGTTGGTGGATCATTTTAAATTGGTGAATTGTGAATCTTTACATTTTGCAATTAATTATTAAGAAAAGCAGGATTTTTCCAACCCATGTCGAATATATAAAATAGTATCAAATATATAACTCACACCGGAGTGCTTTTCTATTTAAAATGGGGGACAGACTTCTTTTGTCGTCCCGCATTTAATGCCAGGCAAAAAGTAAAGCCTGTCCCCCTGAATCTAAATCGAAAAGAGCACATTAAAAAAATGCAATATTTAAAAAGAAATACTAGGTTTAGTATTCTTGCTTTTTTAATCATTGTCCTTTCCATAACTATATCTATTTCCACCCTTACCAAAACCGAAGTCTACTTCTCTCACTACGACAATCCTCAAATCTTTACTACCACTTCCCTAAAACCGGAAGTTCAAATTATAAATATCAACACCGCATCTCATGATGAAGTGATAAAAATATTAAAAATAGGTGAACCTCTCGCTCAGGAAATAATCAACCTAGGAAAAGACCTGGAAGAATTCAAGGAATTAAAAGACTTCCTCCAGCTACCCGAACTCATCAATTTCGATTGGCGTGAACGGAAGGAAGAAGGGAAAATAATTACTAATTAAATAAAATAAAACATTTTTCCTAGAAAGGATGATTTTATAAATCTTTTATTGTGTTATAAAATGATAACATAACCCAGACATCTTGTTTTAAACATATTTGAAAGGAATTATAATTTATGCCAAAAGAAGCAAAAGCGCGTATACGAATAAATAAACTTCTTGAAGAAACAGGATGGAGATTTTTCGATACCGCTGAAGGAAAAGCAAATATATGTCTTGAAACTAACCTAAAAATGACTGAACAAAAATTAAATGAACTTGGAGAAGATTTTGAAAAGACTAAAAATGGCTATGTTGATTTTTTATTATTAGATGAATTAGGATTTCCACTAGTGGTTTTAGAAGCAAAAAAGGAAGGCAAGGATCCGTTAGACGGGAAAGAGCAAGCTCGTAAATACGCCAGAGCTCTTAATATTCGCTTTATAATTCTATCAAATGGCAATCTCCATTATTTTTGGGATATTGAATTTGGCAACCCACATATTATTACCACATTCCCCACTAGCAACTCTATAAAATATAAAAAATCTTTTAAACCAAATCCAAATAATTTAATTAATGAACCTATTGAATCAGAGTATATTGCTATTTCTCAAAAACCTGATTATAAAAATGACCCCAGTTGGATTTATGAACAAACAAGGGATTCATTTATTGAAGAAAATAAGTTAAAATTTTTACGCGATTATCAAATAAGAGCTATACAATCTTTGCAGGATGTAGTAAAAGAAGGAAAAAGTAGATTTTTATTCGAAATGGCAACCGGCACCGGAAAAACATTAATAGCTGCTGGTGTAATCAAACTTTTTTTAAGAACCGGAAATGCTAAAAGAGTACTTTTTCTTGTAGATAGATTAGAGTTAGAAGACCAGGCGCAAAAAAACTTTGTAAGATATTTAAAAAATGATTATAAAAGCGTCGTTTATAAAGAAAACAGAGATGACTGGACAAAAGCAGAAATCGTAGTCACAACAGTCCAATCTCTCCTTTTTAATAATAAATATAAAGATTTATTTTCCCCTACAGACTTTGATCTGGTAATATCAGATGAAGCGCATAGATCAATAAACGGCAATAGTCGTGCGGTATTTGAATATTTTACCGGTTATAAGTTGGGGCTTACTGCGACACCCAAAGATTATTTGAAAAAAATTAATGAAAAGGATTTGGCAGAAAAGGACCCGCGAAAATTAGAAAGGCGTCAATTACTGGATACCTATATCACTTTTGGCTGTGAATCGGGTAATCCCACCTTTCGATATACTCTTTTAGAAGGGGTAAGGGATGGTTTTCTGGTTAATCCCATTGTGATAGATGCCAGAACAGAAATCACTACGGAACTTCTGTCAGAACAGGGATATTCTGTAATTATCGAAAATGAAGAAGGCAAAGATGAGGAAAAGACCTACTTCCAAAGCGATTTTGAGAGAAAATTTTTCTCGGAAAAAACCAATATAACCTTATGCAAAACTTTCTTTGAAAATGCCTTAAAAGACCCCCTAACCGATGAGATTGGAAAAAGTATTATTTTTTGTGTTAGTCAGAAGCATGCCTCTAAAGTAACGCAGATCTTAAATGAATTTGCTCATAAATTTTATCCGGGCAAATATAACTCCGATTTTGCGGTCCAAATTACTTCCAATGTTGCTGATGCCCAGCAAATGACTATCAATTTTGCCAATAATATTCTTAACGGCCATACCTCCTTTAAAGAAGGCTATAAGTCCAGCAAAACAAGAGCGTGTGTTACTGTTGGGATGATGACCACCGGATATGATTGTGAAGATATTTTAAATTTATGTCTGATGAGACCTATATTTTCTCCATCCTACTTTGTTCAAATGAAAGGCAGAGGAACGCGTAATTATGAGTTTGTGCATAAAGAAAAAAATGAATTGAGCGGTATAGAAAAAATTACTGCTCAGAAGAAAAATTTCAAGCTTTTTGATTTTTTTGCTGTTTGTGAATATTTTGAAGAGAAATTTAATTATGATGAAGTAATCGAATTACCTCCTGAAACCGGAAAAAATGGTGGCGACGGTCCTCCTCTTCCGATACCGAAAGATTATGAAAGCATTATTCCTGATCCAATAAAGGGTATTGCAGAAACTACCATTGGTCCTAAAGGAATGAAAATTGATAGAAAGTTGTTTGAAAGATTTGAAGAAACGGTAAAATCTGATGATTATATAAAACAAAAAATAGATGAAGGTAGATTTAATGAAGCGGAGGAGCATATAAAGCAAGCTATTTTTAATAAACCAGAAGATTACTTCGATCTAGATAAATTGAGGAAATCTTTAAAACTTGATCGCCGGCTGAGTTTGCGGGAAATTTTGGAGAAAATATTTGGTAAGATAAAGAAATTTAAAACCAAAGATGAACTTCTGGAAGAAGAAGTTGATAAATTTATTTCTATATACCATCCAGAAAATAAATTCATCTATATCATAAGAGAATTTATAAAGGCCTATATTTTAGATACAGAATTAAGAAAAATTATTGATTCTAAAGAATTCGCCAGCCTTGCTACTAACCCAAGATTTAATATAAAAGATTTAAAAGAATTAGACGGATGGAAAGACCCGGTGGTTGAATATATCAGAGATTACGTTCCTCTAAATACTTTTGCCGCCTAAAGGAGATTAAAACATGTTAGATACTCTTACAAAAAGAAGAATAGATACCGCAAGAGATATTCTTGTCGGAAAATTACCGGATCCCAAGTCACAGGTTGAACAGATTACAATTGCTCTGATTTACAAATTTATGGATGATATGGACAAGCAATCGGAAGAATTAGGGGGTAAAACAAAATTCTTTACCGGTGAATATGAAAAATATTCTTGGAGCAAAATCTTTGACCCTCGAGTGAGCGGATATGAACTTGTCGGTTTATACGGAGAAGCTATCCAGCAAATGAATCATAACCCCAATATCCCTCAGTTATTCAGAAATATCTTTAAAAATGCCTATTTGCCCTATCGTGATCCGGAAACCTTAAAAATGTTTCTTAAAGTAATCGGAGAATTTGAATATGATTACAGCGAAAAATTAGGAGACGCTTTTGAATACCTGCTTTCTATTATGAGTTCCCAAGGTGATGCGGGTCAGTTCAGGACACCAAGACATATTATTGATTTTATGGTGGAAGTGGTTGACCCATCTAAAAACGAAACTATCTTAGACCCTGCCTGCGGAACGGCTGGATTTTTAATCTCTTCCTTTAATCATATCCAGAATAAAAATAAAAAAAACGGTAGAATTAATTTAACACCTGACGAAAGGGCGAGATTGATAGAAAATCTTTCTGGCTACGATATTTCTCCCGATATGGTAAGATTGTCTTTAGTTAATATGTATCTGCATGGATTCCAAAATCCAAAAATTTACGAATATGATACCTTGACCTCAGAAGAAAAATGGAATGAGTTCTATGACATCATTCTGGCTAATCCTCCCTTTATGTCCCCAAAAGGCGGAATTAAACCCCATAAGAGATTTAGTGTACAGGCAAACCGCTCTGAAGTCCTTTTTGTTGATTACATCGAAGAACATTTAAACCCAAACGGTAGGGGTGGTGTTATTGTTCCGGAAGGTATTATTTTTCAATCTGGAATTGCTTATAAAAAACTCCGTAAAATGTTGATAGAAAATTCACTTTATGCAGTTGTCTCTTTGCCTGCTGGAGTATTTAATCCTTATTCCGGAGTAAAAACCTCAATTTTATTTTTAGATAAGAACCTATCCAAAAGAACTGATAAAATCTTATTTGTAAAAGTAAATAATGACGGATTTGGTTTGGGTGCTCAGCGAAAAGAAGTCAAAGAAAATGAATTACCGCTGGCATTGGAAATTATAAAAAAATATAAACAGAGTATTATTGAGGGCAAAGAAATTGAATTTAATTTAAACGAAGCAAAACTTGCTAATGTCGTAACAAAAGAAAAGATTGCCGAGAGTGGTGATTATAATTTAAACGGTGGCAGATATAAAGAAGCAGTTGCTTATAATGGTAAATGGGATTTTGTTGAGCTTGGAGAATTATGCAAAGATAGAGGAGAATACGGTTCTGGTGCAAAAAAGATTATTTATGATGGAAATGTTAGATATATGCGAATAACAGATATAGATGATGAAGGAAATTTAAAAGCTACTGATATTGTTTCTCCATCCATAATTGAAGAAAAATATTTTCTCCAAAAAGGTGATTTGTTATTTGCACGTTCTGGGTCGGTTGGAAGATGTTATTTGCATAAACTAGAAACAGGTAAATATCAACTTGCTGGATATTTAATTCGGTTTAGAACCGACAGAAATAAAATATTGCCAGATTTTATTTTTTATTTGACTAAGTCTGAACATTATTGGAATTGGATTAAAAATCAATCTAAGACAGGAACATTAACTAATATAAATGCAAAACAATTTTCGTCTTTTAAAATCCCTCTTCCCCCTCTTGAAGTACAGGAGCAGATCGTTGCTGAAATGGACAGCTATCAAAAAATAATCGATGGCGCAAAACAGGTTGTAGAAAATTACAAACCAACCTTCAAAATCGACCCGGAATGGGAAAAGATAAGAATATCTGAGGTAATGTTAGTAAATTCAGAAACTGTTGATCCTAAAAGAAAATATGGAAAGAACAAATTTGTTTATATTGATATATCATCAGTTGGAAATGAAACAGGGATTGTATCTTTTACAAATAAGTTAGAAGGAAATAAAGCTCCCAGTAGAGCAAAGCGAGTTGTAAAAAAAGGGGATATTCTTTTATCAACAGTAAGACCAAACCTTAAAGCTTTTGGTTTTTTAGAAGAAGTGCCTGATAATGTTATAGCTTCAACAGGTTTCGCTGTTTTATCTGCGACTATCAAAGTGGAACCTCTATTTGTATATTTTCAATTATTTAGTGATTTTTTACAAGAACAGATGATTAGTCGAATGGGGAAGGGATCATATCCAAGTATTAATCAAAAAGATGTGCAAGAGTTAAAAATACTCTATCCTCCTCTTAATATCCAACAAAAAATTGCTTTCCAGCTTAAGAAAGAACAAAAAATAGTTAATGCCAATAAAGAATTAATTACGATTTTTGAAAACAAAATTAAAGATAAAATTGCAGATGTGTGGGGTGAGAAGAAATAGATATGAATTTTCTTGATGAATATGATCAATATATTGAAGAATTATTTCAAGCACAATTTAAAATCTCAGAAGAGCTTATTTCGCATAAGCTCGAACGCGGTCAAACGAGAGAAGATTTTGTAAAAGATGAAATAAAAAGAAGATTTCGTAATATAAATATTCAGAAGGGGTTCATTGCTGGTAGCGCAAGACTGGCAAGCAATCAAACTGATATTTTGATATTAAAACAAAATGCCCAGACAAGAATGCTCGGAGATAATTGCATGGCAAATATTGAGGATGTAAATTTAGTTATTGAAATCAAGTCATCTGCAACTGGTTCTGATTTTAAAAAATTTAATGATGATATAATCAAAATTAAGCAACAAAATCATAACGATCATTTACCTTTGTTTGGTATGTTCTGTTATCGAATAAAATTGTGTAAGAAGACAGTTTTTAAACGCTTTGGTTTTGATTATGACGAAGTAAATGATTTATTACAGCAACAAGATAAGGTAGCTAATTTAAGTTTTGAGTATCCGCACATTGATTTTATCCTTTCAATTCATAGTTCTGGGCAAGATGGTAAGAAATTTCTTTTTTTACAAAAAGCATATGATGAAAATGATAATCCTTATTATGTTTCGTTGGTTAATCCGCCTATTACAAAGCATTTATGGAATGCAATTCAGGGACGGATATAAAGTATCAATGTAGGAGATGATACTATTGCGGAAATAGTTCGGTAAATTATAACTTTTTAGGATAGGAATAATTGATAGTCACATCTTTATCCTTGAAAGTTAATCAAACTATTTTTCAAGAATAAAGATCTGAACCCAGTACGTACAATAAATTATATAGCTTAACCGATAATGAAATAGAAATTGTAGAGAATTTTGACAGTCTTAAGCGAATAAAAAGGGAAATAAGTTATATGTCGTTAAATAATTATGAAGAAATTGTTAATAATTTTGCATCACCTACTCTTGTTCTAGCGGGACCCGGTGCTGGTAAAACCCATCTCTTGGCTGATAGGATCAAGCGTCTTTTGGACAACGGTACAGACAAAGGTATTATAACTGTACTTACATTTGGAAAAGATGCAAACCAACATATGATTTATAAACTCACTGAACCGAGTGGCTTTAATATTCAATTTAGTAAACTACCCCACATTTCTACAATGCATTCTTTAGGATTAGAAATAATATGTAAAAAACCCCGCGATGTCAATTTACTCAAAACCGACCTCAAGGTTCAAGAAAATGAAAATGTAAAACGATTGATGTATCGAGATGCAGCTTTAATAATTGGTTATACTGAAGATGATAGCAAGGAAGCTCTTGAATGCAAACAATACGGTGATTGTAAAAAAAACTCCGAAGAAAAAAAATGCCAAATATGTGAGCAGTATTGGGAAATAATGTCGAAATGTAACTATGTGGACTTTGATGATCAAATCCTCTTTGCTTGTCGTATACTAGAGAAAAATCCTACTATTCTTAAAAAATATCAATCCCGGGCAAAACATTTGTTAGTTGATGAATATCAGGATATTAACACAGCACAATTTAGACTAATAGAATTACTTAGTAGAGAATCCAGAAATGGGCTTTTTGTAGTCGGAGATGATGCTCAAAGTATCTATGGATTCCGTGGTGGCAATCCTAAATTTATCTTGCGTTTTGGAGAAGATTTCCCCGGTTCAGAAACTCCGCCATTACCATATAGTTGGAGGTGCCATGATAAAATAATGCAAGACGCTATTAAAGTTTTAAAAAAATACTACACCGATTGGACTGGGGAACAAAAATTAGAATATAAAGTGCTAAGCGGTGAAGAACCTCAAATATGTCAAATACCTAGTGATAAAGCAGAAGCAAAAATGGTTGCTGTAATTGCGCGGCATTTTATCCAAGAGAAAAAGAGTATTTTAATACTCGTACCAAAGAAAGAATTTTTTCCTTTAATTACCCAAGAACTATCTAGACGAGGCATAGTATATAGTTGTCCAATAAGTTTCTTGCCCGAAAGAGTGAAAATTGCAAAGCTTTTTGTAGATTGGGTAACTAATTCTTCTAACACATTTACAACACGGTTAGTTATTGAAGAACTTATAAATAAAGGCATTGCACATATTCCAGGGGAAAAAAAGGATAAAAGAACTACCCCGGAAACTATTAAGAACCGAATTATAGAAGAAACTGAAATTGCTAAACTATGGGAAAGTGTTGATAAGAAAAACGATCTATTTTTGGTCATTAAAAATCTAAAAGATCCCAATAAAACCCTTATAAAAATTCGGGATAGGCTTTTGAATTTAAGTGATTTATTTATTAATTTTAAAAAAGAAAAGTGCGGTGAGTTTATCAAACAGTTATCAGTTGTATCTGGCATTTGGTGTAATCCATCAGAATTAATGGAGGACATAATCAAGATAACAGAATTGCTCAATCCCCAAAGTACCTCAGGTTTAGGTTGGGTACAGTTAAATACTATGAAAAAAGCCAAAGGCCTTGAGGCAGATATAGTGATTGTAGTAGGCCTAGAAGATGATATAGTGCCAAATCCTAGAGGTGATCTTGTTGAAGAATCTCGTTTGTTTTACGTTTCTATGACTCGAGCAAAAGAAAAACTATACCTATTTCATTCCTATAAAAGGCCACGGGGAATATCATATGGTCAAGAATTAACGAATAAGGGGAGATCTAAATTCATTGATGTTATTGGGAGAGAAAGCGAATGGAAAAGGATATAAGAAGAAAAAAGCGTGATTGGCACCTCTTAATATGATACAGGAATAAAAAAGGTGTCAAGTCTTGCAATAAATAAGAGGTAATTACAATGGAAGATAGTTATTTCAGTGAACGAGAACTTGGCTTACAGCCTCGAAATAAAGAGAGGATAGACAAATTGTTCTGGGGTGGATTCATGGCTCTTGTTCAAGTAAGGATAAATAATGGTTCTCTAGCAGAGAGATTTCCGCTAAATTGCCCTGACGGGCCTATCCTTATTGGTTCTGATGAAGAGTCTATCCAGCAGGCCTTTCGGGCTGAATTTCCTTCGATAGAATGGCCTCTTAATTCGAGTAATTTGCCTGATACTTTATCAGTATTGGATATGGTGGAATTTTTTTATAGAGACATTTCAAAGCCCACTAGGAAGGCATACCACCCTTTTTTCAAACACAGTCATCTTCTTTTATTTGATCAGGATTCTGGTAAGCAGCAATATATAAAGGATGTCAATAGACTTTTTAGACGAAATGGACTTGCATTTGAGTTACAAGGAGATGGTAAAGTGGTGAGGTTAGAACCTGTGGTTCTCCGTGAGGCGTTGGTCAGTGCGGTCTTTCAATCTAAAGATCAAGAGCTTAACCGCCTTCTTAAGCTTGCTCGTGAAAAATTTCGTGATCCTGATATAAACATTCGAAGAGAAGCAGTTGAAAAACTTTGGGGTGCTTGGGAACGGTTAAAAACCCTTGAGCCAGGTCCAGATAAGAAAAAACAGATTGAAACCCTACTCGTGAGAGCTATTCCACAATTAGAGTTTCGTGAACGCGTCAGTCAAGAAGCTATTAATTTGACCAAAATAGGGAATGATTTTGCGATTCGGCATACCGAGACAAATAAAATTGTAATTTCCGAACCCGAGTTTTTAGATTATCTATTCCATCGGTTATTTGCATTGATTCAGATGTTATTACGTCGAACAAATAGGGGAGTTTAAACCAGTTTACCAGAAAAGGACTTTATAAGGCCAAGTCTTGCAATATAACAAAGTTGGTAAATATAACTCTTTCCTTAATGAAGAAATTCAAGGGTCTTGAAATATAAGTTTTATTTTTAATATTTACTAAACAATTCGAGAAAACCATAAGAATAAAACATAGCAATATGCAGGAATTACAATATGTTTATAATAAGCGAAAAACAGTTAAGAGATTTCGATCTTACTAATGCAAAGCAGTTTGTTCAATATTGGGGTAAACCTTATTCATAT
>Ga0307380_10010676_pt1 | contig 11549 bp, 12 predicted proteins | sample UN3MG_FD_202239 | JGI IMG/M metagenome (GOLD analysis project Ga0307380, IMG submission 202239) | Soil microbial communities from Risofladan, Vaasa, Finland - UN-3 | ecosystem: Environmental > Terrestrial > Soil > Coastal area > Acid sulfate soil | place: Finland: Risofladan, Vaasa | collected... | reverse complement strand
AAAAAATTTGCGGTTAAATGCGGAATAAAAACAATATCAAGAAAGTTTGGCTATTAATGAAAAGAATACTTTTAACCACAGCAACCTGCGATAACTATTACCTTGATGTACTGAAGGTTTTTTTGGTTAGTATGAGACTAAATTCCCGCTGTAATGAAACTATTTGCGCCGATTTAATCAACGGGACTCCAGATATTTACTACAGGCTGAAGAACATATATGAGAACCTCACGATAAACCACATTGCTATGCCGAGCGTTGATTGGATTGTAAGAGAAAATCTGCTCCCGCTTATGTATAAGAGATTGCCGAGAATGTACGAAACTATGAACGTTGGATATGACCAGATAATGACTATTGATTGTGATTCGATTGTGCGCGGGCCTATTGATGGAATCTGGGATGGAGTAGAGCCAGACACGATAAAAATTTTAGAAAGGCCAAGTGCAAGAAAAGAAAAGAAAAAAAGATTCTTCACCAGGTTTCAGGCCGGTATCCACATATTTGGGAATTCCACAAATATCAGAAAATACTACAAAGCCTTTATGGACGAACTTGGAGACAGATGGGAATTTAAGTCTGGTCAAGCCGCAATTTATACTGTGTATTTAAAATTCAAGGACAAAATCAGACTTGTTCAAATGCCGGAGAAATATAACGATTCTACATTTAAAGAAGATTCTATAATATGGCATTGCAAGTTTTCTCATTTTGCGGAAACGCCATTTCAGAACGAATTTAAAAATTATTTAACCGAAGCCAATAGGTTATACAAATGATAAAACAAAATATTGAAGACGTTAAAAACACGCTTAAAAAATACGATTTTCCACAAGACATTATTATTGAGATAACAGCCCACTGTAATTTGCAATGTATAATGTGTCCGCAGAAACTATTGACAAGGCCAAAAGGAAATATGTCCTTTGAAACATATAAGAAAATCATAAACGAAGCTGCACCCTACAAACCGAGAATATGGCCTGCTATAATGGGTGAGCCGTTTTTGTTAAAAGAGAGGTTGTTTTTCTATATTGGGTATGCAAAGGAAATGGGGCTTGATGTTTATCTAAATACAAACGCAACTGTTATGTATGACTGGCTGGCTTTGTTAGCCCGCTTTGAACCGAAAGAAATCATTATCGGTATAGATGCTATTGAAAAAGAGACTTATAAGAAAATAAGGGTTGGCGGGGATTTTGACAAGGTTTTAGCAAGCACATTCTTTCTTATTCAAAACGGATACAATGTTACTGTGCAATTTATAGAGATGGAAGAAAATAAAGATGAGACTGAAAGGTTTAAAGACTTCTGGGTTAAAAAGGGTGCGAGAGTTAAAATAAGGCCGAGATTGGGGTGGGGTACAGGAGTGAAAGAATACAATCTTATTATTCCAGACAGCGAAAGAATCCCCTGCTCGTGGCTTACGAGGACTGTTTCTATTCATTGGGATGGAACCATAGCTCAATGCGATGCCGATTGGGATAATAAATATAATGTTGCAAACGTGAACACAACTACTATAAAAGACGCCTGGAATGGAGAATTGGCAAAAAGAAGAGAGCGGCATTGGGAGGGTGATTTTGATTTTGAACCTTGTAAATCATGCAAAGACTGGCAATCCGGGCGTTCGTATTATTACGGGAGAGAAAATGATAGACCTAAATAAAAACAGAGAATATATACAGAGTTATATTGATTTACGCAATAGCCATACGAAAGAATTGTCGACGAAAGTCATAACAGTGGAAAGCACTATAGCCTGGTTTGATAGTGATAAGTGTGGTGCTATACATTGTGTTGTTGAGGGCGGGAAAGTGGTCGCGGCTGTAATCGTGCATAAAAGGCGGGAAGTAACGGTGTTCTCAGACAAAAAGGGTTTGGGCGACGAGCTTCTTTCTGAGGCCGAGACTATGGCCTTCGATCTTGGCATGCCGGAATTGTGGGCTAAAACAAATAATTATTCCACAAAACTATTTTCGAGAAACGGATACAAGAAAGAGGGAGACGTGTATTGCAAGTCAATCCATCATAACGGTGTATATGGTATGAGGGCTGGAGCCGAAGAGTTTCCTTTGATGGTTGTGCTGTCTTTTGTCTTCGTGTGTAATTCAAAGTGCCCGAATTGTCCTTATAATAATTCCGATATTAGAAAAAAATATACCAACGCCTTATACTTCCCCGTTGATTTGTTTAAAAAGATTGCGGATGAATGCGGTCAATATAACTCTGTGATAAGACTAAGTGGTGGAGGAGAGCCATTTTTGCATAAACATATTTCAGAATTAACCAAATATGCCACAGACAAAGGATGTAAGGTAAGCATAATAACAAATGGTTCCGTTGATGTTTCCGGAGTGGTGGATATTGCGGATATGATTGAGTTTAGCGTTGATGCCGGAAACGAAAAAGAGTATTCTGTAGCCAGGCCGGGGCTTAACTGGAAATTCTTAAACAACAACATAGAGACTGCGTTTAAAACCAGAAAGCGCACAAAATTAATATGTAGCATAATTAATCAAAAGGGTATTGATATTGAGGCTGCAAGAAAACATTGGGATTATCTTGACGCTATTCAGATAAGAAAGTTTCTTACATGGGGATACAATGAAAACAATTCAGCAAATGAAATGCCATATTTACCACTGGAAGAAAGGATCCCGTGTCCGTGCCTATTTGAAAGAACAAGTATCGACACTATGGGTAATGTTACATATTGCCCCGAAGATATAGGATACGAAAACAAGTTTGACAATGTAACAGAGAAATCTATAAAAGAGATTTGGCAGGGAGATACCCTTAAAAAAGCAAGGGAGCTTCATCTTAACCGAATGGGAGACAGATTAAAGTTTTGTGGCGAATGTGAAGATTGGAAGTACAGGACTTGGACGTTTAATTACTGGAAGTTAAGGGAAAATGCGAGTAACAATATTACAACCTAATTACATGCCTTGGCGCGGGTATTTCGATTTCTTCAAACAGTCTAACGTGTTTGTTGTTTATGATGATGTTCAGTACACAAAGAACGATTGGAGAAATCGTAATTATATCAAAACACCGGATGGAACACAATGGCTTACAATACCAATAGAACATAAACATCACATGAACTCGCTGATAAAAGATGTCGACAATCCTGATAACGGCTGGCAAGAAAGACATCTTAAAAGTATCGAACAAAATTATAAAAACGCGCCGTACTTTGGTGAGATTTATGATATAATAAAAGAATCTGTTTATGAGAAGAACCTTGTAAAACTCAACATGAAAATAATAGATAAAATACTTAATTATTTAGGAATGAAGTGCAAGGTTTGTTATTCATCTGAAATAGGATATACTGATTGTGAGCCTACTGAAAGACTGGTTCAAATATGCAAACATTTTAACGCAACAGAATATCTTACCGGTGAATCTGCAAAGGATTATTTGGAAGTTGACAAGTTTGGTGGCATACGGGTGTTGTGGCACCGATATAAAGAAAAGGTATATCCGCAACTATGGGGCGATTTTATTTCCAGAGTTTCTATTGTTGATTTACTTATGAATTGTGGTATGAAAGGATATGATATAATATAGGAGGATATGTGAACAAAGAAGAGAGAAAATATCTTGAAAAACAGATGAAACATTTTAAAGGACAAAAAGTTGTGATTGTCGAAGTTGGTTCTTTTGTCGGGATAAGTTCTATGGCAATTTCAAAGGGAGTAAAAGAGTTCTGCCCCGGCTCCCTATTTTACTGTGTTGACATTTTTTCACCTGAATGGTATAAGAAATGTTCAGGTATTTCAAAATATGCCTTCGAGGATATTGAAAGAATATTTGATAAAAACATGAGAAAAAACCCTCATGTAAAAATAAAAAAATTGAGTATTGAAGCAGCAAAGGATTTTAAAGACGAAAGCATTGATTTTATTTTTATTGATGCAGACCATAGATACGAACCTGTTTGCGCCGATATTCAAGCTTGGTTGCCAAAACTTAAAAAAGACTGTATTATGTGTGGTCACGATTATTCAAAAAAGTTCCCTGGTCTTATGAAGGCCGTTGATGAAATATTTGGCAAGCCTAATTTACCAGCAAGAAGTATTTGGGAGATAATAAAATGGGGATGCGCAAGGCTTCGCATAAAATAACAATCTGTGAAATTCTTAGGAAGATAAACGATCTTCACCAGGGACATAGTTTAATCGATACACAGACACGTAAATTTTTGTCTGTTGCCGAAGATATGGCAAAGCGAATGGATAAAAAGCTGAGAACGTATAACGAGAAGTATGACAAGGAATGGTGGGAAAAAAACCTTGATTACAAAGAGGATTTAATACGCAGGGAAAAAGAAAGGTATTGTGTAGGATAACAAAATGAATCTATTGTTTCTCCGTGGTGACTTTGACAAGAACAATCAAAAATCTCTCAAAAAAGATACCGATATGTGGGTGCAGTTGTGGCTGGAACTAGTTGGCTGCGATTATGGGGTTATTTGGTATAAGGGGAGAAATAAGCTTCTTGGATATGACAACCAAACAGTATTCGTTCAAAAAAAATTCCCTGTGTGTGAAATAGATACTATCTTCTCAAGGGGTGGTTTTGATTACTATGTCCCGGCTATGGAGTATTATAAAAATGCTTATAAAATTTATTATGGTGCAGGGGCACGTATTCGACCCAAAAACAATATAAAATATGATCTCGTACTGGTTGACAGTCTTTTGCAAAAGGAGCAATTAAAACCTTATTGCAATGCTCATTTGTGGATAAAACCGGCAGCAAACCATTTTAAGCCCCAAGATGTAGACAAAGAATACGATATCTGCTATATCGCAAATCCAGCATCCAAGAAGCAGGCTATGTTTAAAAGAGTGAAATGGGTATATGAGACGTTGCCGAAAGAACTCAGAATTCTACATCTTGGCAATCCAGGTAAGTACAAACCACCGAAAAATGTTACGGTAATGATGGTGGGTAGAGAAGATATGCCGCATTGGATAAACAAGTGTAGGTTAGGGATATGCCCGTATATTAATTATGATTCTGCTCCCAGGGCGCTTGTTGAGATGAACGCCTGCGGATTGGCTGTGGTTTGTCTCGAAGTTAATATTTGGCACGAAGTATATAATACTGTCATGGCAAGCAAAGAAACATTTTGGGACATAACAAAAGCAATACTTTCAGAACAATTACCCATTGCCGATAAGCCCACATACGTTTATACTGTAAAATATGCGGCTGAATATTTGAGGAGACTGATATGCAAGAAATAGAAAAGAGAACGGTGGAAAGAATAAACACAGTGCTATCATTTCAAACCGATAAAAACGGGAAATATATAAGCTGGTTTTATTGTTTCGGGACATTGCTGGAATTTGTTCGTTCGGGCGGGAAAGTCTTTGACCTCAGCCACGATTTGGATATCGGTGTGTTGTATAACGAATGTAATGCTGACCAGCTAATATCCGGATTTGAAGGAATCGGATATCGGAAAAAAGAGACCATAATCAATGACGTAACAAAGGCTCCATTAAATCTTCATTTTGAGCCTATAGATTCTCCACGAGAAACCCCATATATTGACGTGTTCTTTTGGATTGAAAGCAAGGGTAAGTTATTCCATACTTATGATTATTACAGAGAAGGCAGCAAAATTCCCTCAAAGTATTTTTTTAAAGGAGTTGATAAGCACCTAATAGTTCCACCCAGAGATGATATAAAAGAAGCCAGAAAGGGGCTTTTGGAGGGAGACAGACTTCTTACCGAAAAGGGTGTGTGGATATATTCAGTATTTGGTGACCATAGTGGATACGTGTTTAATTGCCCGTTTAGCTATGGAACGTTGTTAGATAACTGGTATCCGGGCTGGATTGTAGAGGAGAAACATTACGGACAATCAAGATCAAATTATGTGAAAGAAGTTAAAAGCTGTAAGGATTTATAAAATGATATTTTCGGATTACGAAACAAGGAAAAGGGCGGTTGAGTGCATGAAAATTTTTTATCAATGCGCTGAAGAAGCTGGAATTGCCCATGCACTTTTTATTAGTTTTGGCCTTTTGCTTGGGATAGTAAGGGAAAAGAATTTTATAAAACATGACAACGATGTCGATATGTGTGTTTTATCCGACAAGATTACCCCAGAACAAGAAGTAACGTATTTCAATTTATTGCAGGAGAGAGAGTTTTTTTATGCCAGGGAAAAGGTTTCTTACAGGCTTGATAAGGACGGTTTTAATGCAAACCTTATTAATAACAGAAAATCTCTCGGTGAGAAGAAAATACGTTTGGCGTGGTTTTCGCTCAGGAAAAGACACAATTATCCCAAATTCTGCCATTGGTTTATGTTCCCATGGAATGGATATTATTGGCATACTAAAGCCGGGGGGTGGGTGAAGGATAGTAAATTCCCGATAGATAAATGGAAATATGATGCCAACACCTGTGCTATAATGAAGGGGATACCCGAAAATTACATAAAAGAACTTACCACTATAAATTTTTATGGTTTAGATATAAAAATACCGCTATATTCAGGAACCTGCCTTGATTTCTATTATCCAGGTTGGCTTATCCCGCAATCAGGTGCTAGCATTAAAAAGATAGCCTGCTTTGTAAAAGATTGGCACGACCTTTCAACCTGGAAAGTCAAGATTCTCTAGTCTTTTTTGCCACAACTCCATGTAACACAAATCTGTATGTGACCAAATATAGGTTGCCAGTTCCTTGTATTATGGGTATAATATAGATATATCATGATATTGTTATCAAAGGAGTATTCATGGACAAAAAGGTTCTGGCCGGTTCATCCGGAGACCACCGTTGGCTTCCTCCCATTAACCCCAACGAGCCCCAGACAATCAAAGAAACAAGCAAACCCAAAGAAGATTTTGTAAAAGGTCTTCGAGATCAAAACAGTGCTTTGAATTCAAAGCTAAACTCAGAAGTTGAAAAGCTTACGGGTGTTTCTGAAGAGAATCGAAGGCTTGTTGGTGCAATAGAGAAGCTTGAATTGGAAAACAAATCATTGAAATCTCAATTGCAAAAGGTTACAAAAGAGGTTGAAGATGTCCTTAGCGCCGAAAAACAGGGCCCAGGAACAGCAAAAAAAATCGTTGCCAAAAAGGTCACTCAAAGCAAACAAGGTAATATGTCCTCAAAGGGTGCATAACCAGTTTAAATACGATAAATTTTTGCTTGGGTTTGAAGAAAGAAGAGGTGAGAGACCTCTTGTTTTTTATGTGCGCGGTAATTATTATGTTGAGCTTTTACCAAAAAATTATCATATTAATTTCAGTAAAATCCCAGTTCCAGTAAAATGCTAAATACTAAAACAAATAGAACAATACGTTCAAGCGCATTTGAAACGGTTAAATGGATTGACGATCTTCACGACAAATGGGTTGATGCAGATATAAGAAACCGCGAAAGAATGTTTTCGGCGTTAATGGCCTATTTTGATATTGATGGGGGCTCATGGGAAGCCGACGATCTTGCAGAGGTTAAGCGGCAGGGGAGACACCCGACGTCATTTAATATCGCAGCCCAAAAGATTAATACCCTCGCCGGCAGTATTCTTTCAGAAGAGCTCGATTTTAATTATATGACACAAGATATCGTCAAAAGTGTTCTGATTGATAACGTAAAAAACCTCTATTATTACGATAAAGAACAAAATGATTACAAATTTTCGGCCAGAAAGACGTGTATCCGGGGATTAATCCATCTTGGGATCGAAGAATTGGAGATACGGTATGATATCCGGCCCACAGGTTCAATCTGTTTTACTCCTAGACTGCCAGGCTATATCCATAAAGACCCGTATTGGCGCTCTGACAGGTTAAAAGACTGGAAGAGGGCCATGAAAGATGGCTGGCTTACCGCACAGGAAGCTATTGATCTATTCCAAGTAGACGATCCTATGCTGGAGCAATTTGCCAGAATGGACAAAATGGGGGGTGAGAACTACCAGCCCATTGAAAACGTCAACGATTTTAAGAATATCCCGGAAACACATGGCTCAAGATTGTTATTTATCGAATATCGCTGGTTAGAGCAACTTAAAACCACAAGACTTTACATGAATCTCCCAGGTGGAAAAGTTATTCCCCTGCCCTTGAATGTTAAAGAAAACGAAGTTAAAAAATTCATGAAGATATTCAAGGTAGAAAACGCCGAGGATATCAACGAATATCCATACGAGGATCAGATACTTAAATATTCGGTAATTTGCCCTAATGGAACCACCAAACCGATATTGGAAAACAAAGACCACCCGGTTCAGTGCGGCTCAATCGGCTTTTTCCCCTTTTCTTCATGCCGGGAAATGGGTATAGACAAGGGTGTTATGGAGGCTTATTTAGACATTCAGAGAACGATAAATTTCCGCGAATCAAAAAAGGATGATATTATTGCTTCCGGTGGAGTTGGCGCTACGGTGGTTGATGTTAACAAACTTGTTCGCGGTAAAGACCAGTTAAAGGAGATTGCGGAAGGTAAGACCAGACCTGATTATGTTTGCGAAGTAGATGGTGACACAAATAGCGTGTTTGGGAAATTCCCCGCCGGTGATGTGCCACAGGATATATGGCGGGATATTGGTAATCTTGTTGATATGCTGGACAGGGTAGGTCCTGTTACACCAGCCCTTGAGGGAGCGCATGAAAGGGATGAGTCCGGAAGACTGTTTGAAATGCGACATGCAGTATCAAAACTTGGCACTATGGTTTTTTACGATAACTGGTTACAGCACGAAGAGGACAAGGCTGAGGGCTGGTATAATCAGGCTCAGATTACTTATAAGGGAATTTATATGAACATTCCCAATGCCGAGAAACCAGGATTTGTTGAAATCAATACTCCTGTCGGCAATGGAATGTATGGGAATTCCATAGACATGCTACCGAGAGCAAAGATAATTGTAACACTTTCTAAGACATCGCCTACACAGCAGATGGAAAAACGTGCGCTTTATTACGATATGGCGAAAATGCTCGCGGCAAATCCGGAAGCGTCTCTACCGCAATACAGACGGGTTGTTAACAAAATGCTTGAAACCATAGAGAAAACACCTGAAGAGAAACAGAGTTTCAAGATGATCTCTAATCTCCAGGAACAGAACGATATCATAAAACTGTTGGCCGAAAGGGAAACCCTTATAATGCAGATGAAGCAGAGCCAAGTAGGATCGGCTCAATCAGATATGGCGCTGCAACAGTTAAATCAACAATTAACGGAGATGATGGGCCAACAGCCACAGCAACCTGGGCAGGCTCCGGGTGGAGTGCAGGAGCCGGCAGTTTATACTGAAGAAAACGAAGTACAGTTGCCACCGTTAAATGAAGGTGGCGGCTCTGAAAGACCGGGACAAACGATTGAGACAAGCAGAGGCGAGTTTCAACCATAACATAAATAATCTAATCCTGTGATCGGGAAGTTGCCAACAACAGACCGTGTCCAAACACAGAAAGGATTGAAAATGGTTTTTAAAACCAAAGAAGAAAAAGCACAGGCGCTTCTTGAACTTCCTTCCGAACCAGAAGGCAAGATCGACGATTTAGATGCCTGGCAAGCTGAACAGGAAACGAGAAGGAAGGAGATTGAAGAAGCAACAACCGAAGATGACGGCGAGGCAGCCCCTGAAGTTCCCCAAGAACCCACAGAGGAACCACCTGTAAAGCCAGTTGAGTCGGTTGATGAAATGCTTAATTTTACTCTGAAGCGTGATGAGTTGCCGGAAGATTTGAAGGGATATAAAAATCCCTCCGAAATTATAAAGCAATTCGCACACGCCAGGAAGTATGCAAACCAAGTCGAAGAGAAGGTAACTACTCTTGATGAGGAAAATAAAACTTTAAAGGAGCAGTTGGAGAAATTAAGGAAAGATGCCGAAGACAGAAAGTTGGCGCCTCCACCTCCTCCTCCGTCTTCTTCGGTGATTGACGAACTTGATAGTAGTATTAAAATACTTGAAGAGATGGATCAAACTGACTATTTGACCGCTGGACAATCTAAACACTTGTTTGGTGAAATTTCAGGAAAGGTCAGGAACGCATTACAAGAACTCAACAATATAAAGAAGGAGATTGCAAGCACCCGGACGGAATTCGGGCATTTTAAGGAAACGATTGAAACTACGAATAAGAAAACTGTTGAAAACGAACAGGGAAAAGCACTTATGAGTAGTCTTGAAGAGTTACAGGTAAAATTTCCCGAATTGAAAACGAAAAAGCCGGTTATAAACGCTTCGGACTGTGTAGAAAACGATGTTTCTAACTTTGCAAAGAAAATATTGGGTGGATTGTATAATAATTATAGCCCGAAGTGGCAGCACATAACCGCAATAGTAAATGCTTATTTGCGGGATGAACCGGCTATTAAAAGCTATTGCGAGCAAAACGCGATAACGCCTGAGTCAATTGGGAGCTCTAAAGAGGACATACAGAATTATGTTATTATTCACAATGTCCACGAACGATCCAAAGGGAACAAAATAAATCCCGATGGAACGATAGAGCTTCTCACCAATCCTTATACCGGAGATAAAGTGTCTTTCAGAAACCATGTTGATGCTTACAAGAATCTGAAAGAAGAGTCCGGTATAGCTGGCAAGGAATTGCAAACGATGATTGCTGAAGCGGAAAAAAGAGCGCAGACGAATTTGTCTAATGCAATGACTCGCCGGGCAACGGAATCCCCGACGCTTGGAGGTTTGGGCGAAGGTAGTCCGGATGATATTGGCGAACAATTGTCTGAAAAAGAGGCGAAGGGATTTCTCGCAGATTTTTATTCCGGTGCTGCTGATGTTGAGTTTAAAATGCAGACCCAAGCTATGACGGGTGACAGGACGTTGTTTAATAAGGTGAATGCGGCTCTTAAGAGGTTGAAGTCTGAGCCATACGCGCCTGACCCTGATTGGCCTCCTGAGACTGAAAAATAGTTGAAAAGCGTATTTCACGAACGCACTAAACTAAATGATAAAACGTTAACAAGGAGAAGATATCATGGGTGTGTCATTAACCAATACACTCGCAAACATTGACCCAACTGCGCCTGTAGTAAAATATAGTTCAGAATTGCGCAGAAGGGCCATTCCAAAGAGCATTTACACAAATATCCGGGGGGATAGTGTAATCTACAAGGGACAGGCAATGGCTATCCCGAATGGAATTTACACTACCATTTCCGCAAATGATCGCTCAAACGCGAATTCTATTAACATTCTGTTGAAGCCGCCGGTAAATGCGAACATTATACGTGGAAGAACAATGTATCTCGGAACAGAAATTGCTCCCACATTGCTCAATGCGCGTATATATCGCAACAATTACGGTATAGTTTTCCAGGATACTCCCGGCTATGGCGAAGACAAGCTCGACGCTGCTCCCTACAGGTTATATGAAGAGCACGTAAAAGATCTTGCCCCGCATGGGGCCTCAGAGGAAGACCTGGAAATCCACATGTCTCTTCTAGAGTCCTACGGATGGAACCTTATGGCCGGAAGCACGGTAAATGTATGCCCTGCACAGTGGAACCGGAATGTTTTTGTAGTCAACTGC
>Ga0307380_10010675_pt1 | contig 11551 bp, 6 predicted proteins | sample UN3MG_FD_202239 | JGI IMG/M metagenome (GOLD analysis project Ga0307380, IMG submission 202239) | Soil microbial communities from Risofladan, Vaasa, Finland - UN-3 | ecosystem: Environmental > Terrestrial > Soil > Coastal area > Acid sulfate soil | place: Finland: Risofladan, Vaasa | collected... | reverse complement strand
ATAATCCCCGGATCACCGGTCTCAAGGTCCCATGCCTCAGGTGCGTCAATATCGGCATCTTCGATTCCACCGGTTTGGCCCATGTTGTCAAATCCCCACAAATCGGAAAACATAGGGTCGTTGGGAACGGCAAGCAACTTGTACTTGTAGTTCGGTTCGGCGTACAAAACGTTGGCCGACTGGTTGAACAGGACAAAGGCCTCGGTAACCGTCGTGCCTTCAGGCAGCTTTACAACAGCAAGGCCAGGCGCAACCTCACCATATTCTTTTTCTATAACTGTCCCGGCAAGGATAAAATCTGAAATCGCTCCTTTTACAGCCTTAGTTGTTAACGGCCCCATTAACAAAGGACCCTCCGCCAACTGGGAAGCTGCATCCACGTCTGCAAAACGAACTATCAGTTCGCCCTGCTTATAAGCCGCGAAATCATTCTCAGATGAGTAGTAAAATCCTAAACCCGGTAAATTTTCTGCCCATGCAAAACCTGCTATGGACAACAAAATCAATGCGGTAATCAAAATGTGCTGCTTCATTATTCCGTTTCTAAACTTTCGTTTATCATTCCTTAAACTTTAAATACTTTGGAAAATTAATCAGCGAGGCAATAGTTAAGTGCCGCTGTTTATGTCAAATGTAACGTTTTTTCAGCAAGGTACTCCACGAACAAAATTGTTATAAATCAGGCCCTGCGAAAATGTGGAACAATCGCAAAAACCCCTGAAACTGCCACAAAGGTTAAAATTCGCTTTCCATTCCGGCAATGGCCTCGGCTTCCTCTTCCTCCTGCAGCATGATGACCGGTTTTACCAATATCAGCAATACCTTATGGTCTTTTATTACGCTGCGGTTACTAAACAGTCTGCCAATAATAGGTATCTTGCTCAATACCGGGACACCCGCTTCCTTTTCAATTTCTGATGTTATCTTCTGTCCGCCTAACAGCAATGTCCCGCCGTCGGGGATACTCACGCGAGTCATGACACTCGATGTTTCCGTCTCGGGAACTGTTACTTCGTATTGCTCGGTTGAAACTACCGTGCCTGTTGTTACGACCTGGTCAACCTGATGCGTTCTCAATCTGAGCAGGTCCGTCAGGGTAGTAACTATATTCAGTAATACGTACTTCTTATCATGAGAAATAGTCGGAGTAATACTAAGCATACTGCCGACTGGTATAAGGCCTATCTGTTGTTGTGTTTGTTGTTGTGTTGTACCAGTACCGACACCGATCCCCGTTGTGGAGGTTCCAGTGTTAGGTGGCAGTGCATATGAAACAGTGTCCTGAACAGAGAATGCCGCCGACTCTCCGCTTAAAACCGTATTTTTCGGAGCAACTATGGCCTTGGAGTCCGTATGAGCCTGAACCGCACGAAGAAGGAACGAAACCTGTAAATCGTCAAGTATCGAACCATAACCGCCGCCAATCGTAGCTGATGCTGCAATACCGCCAAGACTGCCGCCGATCTTTGTTGAGGTATCAGGTACCGTGGCATCTGCAGAGCCTTGTTCGAAAGTAAGCTGACCCCATTTAGTGCCAAGGTTAACAGAAAAATCTACATCCAGCCCGACATCTTCGATGAAATTCTCGCTTACCACAAGGAATACGGCCTCGATGGAAACCTGATTTCCAAGCGATTCACGCATCGCATTCAACAGCTTTTCTATTTCCACATGAACTTCGTGCGTCTGCATCACGGCAAGTTTCCTTGGTGACTGAAGCGGATATGTCATTATAGTTCCCTCTCCCGTGTCACTGAGATCAAACCAGCTGTCCGGCTCAATGGTCTCCTGAATAAGCTGCACAAGACTCTGCGCCTGCATCATGCCGCCCTGGCCGCCCATGCCGCCCATGCCCATGCCGCCCATGCCCATGCCGCCCATGCCACTCATGCCGCCCATGCCGCCCATGCCCATGCCGCCCATGCCGCCCATGCCGCTCATGCCGCCCATGCCGCCCATGCCACCCATGCCACCCATGCCACCCATGCCGCCCATGCCGCCCATGCCGCTCATCATCATGTTCTGCATACCCATCATACGGCCTATTTGTCCGTAATTGGCCGGCTCAGAAACGAGGTCAGAGATATCATAAACACGGTGAACCATTTTAGGCGGAAGCATATCCAATGTTCCTATCAGAATTACGCCCTCGTCCACAACATAGGTGAGTTCTCCAAATTCGCCAAGCTGACTCGAAGTAACGCCGGCTATCAGAATCTCTATCGCTTTACGAAGCTTAATACCGGTCAGCGGATCCATACCTGCCGGTGTGGCTTGTTCGACCTCGGCATTTTCAAGTAAGTCCTTCCAGTTTGGCTGTATTTGTATCGGAGGCTCTACGGAATTTTCTAACTTCTCTATCACTTCACCGAAAGACATCCCTACTGTTAAGTCCGAAAGGTCAACGGTTTGTTCCAGTAGCTTATAAACTTCCGCATCGAGAGGGTCCAGGCCGATAGGCTTGTCAGGCTGGCGCGTGGGCCTTTCGATTAGCTCTTTCCAATAAGGAGGATAAGTGAGTTCCTCCGCGTAAGGAATTCCGGACTCATCCGTCTTCATCAAAACCTGTGCTCTTTGTTTATCCGACTCTTTTTTAATCTCTATTTGCTTCCGGAAGAAAATCATATCTTCCAGAGTGTCTTTCAACACCTGCGCCTGCTCATTTTGAGGGTCTAACGCAAGCAGCATTACCAGTTGATCACGGGCTGCTTCATAACGCTGCTGTTTCTGATAAGTCCTCGTGTTCTCCATCAATTGGGCGATCTGGCTCTCCCTGTCAACCTCCATTTGCTCTCTAAACCGACGGTTCGCCTCTGCTGCCTGGGCCCGAGTCTCTTGTTCCCGCTGTCGAATCTTTTCGTCTTCTTTATAAGCTATTTCCTCGGTCAATACTTTCAGCTCACTGCTGTATTCCTTAAAAAGTTCATCTCCGAGTTGCATCTGGTTTTTGTTCACAGTAAGCGCAGCCGTTTCAACTACGTTCTTTGCCTTATCGAATTCGGCCTTGCTTATGTAATCACCCGCTTTAGCGACAGCATCGTTAACAACCGCTTTGGTATGACTGCGTATGATATTCCTTTTGCGGTTAATTTCATCGATATAGCTGCTCTGACCAGTTACGGGCGAAGCGACTTTTGGTGCAGCCGCCGGCGCCTCTGCCTCGGCAGCCTCAGGATTTTCAACAGCCACAACTACATTCCTATTTGATTCCGGAACAAGATTTCGCCTTGGTAAGCGTTTATCTATTTGAGCCACATATCCTTCTACTGTCTTTTGCACTTGCGGCGTGAGTAAACCGCTGGATACGACTTTTAAAAAACCTTCCCGGGCCTTTTCGAGCTGACCGGTGTAGTAAAGTGCGGTACTCTGGTTCAAAAGATCAGAGATTTCTTTTTTCTGCTGCTTTCCCAGATCTACGACAGGCTTATTAACCGCCGCAGGTACCTCCGGCTTCTTTTCTATCGAAAGCTTTTGACTTTCAGACTTTTCAAGCCGGGCTTGCGCAGCGAGAACCTGAGCGTCTATTTGCCTGAATACCTCGGCGATTTGCTTAAGCTCATCCTTAGTCAAAAACTCATTGTCTTTGATCTTTTCAAGATACGTTTTGGCTTCAAGTAGTTGGTCCCGCTTGATCAAATCATTGACTGCCCTAAACGTATCTAAGGCGCTTTGTCTCTCAAGGACAGCTATCTGGCTCTTTTTCAGTAAACCTCCGAGCTGCTCACGCATAGCCACAGTCAAATATTCCTCGTATCCCTGGGCCATTTGGAAGGTTTTTACTGCCTGTTCAAAAAAACCTTTGGCGTATTCTTCCTGCCCGGTCTGAAGATATGTCTGGACTATTCGGCGAATTGATTCGCGCCTCTCAGACCCTTCATTTTCCTGCGACGGAGCCACTTTTGATACTGTTATTATCGGCAATAGAATCATTGCCAGAACAATGGACAGGGACCTCCTGCCAAAAGACTCGGTCAAAAAACTCGGCTTGCTCAAAATTAACCTCCTGCCAAAAAAAACACCCTCATTAAGGAATCTTTTATCAAATTATGGTTCTTAACAACCTCCAGTTCCAGTTCTCAAAATAGATAAGACTTAAGATAACCGAGTTTATAATAAAATCTCGAATATTGCAAGAGAAAAATTTGATTTATATCAACTTGGCCGATAATATTAAAGTTTCCATTTGTTAAACTGGATTATTTGAACAAACTGAGTAAAAAATAGTCACTAAAAAACGCCTTTTTTAAGACCATAATGGGGCTTTTAACAAGAGATTGCCATTCAAAAAAATATATTATGAACCCAAAACCCCTCATTTTAGCCGTTGAAACCTCCAGCAGAATTGGCTCTGTTGCCATAGCTCTTGGCAAAAAAATTCTCGCCGAAACCACTTTTTCTGCACCAATCAGACACAGTGCGGAGATTTTTCCGGCCATCGGTGACATCCTGGACCGCTTTAGCCGAAAACCCGACAATATTGAGCAGGTACACATCTCCGCAGGCCCAGGAAGTTTCACAGGATTGCGCATAGCCGTAACACTCGCCAAGACAATGCACCTGGCCAATGCCGCAAAAATAATCGCCGTCGATACACTCGACGTAATCGCTGCCAATGCAAACGATTATATAAAGGAAAAAAAAACAACCATTGCTTCTCATTCTGAATCTTCCTGTAATCACTTAAAACTTGGTGAAGTCGAAGGCCCGCCAGAGAATGAATCTCCTGAACGGATCGCCACTATCCTTGACGCAAAAAGAGGTCAGTTTTTCATTGCTGCTTATCAACTCAATACCAGCGACAGACAAAGAACGGATATCAACGGAACCTGGAAAAAAATATTTCCGGATTCCCTGATGACCGCGCCCCAATTCCTCGATCAATTTACTCGCGATGAACAGCCAATCTGGCTGCTCGGTGACGGCCTGCTATATCATAAGGATAAATTCAAAGCCGATACGGTTAGATTCCTTGACGAGAAATATTGGAGCCCGAGAGCTTCCAGGGTTCTTCTCCTCGGCTGCAAAAAAGCCCTGGCCAACAAATTCGAAGACCCCTTAACACTGACTCCGAACTATTTACTCCGCCCCGATATCAAAATAAAAACACGATAAAACTTCGACCCCATCCTAACTTTACCATTCACCATTCAATAAGTAAAAGGGGCTTATACCTTTTCGGTATAAGCCCCGAGTTAATCTGCAATATCAACTACTCAATCTTAACTGTTCAAAAGACAGGCTTACTGTGCCGGCTCCGGTGGATACAGACGAATATCATCGAAGTACAACGTGCCTGAACCGCCCGCAACCGGATTGCTCCTGTTACCAAGGCCAAGAGTAATCGATTTGACATTGGCAAGGTTCACGCCCTGGTCGGCAAACGCCTGCAGGTCGATATCCCATGCCGTCCAGTTGCCTTCCTGCGCTGCATCAGGATTATCATTGGTGACCGCAGCAGTGCCATTGAGAACAACATACATGGTCTCGGCAGCATTGGCCGCACTGCCTACGTACCAAATCGTCAGTGTGTTGACATCTTTCACCGTCCAGTCACGATTGGAAGTCAACGTCAAAGTCGCCTCGGATTTTCCGACAGCATTGTCGTATGCGAGCGGCATTGATTGATTACCTCCGTGAACGATGGTCTGTTCGGCAAAGGGTGGATCTAAATGACCAACGGTAGAACCGTTTATTGAAGGATTATCAAAACCGTCTATCCAGGCAAGATATATCCTGTTGCTCCCGGGCTCACCTTCATTAATGTCATTGTAGCTCTCCATATCGTCCACAATAAGAAAGTTGGCCGTCGTAAAGCTCCATAATGGGCCTGTCCACGGGCTGTCGGAGTTGGCGTTATTGGCCTCATCAATACGCCAGTAGTAAGTGGTATCCCATTCAAGTAACCCGGGCTCATAGCTTTCGGAACCAAGGTTCCCGCTGCCTTTCTGCTCAAGTGAACTTGCATCGGTGCCGAAATAGACCTCATGTGAAGCACCATAGACTCCCGGTAACCAGGTTAGAATCGGAGTCTGTGTAACGTCCACAGCGCCATTAACCGGATCCAGGCTTTCAACAGCGCCCTCAGTAGTAAAGCTCCAAACACTGCCTTTATGCGTTTCGACAACATCGAACTCATCGACCCGCCAGTAGTAAGTCTTGGCAAATTTAAGTGTTCCGGGAGTATGTTTCAAAGTACCCTGGGCCGAACCGCCGGTTGCATTGCTGACATCATTAAAATTGTCGCCGAAATATACGGTGTGCAGTTTCGCTCCGTATCCTCCTGTCCAGCTAAACTCAACATCCGGGGCAACAGAATCGGCGGCATCAGCCGGGACAGGAAAATAGGCGGTCTTGGGTGGAATCATAAAGTTCCAGACGTCACCTTTATATACCGTGCCTTCGGCATCAATCGCATCAACACGCCAGTAATAGGTCGTACCCGGTACAAGACCGTCAGGAATCGCAAATCCCGGAAAACCGACAACTAAAAACGTCGCGGTCAGGTTGCCCTGGAACGTGCTTTCGACTCCGGCATCCACATCGTCAAAATTCTCGCCGAAATATACATCGTGAGAGACCGCAGTAGGTCCGGGTTGCCAGCCAAGGTTCGCCCATGTAGCCTCATGCATAGAACCGTTAGCCGGGCTGGGAATCCCTGCCCTGTTACCGGCCACAAGAACGCCCGTCGCCCACATACTCGGAGTTTGCCAACCTTCTCCACTCGTTCCATACCAGGAAATCTGTGAGTCTCTATCACCACCGTCGTCATCATCGTTGATAAATACTTCGATGCCAATCTCTTGGCCCGGCGTTGGACCCGTACCCATGATGCTCGTCCACGGTATCTTGGATTCGTAAATATAACCGGTGCCGGTCGTGACGATAGCGTATTCAAATCCCACCGCACTCGGCTCTCCATTGTGGATTACACTGACTGCTTCCAACTCAGCGTTATTCCACCTGCTGGTGTACTGGTGGTCGTTCTCGTCCACCGTTGCTCCTTTGCTGTTATCCCCATCGACGTAGAACTCGACACTGTCATCTTGGTATTTAGCATCTGTGCCCGAGTCGTTATTCAGAGCCTCATCTTTGACCACGACCAGCACGTATATATATTCCCAGTCCCAGAGGACACGCCATTTCCCTGAGCAATCCGACGGCCCGCTGGGGGCACTTCCTGAGACAGTAATTTCTATTGTCTGCTCTGTCGAAAGCGACCATACATCATCCACGACGCCGTCGATTACCGGCATCGCAAGGTCCGGGCTGCGAATAAGTATGTCAGGTTCCTGGGCCGAAACCATGCAAACCAGATTCAGCACCAAAACAAAAGAAAGCAAATAAAACATTTTTCTACACATAATAATCCTCCTTCAAAAAGAATTAAAATAACAATGTTCCGGCCACACACCAAAACACTTGTTACCTGTTACTTTCAATATAAGGGAGCCTCTAAAAATTGCTTTTGTTTCGAGAATGTGCGAAATTTTCTCCGGCTCTGGCGGAAGGTCAAAATCGCCGCAGGCATAGCCAAAGCTACGTCGAGGACGAAGTTTGGCCTGACAACGCCGCAGGTGGAGATTGCAGCCGTTCGCAGTAAAAATGAATTTTTAGAGGTTCCCATAAGAACTGCCGATTGAAATGTAAAACATTCTCACCGTCAAGCACGAAGTTGCCGCTAAAACTCCGTACCATTCACATAATACCTCCTCCTCTATCGAAATATTAAAAGAACTGCGCCTGCTCGATGATTTCAAAGCCTCACAGATGCCCAACTGCGCAGGCACAAGCTTTAACTATAATAACTATATCAAAGAAGCCGCTTGGCCGTCAAGGAAAATCTACCGGTTTATTCCTGCTGTGTCCAAATTCATACCTCTCAATTCTTCATCCTGAGAGGGGTCTAAGGGCTCAATCCCAATAATCAATAATAAATAATCATTTGAAATGCTTGCCCCACCATTATTGTTATCCGCATTTCTACCTGCGGTTCGCACTAATTTTTATCACTCCGTCACTTCGTTCCTATGTGATCCTGTACGATGCTCATGCTGGCCTACGGTAGAAATACTATTTAAAACTGCCTGCCCCCATTGCTGAGAGTGCTTTATACTCTAAGGGGGTCAATAATCATTTATCATTTGAAAAGCACGAAGGCCGGAATCCTGTATCCCCCAGTCAAAAACGCAGATATTCACCTAAAAAAAACGATTTTTCACAACATGGTCAACATGGTGACAAACAGCCTATGTCCAGCGTATTTTCTGCAATCGAAAATGACCCGGACTTGAAGCTGATTGTAGAGAAGTGGCCGAAACTATCAGTTGAATTAAGACAGGGGATTGTTAGAATGGTCTGGTGAAAGTGCAGGCAGTGTATTGAGGCAAGGACAGGAGTAAGGAGCTAAGGAAGAATGGTAAAGAGCAAGAAGAAAAAATGGGTTGCATGGTCTAAAGATGAAGTTAAGCTGCTAAAGAAACTTTTCCCGCGTGGCAGAGCAAGGGAAATAGCTGAGCAAACTGGGCGGCCTTTGGCAGCGGTGAAACAAAAAGCATACAACATGGGGATTAATACAAGGCAGCGGCATCTCTGGTCAGCCAATGAACTTAAGCTGCTAAAGAAACTTTTCCCGCGTGGCAAAGCAAGGGAAATAGCTGAGCAGACTGGAAGGTCTCTGGCAACAGTCAGACAAAAAGCATACAACATGGGGATTAATACCAGACAGTGGCGTCTCTGGTCAGCCAATGAAGTCAAACTGCTCAGGAAACTTTACCCGACTGAGAACACGCAAACCATAGCTGATAAACTTGGGCGGCCTTTGGAGTCGGTGAAACAAATAGCATATCTCCGCGGCCTCAAAAAAGTGGGAACAGCTCCCGCTTGGTCAAGACAAGAGGAAGCCCTGCTTAGGAAACTATACCCGCATAATAGCGTGCGGTATATAGCGAACCAGCTTGGACGGTCTGTCCAGGCGGTAACGGGCAGAGCACACAAATTGGGAATTAGCGAACCAAAGCGCATCTGGTCAAAGAAAGAGCGTAACCTGATAAGGAAACTTTATCCCACTAAAACCGCACAGCAGATAGCCGGCAAAATTGGAAGAACTGTAAAGGCAACAAGATTGAGAATAGTCAAATTGGGACTAAGGAAAAGAAGGTACAAAGGAAAAATGTAAAAGTCCTGCTGGCCCATCCTCGAATCAAAGCCGAAAAAAACAGGTTTACTCTTCTAATTCTGTCTCATCGGATTGTGTCTCATCAGGGGGGCTTACTTCTATCGTAATCTCTCCAACTTCAATTGTACCAACAACGTTAAACTTATATAATTCAACACCCCAGGCCTCGAGACAAAGTGTCAATTCTTCCCAGCCAATACCGCCCTGGATTGTATTAACACCATTCTCCCAGTAAAGATTAACTTCTTTAAGCATACCCTCATCGCCGCCACTCTTGTCTATCGTGGCATTGAATATTGCCGGAAAGTTGGCTCTTACCTCAATAACTTCGCTGCCTTTGTAGCACGGGAACTCGCCGTTGTCTCTGCCGATACTTTCACAAGCTACCTGTACCATCTTAATCTCGCGTTTGTAACATTCCTTGAGCTGTACATAATGACCCGCTTCCAAAAACACAGGAAAATTGCAGAGGTCAATCGGCTTGTACTGTGGCTCCTCGATCTTCTTCTCTGCTCCTGTACTACTCTTTGGCCATTTTTCAGTCTGCTCGCACTTTACCTCCTCGGCCTTCTTCTCGGGTCCTGCGCTTGCATAGACAACCCCAAGCACGGCCAGAGCCATCAATATTACCCTGTAAGCATTTTTCATCTCTCTTCCCTTTCAAATATCCGAATAATTTAATACAGAACGCTGCTCACTTATCTACACACCTCCCTGGAACAAGACTTCCCTCCCTGGAATATGAAATACCAATGCGGACTTCTCTAATATTAGACTCTCCCCGACCAAAAAATATTACAGCTTTTTTAAAAAGTCCTGAAATGTAGTTATACGACAGGTTGACAGCCACTAAGCGAACTTTAGTGAGGGAAGTGGATGGTAAAAACTTATTTCTACCTGCGGTTCACACTAATTTTAATCACTCCGGTGTTTACCCTGAGTTTATCCAGAGCTTGTCCTCGGTGTGTACTTACTTGCTTCTCTGCCGGGGAAGAGCTGCTCACCTGACTCGCAGCAGGGGAGTGTGTGCCTACTTGCTTTTCTGCCGGGGGTCGGGGGCTTCGCGTCTGCGAATTTCTACCTGCCTATAAGGCAGTTCATGCCGGCCTGAGCTTGTTCCCGGGAACTACTCACCTGACTCACAACAGGGGAGCTAAGCACTAACTACTAACATCAAGCATCCATTATGCTCTAAACGCTCTACGCTGCCCGCTATACGCTCGGCGATTGCGGCTATTCATGCCCTCCGTTATGTAATTGCTTTCTTCCGGCTTTAGGTTTGCCGGATAGCCGGGCTTAAGCCGCTGTTCTACCGCACATCATATCTCATGATCCCCGCAAACGCCGCCGCAAAAAACACGACATTAAACAAAACGAGTATCCCCCAGTAAGGCAGCACTTCGCCTAATTTATCTTTCAACACCTCCTCTTTGAAAGCAAAACGCGGCCGGTCGCTAACGTCCAAAAAATACTCTTCATCAATTGCCGGATTCTTTTTTCTCGCATCGCTTATTTTCTCTTCCGCATATGACTGAAACTGTTCACCATATTCGTCTTTAGTCTGTTCAAAGTAATCCAGGCTTCGCAGTCCTGTACCTGTCAGATCTCTGGCAATATAAACAAAATTTGCATAAGGTGAAATGCAAGCCATGTTCTTAGCGAGCTTCGTTTGCAAAGCCGATTTTCTATACATGTCTATCGCAATCTCATAAAAACCTGTTTCCTTTAAGGTACGTTTAAATTCTTTCCGTGCCATTTCATACTCCTTTTCGAATGCATCCATCATGGCCTTAAATTCGGGATCGGCTTGGGCTCGCTGCCGGGCTGCTTTTTCCTGCTCAGGGTCAGCTTCTCTACCAATAAAGTACCAGGTCCCAAAGCCTCCGAATTCCATTGATTCAAATTCAGAGAATAGTCCGCCATATTTGAGTTTGAATTTTTTTGCAGCCTCGTTCATATGTTTCCGTGCTACTTTATGAGCATGACCCTTAATTTCATCCTGCTTCCTTTCAGTTGTTTTAATCGACGGAATACGACTAAGCTGGGTGGAGATATAGGTGGATACATTGGGAACCACCAGAATCAGCAGTACCCAAAGGAAAAGGCAGTTCAGGATCGAAGTAGAAGAATATCTGGAAAATGTAGATACCATAAGCCCCAAAAGATAAAACAACGTAATGAAAATAATAGAGGCTGCGGTTAATAAGGCAAGTTCTGCCCATGCGGAGCCATCCCATTGGATAGCCGGATTTACTGAAATATAAAGTACACCGGCCAGAAGAGCCAGGATAAAAGGGATTATCAGGCTGGCGATACCTCCGATAAATTTACCAAAAAGAATCGTTGTTCTGGATATGGAATTGGATATCACTAATC